>Ga0187766_10000704_pt1 | contig 18996 bp, 17 predicted proteins | sample 0216_QUI02_MP05__4_FD_132971 | JGI IMG/M metagenome (GOLD analysis project Ga0187766, IMG submission 132971) | Tropical peat soil microbial communities from peatlands in Department of Meta, Colombia - 0216_QUI02_MP05_20_MG | ecosystem: Environmental > Terrestrial > Soil > Wetlands > Peat ... | reverse complement strand
GGTGAAGCCGGAGCCCCGCCGGGACGGCCACGCGGCCGGCGGGGTGGTAACACGCGTTCGAACCAGGCGCTCGAGCTGGTCCGCAAGAAGCCTGGGATCACGATCCCACAGCTCGCCGCGTCGATGAAGATCGAACCGAACTATCTGTATCGCGTGATGCCGCGGCTCGTCTCGGACGGTCAGGTCAGACGGGAAGGACAGGGTTGGCACCCGGCGCCATAGCGTTGCGCCACGCTCGACGAGCTCGCTTCCGTTAGCAACGTACTCTTCGATCAGGCTGCTATCGCTCGGCCGGACGGCGCCAGGCGAGCATCACTCCGTCCCCGATCGTCAGCAGCACGTTGTGCACGCGTCCGTCGTGCTGGACTTGACGGGCGTAATCCCGGATCCCGGTTGTGCCCTGATCAGTGACGGTGTTATCGAGCGCTGCCCCTGAACGGAACAGGTTGTCCGCCACGATTACGCCGCGCGCTGCGAGCTTCGGCAGGACGGCGTCGTAGTACGCGGGGTAGTCCGCCTTCCACGCATCGATGTAGACCAGGTCGAACGGGCCTTCGAGCCCAGCGAGCGTCTGGAGCGCGTCACCAACGATCAGCTCGATCCGGCGTCCGTACGGGCTCGCGTCGAAGTGACGGCGCGCGACGGCGGCGATGTCCTCGTCGACCTCGAGCGTTGTGACGCGTCCGTCAGCGGGCAACGCTGCCGCCATCGTGAGCGCGCCGACGCCCGTGAACGCTCCAATCTCGAGCACGTGGCGCGCGCCGCCGACCACGATCAGCGCCTCCAACAACCGCGCCTCGGCGACGCCGCTCATCATTCCGGGCGAGGGGGTATTCGCCTGCGTCCAAGCGGCAGCCGCCGCAAGTGGGCCGTCGAACGGGCTCGTGTGTTCGTCGGCGTATCTCACTGCCGCTGAGACGACCAACTCGCTCACGGGCCCCAGCTTAGCGCCGCCGATTGCGCCTGCCGCCGCCGTTGCGGATCAGCAGGCAGTGAAGGTACGCTTCTGCGACGTGATCACGGGTGCCCACGCGATCATCTTCAGCAGAGATGCCGAGCGGGTCCGGAGCTTTTTCAGCGACGTGCTCGGATTCGCTTCGGTCGATGCGGGCGGCGGATGGCTGATCTTCGCCCTGCCCCCCGCAGAACTGGCCGCGCACCCCACCGACGAGGACGCGCACCACCAGCTGTATCTCATGTGTGACGACATCCACGCGACCGTCAAGGAGCTTGCGGACAGGGGAGCCAGGTTCACGCGCGGCGTCACCGATGCGGGCTGGGGCCTGATCACCGCCCTCGAGCTGCCCGGCGGAGGCGAGCTGCCGTTGTACGAACCGAGACACGCGAGTCCGCTCGAGCTGTCGGGCGAACGGCGCTGAACCACCTGCCCGTACCGCGGGCGAGGCTGCCTGCTCGAAGCCCGATTCAAGTCCGCGGCGCCGCGGCGATCCTCGCCGCCGAGCCGTTGTCCGGGCCGCCGATGGCGTAGTCTGCCGACGACGCGCGTCGCGGGGACGCGCGCGCGTTCAAGGCGACTAAGGCAGGCGGTGATCATGACCAGGCGAGGGAAGGAACTGTCACTCGTTGCGATCTGCGGATTCGCACTGGCCGCGGTCGCGGCGTTCGACGGATCATCGCATGCGTCGCCGCACGCGCACAGCGCGTACGCACAGCAATGCTCGTCCACGGACACGGCTCCGCGTAATCCGTCGGACCCCCTCGATACGGCTCACTTCACCGGTAGCGACCCGCTCGACGATGCGCACCTGTTCGTCGAGAGCCCGTGGCTGTTCGGGGGCGACGCCGCGGACGCGATCGCAGACGAGGTCGGTCTCGGCTACCTCAGCACCCAAGAAGGAGGCAGTCCGATCCCGTGGGCGCGGTTCGAGAAGCGCGTCAACCGGAAGCACATGTCGCGCCTGCAGTCGTTTCGAGTGCACGAACTGGAGAAGATCGGGAACTTCCCCCAGGCGCATCAGTTCAGCCTCTATACCGCCGGCGGATCGGGAGATGCGATCTATACGCAGGTTCAGAACTACCTGTGCCGCATGCAACGCACCGACCCGACCGCCACTGCGGATATCACCACGTACTTCATCGACCACGGCTCCGGATGCAGCGCCGGCGACCAGCCGAACTTCGACACCGAGGTCGACGCGCTGAAGGCTGCAGTGGGACGCTTCTCCGCGCTGATCTTCGCCGAGGAGGATGCGGTCGACACGATTTGCTGGTCGGACCCGGCGGCCGTCAGCGGCCGGGCAGCGCTGTTGAAGTATGAGATCGACCAGCTGTCCCAGCTCCCGCACGCGCTGCTGTACGTCGAGGGAGGCACCTCGGATGCGAATTCACCACGACAAGTCGCTGAAGTCCTGAACGCCAGCGATGCCGGCAAGATCCGCGGCTTCTTCCTCGACGACACCCATTTCAACTGGGCCTACAAGGAGATCCGGTTCGGCAACCGGGTCGCGAAGCTGACGGGCGGTCTGCACTTCGTCGTGGACACCCGGGCCGATGGGCAAGGGCCGATCCTCAACCCGCATCCGGTCACGCAGGGGATCGAGGAGCTGTGCAACCCGCCCCATCGTGGTCTCGGGCCCAGGCCGGGTGCGAGCAACGGCAGCGCGTACGGCATGTACTCCGAGTACCTCGATGGGTTCGTATGGGTGACCACGCCGGGCGAGAGCGCTGCGTCCAGCTGTCCCGGACGCGCGGGGCACTGGGCACCGTCGGGCATCTTCGACGAGGGCATCGCGATCGACTACGCGTCGCACGCGAACAACCGGATCGGCTCCTCGCCCCGGTTCAAGAGCCAACCCTGGTGAGAGTGAACTAGAGTCGCCCGCCGGGCGCCGCCGCGAGTTACGCTTGCGGGATGGCCCTCGTCGGACCGGCGCCGCTCTCGTTCAATCCCGTGCGTCGGCTGTCCGGCGACCTGCTCGCCGAGCGCCGCACCGAGGTGCCGTTCCCACCCGGCGGGACGTGGTTCAGCGTCCGTCGCACGCGCGGGTTCGCCCTTCACCCACTGCCGCTGCTGCTCGACGCATATGAGCGATTCGGGCCGGTGTACTACAGCTCGTGGGTCTCGCATCACCTCGCCCGCGTGTTCCCGGAGCCCAGGCAATTCCGCCCCGAGCGCTTCGCCCCCGAGGCGAAGGCCGCGCTGCCAAAAGGCGCTTACGTGCCGTTCGGGGCCGGGTCGCGGATCTGCATCGAGATGCGCTTCGGTCAGCTCGAGCTGAAGGCAATCGCGACCGCGCTGGTGCGGCGATTCGAGTTCGAGCTCGAGCCGGGCAACAAGCTGCGGATCCGCCAGATGCCGACGATCGGCCCGCGCGACGGGGTGCCGCTGATCGTCCACCGGCGCGACCGCAGCGGCCGCGCCGTGCCGGGGCGTCAGTCAACCCGTGCGAACAGGGGCGCTGCGACGGCTGCGTGAGCGATCAGCCCGAGATCGGCCCGCGGGTGCGGATCGCCGGCCGCGAGGTCCTTTGCGGCAGCTGCGCGTGGGCCGATCGGACCCTCGTCGAGCAGGCCGACTGGTACCCCCGACGGACGATGACGCCCGAGGAGCGGTTGCGCTTCTACGCGGGACGGTTTCCGCTCACCGAAATCGACTCGACCTACTATGCGCCTCCCGCGGAGCGGCAGGCCCAGCTGTGGGCGGAGCGCACGCCGCCTGGATTTCGCTTCGATGCCAAGGCGTACTCGCTGCTGACGGGCCATCCGACGCGCCCCGGCAGCCTGTGGAAGGACCTCCGCGAGGAGTTGCCCGCCGACACGCTCGCGAAGCGCAACTTGTACGCCAAACACCTGGATCCCGAAGCGCTCCAGGAAGCCTGGCGCCGGTTCGAGTCCGCGTTGCGACCCCTGCACGACGCGGGTCGTCTGGGCGCGGTCCTGTTTCAGTATCCGCCCTGGTTCGTGCCGCGGCGCGAGAACCGGGCTGAGATCGAGGCGCTGCGCGACCGGCTCCCCGAGTACCGCATTTGCGTCGAGTTTCGCTCGCCGCTGTGGGTCGCCGAACAGCGCGATCAGGAGCGGACGCTCGCATTGCTCGAGCAGCACGGGTTGACGCTCGTGTGCGTCGACGCTCCCGAGGTCTCGGGCTTGCCTCGCCTGTTGACGCTCACCAATCCGGAGCTGCTCGTGGTCCGCTTTCACGGCCGGTCGGACAGCACCTGGGCTGCGGGCGCCCGCACGGCCGCGGAGCGGTTTCGGTACTTGTACTCCGATCAGGAGCTCGCTCAGCTTGCGGGCCCGATCGCCGAGCTGGCGCCAGATGCCCGCGAGACGCACCTGCTGATGAACAACTGCTACCGCGATTACGCGGTGCGCAATGCCGCCGAGCTTCGCGATCTGCTGCTCCGGTACGCCGGTGAGTGACGCAGCTGTGCCGCTCAGATCAGCGCTCCCGGCTCGCGCACTGACGGTCGCCGTCAGGCTGCGAACCGCAGAGTCGTCTACCCAGGTGTACTCGCGCTACGACGCCCACGCCCAGCAGTAAGCCGAACGCAGCGAGGTAACAGGTGATCAAGACTCCGGCGAGCATCAGGAACATCTCGACCGGCGTGCGTCCCGCCACCAACCGCAGGTAATAGCCGGCTGCGGTCGGAGTGGCCAGGAGCACGAGCCCGCTCACCAGGCCACCCGCGAGCGCCGGAGGCCACCCCACGGCACGAGCGGCGAGCACCCAGTAGACACCGCCGCAAATGAACACGGTGACCGCGAACGACGACACAGGGACCGCGAGCCTAACCGCAAGCGAGTCCAGCTCAAGCTGGTGCAAGATCCCCGTTCCGGCCGACGCGACGAGCACCATCAGCACGATCAACGTCGTCAGCGCAGCGGCCACGCCGAGGTTGCGGAGCTTGCCGAGTACGATTCCGGGTCCCGGACTCGCCAGTAGCCGCGATAGGCAGCGCGCCAGCACCCCGACCGCCCCGGAACAGGTCCACAGCATCGCCGCGATCGAACCGACGATCAGCAGCGGCGAGTCGCGCTTGGTCCGCAGGATCAGGTCGACGAGCTGATCGTGAACATCCTTCGGAAGCACCTGGGAGATCCGCGCGGCGAGCTGCTGCGCGCGCGCGTAGTCGCCGAGCACCACGGTTGCCAGCGCGGTGAGTCCGAGCGCCAGCGGCACGAGCGACGCGAGCAGAAACCACGCCAGCGCCGGGACGTCGTCCCCCACCCCTGAGTCCCAGTACAGACCGACGACCTCACCGAGCGCGCGTCGAACTGGAGAGCCCCGGTCAGCGTTCACAATGCAGTCGGTGCCGCTTGTCCGCGTCCGAGTGACTCAGACCGGCGTGACCCGGTAGAGCACAACGCTGTTCGGTGGGACGAGCGCGCTGATCCGATCACGGGTCGTCGTGGTCGTGTCGGCCCACAGGTCTTGCAGGCGGTATCTCCGGGCCCGCGGTAGCGCCAGCTTCCCCGCGCTCGTGTTGATCCGCAGGGGCCCCGCTCCGCGGTTGAGCAGTGCGACAGCGCACTCACCGCCGACGAGCCGCTTGCGCCACACCTGCCCCGACCCCCGTTGCGCAGTCACGGTGCCCTGGATCCCGAGCGGGTCCTGGTCGACGGCGATCACTTGCCGGTTCGCGAGCATCTTGATCGTCGACGACGAGAGCGCACGAGGATCGCTGCCGACGATCAACGGCGCCGCGACGATCGCCCACATCGACAGCTGCGCCTGCGCCTCCGCGCTGGTCATCCCCAGCTCGGGACCGAGGTAATCGGGATCGTTCCAGTGCCCCGGGCCCGCGGCCTTGGGGTGGGCGGCGTCGGCGTCGAGATTCCTGAGCACGTTCTTGAACTGGATATCTCCGGTGAAGCCGATGTCCGTGTCCGTGCGCCAGCTTTGCGCAATCCGAGCCGCCCAGCGGTAGTTGGCGTACGCTGAGTCGGCGAACGACGGACGCGTGCCGTCGATCTCTCCCGGCACCCAGAAGTTGTCGACGTTCAGCAGCAGCCGTCGATGGCTTGCGTTGTGCGACAGCGCGCGCGCGAACTGCGTGTACGCCGGCTCTGGAGTGAGGCCCTGCTGACCGGCGCCGCAGAAGTCGACCTTGACGGCGTCGAACCCCCACGCGGCAAACGTATCGGCGTCCTGCTGGTAATAGCCCAGCGATCCGACACCCTGCCTGTAGCAGCCGCTCGCGCCCGCATCCGCGTAGATCCCCGCCAGCAGTCCACGCCCGTGCAGCCAGGCGGTCAACCACGACAGGCCGTGAGGCCACTGGCTGGGGTTGACGATCAGTTGTCCGGCGCTGTCGCGCGCGCCGCTGGCCCAGCCGAAGTCGAGCCACACGATTCGGTAGCCGGCGCGCGCCAGGCCCCGGTCGATCAGCGCATTGGCAACCGAGATGATCGTCTGCTCGTCGAAGATCCCTCCGACCCCGTAGTACGTATTCCATCCCATGTACGGGACGGCGGCCGGCAATGCGAGACGCCCAGCGTGGCCTGAAAGGCTGGCAGACGCCGCGGTGATTGGCGTCATCGCGAGCGTCGCGCACGCAAGCGTCGATGCCGTGAACAACAGCAGATGGCGGCCGGGCGTCACGATCAGCGTTCGCGCGAACCTTACCTGGATCGAGCCGGTCGGTTGTGCCTGGACCAGCGGCGCTGCTAGCTTGCCGCGCTTGGTGACCGGTACATGAGCGCCTCCCTGCAGCCTCACGCACTTGGGCTCACGTGGATCGAGACGGGGATGATGGTCCGCACGGCGCATGCGCTGCGCAACGAGGACCGCGTGTGGTTGATCGATCCGTTCGACGATCGGCAAGCGCTGCGCGCGGTCGCGTCGCTGGGCCGGCCGGCCGGAGTGGTGCAGCTGCTCGATCGCCACAATCGCGACTGCGAAGCGCTCGCGACTCGGCTCGGCGTGCCGCTGTTGCGCCTGCCGGACCACTTACCCGACACGCCGTTCGAGGTCGTGCCGATCCTGTCTCACGCGCGCTGGAAGGAGGTCGCCCTGTGGTGGGCGCAGGCGCGCGCGCTGATCGTCGCCGAGGCGATCGGGACGGCCCCTCCATTCGCGCTCGGACGCCGCGCGGGCGTCCATCCGCTCCTGCGCCTCACCCCGCCGCGCGCGCAGCTGTCGAGCTACCGGCCCGAGCTGCTGCTCGTCGGTCACGGCAGGACGCTCGAGTCAGGCGCCGCCGCCGCGCTCGATGACGCGTTGGCGCACTCGCGCTCGGACATCCCGCGGCTGCTGACCCAGCTGCCGAGGCTGCTGCGCAGCGGCTGACCGGGCGGGCGGCGAGGCGACGACCGCCAAGCACGGCGCCCAGCCGCACCGCACACGACCGCTACCGGTTGACTGATGCCATTCCGGCCTCGTCGTAGCGCTCGCCGGCCGCTGTCGGCAGCTCGGCCTCGATCCGCGCCAAGTCTGCGTCGCTCAGCTCGACCGCTGCCGCACCCGCGTTCTCCTCGACGTACGTGCGCCGCTTGGTGCCCGGGATCGGGACCAGATCCTCGCCCTGCGCGAGGACCCACGCGAGCGCCAGCTGCGCCGGGGTGATCCCTTTGTCCTCGGCGATTTCGGCCACCTTGGCGGCGAGTCGCAGGTTCGCGCGGAGGTTCTCGCCGGTGAACCGCGGTCCGCCGCGCCGGAAGTCGTTCTCGTCCAGCTCCTCGGGTGACTTGAAGCGCCCGGAGAGAAAGCCGCGCCCGAGCGGCGCGTACGGAACGAACCCGATCCCGAGCTCTCGGCAGGTCGGGAGTATCTCCAGCTCGGGATCGCGGCTCCACAGCGAGTACTCGGTCTGCACGGCAGTTATCGGGTGAACTGCGTGCGCGCGCCGGATCGTCTCGGGCGCCGCCTCACTGAGTCCCACATGGCGCACCTTGCCCTGCTGGACCAGCTCCCGCAGTGCTCCGACCGTCTCCTCGATCGGGACGTTCGGATCGACCCGGTGCTGGTAATACAGGTCGACGTGGTCCGTGCCGAGCCGCTTCAGCGAGCCCTCGATTGAGCTGCGGACATGCGCCGCGGAGCCGTCCAGCGGGCCGATCGTGGACAGCTCGCCGGGCTTTGTGGTCGGCTCGATCCGCCGCGCGAACTTGGTCGCGATCACGTACTCGTCGCGGTGCCCCCTGACCGCGCGGCCAACAAGCTCCTCATTGGTCATCGGTCCGTACAGCTGCGCGGTGTCGAGGAAGTTGATCCCGAGCTCCAGTGCACGCTGGATCGTCGCGATCGCTTCGCCTTCGTCGGCCGAGCCGTAGAAGGCCGACATGCCCATGCACCCGAGCCCGAGGGCGGAGACCTCGAGCGATCCAAGCCTACGGTGTCTCATCCAGCTCCTGCCTTTCGCGATTGTCGGTGACTTCCGGCGCGATCATCGTCGCACGTCGCGTCGGGTCTGCCCGCTGCGGCGGCCGCCGCCGCGGCGGCGCCGCCGAACGATCAGCGCTCCAGCACGTACGCGCCGGGCGCGTCGTCGAGCGGCGGATAGCCGCTTGCTGGGGCGCCGAGTGTGGGGGGCGCGTGACGGCCGCTCGAGTGCTCGACCAGCCAACCCTCCCAGGCCGTCCACCACGAGCCCTCTTGCTTGGGAGTCTGTTGCAGCCAACGATCGGGATCGACGTAGGCTGCGCGGGCCGGCCGGGTGGCGAGCTGGAAGCTGCGGCCGCGGTGGCCCGGCTCGCTCACGATCCCGGCATTGTGGCCGCCGCTTGTGAGCGCAAACGTCAGCTGGGGTTCCGCGACCAGGTTGAGCTTGTAGACCGAGCGCCAAGGGGCGACGTGGTCGCGGGTCGTCGCGACCGTGAAGATCGGTACGCGGATGTCGCTCAGTGACACGGGCCGGCCGCCCGCCTGGTAGCGCCCCTCGAACAGGTCGTTCTGCAAGAACAGGTCGTGCAGGTACTCGGAGTGCATCCGGTACGGCAGGCGCGTGCCGTCGGTGTTCCAAGCCATCAAGTCATTCGGCAGGTCGCGTTCGCCGAGCAGGTACTGGCCGACGACGCGTGACCAGACCAGGTCCCGGGACCGCATCATCTGGAACGTGCCGGCCATCTGCGACGCGTCGAGATAGCCCTGGTCCCAGGTGACGCTCTCCAGATCTGAGACCTGGCCCTCGTCGATGAACAGCCCGAGCTCGCCCGGCTCGGTGAACTCGGTCTCGGCGGCGAGCAGCGACATGCTGCAGAGACGCTCGTCGCCGTCGCGTGCCATCGCGGCAGCCGTGATCGACAGCAGCGTGCCGCCGATGCAATACCCGGCCGCGTGAATGCGACGCTCCGGCACGATCGCCGAGATCGCGTTGATCGCCTCCATCGCCCCGAGCTGGCGATAGTCCTCCATGCCCAGGTCCCGATCTTCCGCGGTGGGATTCTTCCACGAGATGATGAACACGGTGTGGCCTTGGTCCACGAGGTACTTCACCAGCGAGTTCTCCGGCGACAGGTCGAGGATGTAGTACTTCATGATCCAGGCGGAGATGATCAGAATCGGCTCTGCGCGGACCGTCTCGGTCGTCGGCTCGTACTGGATCAGCTCGATCAGGCGATTGCGATACACGACCTTGCCGGAGGTGACGGCCACCGACTCGCCTGGCACGAACGCCTCCGTTCCCGCCGGTGGCGCCCCGCTCCACAGGCGCTGCCAGTCCTCCACGAACAGACGACCGCCGCGCACGAGGTTGTTCCCGCGCTGATCCAGGGTCGCTTTCAGCACCTCGGGATTGGTCCAGAAGAAATTTGAAGGCGCGAACACGTCGAGCAGTTGGCGGGCGGCAGTCGAGACGATGTGCTCGTGGTGGCGCGAGACGCCGGGCACGTTGGTCGTCGCTTCCTGCCACCACTGCTCGTTCAGCAGGAACGCCTGCGAGATGACGTTGAACGGCCACCGCTTCCACTCTGGAGCGGCGAATCGGCGGTCGTCCGGCGATGGCTCACAGGGCGGTGGGGCGTCCGAACCACCCGCCCGCACCGCGTACGCGGCGAGGCGCACCGCGTTGCGCCAACCTTGGGCGGCGAGATGCACCTGCCTTCCCGGCATCCCGGCCAGCCGCGCAAACCAGTCGAAGCCCGCCAGGGACCCCGCCACCGGCGAGGTGCCGGCCGTCAGTCGCGACCGCCACGCCGCCAGCGTCCGATCAAAGCTCGCCAACCCGCTGCCATCGGTGCGCGGGCCGATCAGCGCCTCGCGCTGACTCGACGTGCCGTGCCGGGCGGCGCTCTTCGCCCGTCCATTTCCAGCCTTGCCGGCTCGCTTCGCGGGCGCCGCCGGTTCACCGCTGACCGGTGCTTTGCTGCCGCGATCGTTCGACTGACTCGCGCGCTCGGTGCTCACCCCCACATTGTGCCCCCTCGGGCCCACGACCGCATCGGCGATCACACGTAACGGATGCGGGACGATTACGGACGAGCTAACCCGAGCTGCCCGCAATGCGGTCGCCGCGCACGGCGTCCACGGCCTGCCCGAGCGTTGCGTAGATCGGTCGGGACTGCTCGTTGTCCACGAACGCGCGCCGAAGCTTGCGGCGCATCAGCGCATTGCCGCAGTACCACGCCCAGCCCCCGGAGTAACGTTGCTCGTGCGCGCAGACGAGCGCCAGCACGCGCGTGGCCTCCGGCCGCTCGAGCTCGAAGTCGTCGCCGTCGACGATCACACCGACGCGGCCACCGGGTTGCGGCAGGCGCCGGTCGAGTACACCGTCGAGCAGTTCCGGTTCGCCCGACGTTGCCACCGCGAGGCCCTCCAACTTGACCAACACGAGGTCGTACCCCTCCAGATGCTCGACACACGCATCGAGTGCGAGCGGTGAGCGCTGGTCCAGTCCCAGTCGCGCGTCGGTGAAGATCGCGGTGTCCATCTCGCGCACGTCTGGTCCGATCTCAGGCCGAAATCCCATCCGCGCAAGCACGTCGCGTTCCAGATCCACGCCGGGCGCGATCTCGATCAGCTCGAGCCCGCCCGCCCCGAGGCGCAACACGCAGCGTTCGGTGATGTACAGCACCGATTGACCGGTGCCCTGCGCGCGTTCGCCGCTGAAGGTCACATGCTCGACTCGATCGACGAACTTCGTCACCGCGCCGTCACGACGAATGCGAAGGCGTCCGTCGCCGACCGCGATCTCGGCGCCGGCCGTGAACGTCCCCACGAACACGACGCTGCGCGCGGCGTGACTGATGTCGATGAAACCGCCGGCGCCGGCCATCCGGCGGCCGAACCGGCTGACGTTGACATTGCCGTGGCGATCGACCTGAGCCATCCCGAGGAACGCCTGATCGAGTCCCGCGTCGTAGAAATCGAACTGGTATGGCTTGTCGATGATCGCCTCCGGATTCGCGGCCGCCCCGAAGCTCAGGCCGCCCGCAGGCACGCCGCCGATCGGGCCCGCCTCGACGGTGAGCGTGATCTGCTCGAGGATCCCCTCCTCGGCCGCCACCGCGACGATGCCCTCGGGGATCCCGATGCCGACGTTCACGATCGAGTTCGCCTTGAGCAACTTCGCCCCCCGGCGCGCGATCACTCCTCGCAGGTCGAGCGGCTTCGCGCTTGCGGCATTCGTCGCGCCGCCCACCTCGCCGACGTAGGCAGGGTTGTAGCTCTCGGCGAACGTCTGCACGTGATTTGCGCGATCGCTGGCAACTACGATCGCATCGACGAAGATCCCGGGGATTCGGACGTCGCGCGGCGGGAGCACGTGGTGGGTCGTGACCCGCTCGACCTGCACGATCACGATTCCCCCGGAGCTCTTCGTCGCCTGTGCGATCGACAGCGAATCCAGCGTCGCGGCCTCGCGCTCCATCGTCACGTTGCCTCGTTCGTCGGCGGTCGTGCCGCGCAGGAACGCCACGTCGATCGGACGACGCGGGTAGAACAGGAGCTCCTCGCCGTCGAGCTCGATCAGGCGCACCACCTCGTCGGTCGAGACCGCGTTCATCCGACCGCCCTCGAGGCGCGGATCGACGAACGTCCCGAGCCCGACCCGCGTGAGCAGCCCGGGCCGCCCGGCGGCGGTCTCTCGGTACAGTCCCGAGGTCACCCCCATCGGCAAGCAGTAAGCCTCGATCCGCCCGTCCAGTGCCAGCGCGCCAAGCGAAGGCACGAGCCCCCAGTGTGACCCGATTGCGCACCCGATCAGCCCTTCGCGTGCGAGGTGATTCAGTCCGCGAGCGTCCCCGTCACCCTGGCCTGCGGCGAACACGAGCCGAAGGTCACGCGGGCCGCCGGTCTCGTCAAAGCGCGCCCGGAGTGCAATCAACAGCTCCTCGGGCACCGCGATTCCGACAAAGCCCCCCACCGCCAGCGTGTCGCCGTCGAAGATCAACCGGGCGGCCGCCTCGGCATCGATCCGCTTCGTACGCCGCCGAGCCCTGACGGCCGTCCTGGATTCGTTCGGCGTGGATCCGTCGGTAGATGGAGGCGTCACCGGAACCTCATCCGGTGACGCCCTCGCGCTGCTCGGCCATCGCCTGCTGGCGCAGCTCGTACTTCTGGACCTTGCCCGTGGATGTCCGGGGCAGGGCGGTGACGAACTCGATCGTGTCCGGCGCCTTGAAGTGGGCGATCCGCGCCCGGACGTGCTCGATCAGCTCGTCCTCGCCGACCACCCGCTCCGCCTCGAGCACGACGAACGCCTTCGGGCGTTCGCCCCAGTGCTCGTGAGCGATCCCGATCACCGCGACGTCGATCACGGCGGGGTGGCTGAGCAGCGTCTGCTCCACCTCGACCGTGGAGATGTTCTCACCGCCGGAGATCACGATGTCCTTGGCCCGATCCAGCAGCTCGACGTATCCGTCCGGATGCATCACGCCCAGGTCGCCGGAGTGAAACCAGCCACCGGCGAACGCGTGCTCGGTCGCCTCTGGATCGCGGAAGTAGCCTTTCATGACGTCGTTGCCCTGCATCACGATCTCGCCCATCGTGATGCCGTCCGCCGGGACGTCGTTCATCTCGCCGTCGACGACGCGCATTCGCTGCGCGGTCAACATGCCGACGCCTTGTCGGGCGAGCTTTCGCGCCCGCTCCCGAGGCTCGAGTTGATGCCAATCCGGCTGCCATTCGCACACGGAGTAAGGGCCATAGACCTCGGTCAATCCGTAGACGTGGATCACGTGCGCCCCGAGCGCTTCCAGCTCCGCGATCATCGTCGGGCTCGGTGCCGCGCCGGCCGTCGTGATCGTCACCGGGCGCCCGAACGGATGCGCCTCGGGCGCGCGCGCAATCGACGTCATCACCGCGGGCGCGCCGTTGAGATGCGTCACGCCGTGCTCGTCGATCAGTTGCCAGATCAGGTCGGGCCGAACGGCACTCAGGCACACGTGGGTGCCGCCGATGCCGGTCACCGCCCAGGTCGTGCACCAGCCGTTGCAGTGAAACATCGGCAGCGTCCACAGGTACACCGACGAGGACGAGTGCTCCGAGTGGATCAGCTCGCCGAGCGAGTTCAAGTACGCGCCCCGGTGGGTGTATGCCACGCCCTTCGGGTCGCCGGTGGTGCCCGACGTGTAGTTGATCGAGATCACGGTCAGCTCGTCATCGACCGTCCACGGCAGCGGCTCGAGGCTCCCGCGGCCTCGGAATTGGCCGTACGCACACCGACGCGGACCGCCGCCGTCCTGCGGGGCGACGTCGGAGTCCGAGATCACGATTACTTCCTCGACGTCGCCGAGGCTGTCGGCGCCGGCCACAGTCGGTAGCAGTTCGTCGGCCACGAACAACAGCCTCGCGCCCGAGTGAGCGCTGATGTAGCCGACCTCGCTCGACGCCAGCCGTGTGTTCATCGCCACCAGCACACCACCCGCCAGCGGCACCGCGAAGTGTGCGATCAACAGCTCGGCGAGGTTCGGCGAAAGGTAGGCGACGCGGTCCCCGGGCCCGATCCCCGAAGCCTGCAGCGCACGTGCGATACGAGTCGCTTCATCGGCAAACTCACGGTATGTGGAGCGGCGTTCACCGGACACGATCGCCAGCTTGTCGGGAAACACGTCGGCAGATCGCTCAAGAAACCTCAAGGGGGTCAGCGGCTCAAAATTCGCAGGCATGGTGTCAACACCCTCCACAAGCACCCGGGACAGGTCCCCGGAATCTCCGCGTCGATACGGCTTGAAATCACACTATGCACGGGCTATCCGGCCCTGCATCCGTAGACGTCGCTACCGTGGTCGGTAGTTCCCCGCACGCCCCCTGAACGCACCGCCTCCGGCGGTCAGCGGTGGCGACGCCCGCCGGTCGCGGCTCGAGCCCGCCGTGGGGTCCGCACCGGCGCCCGGACAGGCTCGCGGGCGGGGCGCCGGACACGTGTGGGAAGCAGGTCCGCGAGCCGCTCGTGCCCGCGGAGTCGTACCGGCGCCGGCTCTGCATCGGGCAGCGGAATCCCGCCCCGCGGGGCGCTCGGCGCAGGCGGCGGCTGCGGTGGGCGGCGGCCCCACCCGTCGTCGGAGCCAGGATCGGGAGGCTCTGGGGGTGAGTCGCGACCTCCCAACAGCGCCGGGATGAACAGCAGCGCAAACACGCACAGCAGGTACAGAAACCCTCCGATATCGACTCCGGCGGGCGGCGACTTCCCCGACATACCTGAAACCGTAGCGCGCGCGTGCGGCTGGGTCGAGCCGACGGGTTGGACTGTGGGTCGAGCCGACCGGTTGGACTGTGGGTCGAGCCGACGGGTTGGACTGCGTTCGATCCCGGGATCGCTCCGCTATCGAGCTCCTCGAACGTCGGTGTCGACGCGCTCACCGCAGCGGCTCAGGTCATAGCCACCGAAGTGCGCGACTCGCTCGGTGAACGCAGGGCTCGCCAGCAGCTCGACGAGGGCGCTCACGCCGGGGTGCTCGCGCCACCGTTCGGCGACCCACAGCTCGACGGTGTGATCTTCAAGCGTCAGAAAGCGCAGCCCGAACGCGTGCGCGGCTCCCTCCGTCGTCACGCCTGCCCCGCCGAGCGTGGCGGCGATCCGCGCCGCGTCCAGGTGACCCGCGGCCGAAGGTCCGGCGGGCGGCGGCTCAACGCCGGCGGCCAGGCGGGCGCGGTCGAACGCTTGTTGGCTCGTTGCCGCAGGGTCGCGCTGTGCGACCGGAAGCTTGCTGCTGAGCACCGCCTCGAGCGAGCGACGACGGAGGCTTGGCGAGACTGCCACTCCGACCCGCCAGCGTGCGACATGCCAGCGCATGACCGGAACCGGCGGCTCTGGAAGCTCGTGCTCGAGTCCGTGCACGACCGCCGCGTGGACGCTCCCCTTACGTAGCGCGCGCAGCGCGGTACCGGTCGGCGCGGAGATCGCGAGCAGGCTTCGCGGGCCGAGCCCGTCGAGCATCCGCTCGGCCATGCCGAACGCCGGGTCGCATCCCGCGAGCACGACGCCCGCCGGGCTCGCGCCGGGGAACAGCCGCAGCGTGCCGGCCTCCGATACGCCGTCGGGCGACGTCCAGCTCGCGCCGGCGATTCCGTGATCGGCGAGCTCGGCGGCAACCAGCTGATCGCCGACGCGACCCACCCGCAGCGGGGCTCGATCGTGCAGACGGCCTCCAAGTGCGGCGAGCACGTCGGGTGGCGGTTCGGCGAACAGCTCCTCGACGGTCGTCGACAGGGCGCGCGCGAGTCCAAGCGCGGCATCCACCCCGGGCACGTTGCGGCCGGCCTCGACAGCGGCGACGAGCTGTCGGCTGACGCCGGCCCGGGCCGCCAGCTCGGTCTGCGTGAGACCGCATTCCAGTCGCCGCTCGCGGACGGAGGCGCCTCGCATCACTGCCAGAATTCTAGTAGGGTGCTCGGATCCTGTCTTTTCGAAGGAGGAGCTTGTTTGATCAGCGCAACGCGGGGCAAATTGGCGGCGCTGGCCGCCGCGATCGCCGTCTCGGCGCTGGCGGTCGGCTGCGGTAGCAGCAGCTCCAGCGGCACGTCCTCCAGCTCGAGCAGCGCGGCTTCGGCGAGCACGACCGCGAGCACCAGCGCGGCCGCGCCCGGCGGATCGCAGCCGACGGTGTTCGCGGCCGCGTCGCTGACAAAGGTGTTCCCGATGATCGAGCCGAACGCCAAGTACACGTTCGGCGGCTCGGGCGCGCTCGCGAAGCATATCGAGCAGGGCGCTCCGGCCGACGTGTTCGCGGCCGCCAGCGGGAAGCAGCCGGCGGAGCTGTACGCGAAGGGCTTGGTGGACAAGCCGGTCGAGTTCGCCACCAACACGCTGGTCCTGATCGTGCCGCACGGCAACCCGGCGCACATCACGTCGGTCAACGACATCACCAAGCCCGGCGTGAAGCTCGTGATCTGCAACGCCACGGTGCCGTGCGGGGACTACGCTCGCACCGCGTTCACGAACCTCAACATCACCAACGCGGCGATGAAGAACGTCGTCAGCCAGGCTACCGATGTGACCCAGGTCGTGGCGGAGGTGGCCGTCGGTCAGGCCGACGCCGGGTTCGTCTACATCACCGACGCGGACGCGGCAAAGGGCAAGGTCCAGGTCGTCAACCTCCCGGCGGCGGCCAAGCCGGGTACGACCGACTACATCGCCGTCGTCAAGTCGGGCAAGAACCAGGCCGCGGCCCAGGCGTTCGTCCAGAAGGTCCTCTCACCGCAAGGCCAGGCGACGCTCGCCGCCGCCGGCTTCGGGAAGCCGTGAGCGCAGCCGCTCGCAGCGGCGACGCGGGCAGTCAGAAACCCCAGTGGATGACCGCGGCCTGGCGCGTGGCGCTCGCGGTCGGCGCAACGCTGGTGATCGTCATGGTGATGGCGTTCCTGATGCTGCCGATCGTTGCACTGATCACCTACCAGCCGTTGCACGACCTGGTCGACGGCTTTGGGTCGAGCGTGGTGACCGACGCAATCCTCGTCTCGTTGAAAACGAACGGGATCGCGTTCGCGATCATGATCGTGCTCGGCACGCCGTTTGCGTACATCCTCGCGCGGCGGCAGTTCTTCGGGCGAACCGTCGTGATCACGCTCGTCGAGGTGCCGTTGGTGATGCCGCCCGCGGTCGCCGGTCTCGGCCTGCTGGTCGCGTTCGGTCGCTTTGGGCTGCTCGGGCACACGCTCACCGCGCTCGGGATCGATCTGGCGTTCACGCAGGCCGCGGTTGTGCTCGCGATCTTGTTCGTCGCGAGCCCGTTCTATCTGCGCGGCGCGACCGCCGCGTTCGAGGCCGTCGATCCGACGCTGATCGACGTGGCGGGCACGCTCGGCGCCGGGCCGGTGCGCCGCCTGCTGCGAGTCGCGATCCCGCTCGCGAGCGGCGGGATCGGGGCCGCTGCGGCGGTCGCGTTTGCGCGCGGCATCGGCGAGTTCGGGGCGACGATTCTGTTCGCCGGCAGCTTCCAAGGCGTCACGCAGACACTGCCGCTCGCGGTCTACTCCCTGTTCGACGCGAACCTCGACCAGGCGATCGCGATCGGCGTGCTGCTCATAATCGTAAGCGCCGCGATTCTGCTCGCGTCGAAGCTGCTGATCCGCTCATGGACCTCCTCGATTTCGACATCGTCCTACCTCGACGAGGGTTCGAGCTTTGTGCAGCCCTGACCGTCGGCGCTGAGACGATCTCGTTCATCGGGCCGTCGGGCGCCGGCAAGACATCGCTGTTGCGGACCGTCGCCGGCCTGGAGCGTCCGCGGGCGGGACGCATCGCCCTCGGCGAGGAAATCTGGTGTGACACTGAACGGAGAATCCACCTCAGCCCCGAGCGCCGGCGCGTCGGCTACCTGCCCCAGGATTACGGCCTGTTCCCACACCTCGACGTCGCCGCGAACGTGCGCTTCGCCGGCAAGCGCGACCGCCCGGATCTGCTCGAGCGTCTCCGGATCGCGCACCTCGCGGGCGCCCGGCCCCGGCAGCTCTCGGGCGGCGAGCGCCAGCGGGTCGCCCTCGCGCGCGCGCTCGCACGCGAGCCGCGCGTGCTGCTGCTCGACGAACCGTTCGGAGCGCTCGACGCGGTCACGCGCCGGCAGGTCCGCGACGAGCTCGCCGACCTGCTGACCACGCTGCGGCTCCCCACGCTGCTCGTCACGCATGCGTTCGACGACGCGATCGTGCTGGCCGAGCGGATCGCCGTGATCGACCGTGGCCATCTCGACCAGCTCGCCCGCCCCCGCGAGTTGCTGCGCAACCCGGCCACGGCGATGGTCGCCGAACTCACCGGCGCGAACGTCCTGGAGGGAACCGCAACCCCGTGTCCAACCGGATCGACGGTGCGCCTCACCGGTGGCGGCGAACTCATCAGCTCCACGCCCGCCAGCGGCCCGGTGAAGATCGTCGTCCAACCGTGGGAGCTCCACCCGGCCGACCCTGACTCCAGTACCGTCACCGACGAGGTGATCAAGGTGCGTCACGACCACGGCAGGCTCGTGATCCGCCTCACCCGGTTCACAATCCAGATCGACCTCGACGACAACGGTCGACACGCGATCAGCGAAGGACAGCCGCTCGGGCTGCGAGCCGAACCGGCGAACGTGCGCGTGCTCCGACCACAGGCCGGCAATGACTACGACCAAGTGTCGTAGGTTGGGCAGGATCGCGCAGGAGCGAAGACGATCGCAGCCGGCGTCAAACTCAGATGCTTGAACGCGAACCGTTCAGCTGCGCGTGGGGAGGAGACGTACACCCCCTCCGGAACGGTACACCCCGGAACGCGACGCCGATCGGTGACCTGACCACCGGTCAGGTCACCGGCGGTTGGTCGCCGGTCGCTCGACCTGCACGAGCCCCCAAAGCGGACTGTCGGCGGAGGCTTTGCGCAGAATTGCATGTATCTCATGCACCGCACCCCAAAGTCCCAACCCGCTGCGCGCTCTGGGGTTTCATGCAGGTTCCGCGCGCCCTCAGGGCGAGGCGAGGCAAGGGCGAGCTGAAGCCAGCGAAGCGAGCGAGGCGGGGCGGGGCGAGGCAACCCGAGGTGAACCCAAGCGAGGCGGGGCGGGGCGAGGCAACCCGAGGTGAAGCCAACCCGGGGCGAGGCATCTGTGGCCGGACAACTCCGTGTTACGCGTGGGCGCGCAATTCGCACCGTCTGAAAGCGTCCGGATGCACGTCCGCGGTCTGCG
>Ga0187766_10000702_pt1 | contig 19001 bp, 18 predicted proteins | sample 0216_QUI02_MP05__4_FD_132971 | JGI IMG/M metagenome (GOLD analysis project Ga0187766, IMG submission 132971) | Tropical peat soil microbial communities from peatlands in Department of Meta, Colombia - 0216_QUI02_MP05_20_MG | ecosystem: Environmental > Terrestrial > Soil > Wetlands > Peat ... | reverse complement strand
GAGTACCGGCATGACTGGTCGAATAAGAGGTCCTTTGATATCGAGAACGGCGCCCCCACGAAGAAGTCGCAGGATACGCTCGCACTCGGCGTGATGTACAGATGGTAGCACTTATAACGTAGCGAACAACAAAGGTACCCGACCTGTCAGGTACCTCAAGTATAAGGAGGGTATTATGGCAAACGAACAACCAGTCACGAGGGGAACATTGGGACTTACGGGTCTCACTATGAACGCAATGGCGCTGATTGCGCCCGGCGCGTTCCTTTGGTTAACTTTCCAGATGCAATCGCTTTACGGTGCGCCGATGGCCGGCGCGGCCATGTGGTTCGGCATCCTATTCGCACTGCTCCTGTGCTTCGCGACGGCCATCAGCTATGCGGAACTGGCGAAGCTTTTTCCGGGTCCCGGCTCATCGTACCTGTATGCGGAGCAGGCGTTTCTTTCAAAGACTCACGCATACAAGTTCGCCAGGATCGCCAAGTTCATCACCGGGTGGGCGAGCCACCTTTACTACTGGGTGTACCCAGGCGTGATGGTGGGTGTGACTGCTATCCTGGGCGGATATCTGCTCAATCAGTTCTGGCCGGACACCTTCAGCGGCACCTATAACAGTCCGCTCTTCATGTTTCTCTTCTGCGCTGCGTTCGCGCTCGGTGTGGCGTACATCGCCTACCGCGGTGTAACAGGAACGACGGCCGTTAACGTAGCCATCAACGTCATCCAGATCTCGGCGCTCCTCATCTTCTCCGTGATCGCGATCGGCTACCGGGTCCAGCACCCGCAGGGTTCGACGGGATTCCATCTATCGAACGGCATCGCCGTGAACTATCAGGTGGCGCAGGCGGTCCAGAAGGACGACAAGGGAAATCCCGTTCCGGCTCTGGACGCCAATGGCAAACCGACTATGGACAAGGACGGAAAGCCGGTCTATCAGATGATCGATGCCCAGGACAAAGACGGCAATCCGGTCCCTGCGGACAAGGACGGCAAAGCTGTGTCCGATCCGAAGCTCGCTGCGCCTTTTACCGTAGACTACACCGAAGGGGCAATAACGAAAGACGACAAGGGCAACCCGATGTTTAACTACCACAAGAATGCGAAATCCGTCGTATCCCCGTGGGGGTTCAACTTCATTTTTATCCAGGCTGCCATAGCGATCTTGATATTGGTCGGTTTCGAATCGGTCACCGCAATGGGTGAGGAGGCAAAGCATCCGAAACGGGACATACCGCGCGCGGTGCTCTTGTCACTGGCAATCCAAGGCGCGGTTTGCTACCTGATCGAGTATTTCGCCGCGAATTACATGCTGCATAACGGTTACACCATGCCGAACGCAGGGGCCTCTGGCGCCCCGCTCGGGGACATGATGGTCCTCGCGGGCACGTGGCTCTTCGGCAGCTATTCGGCGGGCAGGGCGTTCATGCTGGTGCAGGCGTTCACCGTCTTCCTGGCACTGATCGGCACGACGCTCTCGTGCCTTTCGACTGGCGCCCGCGTCACTTACGCCATGGGCCGCGACGAGGAAGTGCCGTCCCATTTCGGCATGCTCCATGGCAAGACCGCGTCGCCCTACCGCTCAATTTGGACCCTGGCCGTGATCTCGGTCGTTATCGGCATCATCACGGTGTCCGTGTATATGGGTGGCCAGTCGACGGCGCCCGCGCCGCTGGACAAGCACAACTTCTGGTACAGTTTCGGCGTCTTCTCGCCGGAGGCGTACACGAAGTTGCCCAACACATTGCTCATTGTGACCCTTGTCAGCAATTTCGGCACGTTCATGCTCTACATGATCACCTGTTGGATCGCGATGGTGGCTTTCAAAGAGCACCACAGCTTCAACGGGTTAAAGCACCTGGTCATCCCCATCCTGGGACTCCTGGCGAACCTGGTGATCATGCTCTTCTACCTGGTCGGGCCGTTCACGGTCAGCGGCATGAGCTGGAAGGAACCATACATCGCGCTGGGTTTCTGTGCCCTGTGGGGCATTTACGGGGCCGTCTACTTCCTCAGGAGCAGCAAGGCGAGAGGCAAGGAAGTACTGCTCAGCAGCAAACCCGCACAGTCGCACCCATAAGTCGCGGCAGCAAAAGCCGTAAAACGCTAGGACGGTCGCCCGCCAAAGGGTGGCCGTCTTTTTTTACCATCCGCTTTTCATTCCATAAAAAAAATGTTAAAGTGATGTCATGGAATTGATATACGCTGAACTTTCTTCACCCGGACCGGCCCGAGAGAACAATGAGGATTATGTGGGATTCTGGCAGCCAGCGATGCTGGAAGAGAAGCGAAGTCGCGGGGCGGTCGCGGCGCTTGCCGACGGCGTGGGAGGGCTCAATTACGGCGAAGTCGCCAGCCGGCTTGCTGTGGAAACGGCGCTCAAGACGTTCCGGGAGTCCGCAGGAGAGCAGACCCCCCAACAGCTCATCACGCAGATGTTCAACGCTGCCAATCTCGCAGTGTACGACAAAGGGATGGAGGACCGCGGCAAGTCACGCATGGCCACAACCCTGGCCGTGGTCATATTGCGAAACAACGAGATCACGGCAGGCAACGTGGGCGATTCGCGCGTCTACCTGGTCCGCAAGGGAGGGATCAAGCAGCTCTCCACCGACCACACCTACGTCGGCATGCAGCAGAAATTCGGGCTCATTACCGAACAGGAGGCCAAAACCAGCGAACACAGGTCGGTGCTGACCAGAAGCGTCGGACATGAGCACGTGATCCGAGTGGATGTCGAGAGCGCCTTGGTGTTCAAGGGAGACAAAGTCGTTCTCTGTTCCGACGGCCTGTATTCCCACGTCGCAGACAGCGAAATCGCCGACATCATATCACGCTATTCTCCCGCCCAGGCCTGCCGCCAGCTCGTGGCCCTTGCGGAGCAGCGGGGAACGGACGACAATCTTTCCGTGCAGGTCCTGCAGATCAACGAGGTTGAAAAGGTCGCGCTCTATCGCGGCGTGCCGATATATCAGGAAACGGCTGACCCGACGATCAAGTACGAAATTCGGCCGGGCCAGGTCCTTGACAACCGATTCCTCATCCTCGAGACCATCAGCCGGAGCGGCATGGCGACCATCTTCAAGGCGACCGACCAGAAGACCAAGCAGACCGTGGCGGTCAAGGTCCCGCTCATGCAATACGAGAGCGATCCGGGCTTTTACTCGCGCTTCCAGCGTGAGGAGGAGATCATGAGCCGCCTGGACCATCCCTTCATCCTGAAATTCATTCCGGTGGAGGAGGAGCAACGCAGCAGGCCGTACATCGTGACCGAGTATCTTCGCGGCTACACGCTCTCGCACCTTTTGAACAGTGTCTCCCCCATGCCGGAAAAGGACGCGGTCAAGCTGGCCAGCCGCATCTGCGAAGCGCTTGAGTACATGCACGAGCACGGCATCGTTCACCGTGACCTCAAGCCCCAGAACATCATGCTCTGCAACGACGGCACGATCCGTATCATGGATTTCGGCATCGCCAAATACAGGGAGGGGAGACGGATCACGTTCACCGGTTTCACACCGGCCGTGGGCACCCCCGATTACATGGCCCCCGAGCAGGTCAAGGGGAAGCGCGGCGACGAGCGGACCGATATCTACAGCTTGGGCGCCATCCTCTACGAGATGGTCGTGGGCGTGCCGCCGTTCCAGATGGAGAACGAGAATCCGCTCGTGATCATGAACGCCCGCGTCACCGGCGACCCCGAGGCTCCGAGGAAACGCAACCCGAAGGCCTCGCCGCAGGTTGAGGAGATCATCCTCCACGCCATGGAGCGTGATCCCAAGAACCGCTACCAGTCTGCCGCAGCCATGAAGACGGAGTTGGATAATCCCGCCGCTGTGCAACTGACGGGCAGATGCGACCGGCTCAAGCCGGCGACCTGGGGCAGGCGCGGGTGGAAGAAAGCGCTCTGGATTGCGCTGGCCGTGTCGGTTCCGCTTGCAATTCTTATTCTGCTGATCCTGCTGATCATCCACCGGGGCACCGCGCACTGACGCCATACAAGTGCATGGGTTCCTTGGGGATGATGCTGCGTCATTATGCAGTTCTTTTTCGTCCCAACTCAGTCGAAATCCTGCCACTGAAACACGCCTGCACGTTTATTAAGCATCCGCCTAAAAAATCATCTTCTCCGAGGCAAATGGACATGCAGTTTTGCGGCGATGCAATGCTTTTGGACCATAATATCAATTGGTTCATATATAGATAAAAGTGGCACGGGCCTTGCTTTGATAATGATTGATAGAAAATACAGGTTGCAGAAGGAGATTCACTATGAAAAGGATCGAAGCAATTATCCGTCCGGCCAAGGTTCCAGATGTATGCGCCGCGTTGGAAAAGGCGGGCCATCCCGGGGTGACAATCTCGGAGGTCACGGGCCGTGGGAGTCAAAAAGGATGGGGAAATCATATTCGCGGCGTAGTTTATAACGTCAACCTGTTGGCCAAAGCGAGGGTGGAAGTGGTCGCTAAAGACGAAGATGCTGAGCTTATCATCAAAGCCATTCGTGACGCCGCGCTTACCGGCGAGGTTGGGGACGGCAGGATCTTCGTTCACGAGATGGCCGACGCAATACGGATACGTACCAACGAAAGCGGCATGGCGGCGTTATAACGTGATTAATCATGCGGGCAAGAAATATTTCTGCTGGAAGAGCCTTTAGATATCTGAGCATAGGGTTTTTTATTTTGGCTTTAGTGGGAATACTTGCCCTGCTGATTTCCGACGTTTTGCACCAGCTGCGTTTCTCGTTGGTTCATCAGCGAGTGGGCTCGTGGCCGCTTATTTGCATCGGCTTGTCATATATCAGTTTTCAGATAAGCGCCAAGCGGAAACAGGGTGAATTGATCAAGGGCATGTTGCTCGGCGTTGCGTTCGTTTTTTGGGGCGGCGAACAACTCTTGCCGCCCACTCCCATCACTACTGTGATGGACAGCATGGTGATAACCATTTTTGTCGTGGACTTGGGGTTGATCATCATAGAACACTTGAAAAGAAAAAACCATGAGATGCCTTAAGATCTTTTCTGACAAAACTGCAAGCGGATCTTATTCGGTTTACGGATCCCTTTATCTAATGAGCATTAGGAGCTTATGCATCCGATGGCTTATGCGATAGCATTTGCGGGCAAGGGAGGTACGGGCAAGACCAGCCTCTGCGGCCTTGCCATACGATATTTACTCGAAAAAAAGAAGGGGCCGGTATTTGCCGTTGATGCGGACGCCAACGCGAACCTCAATGATGTGCTTGGCGTGGAGGTCCACACGACCATAGGTGCACTCCGGGAGGCGTCACTCGAAACCATCAAAGTTACGGGGCGCAGGCCAGGCGGCATGAGCGTCGAGGAGCTCTTCGATTACCACGTTCATCAGTCCCTTGTTGAGGCCGAGGGCTTCGATCTGCTCGTGATGGGGAGGCCGGAAGGGGCTGGCTGCTACTGTGCGGCGAACAATTATATCCGCAAATACATGGACAAACTCAACGATAGATATCCCTATACCGTGATGGACAACGAGGCCGGCCTCGAGCACTTGTCGCGCCGCACCACGCAGGACATAGACCTGCTTATGATCATCAGCGACCCTTCCGTCCGTGGGGTGATGACCGCCGGACGCATTACGGCTCTAGTGAGGGAGCTGGGCCTGAACATCAAACGTGCGGTCCTTGTCGTGAACCGTGTTCAGGACGGGATGCGGGAAGATCCATCACTATTGCAGGCCATCAAGCATCAAGCAATGGATTTCGCGGGGTTCGTTCCCGCTGACCAAGTAATCATTGATTATGATATGAAAGGCAGGCCTTTGATCGAACTTCCCGCGGACGCCAGGGCGCTGAACGAGTTTTACGGCATCATGACCAGACTGATCCCGTGACATAGGCGGAATACGAATGTTGGGAGAAAACTAAGGAAGATCGGTATGAACGAATCAATCATAAATACAATCTGGATGCTCATCTGCGCTTTTCTCGTAATTTTCATGCAGGCGGGTTTTGCCATGGTCGGTACCGGCTTCACGAGGGCGAAGAACGCGGGCCATACTATGGCACTGAACATGATGGTGCCCGCTATCGCGGTGCTCGGATACTGGATATGCGGCTTTGCGATCCAGACGGGCGGCAAGGGGTTCTTCCTTTCCGGGCCGGCTTATGCTCCGATCATGACGCTCTTCCTGTATCAGGCGGTCTTGATGAACGTCTCGGCAACTATCCCTACGGGCGCAATGGCTGAGCGCTGGACTTTCAAGTCGTTCGTCGTCTATGGGTTCTTTATCTCCATGATCACGTACCCGCTGTATGCACGCTGGGTATGGGGCGGGGGATAGCTGTCGCGGCTCGGCACGAACTTCGGTCTCGGCCACGGCGTCCTCGATTTCGCAGGTTCATCCGTGGTCCATATGGTCGGCGGGATTTCGGCGCTGGCAGGGGCGATCGTCCTCGGCCCGCGCATGGGAAAATACAGGGCTGATGGAACGCCCATGGCTATTCCAGGACATCATATCCCGATGGCCGTCGTGGGGTGCCTGATTCTCTTCTTCGGGTGGTTCGGGTTCAATTCGGGATCGGCCCTGGCTGCCGGAGATCTAAGGATTGGCGTGGTCGCGGCAAATACCCTGCTGGCGTCCATTGCCTCGTCTTTTTCGGCCATGTGCTATATGTGGTTCTTGTACGGCAAGCCTGACCTTTCCTTATCTGCGAACGGGCTTTTGGGAGGCCTTGTCGCCATTTCAGGGCCCTGCGCATTCGTGAGCCCTGCCGGGGCTGTCGCGATCGGACTCGTAGCCGGCATTCTTTGCTGCGCGAGCGTCTTCTTCGTCGAACGGAAACTGAAGGTGGACGACCCGGTCGGCGCGGTATCGGTCCACGGCGTGTGCGGGACATGGGGCATGATCGGGCTCGGGCTTTTTGCCGACGGAACGTACGGCGCCGGCCTGAACGGAGTGGCGGGAACAGTCAAAGGCCTCCTCTATGGCGGCAGTTCGCAGTTCGTAGCGCAGGTCATAGGCGCTCTGATAAGCATTATCTCGGTCTTCATCATCATGTATGTGTTCTTCCGGGTGCTGGACAAGATAACCCCGCTGCGGGTATCAGAGGAGGTAGAGTTTGAAGGCCTCGACCAGAATGAAGTATCTGTCACCGCGTATCCCGACTTCAGCATCACGAAGACCCGCAGATAGTCAAGAGCATGAAAAAGATCGAAGCCATCATTAAACCCTTCAAGCTTGATGCTGTAAAGGACGCCCTGAACGCCATCGGCATCCGGGGCATGACCATCTCCGACGTGCACGGGTTCGGCAGGCAAAAGGGTCATGTGGAGATTTATCACGGCTCGGAGATGGATATTGCGTTTCTGCCCAAGATAAAAATCGAAGTTGTAGTGGCCGACGACATGGCGGAAAAAGCGGTTTCTACCATCCGGGAAAAAGCAAAGACCGGCAATATCGGTGACGGCAAGATATTTGTCGCAAGGCTCGATCACATCATCAGGATAAGGACCGGCGAACGAGGCGAAACAGCGATTTAAGCGTCCCCTCCCAATTCACCTCCCTGATTTCGAGGGGCAAGAGAGGGCCGGTATGAATCATCATACCGGCCCAATATAACAATATTCCGTATCGAAACGACCAGCTTCATGATTATATTCTGTCCTCTTATTGATGCTTGTACACTATGCAGTAAGGCATCTCTTGCGATACCTCGTGTGCTTATTATTAGTGCACCTGCCTAAAATAGCGTCTTAAATATCAGGGATGGCTGTAATTCAATCTTCAAACTCCCCAATTGATAACCCAATAAAAACAAGATGTTTTCCTGAGAATTCTCAAGCCCGAAGTATGGCATGTACATTGCTTAAGCATATGCCGAAACAGCAATCACCCGTTTCGAGGAGGATCGCACATGAAGCTCATTAAGTGCATTATCCAGCCGTACAAGCTGGACGACGTAAAAGAAGCATTAGCGGGGATGAAGGTTCAGGGTATGACGGTCTCAGAGGTCAAAGGGTTCGGGAGGCAGAAAGGACACACCGAGCTTTACCGGGGCGCAGAATATACTGTTGATTTTGTCCCCAAGGTTGAGCTTGAGATTGTGGTGCCCGACAGTATGGTGAAGGACGCACTGGATGCGGTTGTGAAGGCCGCAAGGTCCGGCAAAGTGGGCGACGGCAAGATATTCGTGATGGATGTGGAAGATTCCGTCAGGATAAGGACCGGGGAGTCCGGTGATACGGCATTATAACACTTTTTTTAAAATAGTTTTTTTAATGACAGGGAGGAACACAATATGAAGAAGATGTTCACGGAAATCATGGTTATTCTGGTGCTGCTGATCGGGGTAGCAGCGTTCCTGGCGCCGGCTCTGGTAACGGCGGAAGAAGCCGCGGCCCCGGCTGCGGCTTCTCCAGCGCCGCCTCTTAAGATTGACACAGGGGACACTGCGTGGATGACGGTGGCAACCGCATTCGTCATGCTCATGTCTCTCCCCGGCCTGGCGCTGTTCTACGGAGGGCTGTCGAAGCGGAAGGATTCGCTCAACACTATGGCTATGACCTTTGTGACCTTCTGCATCGTGAGTGTGCTCTGGGTTCTCTATGGATATACATTTGCTTTCAGTACGGACATCGGCGGGTGGATAGGAAAAGCCGACAAATTGTTCTTAAAAGGCATCACCCCTAACAGCATCTCCGATCTTGCAAAGACAATCCCTGAATATATTTTCATCGTCTACCAGCTCACCTTTGCTGCGATCACCGTTGCCCTCGCGAGCGGCGCGTATGTCGAGCGCATGAAGTTCTCGGCCTGGCTCCTGTTCTCTGTGCTCTGGTTGACGGTGGTCTATGTCCCGATTGCGCACTGGGTCTGGGGCAATGGGTTCCTGGCCAAACTCGGCGCATTGGACTTCGCTGGCGGGACCGTCGTGCATATCAATGCCGGTATCGCGGCGCTCGTTGGTGCACTAGTCCTCGGTAAGAGGCGCGAGAAGGCGATCATGCCGAGCAATCTCACCCTTGTGGTAACCGGCGCTGGCCTCCTCTGGTTCGGCTGGTTCGGGTTCAATGCGGGTTCCGCGCTTGCGGCAAACGGTCTTGCAGGTGCTGCATTCATAAACACGAACACGGCAACGGCTATGGCGGCCATTTCATGGATGGTCGTTGAATGGATGCATTCCGGCAAGCCTACGGTGCTCGGTCTTGCGTCAGGTGCGGTTGGCGGTCTCGTGGCCATTACCCCGGCTGCCGGGTTTGTGAACATCTCCGGTGCCATCATCATAGGCATCGCGGCGGGTGTGATCCCCTTCTTCGCCGTGGCCAAGCTGAAACCCATGTTCGGATATGATGACACTCTTGATGCTTTCGGCATTCACGGCATCGGCGGGACCATCGGCGCCCTACTGACCGGGATCTTCGCGGACCCCGTGATAAACGATGCGGGGAAGGGACTCCTCTACGGCAATGCCGGGCAGCTCTGGATACAGTTCATCGCTGTGGCCGTGACATTTGTATACAGCGGCGTCATGACATACGTGATTTTCAAGATCATCAAGGCGATTGTCGGGGTCCGGGTCGAGACAGAAGATGAAGTCGTCGGCCTCGATGAGAGCCAGCACGGCGAAAAAGCGTACAATATGTAGGAATCATGCTGAGATTATCCTCAGTGGTTCTCTCTCAGGTACCATGTAGCGTTTCGACTATTATGCAATGAACTTATGGACAGGCAGAGAAAGTCTCTGCCTGTCCATTTTTTTGTTTCCTGATAATTCCGCTTCTCCTTATAGGTTATGCACATTTCCTATACACATGCCTAATTATTAATCATAATTGCAGTTTTTCATGTGCCATGTGCTCATTCACAATCTATATATTATTTAATTAAATCAATTAGTTATTTTTAAAGGTAACTTATTATTTCTAGTGGCATGGACATTGCTTATAAAATGTTCACATGCATAATAGCTATGCAAAGTTCATTTCGAACGGGGGTGGTGGGAATGAAGCTGATTAAGTGCATTATTCAGCCATACCGGCTGGAAGAAGTGAAGGAGGCACTTGCAGATATCAAGATCCAGGGCATGACCGTGTCCGAGGTGAAAGGTTTCGGCAGACAGAAGGGTCATACTGAGCTTTACCGAGGCGCCGAGTACAGGGTGGATTTCGTGCCCAAGGTAGAGATAGAGCTGGTTGTCCATGAGACTTTGGTAAAACAGGTGCTGGATGCAATAGTGAAAGCGGCCCGGTCAGGCAAAGTAGGCGACGGCAAGATATTTGTCATGAACGTGGAGGAGGCGGTTCGGATCAGGACCGGCGAGTCCGGCGATGCGGCGTTGTAAAAGCGGGGGATAATAAAGCCACAAATTGCGAATACGACAGATGTCGAGAATTCAATTTGCGTTCTTCGAACCACACAAAATTCGTTTCGGCATTTCGAGTAAATAAATCTAGGAGATAATTCGATATGACAAGCGGCTTGAAAAAATTTACGGTCTTCGTTCTGTTGCTGATTGTTGCGGCTCTTGCCATGCCACATATAATCATGGCTGCGGACGGCCCCGAAGCGCATAAGATAGATACCGGAGACACGGCATGGATATTGGTCTCGGCAGCCCTCGTGATGCTCATGACCCCGGGGCTCGCCATGTTCTATGGCGGCATGGTGCGAAACAAGAACGTGCTCGGCACCATCATGCACAGTTTCATTGCGATTGCATTGGTGAGCATCCAGTGGATCCTGTTCGGCTACTCGCTCGCCTTCGGCCCGGACATTAGGGGGATTATCGGCAACCTCAATTGGGCCGGGCTCTCCGGCGTGGGGCTCGCCCCCAACGCGGATTATGCGGCGACGGTACCGCACCTTGCGTTCATGGCCTACCAGATGATGTTCGCCGTCATCACGCCGGCGCTCATCAGTGGCGCCTTTGCCGAGCGGATGAAATTCTCGTCCTATCTTCTGTTCATACTTGTCTGGACGACGGTGGTATATGATCCTGTCGCGCACTGGGTATGGGGGAATCATGGGTGGCTCAAGCAGCTGGGCGTTCTCGATTTCGCCGGCGGCACCGTTGTCCACGCCACATCCGGGTTCTCTGCCCTGGCGGCAGCGCTCTTCATCGGGAAACGGAAAGGTTTTCTCCAGGAACCCATGCCGCCACACAACCTCCCGCTTACGGTGCTCGGCGCAGGACTTCTCTGGTTCGGGTGGTTCGGGTTCAACGCGGGCAGCGCCCTGTCGTCAGGCGAGCTCGCCACTATGGCATTCGTCACGACGAATACAGCGGCAAGCTCGGCAACGCTCACCTGGATCATTGTCGAGTGGTTTCATCGGGGAAAGCCAACTATGTTTGGGGCAGCAACGGGGGCCATTGCCGGCCTGGCCACCATTACGCCGGCAGCGGGCTACGTCGGACCGATGGCGGCTCTCGCGATCGGTATTGCAGCCGGACTGTTGTGCTATACGGCGCTTAACGCCAAGACCAAGTTCGGCTACGATGATTCTCTTGACGCCTTTGGCGTGCATGGGGTGGGAGGGAGCCTCGGGACGATCATGACCGGGGTCTTCGCTTCGATCGCGATCAATGCTGGTGGGGCAAACGGTCTCCTTTTTGGGAACCCCCATCAGCTCGCCGTACAGGCGGGATCGGTCCTCCTGATCGCTGCCTATTCCTTCATCGTCAGCATCGTACTATTCAAGATCATCGACGCAACGATCGGGCTTCGGGTCGGCAAAGATGAAGAGACCGAAGGCCTCGACATCAGTCAGCATGGAGAGGCGGGATATACGCATTAAGGTTCACGGTGAGGCGATGAACCGGATAAGGGAACGGATAGGCAGTGAAAGGTCTGCCTATCCGTTTTTTTCTACCTCGGCCTGTTTAATTTATGGTCACATGCCTAAAAGTGCGTCAGCGGCATTAATCTCGATTAAAAAACGTATCCCCCTTGGTGTGTAATATAGTTAATGAAATCAATATGTTATCAGCTTTCGTACCACAACAAATATGGCATATCCCTTGCTTAATAATTTGTGTGTCCTCTCGGATCTGTGAATAAACAGCCTTATGTGCTTTGAATATTTTGAACCAATGCGACGCCGGCCAGTATGCCGATGCCTCCGGTGATCTGTGCAACGGATAGTCGTTCTCCGAGAAACAGGGCGGCGAAGAGTACGGCCACGAGGGGAACGAAATAATGGTAGACGATCGTGCGAGTGACCCCGTGCCGCTGCACACCCTTGTACCAGAGGCTGAAGGCAATGCCGCCGGACACCAAAGATGAGAACCCGAATGCCGCCCATGATGGGGCTGTGACCTCGGACCATGATTGCCGTGCCAATTCATGAAGGCTCATGGGCAAGAGCAGCACGGTCCCTGTAGCCATGCTATAGGCAGTGACTTTCACGGCAGAATATTTTTGGAGGAGCGGCTGTGCATGTATGGTGTAGAGCGCCCAGAAAATCGATGCGCAGAGGGTAAGCAGGTTGCCCGCGAGATCGTGGCGGGTGAAACTGATGCCCCCGGGTCTGCTCTGAATGATGAGAAAGACCCCGACGGCCGACAGGACGATACCCAGCCCGCTTTGGAACAGGATTCGCTCTTTTTTCGCTATCCCCTGTATCAGGGCAGCGAACAGGGGGGACAGCGAGATAAGAAGGGCGGAGTTCGAAGCGCTTGTAAGATTGAGCCCGTACATGAACAGGATGTTGTAGAGAGCGATGCCGATGAGGCCGAGCCGGATAAAGGGGCTTATGTCCTTGCGTTCTATCCTGAGGGACTCTCGCCTCACGATCAGGATGAAGGCGAGGAACAGCGACGAGAGAGCAAAGCGGACAACGGTGAAGCTCAAAGGATAAAAGTAACGAAGCGCGTACTTCACCGCTGAGAAGTTCACTCCCCAGATAAGGGAGACGAGTATGAGCCGGAGGTCGAGCATGGCGGTCTGAGCAGCATAGGGCAAAGCGCATGGAGCATGGGAGCACATGGGATCCAGACCAGAGTTCGATGCACGCTGCCTTTTCGCGGCGCAGCCGCCACTATACCATAAATTGTCTTGAATCATCAAATATATTGTGCTATCAATAAAGAATGGATTCACTTGCGACGAGGATACAGGACCTGACCGCGGATATTCTGGCCGGCATTGTTGACGGAGTGGTCGTGACGGATGCGGAGGGACAGGTCCTCATATGGAACAGGGCCGCTGAGGAAATGGCCGGCATCGCCGCCTCCGAAGCGCTCGGCAAGCATTTCGCTGCCGTGTTTTCCGATAATGCAGCGATAGCGCGGCAGATCGAAAAGACCTTGTCCTCGGGGAGGTCTTATTCCGATTACGAGGCGGAAATCGCCGCAAAGCACCGGCAGCCTCATCCGGTAGGGCTGGTCACGACGGTGCTCCTTGACAACCGCGGACACCTGACAGGCGCGATCCTGACGATCCGCGACCAAGCAGGAGTGCGAGACCTCAAGGAACGCATGAGAAGGTCCGACCGCCTTGCGACACTCGGCATGATCGCAGCGGGTATCGCTCACGAGGTCAAGAATCCGCTCGTCGGCATACGCGGCGCGGCGCAGCTCATGAAATCCGAGCTGAGATCGGAGGGCAAGGAAGGGTCGGCCAAAGGCGGGAGCCTGATAGAATATCTCGATGTGATTTTGAAGGAAGCAGATCGCCTCAACAATGTCCTCGAGGAGATCCTGGACTTCACGCGGTTAAAGCCTCGGGAGATGAAGACGTTCAATATCCACAGCATTCTGGACCGCGCCCTGCTCTTGAACGAGGAGAGCGCGAGGCAGAGCGGTGTTGTCCTCGCGCGGCTGTATGACCCAAGCCTTCCGGACGTGATAGGGAGCCAGGACCAGTTGATCCAGGTGTTCCTGAACATCATCAAGAACGCGGTCGAGGTCATGCCAGGCGGCGGAAAGCTTACGGTGACGACGAGGATGTCCGACATGTTCACGAGCGTGCAGGCCGACGGCAAGAAGCACCGGCTGATCGTCGTAAAGGTGGCCGATACCGGCCCCGGCATCAAGCAGGAGCATCTGCAGGACATTTTTACCCCCTTCTTCACTACAAAGGACCGGGGTGTGGGTCTAGGCCTTGCGCTTTCATATCAGATTGTGCAGGAACACCTGGGGACGATACGGGTCGAGAGCCAGGAAAACGAAGGTACGACATTCAGCGTGTATCTGCCGCTGGCGGGATGAAGAGGTATGGCGCATGGTGACAAAGGAGTGAAGTTTGGGCTTGGATCTGACATGATAGCAAGCAGTGACCCCACTCCCTGATCTCTGTTCCGAGCCATGGCCATAGGTGCATCAACCATGACAAATGAAAAGGTCTTGATAGTCGACGACGACGAGAGCGTTCGCTGGGTGCTCAAGAAGTCGCTTGAAAAAGAGGGCATCGAAACCGTGCTAGCGAAAGACGCTGCAGAGGCGCTCGAACGGATCAAGGAAGGCGATGTAGCGATCATGCTCATGGACATCCGCATGCCGGGCATGAGCGGGTTCGAGGCGCTCGAAAAGATCAAGGAAGAGGGCAGGGGTATATCGGTAATCATCATGACAGCCCAGGCCACGATGCAGAACGCCATTGAGGCCATGCGCCGCGGCGCTTTTGACTATATCACCAAGCCCTTCGACCTCGACGAGGTGAACATCCTCGTTCGCAAAGCCGTCGAGGTGCGTCAACTTTCACTCGAGGTGAACGCGCTTCGCGCCGAAGTGCGCGAAAAGTACGAGGGCGGGCTCGTGGGCAACACTCCCGCCATGCAGGAGATCTACAAGACCATCGGCCGGGTAGCGGAGAGCGATGCCACGGTCCTGGTCCACGGCGAGAGCGGCACAGGTAAGGAACTTGTTGCACGCGCGATCCACTACCATAGCAAGCGCGCGGGGCGGCCTTTTGTGGCGGTGAATTCTGCAGCGATCCCCTCGGAGCTTCTCGAAAGCGAGCTCTTTGGCCATGAGAAAGGGGCCTTCACGGGAGCAGTGAGCCGCAAGGTAGGGAAATTCGAGGCCGCGGCAGGCGGTACTCTTTTTTTGGACGAGATCGGTGATATGAACCTGCCGCTCCAGGGAAAGCTCCTCCGCGTGCTCCAGGAGCGCGAGTTCGAGCGTGTCGGAGGCACAGAACCGATCAAGACCGATGTACGCGTGATCGCGGCGACGCACCAGAACCTCGAAAAAGCCGTGCGCGAGAAGAAGTTCCGTGAAGACTTGTTCTACCGGCTGAATGTGATCCAGATCAACATCCCGCCGCTCAGAAAACGCAAGGACGATATCTCGACCCTCGCGGAGTATTTCATGCAGAAGCATCAGCCTGGATCCGGCAAGACCAAGATCCTCACCCCGGAGACGCTCAAGATCCTCCGGGCCTACGACTGGCCCGGAAACGTACGAGAACTCGAGAATGCCGTCCAGCGCGCTATCACGCTCGCGCAGGGAGACAAGATATTCCCCGATGCCCTGCCGCCTCAGATCTTCAAGCCGGGCCACGGGGTGGGCCTTTCCTTCGAGAATTTTCTGGAAGAGAAGCTTGCCGACCTCGTGGAACGGATGGGAGGGCTGGAGAGGGGCGACATCTACTCCATGGTTATCCAGCGCGTGGAGAAGCCGCTCATCTCGCTGGTCCTCAAGAAGACGGAGGGCAATCAAGTGCGCGCCTCGCATCTGCTCGGCATTAACCGGAATACGCTCAGAAAAAAGATAAAGGAATTGGGCATCAGGGGGCCGTTCAACGGGGCTGGTGAAGAAGAGGGGGAAGATGAGGAGTGATATCCTCCGGCGTTTTTTCTGAGGACAACGGATCGGCCTTTGCGCGCCTGAGCCCCCACGTCTGACAGCCCATTCAATACATTTCTGCCGACTCGAAGCCACCATTGATCTCTGGCGAAGGCCGGATACGCCACTGAAGTCCTTGCGATTAACCCAAATTTAGAGTAATGTTGTTAAAGGGGGTATCGCCATCAGAGAGCCGTTTGGGGGAGAAACTGCCGCAGGCCATCATAGCCTGTTTAACCGATGATCTCATCGGGAAAGGAGACGGGTCCATGAAACAGCGAAATGTTTTTCATGCGGTCATGCTCATCATGATCATGATCGGCATGCCTTTATCAACATATGTCCGAGCTGCGGTGGACGCGCCGCGGATCAGCAAGGAAGACGTGAAGGCGCTCTTAGGTGATCCGGGCGTCATCATCCTCGATGCCAGGACCGGGTCGAGTTGGTACAACAGCGATAAAAAGATCAAGGGCGCGGTTCGGGTCGATCCCGATGAAGTCTCTTCATGGGCCGGCAGCATCCCCAAGGACAAGAAGATTATAGTCTACTGCTCTTGAACGAACGAAGCCACGAGCGCCCGTGTGGTGCTCAAGCTCAAGGAGATGGGATTCGTGAACGTATTCGCGCTCAAGGGCGGATGGACTGAATGGGTCAACGCCGGGTATCCGGTCCAAAGCAAGTGATCTCGGCCCATGCGCCGAGCGGATTTCAAATGTCTTGCAGACAGCTTGCATTGGCAGAGAAGAAATTTCAGAGCTACCGAGAAGACCAGCTTGTTCGAGGTCCGGGCACTCCATCCGGGGGAGGAGGCCCCTTGCGGGTTATAGTACATCAAGACATCACGATAACCGTTGATGATGACGGGTTTCTTGTCAATCTTGAAGACTGGTCGGAAGCGGTTGGGCGCGTCCTCGCCGCACAGGAAGGAATCGGAGATTTGTCAGAAGACAAACTCGACGTCCTGAAGTTCATGAGGGAGTATTACCAAAAACATCATTTCTTCCCCATTGTGCGTTTTGTATGCAAGAATGTACACCAGCCTAGCAACTGTGTAACGGAACAATTCATGGACCCGGTCAAAGCCTGGAAGATCGCCGGGCTGCCCAATCCCGGCGAGGAAGTGATCAAATTCAAGGCGTGGGATCCGCTCGGATTTTAACGGAGCCCCGGAGGAGGAGCCGGCGCCAGGTCTTTTCCTCTTGATGACGAATAGCGGTACGTCAGCTTCGCGTCATTTCCTCCACAGGGCACCAAGAGAGCGTAGGATATCTCCTTCCAAGGAGACAGTCGTCCGGCCAGCGAACTAAAAATAGAGCATTCCGTCATACTCCAGCGCATAGGAGATCAAGTGGATGCCGCCTGCTATCTCGGTTCCCTCGACGAGGTCTTCCTTTTTCAGGCCCCTGTTCCTTGCGACCTGTTCGCACAATTGAAATTTGACCCCCGCTTCCAGGGCTTCTGCAAGTCGTTGCTCGAAGGTTGGGACACCTGACGGCAGTCCGCCTTCCTCCCGGATCTTCCCCTTGATAACGGCATCAGCACCATCCTGCACGCAGTAGACAACGGTCTCGCAGCCGGAATACTGGGCGAGGGTGGCGAACATAAGCGCGGATTTCACCGTCCCCACATTATTTATACCTGTGGACAATTGCACGGCGAACTTTTTCCTTGCCTTTTTATCGGGTTCAATCATGTTATGCTCCTCCTGTACCTATCGGGTCTTGTTCGTCTACCCGTGCAAAAGCGATAAGATGAATACCCCGAAGAATGACCACCGAGAGGCGTGTCGGGATCGAACGGTTGCCAGGCCGGGGAATGCTCAGCTGATCCGTTGCCGCAACGCATTGTCCAAGAGGCCCCCTAAAGCGCGCTTACGGCTCGATCATCATTTACAGTTCGATTTCATTGTACGACGTATAGACGAACAAGGTGAAATCGTTCGGGATCCGATTGTGCCAAAGAGTGACAGCGGGGGAAAGGTTCTCGATCGAGAACTTGACCATCTCCTCCGGCGAGGTATAGTTGAGCTCGATATCCTTGATCGGAGTATGTGAGGACAGGGCGTTCAATGCCAACCCCTTGTTGCAGTTTTTGAAAAGCGTGACAAGAGCGTTCTTCAGGTCGTCGTGCACTCCCGGGACCCGGAGGTTGAATACGCCGCAGATGAAAATGTAGTCATAGAATCCCTCGAGCTGATCCTCATCGATGTTCATGACCTTGAACGTACACTCGGGATACTTGTTCTTCGCCAGTTTGATGAAGTTCTCGTTGATGTCAACGCCGGTATAATGGACTCTTATTTCTCTCCGCTTCAGGAACTGGTAAAAATCCCCGGTTCCGCAGCCGTAGTCAAGTATCTTCTGATCGTTCAGGTCGGGTGCGATATCAAGGAGCGTATGATAGCGCCTGAGCTGGCCTTGAGGGGTCCAGCGGAGCGCTTCAGGCCTGTCACCGAATTTTTTCAGATGGAAATTGTAGAACGACAATAGCTGCTCTTTCGCATGAGGATCCATGGCTCCCTCCTCCCAGCATATTGTATCGTATTTGACCAGGCGGAAGCAAGACCGAACCAGCCCTTGTTTTTCCCCAACGTTTCATCCGGGCATCATATCCATGGGAACAGACTGGACGCCTGTCCTCCCCGGCGAGGGAACATGCCATTTGCAGCTCCGATGCCGTCCGGCCGGATTCTCGTAAGATGCTGAACCCCTTGAGTTTTTCTTATAGATGAGTAAAAAAAATTAATACAGAACCAATCTTGTCCTGTTATAATGTTTTGCTTGACAAAATATTTATCGTGGCTTATTATGCAAAAGTTTTAGACTTTCTGCTAATCCAAAATATGATAATTTACAGGGAGTAGTGTATGACGCCAAGTACCTATCTTCCGGAACAGTACCTGCCGGTAGTGGTTTTTCTGCTGCTCGGCTTGGCGGTCGGCTTTGGCATGCTGATCGCAGGATGGTTCATCCGGCCCCGGAGACCTTATCCTGAAAAGCTGATTACGTACGAGTCCGGTATCACCCCCTTCATGGATGCCCATCAGAAGTTTTCTATCCGCTATTATATTGTAGCCATGCTATTCCTCATTTTCGATATTGAAGCCGTTTTCCTCTATCCGTGGGCCGTTGCCTATGGGCAGATCGGCCTTTACGGATTTGTGGAGATGGTGATCTTCGTAGTAATCTTGCTCGTAGGATATTTCTACGCATGGAAGAAGGGGGCTCTCGAATGGGAGT
>Ga0187766_10000701_pt1 | contig 19008 bp, 15 predicted proteins | sample 0216_QUI02_MP05__4_FD_132971 | JGI IMG/M metagenome (GOLD analysis project Ga0187766, IMG submission 132971) | Tropical peat soil microbial communities from peatlands in Department of Meta, Colombia - 0216_QUI02_MP05_20_MG | ecosystem: Environmental > Terrestrial > Soil > Wetlands > Peat ... | reverse complement strand
CTGAGTCCCGATCCGGGGCTGCGGCTCGCGGCGGTGACGGCGCGGCCGCCAGGAGCAGCGCCTCGATCCGGGCCAGCCGCTGGTCAAGCTCGGCCAGCGTCACCTCGGGCGCAGTCGCCTGCGGCTGCGGCCCGGGCTGGTCCCGGCTGGCCCCTTGCGCGACGAAGCTCGAGGCGACCTGCGCGGTGAGAACGGCCAGGGTGAGAAAGCGCGCCGCGTCGTTGTACTCGACCGGGTCCGGTAGCACCCGGTGGGCTTCCTCGGCCAGCTCTGGCAGCCGCGCCATCCGCAGTATGCCAACTACGTGTTGCCGTGTGACCTGCATCGCTTACCAACCTTGCGTCTCGGTGCCCGGGCCGGGCCCGTTGGGCAAATGCGCCGCTGTAATGACGCTCTCCGGCGCTTCGGCCGGCGGAGCATGGTCGCTGGGGCCAGAGCCGTGTTCCAGGGCCTCGACCGCGCCGAGAAGGGAGCGGAGGCCGACCTCGTAGCGCTGGTCATCAGCCGGATCGGACAGCCACTCGTCGATCGGGACGCGGACGGCGTCCTCCCACGGCTGGCTGGTCTCGGCCAGGGTCAGCTCTGCCCTGACGTTGAGCTCGAGGGCGTGCAGGAAGGCATTGTCGCCGGTCGGGGTGCTCATCTCTTCTTACCTCCAGGCGTGACTTAGGTGGATGTCTGCCGCGGGCGCCGGCCACGCGGATCGGCCTCAACCGCCTGCCGGCATGCGGGCAGCCGGGGCGGGACGTGTTACTTCCCGGACGCGGTTCGGCCCGGCCAGTTCCGGTAGCGGGTCTCGCCGAGAACCGCGTCAGCGGCGGGCAGCAGGGTTCGCTCCCCAAGCTCGGCTCCAAAGTAGCTCGCGTGCGGGTCCGTAACCACCGCACGCGGATCGTCACGCATGGCCAGGACGCGCCGGAAGAACTCGTCCATCCGGAACTGCTCGGGTCCGGCGACCTCGGCTATCCCGTTCAACGGTGAACCCACCGAGATCCTGGCGACTGCCTGGGCGACCTCGTCCCCCGCGATGGGCTGGAAGAGCACCGGCGCAAACCGGACAGTGCCGCCATCGGCGGCCGCGTCGGCCATGCTTCGCACGAACTCGAAGAACTGCGTCGCATGCACGATCGAATACGGGATCGCCGAGTTCTCGATCAGCTTCTCCTGGGCGCTCTTTGCCCGGAAGTAGCCGCTCTGTTGCAGCCGCTCGGTCCCCACCACGGACAATGCGACGTGGTGGCCGACGCCTGCTGTCGCCTCGGCAGCGAGCAGGTTGCGGGTGGAGGTCTCGAAGAACTCCAGTGCCGCGGCGTCCTCGAAGGAGGGCGAGTTCGACACATCGATCACCACGGTCGCACTGGCTAGGGCATCAGCCAGTCCCTCGCCGGTGAGGGTGTTGACGCCGGTGTTCGGTGACGCCGCCACCGTCTCGTGGCCGTGTTCGCGGAGCTTGGTAACGAGCTTTGATCCGATGAGCCCGCTGCCGCCTATGACGACGATCTTCATGATGAGTCCTTTCTGTGGTGGGTCTTGTCCTGGTGCCGGGCCGACGATCGGGACGCACATCGTGTGTGCCGCCGTTGTGCCTCACTGCGAGAGCCGGCACGTATTCGTGGATCCGGCGTGTCATGCTGATCCGGGCCGGCTTGGCCTCTTGCACGGTGTTTTCCTTTTGCTGCCTGGTAGCTGCAGGCGTGGATGGCCATCGAATCCTCCGAGGGTGAGACGGGGAATCGCTCGTGGTGTGGCGTTTCCTGGTCGATGTCACCACTGTCGCGCTCGCTGGCGAGGATCGCTTCCGTAGGAATCCCTAGTGGGCCCTTAGGGACACTGGCGCAGCCATTGGTGCACCCCGGTCCTGCGGACTCGGGGCAGGTTCCGCAGGACGGGATCGGTTCAGCTAGTCGCTTTGGCCGCTTGCTCGATGACCTGGGCTACCGTCTCCGGCTCGGAGATGAGGGACAGGTGCCCGGCGTTGACCTCGGTGATGTGGGCACCGGCCCGCTTGGCCATGAAGGTCAGCTCGGCGGGCGGAATGACCCGGTCCGCGGTGCCGATGACGGCCCAGGACGGGATGGTCTTCCAGGCCGGGGGCCCGGACGGCTCGGTGAACGCGCTGGCCGTGAGCGGCCGCTGGGTGGCCGCGATGACCGCGGCCTGGCTGGCAGGCAGGCCGGTGGCAAAGCAGCCGGGAACCAGGTTCGGCTTGATGTACAGGTCGACATCGCCGGGGGCCCCGCCTGGGTAGGGCACGGGGTTGAAGGCCTCGGCGGGGTTGCCCAGGCAGGATCCGGGCTTGGCGCTGGCGAGGCCGCCGATGGTATCGCCCTGATCGGGAATGAAGGCGTCCACGTACACCAGGGCCCGGACCTCGGGGGCGCCGACCGCGGCGTTGGTGATGACCGCCCCGCCGTAGGAGTGCCCGACCAGGACGACCGGCTGCCCGGCCAGGGCCGGGTTCTGGGTGAGGAAGTCATGCAGATAGGCGGAGTCTTGCGGCAGTCCGCGCAGCGGGTTGGGCGGGGCGTACACGGTGAGGCCGTCATCCTGCAATCGCAGGATGACCTTGTCCCAGCTGGCGGCATCCGCCCAGGCGCCGTGGACGAGCAGGATAGTCGGGGTCTGTTCGGGCATGGTTGTCTCCTTGGTTGAGGTCCAGGGCCTTCCGGGCGCCGTCCGGGCCAAGCTCATACAGGAACCGGGGGCTGGGAGGTGGCGTCGGCGACCTCTCGCGCCGCCGGCTCCAGCGTGTGCCTGGTCATGGGGGCTCCGTTCAGGATGGGTCACCACGCAGCGTCCCTCCCCCTGGAAGGCGCTCGCATCTGTCGAAGTCCCTAATGCGGGTCCCCGGCCGCAGGCGCCCTCCCCGGCGATGCCTGCAGGCGGCGCCGGGGCGGCTGCGCCGGTCGGCATTCGCGATAACGGCAACCATCGTCTGGCTCCGGCGCACCCGTCACGCCGGATGACCGTCGTCCCGCCGGGGATCAGCGTTTAAACGCGTACTTCGTGGCTATGGCGGCCGGGTCCCATGTGGTGGGCATAGGGTTCGTCCCCGCGTTTGTGAGCGTCACCGGCCTGGCCTGGACGATGCACGCCGGCTCGCCCGCGCGGCGGTACTTGTCCAGGACCCACTCCACGTCGACGGGGTAGCCGTAATACCGCTCGATCGCCAGCACCGCGTCGACCACGGCCGCGATCTGCTCGTCGTCCAGTACCCGGCGATCGGCGAGCTGGGCCGGCATGTCGCTTTCGACGACACGGCCGGCGGCATAGTCGAATGCCGAGATCACTTTCTTGGCCGCCACCTGGTAACGAAGGATGCGCCCATCGGCCTTGCCGACCTCGACGTGGTCCGGCGTGACCCGCCCCGCCACCACCGCCTCGCCCCAGCCCCAGTTGGTCTCGATGACCACGCGGTCGGTCTTCCCCGTGACCGGGCTAGCGGAGAACGCTACCCCCGAGGCCTGGGCGTTGATCAGCTCCAGGACGCCGACCGCCATCGGCATGTCCCGGTGGTGCAGGCCGGCCCGCAGCCGGTAGGCGACCGCGCGAGCGCTGAACAGGCTGGCCCAGCAACGGCGTACCGCCTCGAGCACCTGATCACCACCGCACACCCCGAGGTAGGTGTCGAAGATCCCGGCGAAACTGGCCGTCGGCGAATCCTCACCGATCGCCGAGCTGCGCACCGCCACCGGGAAGTTGATGCCGAGACACCGGGAGCTCAGTTCCTCGTACGCGCCTGTGATCAATCCGGCCAGGTCCGCGCCCATCTCCCGGCTGGTCAGCTCGGCCTGCACTGCCTGCGCGGCGGTCTCGATCCCGGCGGCCTCGGCGTCGGAGCCGAGCCCGATCAGAGCTGCGTCGATGACCTCGTCCAGATCCGTCTTCGCGCAATGCCGCCGGTAAGCGTCGGCCGTAACGGCGAATCCCTGCGGCACTCTCACGCCGACCGGCGGCAGCTCGGCCAGCCTGCCCATCTTGGCCCCGCAGGCCCGGATCGCCCGCTGCGGGTCGATCGCGTCCAGCCAGGCGATGGCAGCGGGCACCAGCTAGCCACCCTCCTGCCCGGCCGGGGCGGGCGGCACGCCGCCCGGCCGCGCGGCAGCGGGCCGCAGCACAGTCACCTGGCCACTGGTGCCGTCAACCTCCACCTCGTCTCCATCGGAGATGAGCGTCGTAGCCAGGCCGACACCGGTTACCGTGGGGACCCGGTATTCGCGCCCGACGATGGCCGCGTGCGACAAGGTGCCGCCGCCGTCACATACGCAGGCGGCGATCTTCGCGAACGCCGGGGTCCAGTTCGGCGAGGTCGACTCGCACACCAGCACTTCGCCCGGGCTGAGCCGGTGCAGCCCGCCAGGGTCGTGCAAGACCCGCGCGATCCCTCGCCCGACGCCCTTCGAGGCCGGCACCCCGGTCAGGACTTTAGCCTGGCTTCCCGAGCCTGCCGCGGCCACTGCCTGCAGGAAATGACTGTTCAGCCCGAAGATTTCGATCAGGATAGGGTCGTTGACCGACTCCGGGATGGTGCCGACCACCTTGGGCAGCGAGGGCCGCTGCTGCAGCCAGTAGTCGAAGTACTGCTTGCGCTGCTCCACCAGCCCGCGAAGCCCGGCATCGTAGCGCCTGCGGCCGGACGACAGGTCCATGATCTCTTCCCAGAACAAGTACAGCGTGTCGTCTTGGCGGCCGGCCCCGATCCGGTCGGCGATGGCGTGGCACGCCCACCGCATCGGCAGTATGACCCGCAGGTCGATATAGAAGTTGTGGTCGTCTTGCCACCACGGGAAGTTCGCCGCCCGGCACGAGGCCAGGCCGCCGTCGAACAGCCGCTGCTCCTCCAGGGTGAGCACGGACCTGGCCGCGTCGACCGCCGTCTCACGCTCCTCCACGGCCGCGGCCCTGGCGGCCTCGAAGTCATGGTCGGTGTCCTTCTCCAGGAACGTCTTGATCATCCCCAGCACCGGCGTCGGGTCTTCGATCCAGCTCGGCAGCGCGATGTCCGCTGGCCCCTCGGTCCGCCACCCGTAGACCTGCAGGAAGTCATCCAGCCGGGTCAGCCAGGCACCGGCCGGGCCGCCGCGGGCGGCCAGCGCTGCCCGGATCCCGTCGGCCTCATGCCCCGCGAACACCGGCTCCAGGCCGGCCGCGCGGGCCGCGGCGGCCAGCCGCCACAGCTCCCGGTCGGTCTCCATGATCTTTGTGTCGTACCCCTGCAGGAATCTGCCGATCTGCGCCGGGTGCAGGCCCAGCTCGGTGCACACGCCGTAGAAACCGGTGTAGTTCGCCAGCAGCGGGTACATCACCTGGAAGTGAATCTCCCAGGCCCGCTTGTGGTACCGGCGGGCCTGAATCAGGTTCCCCCGTAGCTCGGCCAGCGACAGCGCGGACAAGTCCACGTCGCAGAAATAATCCCAGCCCTGCTTGATCTCCTCCCGCATCCGGCCCCAGATCGGCTCGAAATCCCGCAGCAACCCCGGCAGGGTATGTTCCAGCCGTCGGGCCCGCTGGCTGATCTCCCGCGGATCATCAACCGGGATCGCCGAGCCGTACGGGTGCGTGCCGCCCAGCCGGCAGGTCAGCCCCCGCCCGGGAGGCAGAGGCATTTGCTCGGCAGCCAGCTGCGTACTCCAGTTATAGCCGTCCTCCATGAAGATCAGCCCCATCGGGGTAAGCCCCCGTTGCCAGTGGAAGTCGAGGAACCAGAACGCCTTCTGGTCCTCTTTGCAGAACGTCCGCACCGGATCCACGTACCACGGCGCGTGGCCGTAGCCAGGCTTGAATCCCGGATACCACTCGTCGCTGATGAACTGATCGACGGGAATGACCGTAGCCATCACGTCTCCTAGGAGGTGGCTGCCCCTACTCGTTATGGTATGCCCGGTCAGCCAGCCATGGTCAGCGAGGTCGTGCACCCAGCGCATCCTGCGGGTGCGCCGGGACGCCGTCTCCTGGGAATGACTAGGGACTTTCATAGATGCGGTGTCCGGCGGGCCGTCCGTAACGTGGGGCCCTGGCAAAACCACCAGTCACGCTCAAGGTGGTGGCGGAGGGGAAGCGAGGCAACCCATGACGGACGATGACCTGCGGCGCGACGTCGCCGCTGAGCTGTGCTGGGATCCGCAGGTGGACAGTACGGCGATCGAGGCCTCGGCCGTCAGTGGCATGGTCACGCTGCGCGGGACCGTGGCCAGCCTCACGCACAAGCGGGCGGGGGGCAACGCCGCGGCCCGCGTCCGCGGCGTCACCCGGGTCGCGAATGAACTGACGGTGCAGATCCCGGACAAGGACCAGCGCGACGACGAGGACCTGCGCGGCGATGTGCTGGAGGCGCTGATGCTGGAGGGCTCGGTGCCGATGACCGTCGATGCGCAGGTCCGGGACGGCTTCGTCACCCTGACCGGCACGGTGGAGTGGCGTTACCAACGCGAGGCGGCCGAGTCCCGCACCGCGGGCGTGCCCGGCGTGGTTGGCATCGACAACGCCATCGCCTTGGCCCAGGCTCCCGACGCGCTCGCCGCAGGGGACGCCATCAGGTGCGCGTTCCGGCGCGATGCCGTGCTGGACGCGGGCGGGCTCTCGGTCGAGACCTTCTCCGGCGGGCTGGTGATCCTGTCCGGCACGGTCAGCTCTTGGGCCGCGCACGATCACGCGCTGGCCGCCGCCTGGTCCGCGGCTGGCGTCACCGACGTCGATGACCGAATCGGTGTTGAGTACGCGCCGTAGCGGCGTGGTCGGCGGTCCGCCCGCAGCGCGGACAGGCGATTACCGGGCCTGTCCGCCTCTTGCTGACCGAGCCTGCCTGTTCATCCGTCGCGCCGGATGCGACCGCAGTCATAGGCGACGGACGCTGAAAGAGTTTGCTGCCGGTTCTCGCGAGAGCGCGGGTGTCCCCGAGCAGGGCAAGCCGATCGTCAGTCCCGCCATGCGGGTGTCTGTTTGTCATCGGAGAACGTCCGGGCGAGCTGTGCCCGGCTGGTGACGCCGAGCTTGCGGAAGACCTTGTGCAGGTGGTACTCGACGGTTCTGGCGCTGATGAACAGCTGGCTGGCGATCTCGCGGTTGGACAGGCGCTCGGCGGCCAGCCGGGCGATCTGCGCCTCCTGCGCCGTGAGCACCTCCGGGGTCCCGAGGCTGCGCGGGCGGGCCCGCTCGCCGGTGGCGCGCAGCTCGGCCCGGGCCCGGCCCGCGAAAGCCGTCATGCCCATCTGGTCGAACATCTCGAAGGCGCGGCGGAGCTGGTCGCGGGCGTCGCGGCGGCGGCGCTGGCGGCGCAGCCACTCTCCGTACACCTGGTGCGCCCGGGCCAGCTGCGGGACGAGCCTGCTGCGCTGTAGGTGGTCGATGGCCAGCCGGTACTCCGCCTCAGCGTGGCCGTCATCGGCCAGCAGCGCCTGGCCGCGAGCCAGCAGGCCCAGGGCCAGGTCGGTCCCGCTCGCCAGCGCCCAGGGCGTGAAGGCCTCCAGGGCAGCAGTCGCGGTCTCGCGCTCCCCGCACCTGGTTCCGGCCTCGACTACGTCTGCGAATTGAGCAAACCCCAGTACGTTCTGCCGCGGGAGAGACTCCAGCGCGCAGCGCAGGGCGGCGGGGTAGTTGCCCAGGCCCAGCTCGAGCACGGCCAGCGCACCCTGCACTCTCAAGACCTCGTACCCGGTGCGCCGTCCGGCGAACTCGCGCAGCAGCCGGGCGGCGAGCGGGCGGGCGTCTGCTTCCCGCCCCTGCCGGGCCAGAGCCCACAGCTCCAACCAGGCGTAGGCGCCCAGGTATCCCCGGTAACCCGTCGCCTCAGCCAGCGCCCGCCCCTCCGCGAGCGTGGCCTCGGCGTCCGCGAAGCGGCCCTCTTGTGCCTGGACGCTCAGCTGGGTGCCGAGCGCTGGAAGCACCGCCGAAATTGCGCCCCGGTCACGCAGCTCCGCCACCCACCGCTTCTCCACCTGGTACCGGGCCGAGTCGTCGTATAGCACGCCGGCGGCTTGGGCCACCGCCATAAGGTGCGGCAAGGCGTCGTCGGGGATCGGCTGGCCGGCGGCCAGTGGCGCGATGGCCCGGCGAAGCAGCGCGGCGCCAGCCTGGTAGCGGCGCTCGGCCACGGCCGCGAAGCCGTCGAGCAGCAGGTCGGCCACGGTCGCCTGGGAATCCGCCACCTTCGGCGCGGTGCGGGCCGCCCGCAGGAACTCGGCCATCCCGGGCTGGCCTGAGAACTGTGCCGCCACGAACGCGTCTAGCAGGGTGTCGCGGGCCAGGCGGGTATCGGACGGCTGGAGCATTCGTGCCGCGTCGAGCAGCACCGACGTAGCCTCGGGCATCTGCCCGGACGCGTACAAGCTCTGGCCCTCCAGCCTCCTGGCCCTCGCCCGGGCCAGCGCATCGGCCAGGTGCGGTGCCGCCAGGCTCAGCAGTGCCCGCGCGGCCGGCGCCTCCCCGGCCGCCAGCCGGTTCTCGGCGGCCGCCAGCATCCGCCGGGCCCGGTGATCCTCGTCCGGGGTCAGCGCGGCCGCCCGCTCCAGGAAGGCGGCGCTGCTGCCCCAGCCGCCGCGGCCGCGCGCCCGGTCCGCCGACCGCTCCAGCTCCGCGGCCACCTGCTCGTCCGGGCCAGCCGCCGCCTCGGCCAGGTGCCAGGCCCGCCGGTCCGGATCAACCTGCGGGTCGGTGACCGCAGCCAGCGCCTGGTGCGCGCCGCGCCGCGCCGGGGCCAGCGCGGCGTAGTATGCTGCCGACCGGATCAGCGGATGGCGGAACCGCACCCGCGGCTCCCAGGACACCAGCCGCTCCACTCCCGCAGCCTGGCCCGCCTCAGGATCGATCCCCAGGTTCCGGGCCGCGTTCCAGATCAGCGCGGGCTCCCCCGTCGGGTCCGCCGCCGCCAGCAGCAACAACGTCTGTGTGCTGCCGGGCAGGGCCCGCACCTGGGTCCGGTACCGCTCCTCCAGATGGCCTCCGAATCGCAGCGGCCAATCCAGCGGGTCCGCACCCGACAACTCGGTGACGGTCAGCTCCGCGGCTAGCTCGACCAGCGCCAGCGGGTTACCCGCGGTGTCGGCTGCGATGCGGCCACTCACCTGCTGATCAACCTGCGCACCTGCCGACGTCGCCAGCAGCTCGTGCGCCGCCTCTTCTGACAGCCCGCCGACCGTCAGCTCCGGCAGGCCCGCCAGCACCACCGCCCGTTCCTCCTCCTGCCGGATCCGGGTGGCGAACACCATGCCTACCCGGTCCGCGTGCAGGCGCCGGGCGACGAACCCGAGCACCTCGATCGACACCCGGTTCAGCCACTGCGCGTCATCGATCAGGCACAGGACCGGCTGTGCGGCCGCCGCGTCGGTCAGCACCGTCAAAGCCGCCAGGCCGACCAGGAACCGGTCCGGCGGCGGGCCGTCCACCAGCCCGAATGCCGACCCGAGGGCCTGCCGCTGCGGGGTGGGAAGCCCCTCGAGACCGCCCAGGAACGGGACAAGCAACTGATGCAGGCCGGCGAAGCCCATGTCCATCTCAGCCTCGGCGCCGGCGACCCGGGCTACCTGCATGTCGCTGGCCTGTCCGGCGGCCCAGTCCAGCAGCGCCGTCTTGCCGGCGCCCGCCTCACCCCGCAGCACCAGCACTCCGCTCAGCCCGTCCCGGACCGCCGCCAGCACGCCCTCCAACGCGCCGGTCTCTGCCGCCCGGTCCAGCAACGCGCTAATCGCTCTGCCCTCCTCCGCCCCCGGCCAGAACGGACGAAGCTTCCCGGTCTGACGACCATGCCCGAGGGCTGGGCGTGACGATTATCCCTCAGGTCATCGCCGGAAATCAGCGGCAGGTCCCAGCGGCGCGCCGGGAACTGCGCCGGGCGCTGTCGAACCTTGGGCAGGGAGCGTCTGCAGACGGCAGCCCGGCACCGAGCGCACTCCAGATTCCGCGGAGCCAGCACGTGCAGCGCCTCCTGCACGGTAAGGACGTCACGCGTGTCCGCGGTGCGCTTGAGCACTGTCTCGCCTGTCGCCCGGAGCTCTCGGCGGGCCGGTCGGCGCGAACGCCGTGCCGTCCATAACGACCAGCACCGCATGACCCTCCCGCAGTTGCTCACAGGCGTCGACGCTGCGGGACCGGAAGCCCGGCCCGGCGCCGATGGCTGCGCCGGTGTCCCTAGGGACTCACTAGGGATTCCCACGGAAGCGATCGATGCGGGCGAGAGCGAGAGTGGTGCCACCGGCCAGCAGAACGTCATGACCACGGGCACAGACCGCCCATGACCATGCACCTGTCCGACCCCGACGTGCGTCTCGTCGGCGCCGAACACGTCGAGTTCATCGAAGGTGCGACGTGGCCACCGGTCAGACCCGTGCCGCTATCAGGCACCAATGAGGAAACCACTATGCAACAGCCCAAGCCGGCCCGGACCAGCATCACCCGCCGGGCTTACGAATACATCCTGGGTCTCGCCGGAAGGCACAACGGGGGCGCACAGGACGCGCGCCCGATCGTCCACGACCATCACAAGAGCGCAGCCAGCGACCACGACAGCGCCCGTCCGCGGAGCGGTGGCCCTGCCGGCAAGCGGCTGGCCGCAGGGACGCGGCGGCTCGTTCCTGATGCGCTGCGGCGCGACCCGGACGATCGGTGGGCTGCTGTGTTCGGGCGGATCGCCGGGTACTCGTTCGCGGTGGCGGCGGTCAGCGGGGTCCTGCTGCTGCCGTTCTTCCGCCCGTCGATGGCCACCGTGGCCTATCACGGCTCCTACCGCAAGCTAGACGGCGTCCCGGTGAGCCAGGCATACCAGTCCGTGCTGGCCATCAGCTTCGACGTCCGCGGCGGGCTGCTGATCCGGCAGGTGCACCACTGGTCGGCGGACCTGTTCGTCGCGGCGATCTGCCTGCGGCTGCTGCGGGTGTTCTTCCGCGGCCGGTTCTCCGGCCGGGCGCTGCGGGGCTGGCTGATCTGGGTGACGCTGCTGCCCCTGGGCATGCTCGCGGCCTACACCGGCACCCTCCTACCCGACGACGGGCTGTCCGGTGGCAGCCTGGCCGTGATCACCGGCGTGCTGCTGTCCGTGCCGGTAATCGGAACGCACCTGGTGTTCTGGATCTTCGGCGGCGCGCCCCCCGGGCATCACATCATCGCCCGCGACTACTGGATCCACATCCTGGTCCTGCCGGCCCTGGCCGGCGCGCTGCTGCTGGCCGCCTTCCGGCCGTCGCTGCGGTGGCCGCGCCGGGTACGGCCCGATCCGCTGCTGCCGTTCACCGGCGGAGTGCTGGTCTTGCTCGGCGCGATCGCGCAGATCAACCCGGTATGGCTGATCGGGCCGTACCAGCCGGGCAGCATCACCTCCGGGGCGGTGCCGGACTGGTACATGGGCTTCCTCGACGGCCGGCTGCGGCTCATGCCCGCCTGGGAGCTGACGGTCGCCGGGCATCCGCTGGCTCTCGGCGTGCTGATCGCGGGCCTGGTCCTGCCCGGCCTGTTCTTCACCGCCCTGGCCCTGTACCCGATCGCGGACCGGCGCATCACCGGCGGGCGGCCGCCGCGCGGGCTGCTGCCGCCCGTGCCAGCCGACCCGTCCAACCGCACCGCGGCCGGCGTGGCCGGCGTCACGTTGTACGGACTGCTGTGGGCCGCGGCAGCCAACGACGAGATGGCCTACCGCCTGCACATCCCCCTGTACACGGTCACCTGGATATTCCGGGTGCTGGTGCTGGCCGGGCCGGCCCTGGCGTTCCTGCTCACCCGGGTCATCTGCCACGCGCTGGCGGACCGGCGGCGCGACGAGGAACTGCACGGCCGGGAAACCGGGCGGATCGTGCGGAACCCGCAAGGCGGCTACACCGAAATCCGCGAGCCAGCCCACCGGGCGGCGCCGCCTGCCGCCAATCCACCCGGACCGGCGGCCGCCGGCCGCGGGTACGTTGCCGCGCGCCACCCGGCCCTGTACGGGCCGGAATTCATGGCCGGATCCATGCCCGGCTCAGACCGCGGCTCGCACGACAGATCCTGAAAGGATGCCCGACGCCATGGACACGCCGAGCTTGATCGTTATCGTCATGCCCATCACGACCCTGATTGCCCTGTTCACGGCGATAGGCCTGCCGTTCATCGCCGCCAGCCGGTCCGGGCGCCGCCACGCCGGGAGACCGATGGCATCCGCGGCCGGGCGGAAGCGGACCGGCGCCGCAGGCCCGAAGGCCCGGCCGCAGAGACCCCGCGCTGATGACGCCGCCCCCGCCGGATACCTGTACGTCCCTTCCGCCGGCATCCGATACCACGGCTCCCCGGCCCAGACGCGTCGCTGGGTCCAGGAGGTGCCGATCGTCAAGAAGACGGCCAATTGGATCTACTACACCAGTGACAGCTGGGACCGACGCGAGGCTGTTGTTAGCCCCGGCCGCATCAGCCGCAAGCAGTTCGAGACCGACACGCGGTGCCGCGAGGCCTGCCCGACGGATATCGCGGGCCCGGTGTGCGCTCGGCACGGCCGCGGCCACCGCCACTGCGTCCATGTCCTGGCCCCGGGCCGTCACTGCCACGCGCCGGGCGGCTGCGGGCAAGACTGCCCGGCAGACACCCGCGGGCTGCGCTGCGCACGGCACGGGTACACGCGGAAGCACTGCCCGCACGGGGAAGATCGATGCCGTCACGGATACCCGGCCGGCGTGATCCCGATTCCCAGAGACCACCACCGCACCGGACCCGCAGGCCGGCTCTTCTTCGCCACCCGCCAGGCCGCCGAAGACCACCTGAACCGCATGGAACACGAACGAGCCGAACAGGCCGCACCGCAAGCGCCACCCATCAAGGAACTGCGCCGCGCCATGGCCGACGCCCACCCCGACCGCGGCGGCACCGCTGAGCAGTTCATCCAAGCGCACCGCCGCTACCAGGCTGCGCTACGGGCCGCGTAACGGTCATATCCCCACCTCGCCGACCCCGGCAGGCACGGCGGCGCTCGGCGCGGAACAGATGACGGTCCGGCCGAAGGCCTCCCTTGCTGGTGCCGGCGTTGAGGGCCAGGGCATATCGTCGGCGAGCGCGGCCGTGAGATCTTCGGGCTGGTCAGCTTGAATGGGCAGCCGTTGTGATCGGTCATCCTGACGGCGGCCTGTTGATCGGGCGCCAGCGAGCGGCATCTGCTCCTTTGCCGCTCGCAGCAGGATTGGCCGCAGTTACCAGGCTGCTGGGGTCCCAACCGCGCAGGTGCCTGACGGATTGGCGGTACTCCCACTCGATGATTGGCGGTACTCCCAGTCGATGGAGGCGCGGCCCGCCGGCGTAGAGCCCGCCGTCGGGATCCCGCCTGGTGAGCTGGCCGAACATCGTGGCCAGGAGCATCGAGCCGAGGGCGATCACGCCGAGGACGAGCAGCGACCTCGTGCCCGCGCCGGCCAGCACGGCCGGAATGGCGAAGACCCGGGTCCCGACGATGCTCCCGATGACCAGGCCGGTCGCCGACGTCAGGCCGAGCGCGCGGGCCTCCTGCAGATCTTTCGCTGACGTCAGCTCCGGTTCCCGATGCAGCCCGCCCGACGGGTGGGCACTACGGCGCCGGAAATGGGCTCCGCCTTCGTCTGCGGTCCGCAGACCTCGGGTGGCGGTACGCCCGGCGCCGAAGACCCGGACCGGGCGCGTGACCGCAAGCCTGGCCAGGGCACAACCGGCTCGCCCGAGGCCCAGCGCAAACCCTCGATTACGAGATCCTGCACGCGCTGACCCTAGGGGTCCCTGCAAGTGACCTCGGTAGGCAGGCAGCGGACCGCAGAGCCCGGGGTGGCGACCAGGGTCTTCCCCGGAAGCGAAGGGCCGCCCGGGGCGGGACAGTGGATGCGAGGACCAACCCCGACGGCATCATGCGGAGGGCTCGCAATGACCCGCAGGCAACGCACCAAATTTGTGGAAGCCAACGCTGATCTCATCCTGGCCGACGAGCCTTCGGCCGAGGCTTACGCGGCCTATTTCGAGACCCAGATGAACTGCGGCAAGGTGCGCAGCCTGCTCTATGCCAGCTACCTATGGTTCGCCCGCGCTGGCACGATCCTGACCGGGCTTGGCCATACGGACATTCAGTGAGGTCCTTCCCCGCTCCTGAAGAAGGCCCGGCGCGGTCTTCCCTATCCTCGCCCGCCCTGCATCACCGGCGCAACACTGCGCCCGCCATGCACGCCCTCCAGCGGCCTGCAGCGGCTGACGCTCACTGTGCCGTACGCGCAGCACCGCGATAGAACTCGCCGATCGCTCCCGGCCCGACCCCGGCCGTATTCGACCGGTTCTCCGTCGACCTGCCGGAACCGATCAACCACGTGATGGTCATCGCCAACAGCCAGCATTACGTCCTAGCCGACACGGACTTCTCCCAGGCACACCAGACGGTGGACGAGCATCCGCGGCTGATGCTCCACGTCGCCCGGGGCGCAGCTGACAAGGTGCGACCGTAACACCTGCGGATCGGGCGGGCGCAGCTATCGGTCTTCTCGATCTTGAGTTTCATGTCCGCACCAGCGCAAGTCCCTGGCCGGTACCCGCCTCGCTATGTCGTATAACCCATATCCGGCCGGGCTGCCCGGCCGGCCTGGCTAACGCTTCACTCAACGCTGGCTGCCACTTTCGGCCTTTCTCAACGGTCCAGTGATGCCAGTGCCCGTGACGCCGACACTAGGCACCGGCTAGGGACATACGCGGATGCGACCGATCCCGGGGTGGCGGACTGTGAACGCAAGGAAGTACGAAAAGGGATGGTGTGAGATGCCCACCACTACACAGCTCGCCGTGACCAGGCTGAACGTCGACGACGCTCGATGCCTTGCGCTGTTCGCCTCCGGGCTGCAGCCATCGGATGCGCCGACCGCCGAAGCGGCGGCCCAGGCAATCGACCGCGCCATCGGGCGGCTCGGGGTGCGCGGCTGCGTCGCCCGGATGGCCCAGGAGTTCGGCGACCACCCTGACGCTGCCGCGACGCGCATGCGCTGGGCGCGCCAGCTGGCTGTCTGGTCCCAGGCCAGCGTGCCCGGGCGCCATGCTGCAGTCACCGGACGGGAGGCGGCATGAACGAGACGTGCGACCGGTGCGGCCCTGCAGTGCATGCGGCTTACCGCGTGGCCCGGAGTGGCGCGGATTACCGCGTGGACCGGAGAGGCGTGGCTTACGGCGTGGAGCAGAGCGGGGAACTCTACCTGTGCGGACACTGCACAAACCTGCTGCGGCCCGCGCTGTCCGCCCAGGGCTGGAACATCCGGCTCACTCGCGAACAGTTGGCCGTATCCGCAGCCTAACGGCACGCACTGCAAGTGCTCCCCGGCCCGCAGGGACAGTTCGGCTGGGCAGCGACGGACGAGGCAGAAGACCACTAACAGCTTCCACGCTCGACGACGGCAGAAAGGAGCCGCACGATGAAGATTTTCCTGGCTGGGGCAAGCGGAGTGATCGGGCGCAGCCTGGTTCCCCGGCTTACCGGGGCCGGGCACGACGTTACCGGCATGACCGGCGGCGCGGCAGCGGCTGGCCTGGTGCGCTCGCTCGGCGCCCGGCCGGTCGTGGTCGACGTGTTCGACCGTGACCGGCTGGCTGAGGTGATCCGGGCGGCACATCCAGACGCCGTCATCGACCAGCTGACCAGCCTTCGCCACGGCGGCTACCGGGCAACCAACCGCCTCCGTACCGAGGGCACCCGCAACCTCGTCGACGCGGCCCTATCAGCTGGGGTCCAGACAGTGGTGGCGCAAAGTTACTGTCTCTACGCGCCGGGACCCGGGATGGCGGATGAAACCGACCCTCTCGACGTGAACTCCCCGGCATTCGGGGCTGCGGCTGAGGCGCTCGTCGCGCTGGAGGCTACCGTGTCCGAAGCGCCGCACGTGGTGCTGCTGCGCTACGGGACCCTGTACGGGCCGGGCACGGGCTATGCCAGCGACGGGGCAATTGCCGCTCAGGTCCGGCGCGGCGACCTGCCTGCCAACGAGGATGTGACGTCGTTCCTGCATGTAGAGGACGCAGCCTGCGCCGCGGTCCAGGCACTGGGATGGCCAGCTGGCCCGGTGAACATTGTCGACGACGAGCCTGCTCCCGGAACGGATTGGCTGCCTGTCTACGCCGCCGCCGTCGGGGCGGACATTCCCCCGGAGAGGCCGGGTACAGGCAGCGGGCTGCGTGGCGCGACAAATTCCAAGGCACGAAAGGACTACGGATGGGAACCCGTCCATCCCAGCTGGCGTGAGGGATTCCGGACCGCGCTCGGATAGACACGCCGACGGGTTGCCGGGCGGCTTAGCCCGAGCGCCCGCGCGAGGCATCCGTTGCATCGTCCGCGCCGACGCGCAGATGCAAGGACGAACGATGCCGGCGAGTCCTCCTGCCGTCCATAGACGAGACCCGACAACAAATCCCTGAACGCCGGAACTTCGCACCGGTCACGGCAGCCGCCTGCCACCGGAGCCCGGCAAATCAAGATTCCTTAATCGCAAGAAAGGGTCCGAATGATGAACCAACTCATGGACAACCCCGGCGGGCCGTCCCGGATCGTGATTGTCGGCGCGGGTTATGCCGGCTATCACTGCGCGCGGCACCTGGAACGGAGGCTACCGCGCGAGGCCGCCGAGATCGTGATCGTCTCCCCGGCCGATTACATGCCCTACACGTCGCTCCTTCCCGAGGTCAGCGCCGGCACTGTCGATCCGCGGCATATCGCAGTCTCCCTGTCGGCCACGCTGCGGCGCACTCGCCACGTTCCCGGCCACGCCATCGGCGTGGACTTCCCGAACCGCTCCATCACCGTGGCGGGCCCTGACGGGCAACGGCGCGAACTTTCCTGGCACCGGCTGGTACTGATGCCAGGCAGCGTATCCCGGACCCTGCCGGTCCCCGGGATCTTGGAGCATGCCAAGGGATTCAACAACATGGCCGAGGCCTTGTACCTGCGCGACCACATGCTCGGGCAGCTGGAACTCGCCGACGCCAGCGACGACCCGGCCCAGCGCCGGGCCCGGTGCACCTTCGTCGTGGTCGGCGCCGGCACCACCGGGACCGAAGTGGCCGCCCAGGGACAGCTGTTCACCCGCGCCGCGCTGCGCCGTCACCCGGGGATCCGCCCGGACGAGCTTCGCTGGCTGCTGGTCGACCACGCCCCGGCGATCCTGCCCGAGCTGGGCCCGCGGCTCGGGGACCCGGCGCTGCGCATCCTGCGCCGCCGCGGGGTCGACGTGCGGCTGAACACCTCCATCGAAGAGGCCACCGACAGCCAGGTCCGGCTCTCCGACGGCACCGCCGTGCCCACCCGCACGCTGGTGTGGTGTGTCGGCGTCACACCCGGGCGGCTCACCCAGGCGCTTGGGCTGGACACCGTCAAAGGACGCATCGTGGTCGACGAATACCTCGCCGTCCCCGGCCACCCGGATGTCTTCGCCGCCGGCGATGCGGCCGCGGCGCCGGACCTCACCCGTCCCGGGCAGCTTACGGCCATGACCGCCCAGCACGCGCAGCGCCAGGGCAAGGCCGCCGCCCGCAACGTCGCCGCCACCCTCGGCCACGGAACCCGCAAGCCCTACAAGCACCGGGACCTCGGCGCCGTGGTGGACCTGGGCGGCTGGCAGGCCGTGGCCAACCCGCTGCACATCCCGGTGTCCGGCCCCCTCGCCAGCGTCATCACCCGCGGCTACCACCTGTACGCCCTGCCCGCCAACCGGCTGCGGGTCGCCACCGACTGGCTCAACGACGTCATCGAACACCGCCAGTTCGTCCAGCTCGGCCTGATCCCCAGCGAATACTCCGGTCTCGCGGTAGCCGAGCACACCGACATCTACTACCAAACCGATGGGCAGCCCCTCGACCGCCAGCGGCAAGCGTCAAGCACGTGAACACCGGGTACAGCAGGGCGGCGGCAGCCGCGATGCCGCCGCCGCTCCGGCAGCGGCGTCTCGGCGGGCACCCGGCCGCGGGAAGCCTCCCGACCTCACTGCCGTCAGCGGTGACTCGAACCTTCCGAGCACCCGTAAGGCACTGCTGCCATTCGACAGCGGCACTCGCTGGCGTAGTCAACGGCGTGAATGCAGATACCTCCTGCCGCCCAGCTATGCATACGCCAAGTCGCGGACCAGACAGCGAACACGTCGCAGAATGGCCGGGCCGCTGAACCGGGTCTGCGGCCTCGGCCTGGTTCTGGTCTCCGCGCGCCGGCTCGACCCAGATTGACCCCCATGAGGAGGGACACCATGCATCCAGCCATGCTGCGGCAGCTCGCGGCCGAGCACGTCCGGGGCCTGATCACCGAAGCCAGTGCGGCGCGGCGGACCCACGAAGCGCGCCGCGCCGCACGGCACCGGCGGGCGGCTCACCTCAGGCCAGCGCCGCCGTACACACAATCCGGGTCCGGCCCGGGACCCAAGACCCTCGACCGCCAAGATGAGGAATTGTGCGCCTTATGGGCACCTTGGCCAGTACTCCGATCAGCGGCGTCATAGCAAACGGCCCGACACCTGCCACCCCAGCCAGGCATATACCAGGTAGCGGAACAAATAACGAACACTTCATGGAATCGCTTGGCGTGTTGGCAACGCTCCTGTTACTCTTATTGCATGATTTCCCCGATCCGGGGAAATTTCACCGGAATTCGTGTTCAAGTCTCGGACACGTTAAATCCCCATGAATAGCTGTTTCCGGGCATGCGTGATCGTCACCCGGGTCCGGCCTCCGGCCGCTGCGGGTGACGTTTCTTCTTTTCTGGCCTCCTTTCTGCAGTATGTGTTCTGGGGAGGTTAGCGGTCGTTCCCGATGGTCACGGCGGTGTCTTCGTTGAAGCGCAGGGTCTGCTGGCCTGGGTCGTATGTGAGGATGACGCCCGCGGCGCGCAGGCTGTCGATCAGGTTCGCAGCCCGCGCGGGGGTCGTCACCTGTGCGAGGCTCCGCCTGGTACCGGACCCGGCCTGCCTGGGCCGGTTGATGAGGATGGCGATGGCGGCCAGGTGCGGGAGGATCTGATCCTTCACGGAGGTAGGTGTTCTTCGGCCGGGCCGGATCGGGGCGGGTGGCGGTGGTGTAGCCGTGACGGCACCG
>Ga0187766_10000700_pt1 | contig 19036 bp, 15 predicted proteins | sample 0216_QUI02_MP05__4_FD_132971 | JGI IMG/M metagenome (GOLD analysis project Ga0187766, IMG submission 132971) | Tropical peat soil microbial communities from peatlands in Department of Meta, Colombia - 0216_QUI02_MP05_20_MG | ecosystem: Environmental > Terrestrial > Soil > Wetlands > Peat ... | reverse complement strand
TGAAGGACCTGGAGCAGTACCGCCGCATCGCCCTGGAGCGGCCCACGGGCCAGGTGCTCTACCTCTTCCTCTCGGAGTCGGGGTGGCTGCAACGCCTGCTGGGGGCCGCCTCGCCGGCCGGCGAGGCGGAGGCGCAGAATCTGGGCCGCTTCTTCAGCCTGGTGCAGGAGGCCAGCGCGCTGCTCCGCCTGGACCGGGTCGCGGAGTTCGTCCCGCACCTGGACGCGTTGCGGGAGGCCGGGGACGACCCGGCCGCCGCCGAGGCCGAGGCGGACGCGGACGCCGTCCAGGTGCTCACCGTGCACAAGGCCAAGGGCCTCGAGTTCCCGGTGGTCTTCCTGGTGAACCTGGTGGCGGACCGCTTCCCCTCCCGCAGCCGACGCGAGCCGTTGCCCCTGCCCGAGGCCCTGGTGAAGGACCGGGTGCCCGCCGGGGACCCCCACCTGGCCGAGGAGCGCCGCCTCTTCTACGTGGGGATGACGCGGGCCATGCGCGAGCTGTCCCTCACCGCGGCGCGGGACCACGGGGGCAGCCGGCCGCGGAAGGTGAGCCGGTTCATCCTGGAGGCGCTGGACCTGGCCAAGGACGAGGTGCGGCCCTACCGCGTCTCGGCGGCCGAGGCCCTGCGACGCCACGCGCCGCCGGCGCGGGTCGAGGAGGGGGCGGCGGCCCTGCCGCCCGAGGGCCCCCTGCGCCTCAGCTTCTACCAGGTGGACGACTACCGGACCTGCCCGCTGAAGTACAAGTACATCCACCTGCTGCGCGTGCCCCTGCGGGAGCACCACGCCATCGCCTACGGGCGCGCCCTGCACGAGGCCATCTCGGCCTTCCTGCGGGCACGCGTGGCGGGGCGGGAGATGACGGAGGGTGAGCTGCTGCAAGAGTTCCACACGGCCTGGACCAACGAGGGCTTCCTCTCCCGCGAGCACGAGGAGCTGCGGCGCGCGGCGGGGGAGGCGGCGCTGCGCCGCTTCCTGCGCGACGAGGCGGCGCGGGGCGCGGCCCCCGCGCGGGTGGAGCAGCCCTTCAGCGTGCGCCTGGCGGGCGAGTGGTTCGAGGGACGGTGGGACCGGATCGACGAGGAGGACGGCCGGGTCACCATCGTGGACTACAAGTCATCCGAGGTGGCGGAGCAGCGGGAGGCCGACCGGCGCGCCCGCGAGAGCCTGCAGCTCAAGCTCTACGCCCTGGCCTACGGCGAGGCCCACGGCCGCCTGCCGGACCGGGTGGAGCTCCGCTTCGTGGAGTCCGGGCTGGCGGGCGCCCACGCCCCCGACGCGGCGTGGGCGGCCGATGCCCTGGAGGCGGTGCGCGCGGCCGCCGCCGGGCTCCGCGCCCGCGACTTCACGGCGCGCCCCGGCTACCTCCAGTGCAGCACCTGCCCCTTCCGCCAGATCTGTCCCTCCACGGCCTGGGCCTCACAACACGAGTAAGTGCGTTCGGTGGTTCGGTCGTTCGGTGGTTCGGTCGTTCATGGGCGGAGAGGGCGCGGCCGCGGACGGTTTCCGTTGAACGCCGGCATGGTTTCCATTATCCTGCGGCTTCAAGCGCGAGCGGGCTTCTCCGGTTCAGGTTGTTCGAGGGACCACCGAACGGCCGAACCACCGAACCACCGAACGACTTTGGGGTCGGGATGCGGATCGGGGTGGATATCGACGACGTCCTGGTGGAGACGATGCCGGCGTACCTCCGCGCCTTCGCGGAGCGCTTCGGCCGCCCGGTGCCCCTGGCGCAGGCGAGCTGGGACCCCTTCACGCTGTTCCCGGACATCCCGCCGCAGGAGCGGCTGGCCTTCTTCGACATGCTACGCCGGAGCCGCTTCATGTTCACCCGGCGGGTCCATCCTGATGCGCCGCCCGCGGTGCGGGCCCTGGTGGCGGGGGGCCACACCCTGGTCATCGTGAGCGGCCGCCCGCAGGCCTACCTGGACGAGACCGAGGCGATGCTGGAACGGATGGGCATCCGGGACTGCTTCGCGGAGATCGTGCACCGGGACGGGGAGACGATCGCGCAGTACAAGGGGCGGGAGGCCGGGAGGCTCCGCCTGGACGTGCTGGTGGAGGACGAGTTCCCGGCGGCCTGCGCGGTGGCGGGGGCCGGCGTCCCCGTGCTGCTCATGGACCGGCCCTGGAACCAGGGTCCCCTCCCGCCCCGCATCGTGCGGATCGCTTCGTGGGCCGAGGCCCTGGCCCGCCTGGCCGCCTGGCCGGGGGAGCAACGGCCCCTGCCCCTTTCCATGCCGGGCTCGGAGACGCCATGAAGGCTTCCAGCGTGGCCATGGACGCCCCCGCGGCCGTTGCGACGCCCACGGACCGCCCCTACATCACCCGCATTGTCCTCCTCTTCTGTTTCGGTTGGGCCATGGTGTACGCGGACCGGACGGTCCTCTATCCCCTCATCCCCGTGGTGAAGCAGGACCTCGGGCTCACGGCCGCGGAGGCGGGGTGGATCATGGGCATCTACTTCCTGATGTACGCGCCCATGCACGGCGTCGGCGGCATCATCGGGGATTGGTTGGGGGTGAAGCGCATCCTGGTGAGCTTCGTGGCGTTGGCCGGGCTCGGGCTGCTCGTCCTGGGGGTCTCCGGCACCTACCCGATGCTGCTCCTGGCCGTGGCCATCCATGGGCTCGGCGTGGGCTGCTACTACGTGGGGGCCTATAGTATCACCATGCAGACCGTTCCCAGCCACGTGCGGGGGATCTCTTCCGCCGTGGTCAACTCGGGGATGTCCCTGGGGCTCGTGACGGGATTGGTTGCCGCCGAGCCGCTCTACCGGGCGGCCGGGAACTGGCGGGCGCCCTTCCTGGTGCTGGCCGTGCCCACCCTGGCCGCCGCCGCCGCCTACCAGCTGCTGATACGGCCCGTGGCCCGGCAGGGGTTCAGTCTGCGCGGGGTCGGCGCGTTCTTCCGCGACCGGCACCTGATGTGCGTGGGGCTGGCGGGCTTCGCCGGGGTCTACGCGTATTTCGTCATCCTCCAATGGGGGCCAGCGTTCTTCCAGGCCGAGCGGGGTTTCGGGATCCTCAAATCCGGGTTTTTTACCGCGGTCCTGGCGTTGGCCGCGCTGCCTGCCGGCCTCGCCACCGGCCGCCTGTCGGATCGGATGGGTCGCAAACGCCTCAGCCTGGCCATGTTCCCCCTGGCGGCCCTGTGTCTCTTCCTCCTGCCCCTGGTTCGCTCGCAGGCCATGCTCCTGTTGGTGCTGGTGCTCTACGGAGTGGTGGGGAAGCTGGCGTGGGACCCCGTGATGTTCTCCTGGGTGGGCGACCGGGTGACCACCGTGCATCCCAGCACGGTGGCGGGGTGCATGGGGATTTTCGGCTTCGTTATTATGATGGGCGCCTTCGTGGCCCCCGTCGTCACCGGCTGGATCCGGGACCTCACGGGGTCCCTGGCCGGCGGGTTCTACCTGGCGGGCGCCCTGGTGCTGGCGGGGACATTCCTGCTGCTGGTCCCCGCGGAGACCGTCCGCCGCCGGTAAGCATTGGGGATTTTCGATTGAGGATTGAGGATTGAAGATTGACCTGACCGGGAATCCTCAATCACAAATCCTCGATCAACAATTGCGATGGTCGAAGCGGTGACCTTCGATTTTTGGGAGACCCTGGCGCAGGATTCCTCCGAGAACCTGCGCCGCGCGCGGGACCTGCGGGTGGACGGGCTGCGCGCCGGGCTGCGGGAGGCCGGTTTCGACCGGCCGCGCGAGGCCCTGGAGAGGGCCCACGACGATGCGGGGCGGCGCATAGCGGCCATCTGGGAGACGGGGAGGGATGTGGGGACGCGCGAGCAGGTGCGGATCCTCATGGAGGGCCTGGACCCGTCGTTGCCCGGGGCGGTGGGGGGTGGAGCCTGGCCGGCGCTCGAGGAGGCCTACGCCGCCCCGGCCCTGAGTTTCCCGCCAGCGCCGCGCCCGGACGCCGCCGGGGCGCTGCGAGAGCTGCGCGCGCGGGGCGTCCGCATCGGTCTCATCAGCAACACCGGCCGGACGCCGGGGCGCATCCTGCGGATCCTCCTCCATCGAGCAGGCCTGCTGGAGCACTTCGAGGCGCTGACCTTCTCGGACGAGGCCGGCATCCGCAAGCCCGACCCGCGCGTGTTCCGCTGGACGCTCAACAAGCTGGGGGCCCGGCCGGAGCGGGCCGCGCACGTGGGGGACAACCTGGCGGCCGACGTGGGGGGCGCCCAGGCCGCCGGCTGCCGGGGCATCCACCTGGCCAACGGGACGCCGGCGCCCCTGTCGGACCCCGGCGCGGACGATCAGGGCGTCCAGCCCGACGCCGTGATCCGCGGCTTCCACGAACTGGTTGCGGCCCTCGAGAAATTCGGCCTGCCGCCCGCCCGCTGATCCTTTCGCCCGCCGAGAAGAATGGCCCGCAGCCTCGGAGGCCGCGGGGCCTGGTGCGTCTGCGTCGTCGTGCCTCCTGTTTTTCGGTGTCGCCCACCAGCGGTCAGGGGACGCTTCCGGTCGGCCTGCACACCGAGAAAGAGGAGGAGAGGAGTTGAAGTCCTGGGGCGCGGCCGGCGGGCGGCGTTGTGCGCCGACGGGTCTCCATGCTATAGGGTGGGCCCGCCCCCGCATCTGGTCGTTCCCCCTGCAGCCGTGTCTCCCCGGAAGGGACCTTCGATGAGGCTGCTCGCCCCCATGTCCGCGGTCTGGGCCGTGGCCGTCTTTCCCGGGCACACCGAGGCTGCCGAACGGGCCGGGAGGTGTCTGCCGGACCAGTCCCTCTCCGCGGGGTGGGTGCTTCCCTTCGCCCTGATGCTCCTGGCCATCGCGATCCTGCCGCTGGCGGTGCCCCGGTGGTGGGAGAGCAACCGCCATAAGCTCTGGGTCTCGCTCCTCTTGGGGGCCCCGGTCCTGGTCCTCTACCTGGGGCGAGGCCCCTGCGCCGTGCTGAGCACGGGGCTCGAATTCACCTCCTTCATGGTCCTCCTGGGATCCCTCTACGTGGTCTCCGGAGGGGTCTTCCTGGCCGGCGACCTGCGGGCTACGCCACAGACCAACACGCTGTTCCTGGCCGTGGGGACCGTGCTGGCCTCCCTGATCGGCACGACGGGCGCCTCCCTTTTCCTGATCCGCCCCGTCCTCAGAACGAACCGCGAACGCCTGCACAAGAGCCACACGGTGGTCTTCTTCATCTTCTTGGTCTCCAACATCGGCGGGTCGCTGACGCCCCTGGGTGATCCCCCCCTGTTCATGGGCTACCTGGAGGGGGTGCCCTTCCGCTGGACCCTCCGCCTGGCCCCGGCATGGCTGACGGTCTCGGGCGCCGTGCTCCTCATCTATTTCATCTGGGACAGCGTCATGTTCACCCGGGAGCCCCTCGCCGCCCTGGAGCGCGACAAGTTGCTGGTGCAGCCCCTGCGGTTCGCCGGAAGGCTCAACCTGGCGCTCCTCCTGGCCATCATCCTGTCCGTGGCGTTGCTGCAGGCGCCTGTCCGGGAGGCGGTCATGATCGCCGCCGCGGCGCTCTCGCTGTGGATCACCCCCGGCGAGCTGCGCCGGGCAAACGAATTCTCCGTGGGCCCGATCGTCGAGGTGGGGGTGGTGTTCTTTGGGATCTTCCTGACCATGATCCCGGCCCTGGACATCCTCCGGGCGCGCGGGGGCGCGCTGGGGATCCGGCACCCGTGGCAGTTCTTCTGGGCCTCCGGAGGGCTGTCCTCCTTCCTGGACAACACCCCTACCTATTTGGTATTCCTCAACTTGGCCAGGGGCCTCTCCCTTCCCAACGAGGTGGCCGGGGTGAGCCACGCGGTGCTGCGGGCCATCAGCCTCGGGTCGGTGTTCATGGGGGCCAACACCTACATCGGGAACGCGCCCAACTTCATGGTCAAGTCCGTGGCCGAGGCGCGCGGGGTCAGGATGCCCAGTTTCTTCGGGTACATGCTCTATAGCGCCGGCGTCCTCATTCCCGTATTCCTCGGGGTCACGTTTCTTTTCTTCCTCGCCTGACGTGACGCCCCTGGTTCGCCCCCCGCTCTGCGGGGAATGGTTGCGGGGCCGCGGGCCCTGCGGATCCTGGGGCGTCCCGGGGGGGCGACCGGGGGTGATGCGGGGAGGCTGATGGTGGGAGCCGGGGGGGAAGACGGGGGCACCCTGGGCCAGATGCTCCGGGCGCGTCGGGAGGCCCGCGGCCTCACCCAGGACCAGGCGGCGCAGCAGGCCCGGGTGCAGATCGTGTTCGTGCGGGCCCTGGAGGACGACGACTACCGTCTGCTGCCGGACGAACTCTATCTCAGCCGTTTTGTCTTCGAATATGCCACCTTCCTCACACTCGATCCGGCCGTGGCCGACGCGGCGTTCCGGCGCCAGTTCCGGCGGGCGGCCTCCCACAGCCCCCTCTACCGCGCGGTGCCTCGTCTCGCCGCCCTGCCCTGGCGGCGGCTCCTCTGGACCACCGGCGTCATCCTGGCATTGATCCCCCTGGCGTTCATCCTGGTGTCTCTCCTGGGCCGGGAGCGGGATACGCCGCCCACCCCAGCGCCGGCTCCGGCCGCCCGGGCCGACGAGCCTACGGGCTTGCCGGGTCCCCCCGCGGGTCCCGGCGGGGGCCGGCCCGTCGCCGCGCCGGAGCCGGCCGTGCCCGGGCCGACCTGGGAGGTGCCCCCGGCGGGGGGGGCCGGGACGGGTGTGACGTCGCGCCACATATTGATGGTCCGGGCCCACGAGCTGACCTGGCTGGCCGTTCGCGTGGATGGCGGGGATGAGCACGAGGTGCTCCTGCGGGAGGGCGAGATGGTGCGATGGGGCGCCGGGCAGGGTTTCCTGCTCACCGTGGGGAATGCAGGCGGCGTGGACCTGCTGCTGGACGGCCAGCCGGTCAGCGTGCCCGGCCGCCGGGGAGAGGTGATCCGAAACCTGCAATTGCCCCCCGTGGCGAAGCCCTCCCCCTGACCCACGCGGCCCTGGTAGACCACCCATCCCACCTAGGCTTCCCTAAGGATTAGAAATGTGCTACAGTATGTTGTTTTGCTTCCAGGGGTCTCAGTGACCGCCTGGGTGCCTGGTCTGTGAACCCTGTGGCGGGGCCATCGGGCCGGGGCCTGCATGCGGAAACAGACCAGTAATGGCAGGCGGTTACGCTCGGGCGGCCAATAGGGAAAGGTCGTGGGCGTGCCCCCGGAAGCGAGGTTTAAGGGCTCGTGGCAGGGCGGACCGGTTTGCGGCGGGTCCCTGGCCCGGCAGGAGGCCCGGTGAGCCGTCGGCGTTCCATGGGATGCTGGGCGGCCACATTTGCCGTGGCCGTTCTTGGCGGCTGCACGACGCTCCCCGGGCCCGTGAGCGCCCCGGTCTTCGTCCCCCGCATCGTGGACCGGGAATATGCGGTGGTGTGGGAAACCTTGCAGGCCGCCCTCCGGAATGAGGGCGCCGTGGCCATGACCGCCAACCGAGAAAAGGGTGTGATCGAGACGGGCTATCGCCTCCGTCCCGGCCTCAAGGTGGTGACCCACGGGCTCTTGGGCGCGGCGGAGACTCGGGATGCCTTAATGGTCCAGGTCCGCTACAGCGTGCGGGCTCTTCCCCTGGGGGCGGAGAAGACCGAGGTCCGGGTGCGTACCGAGGTCCAGTACATGGACCGGGCGGTGGGCGGCTGGGTGCGCACCGCGGACGATGGAAGTCTGATGGAGTCGTTTTGGCGCCGCTTCCAGGTGGACCTCGCCTATTACGGGGCCCGGCCGGAAACGTGGCGACCGGATGGGCCCGGAGGGGCGACGTCCCCGGCCGCGGCGGCCCCGCCGCCCGGCCCCGCCGGAGGCGATGCCCCGGCGCCCGGCACCCAGTAAGACGAATCACCTCCTCCCCGGAGATTGCCGCCCGGGCGCGGAGGCCCCCAGTGATCGTGCGGCAACATCACACGGTAAGGAGCAGGAACGGTATGAGCACCATCGTGATCTATTCGGAGACAGAGAAGCCGGAGAACCGCTACCCGAGGCTCATCGTGTCGCCTCCGCACCCCGGGCCGTGCTGCCTGGAGCACATGAAGCCGGTGGGCAAGGAACACGGGGAGGAACAGGGCGACTACGTGTACAAGCGCTGTGCTGCCTGCGGTTTCACCGTGAAGCACTACGTCCGCGTGCGCAGCGCCGAATTCGACGGCGAAGGCCAGGTGGGCAGCCCGTGGCACCGCACCATCTCCACCACGGCCCGGCGGCGGCAGGCGAAGGCGCAGGGCCAGCGCATCGAGCTGCTCCGGCAGCGGCGACAGGAGCTGCGGTCGGTGGGACGGGGGAGCCGGTCGGCCGACTGACGCGGGAGCGCGCGGAGCGCCACCCCGGCCCCAGGGAGGCCGCGGGCCCGGACGGGCCCGCGGCCTCCATCGTTTTCGCCCCGCCCCGCCCGCGTTGACAGCCCCCCGGGGGTCGCATATAACGCCCGCAGGCGGGCGCCGGCGAACCTGCCCGGACTCGCGGCGGTTCCACGGTGTGAGGGAGGTCCGGTGCGCACGATCCGCTCGGCGGCATTGGTGTGCTTTCTCCTCTCGGGCTTCGCGGGCCTCGTGTACGAGATCGTCTGGGTCCGCATCCTGGGGCAGATCTTCGGCAACACCACCCTGGCCATCGCCACGGTGCTGGCCGCCTTCATGGCCGGGCTGGCCCTGGGCAGCTACGCCTTCGGCCGCCTGGCCGGCCGCCTGCGGAACGACCTGCTGGCCTACGGCGTGCTGGAGGGGTGCATCGGGCTGTACGGCCTCCTGATCCTGCCCCTCTTCGGTGTGGTACGCCGGGTCTACTTCGCACTCTACCCGAGCCTGGAAAGCTCCTACGTCCTCTCCAGTCTCACCCTCTTCGCCCTCTCCTTCGGCCTGCTGGTGGCCCCCACGGTGCTGATGGGGGCCACGCTCCCGGTGCTCAGCCGGTTCTTCGTCACGCGCCTGGAGCACCTGGGCGGCCGGGTGGGGGACCTGTATGCCCTCAACACCCTGGGGGCCGTGGTCGGGTGCGCCTTGGCCGGGTATGCGATGATCCCCGGCCTGGGCCTGCGGGCCTCGATCCTCACGGCCGCCGGGACCAACTTCCTGGTGGCCGCGGCCATCGTCCTCATGGCGCTGTGGCTCCGCCGCCAGCCGGTTCCTGAGGGGGCGCCGCCGCCGTCGCCCATTCCCGGCCCCCAAGCCCCCGCCCATGCGGGGGGCGTCCGCGGCCCCCTGGAGGTCTTCCTGCTGGTCAGCCTGGCCGTCTCCGGCGCCGCCTCCATGATCTACGAGAACGCGTGGACCCGGGCCCTCACCCTGGTGATCGGCATGTCCACGTACGCCTTCACCACCATGCTCACCACCTTTCTCATCGGCCTGGCCTTGGGCAGCTTCCTCTTCGCCCGCTGGTGGGGGCGATGGCCCGGCCGGCTCTGGGCCTTCGGCGCCATGGAGATCGGCATCGGCATCACGGCCTTGGCCACCATCCCCCTCTTCGAGCGCCTGCCGTTCCTCTTCCTCCGCTTGAAGGGGAGCTTCGGCGAATCTTTCGCCCTGCTGTTGGTGGTGCAGGGCGTCCTGTCCTTCCTGGTGATGATCCTCCCCACCGTCCTCGCCGGGATGACGTTCCCCCTGGTTGCCCGCCTCTTCACCCACGGGCTCTACGAGGTGGGGTCCGGCGTGGGCACGGCCTACGCCAGCAATACCATGGGATCCATCCTGGGGGCCGTGGCCGGCGGCTTCCTCCTCATCCCATTCCTGGGGGTGCAGGCCGCCATCAACGTGGCGGTGGTCCTCAACGTCCTCATCGGGATCGGCCTCATCGCCACGGACGCGGCCCTGAGCCGGCCGGCCCGCTGGGCCTGGGGCGCCGCGGCCGCCCTGGTGACGGCGGGGGCCAGCGCCCTCTTCCCCGCCTGGGACCGCCACGTGGTCACCAGCGGGGTGACCATCTATGCCTCCAACTTCGAGGGCCTGCGGTGGGACAGCCTCAAGCGGGAGTACATGCACAAGGACCGCCTCCTGTTCTATCGGGAGGGCCTCACGGCCACCATCAGCGTGCACGCCCATCGCTACGAGGACTACCGTTACCTGAAGACCAACGGCAAGGTGGATTCGTCCTACGGCGACGAGGCCAACATGTTGCTCACCGGGTACCTGCCGCTCCTGGTCCACCCGGAGGCCCAGCGCGTGGTGATCATCGGGATGGGGGCGGGGATGACGGCCAAGGCGGTGGCCACCTTCCCGGTCCAGCGCATCGAGGTGGCCGAGATCGAGCCGGCCGTGGTGGACGGGGCCCGCGAGTTCGCGGCGAAGAATGGGAACGTCCTGGCAGATCGGCGCCTGCGCGTCATCGCGGCCGACGGCCGGAACTACATCCAGGCCACCCCCCAGCAGTTCGACGCCATCATCTCCATGCCCTCCAACCCGTGGATCGCCGGCGTGGCGAACTTGTACACGCGGGAGTTCTACACGCTGGCCCGGGGCAAGCTGCGGCCCGACGGCGCCTTCGCCCAGTGGGTGCAGAACTATCACATGTCCCCCGACGACTTGCGGATGATCCTCCGAACCTTCGCCGAGAGCTTCCCCCACGTCTCGCTCTGGGCGGTGGACGAGAGCGACCTGATCCTGCTGGGGACGCTGCGGCCCCAGAGGATCGGCTATCGGGCGCTGGAGCAGGTCTTCGCCGGGAATCGCGTCCTGCGGGAAGACCTGGAGCGGCTCGGCTTCATGGATCCCTACGGCCTGGGGGCCATGTACCTGATGGGGGACGGCGGGATCCGGGGCTTCGCCAGGGGCGCCGAACTGAACACGGACGACCTGCCGCGCCTGGAGTTCTCCGCCCCCAAGCAACTGGAGCGGTCCACCACGGGGCTGAATATCCGGCTCATGCAGCCATACCGGGAGGACCCGCCCATTGGGGGCCTGGACTTCGCCGGGAGGCCCCCCGGCTGGCCCCGCTACGTCATGGCCCGGGCCCTGAAGGCCGTGGAGGCCGGCGAGGGGGCGTTGCGCGAGGTGGACCAGGCCATTCGGGAGCGACCCATGGCCGCCGAGTACCGGCTGCTGCGGGCGGAGCTCCTGGCGGAGGCCGGCCGGTCCAAGGAGGCGCTCACCGAGATCAAGACGGCGCTGGCCCTGCGCCCGCCCGACCTGAAGGCCCTGCTGGATCTGGGGATGAAGCTGGAGTGGGCCGAGGCCGGCGAGCTGTTCCGGGCCCTGGCGGTGTTGCAGCCGCGCCCGGTGGGGGCGCTGGCCCGGCTGGGGCAGGCCCTGGAGGCGGAGGGGGACCGCGCGGCCGCCATCGCGCGCTACCGGCAGGCGCTGGAGGAGGACCCGGCCGATGGCGCCACCCGATTCCGCCTGGGCCGCGCCCTGGTCCGCACTGGGCGGTTCGCCGAGGGGCTCCGCGAGCTGGAGCGGGCCCGGGAGACGGGCGGCCTGAGCGGGGATCTTTTCGCGGCGCTGGGGGACGCCTGGGCGGGGCTGAAGCGCCCCGCCGAGGCCGTTCAGGCGTACGGTGCCGCCCTCCTCGAGTCGGTGGAGGATGTGGGCCTGCGGGTTAAGCTGGGCAGGGCACTGGCGGCCGCCGGCCGGCCGCAGGAAGCCGCCCGGCGGTTCCGCGAGGCCCTGGTCCTGGACGGCGAAAACGCCGAGGCCTGGGAGGGGCTCAAGCAGCTCGGCCAGCGGTTCTAACGGGCTGCTCAAAGGGGCCCGACATCTCACCCCCCCGTTGCCTGGGCGGCAGCGGGAAGGCTGCGATGTACGGCCCGCAGGGGAGGGACCCGATGCGCCCCGGGCGGAGGCGGGGCACGCGCTGGGAGGGGACCCCGCGAGATTGACGTACACCTCCAACTTATCCCCGGTGGGTGCCCGCCCATCGGGCGCCCGCTTGCCCCTGGAGCATTTTGGGGCGGCCTGGACAAGAGAGCGTTTCCGCATCCTGCGAGCCGGCCAGATTGACTTTTAGTGCCCCCGGCGATAGCCTGAGCCGGTTATGGCTCCCCGGTCGCGCCACATCTTCCGCTCGAGCTTCGCGCTGGCGGTCTACCTCGTCTGCACCGCCCTGGTGTGCTCCTTCATCCTCTTCGAAGTGCTCGACGTGGACGGGTCCGACCTGCCGTCCCGGCCCTCCCAGGCGAAGACCGTGACCGTCCCCGAGGCGCTCCACGACATCAAACGCGCTTCCCTGAAGGGCGCCACCCTGCTGTGGACGGACCCGGCGGCGGTGGACGCCTACGCGTTCCGCGAGACGGCGACCCCCCCGCGCTGGGCCGGCCTGGATCGAGTGCCGCCGGCCTTTCCGCAGGCGAGACGCATCCGCACCACCCCCCCGCGGGCCTCTCCGCTCGACCGGGCCCCGTCCGCCTGACCTTTCCTACCGCCTCGTCGCTCCACGTTTGGACCTTGGAGGCGTCTCATGCATCGGACGCACACCATCGTGCTGTTGCTGCCCCTGCTGTTGGGTGCCCAGGATGCGGCGGCCCAAGACCCGCTGACGAGGGTCTCGTTGGAAGAGGCCGTCAACCTCGCGACGCGCCAGAACCACACGCTGCGCGCCAAGGCCTTCGAGCTGGAGGGCGTGCGGGCGGGCGAGATTACCGCCGGGCTGCGCCCCAACCCCGGCCTGTCCTTCCTCGCCGACCAGTATGGCGGCGGAAGCCAAAACCCGGTGGAGTATGCCGTCACCATCAGCCAGACTTTGGAGCTGGGCGGGAAACGGCAGCGGAGATTGGACAGCGCCCGGGCGGCCACCCGCGTGGCGGGGCACGACCTGGCAGAGGTGCGGCGCCAGATCGTCCTCCAGACCCAAAGCGCCTTCGTGGGCGTGCAGGCGGCCAAGGCAGCCCTCGCCCTGGCCGAGCAGAACCTCAAGTCCATCGAGGAATTGGAAACCGTCCAGCGGTTCCGGGCGGAGAAGGGCGACATCTCCGAGTTGGAGCTGATACGCATCCAGGTGCAGCGGTTCGCCTTCGAACGCGACGCCCTGGACGCCCGCCAGGCTGTGCGCGGCGCCAAGATCGCCCTGCGGGCCCTGGCCGGGCCCGACCGGATCGCCGAGGATTTCGACGTGGTGGGAGAACTGGCCTTCCGCGACGTCAGCTACCCCGGCCCCGACTTGGTCGGCCTGGCGCTGGCCAATCGCCCGGACGTCAAGGCCGCCGAGGCGGCCCGGGAGAAGGCGCGGGCCGACGTCAATCTGGCGCGGGCGAACGCGGCCTGGGACATCACCCCGCTCGCAGAGTACAAGCGGATCGGCGCGGACAACACGGCCGGGTTCGGTTTCAGCGTGCCCATTCGCCTCTTCGACCAGAACCAAGGCGAGATCGCGCGCACCCTGGTGGAGGCCGAACGGGTGGAGGAGACTCGCCGCGCCCTGCTCGTGCAGGTCCGAGCGGAGGTGGGAACGGCCCTGGCCGCGGCGGAGGCGCAGCGTCAGAAGGTGTTGGCCCTGCAAGACACCTACCTTCCCAAGGCCCGAGAGGCGCGCGCCACCGTGGAGTTCGCTTACCGGCGCGGCGGGATGACGCTCTTGGATTTCTTGGATGCCCAGCGGAGCTACCGGGAGACGGCCCTGAACTACGTGCAGGCTCTGGCTGGCTACTGGGGGGCGATCTACCAACTTGAGGCGGCCGTGGGCACGTCCCTGGAGCGGTAGCATGGGGCGGCGCTTCCTCCTCCTGGCCCTCGCGGGCGGCCTGGGCGCCGTCGCGGGGGCATCGCTCCCCCGGCCGACGTGGGCGGCGACGCCGGCGCCCCCCGGGGCTGCCACGTCCCCCGCGGAGGAGGTGAAGATCGTCACGCCGGCGTTCCGGACCCGGGTGGTGGTCCTGGAGACCAGCGGGAAGGTGCAGTTCAACGAGGAACGGATCGTCCGCGTCAACTCGCCGGTCACCGGCCGGGTCCTGGAGGTGCTGGCCCGCGTCGGCTCCGTCGTCGAGCCCGGCCACCGTCTCCTGGTCCTCGACAGTCCCGATCTGGGCTCGGCCAAGTCGGACTACGCCAAGGCGGCCTCCGACCTCGAGCGGTCCGAGGCGGCCCTGAACCTCGCCCGCGAGCTGTTCCAGGTGAAGGCCATCGCGCAGAAAGAGATCCGCGAGGCCGAGAACGACTACCGGAAGGCGGTGGCCGAGAAGGAGCGCGCGGCGTCCCGCCTGCGGGCCCTGGGGGTGCCGGAGGCGCAGCTCAAGGACATCGCCGCGCGTGCGGACAGCGCGACGCGGGTCGTGGTGGCGGCCCCGGGAGGGGGCGTCATCGTCGAGGTGAACGTGCGGCCCGGCCAGGTCGTCTCCTACGGGCAGTCGGATACCCCCACGAACCTCTTCGTCATCGCCGACCTGGGCACCATGTGGGTGCTGGCCGACGTGTACGAGCCGGACGTGCCGCGGGTGCACCTGGGCCAGGCGGTGACGGTGACGCTGCCCTGCTGCCCCGGCGACCGCTACGACGGCCGGATCACCTACATCAGCGACGCGGTGGACCCGCAGACGCGCACGGTGAAGGTGCGCGCCGTCGTCCCCAACCGTGGCCGGATGCTGAAGGCCGAGATGTTCGTCAAGGTGGCCATCGCCACCGGCTCCGCGAAGCTGCTGGTCATCCCCCAGAGCGCCGTGCACCGGGAGGGGGGCGAGGCCTTCGTGCTGGTGGAAACCGCGCCGGGCACCTACCAGCGCCGCCCGGTGAAGCTGGGCGCGGAACTGGACGGCCTGGTTGAGGTGCGAGGGGGCGTCACCCCGCAGGACCGCGTGGTGAGCACCGGCAGCATCCTGCTCAAGAACTCCCCCCAGTGATCCGGCGCATCGTCACCTTCGCGCTGACCCAGCGGTTCATCACGCTGGCCCTGGCCCTCTTGCTGACCGTCGGCGGCATCCTGGCCTTCGCCCGCCTGCCCATCGAGGCCTACCCCGACGTGGCAGACGTCCAGGTGGACGTGATCACCATCTGGTCGGGGCACGCCGCCGAGGAGGTGGAGCGCCACATCACCATCCCCCTGGAGAAGGAGCTGAACGGGATCGGGAACATCACCTTCCTCCGTTCCATCTCCATCTTCGGCCTCTCCAACATCCGCGTCCTCTTCGCCGACGGGACCGACAGCTACTGGGCCCGGCAGCAGGCGCAGGAGCGCATCGCCCAGGCCGAACTCCCCGCCGACGCCCGTCCCACGCTGGGGCCGCTGGCCAGCGTCATCGGCGAGGTGTACCGGTACACCCTTGAGTCCAAGACCATGCCGCTGGTGGAGTTGAAGGCCCTCCAGGACTGGGTGCTGGAGCGCGAGTTCCGCAAGGTCCCCGGCGTGGTGGACGTCGTCTCGTGGGGCGGGGGGATCAAGCAGTACCAGGTCACCGTGGACCCGGGGCGCCTGCGCGCCTACAAGCTGTCCCTGAAGCAGGTGTTCGACGCGGTGGCGGCCAACAACGCCAACGCCGGGGGGAGCTACGTCCGGCAGGGCGAATACGCCCTGATGGTGCGGGGCATCGGGCTCATCCGGTCCACCCAGGACATCGAGAACATCGTGGTGGCGGCGCAGCGCGGGACCCCGGTACGCATCCGCGATATCGGACAGGTGGGCATCGGCCACGCCATCCGCTTCGGCATGTTGGGGCGGGATCATGCGGATGACCTGGTGCAGGGCATCGTGCTGATGCGCAAGGGGGAGAACCCGGGAAAGGTGATCGAGGGGGTCCGGCAGAAGATCGCCGAGATCCGGAAGCTGCTGCCGCCCGGCGTAGAGATGCGCCCGTACTACAGCCGGGACCGGCTGGTGAAGACCACGCTGGTCACGGTCCTGCGCAACCTGGCGGAGGGCGCGGCCCTGGTGGGCCTGCTCCTGTGGCTCTTCCTCTACAACCTGCGCGCCGCCATGATCGTGGCCCTGACCATCCCGCTCTCCCTCTTCTTCGCCTTCATCTTCATGGACCTCCGCGGCATCCCCGCCAACCTCCTCTCCCTGGGCGCCATCGACTTCGGCATCATCGTGGACGGGGCCGTGATCATGGCCGAGAACATCCTGCGTCACCTGGCCCACCACAAGCCCACAGGGCGCCGGGCCATGCACGAGGTCCAGCACGCCGCCCTGGAGGTGGCCCGGCCGTTGACCTTCGCCGTCCTGATCATCATGACCGTGTACGTGCCGATCCTCACCTTCCAGCGCATCGAGGGAAAGCTGTTCCGCCCCATGGCCGTGACCATCTCCCTGGCCGTGATCGGCTCGCTGGTGCTGACGCTCACCCTGATCCCGGCCCTGTCCAGCCTGCTCTTCCGGCGGCCTCCGGCGGAGCGGGAGAGCCCCGTCCTGCGCTGGCTGCGCCGGCCGTATCTGCCGGCCCTGCGATGGTGTTTGCGGCGGCCCGCCGTCCCCATCCTGGCGGCGTGCGCCCTCCTGGCGCTGTCCCTGGTCGTCTTCCTGCGGCTGGGGAAGGAGTTCCTCCCGGAGCTGGACGAGGGGGACCTGTGGCTGCGCGTGAAGTTTCCCGTGGGCATCTCCCTGGAGGCGGCGCAGCCCTACGTGCACGACATCCGGGAACGGCTCCTGAAGTTCCCCGAGGTCCGCGCCGTGGTCTCGCAGAACGGCGCCCCCGATGATGGGACCGATCCCAACGGGCCCGACAACGCGGAATTCTACATCGGGCTCAGGCGGCGGGAGGAATGGAAGATTCGCGACAAGGGGAGGCTCATCGAGGGCATGGACCGCGCGCTGGCGGGCATCCCCGGGATCACCACGAATTTCTCCCAGCCCATCAAGGACAACGTGGACGAGGCGCTGGCCGGGGTGAAGGGCGAACTTGCCATCAAGCTGTACGGCCCCGACCTCTTCGTGCTGGAGGCTAAGGCCAAAGAGATCGCGGATGTGCTGCGCGGGATCCGCGGGGTGGCGGACCTGGACTACGATCACCTCGTCGGGCAGCCCCAGCTCCAGATCGTGGTGGACCGGGCCGCGGCCGCGCGGTACGGGATCAACGTGCAGGACGTGCAGGACGCCATCGAGGCGGCGACCAAGGGACGGGTCGCGACCGTGGTGCTGGAGGGGGAGCGGCGATTCGACCTGGCGGTGCGCCTGGCGCGGGACGGCGACCCGGTGGCCGCCCTGCGGGGCCTGAGCATCAGCGCGCCGAGCGGGGAGCGCATTCCCCTCGGCCAACTTGCCGAGATCCAGAAGACGGAGGGGCTGGCGCAGATCCTGCGCGAGGGGAACGTCCGGCGGGTCGCCATCAAATGGAGCGTGCGCGGGCGGGACATGGGGGGCCTGGTGGCGGAGGCCATGCGCAAGGTCGAGGCGGCCGTGAAGCTGCCCGAAGGCTACCAGGTGGTGTGGAGCGGGCGCTTCGAGGACCAGCAGCGGGCCCTGGCGCGCCTCTACATCATCGTGCCCCTGGTGGTGTTCATCATTTTCATCTTGCTGTTCGGCGCGTTCCAATCGCTGGGCCACTCTTTATTGATCATGCTGAACCTGCCCTTCGCCCTCATCGGGGGGACCCTGGCGTTGTTCCTCTGGGGGACCAACTTCAATATCTCGGCGGCCGTGGGCTACGTGGCGGTGTTCGGCGTGAGCGTGCTGAACGGCGTGGTGCTGGTGTCGTCCATCCGCCAGGCCTACGATGAGGGGCTGCCCCTGCGGGAGGCCATCGCGCGCGGGTGCGAGATGCGGTTCCGGCCGATCATCGTCGCCGGGATCGTGGCGGTGATCGGGTTCCTGCCGGCGGCGCTTTCCCAGGGGATCGGCGCGGAGATCCAGCGGCCGCTGGCGCGCGTGGTCATCGGCGGGTTGGTTTCCTCGACGGCGCTGACGCTCTTGGTACTCCCTGCGATCTACGCGCTCGTCGGCCGGCGGCACGAAGGCCCGGAGCCCGGGGCCCCCCTGGCCGTGTAGCGAGTTCTGCCCGGCGTTGACGCAGTGCCTCGTATCCGCCAACTGCGCGGTTGACACCCTCCCGGCGAGCGCGTAGCATCTTGATGTGGCGTTACCCCGCGGCAGCGGCCCGCCCCCGAAAGGCATCCCAGTGCAGAGACGGTGGTCCCGGAGCTGGTGGGGCGTGTTCTTCTTCGCCTTCCTGGCGACGGGCGCTTACATCGCCTTCGATGTCCTCGACTTGGACGGGTCCGACCTGCGGGGCCGGCCGGCCGGGAGCATGGCCATGGGCGAGCCCGCGGGCACCGAGGCCGAGGGCCGCCTCCGCTTGGACCATGCGAGGCCGGAGGCCCCGGCTCAAGCAATTGCCCCGACGGTGCCCCGGCTCGCGGCGCCGCATCAATTGACCGACCCGCGTTCGGCCGCCATGGCCACCGCGGCCCGCCGGGACCGATTCCCCGCGCGGGATCACTTCGCCCGGTCCGCCACCCGTTCGGATTCTCCATCCCCAGATCCCGCCTAGCCTGCCGGCGGCCGCGCCGCACGGGCCTCCTGACGGATCGTCCCACGGCGCGCCGCCCGCCCGCGTGTCTGCGACCGTAGGCGCCGGCGTATCTCCGGGGCCGGGAGGCCACCATGGCGATGGGGCGGGTGAAGTGGTTCGATGGGAAGCGGCACTTCGGGTTCCTGGTGGCCGATGACGGAGCCGAGGTGTTCTTTCACGAGACCGAGGTCAGCGAGATCGATAGCCCCCTGGCTCAGGGCGACCGGGTGATCTTCCAGGTCGCCGCGGGGCCCCGGGGGCCGGTGGCACGGCGCGTGTTCTGTGTGTGGCGGGCCCATGAGGTGAACCCGGTGGACCTGGCCTGCTAACGGCCTGCCGCCCGTGGCGGCCGCGGCACGGGAAGGGAAGGATCATGGGGGGCTTGGGGTTTCCTGAACTCTTGGTGATCGGCGTCATCGCGTTGCTGCTCTTCGGCCCGAAGCGGCTCCCCGATGCGGGCAAGGCCCTGGGCCAGGCGATCCGCGGCTTCAAGGGCGCCTTCGAGGCGAAGGACGAGGCCCGGGAGGGTCCCGCCGCGGTCGCGGAGGGCCGGGGCTGTCCGGGGTGCGGGAGGGCGGTGGAGGCTGGGGCCGCCTTCTGCCAGCACTGCGGCCGCCGGCTCGATGCGACCTTGCAACAGCGGCCCGCCTAGCGGTGGCGCTTCACTCAAGAATAATAGGGGTGTCCACACTTTTTTCATGTCCACACTTTTTTGTTGACACGTGCG
>Ga0187766_10000699_pt1 | contig 19041 bp, 19 predicted proteins | sample 0216_QUI02_MP05__4_FD_132971 | JGI IMG/M metagenome (GOLD analysis project Ga0187766, IMG submission 132971) | Tropical peat soil microbial communities from peatlands in Department of Meta, Colombia - 0216_QUI02_MP05_20_MG | ecosystem: Environmental > Terrestrial > Soil > Wetlands > Peat ... | reverse complement strand
CCTTCGGACAGGACGTCGACTACATCTATAATATCGATCCGGTGGCCTCCCAGCTCTTGGATCCCAAGAAGCTCAAGCCGGGCCTGGGGCCCATCCGGGACGATTTCCTGGCGCGCTACCGGAAGATGACGGGGGCCGACCAGATCCCGTCCCACGCCAGCATGGGCTTCAATCACGCCTGGATCCTGCTCACCGACGTCCTGCCGCGGGCCATCCAGAAGTCTGGCGGCTGGAACCCCGACGCCGTGCGCCAGGCCGCCCTGGAAACGGACATCCCAGACGGCGGGACCATCCAGGGCTACGGGGTGAAGTTCGCGCCCCCGACGGACGACATGGCGGGGCAAAACCTGCGCTGCTGGCCGGTGGCGATGCAGTACATCGGGGGCAAGACCCAGGTCGTCTACCCCACGAGCATCGCCACGGCGGCCCCCGTCCTCCCCCTGCCGGCGTCCTCGCCGTACGCGGCGCGATAGCGGGCCGCCGCTCACCCCGCACGCGCCCGGCCGCCGGGGAGCCCCGCCGAGGCCGCCTCCGGCGGTGGGGTGCCGATCTGTGGGCCTCCTGTGCTGGCGCTGCATCGAGTCTCAAAGACCTTCGGGGGGTTCCAAGCGCTCCGGGACGTGTCGTTCGAGGTCCGCGAGGGGGAGATCCTCGGCCTCATCGGCCCCAACGGATCGGGGAAGACCACCCTCTTCAACGTCATCTCCGGGGTCCTCCCGGCGAGCGCCGGCGAGATCCGATTCCGGAATGAGGCCATCACCGGCCTCACCCCGGACAAGATCTGCCACCGCGGCCTCGCGCGTACCTTCCAGATCCCCCGCCCCTTCCGCAAGCTGTCCATCCTGGAGAACGTGGCCCTGGCGGCCCATTTCGGCCGCGTGCACCGGGAGCCGGAGGCGGCGGCCCGCGAGCGGGCCCGCCGCGTGCTGGGCCTCATCGGCCTGCCCGCCGATGGGGAGGCGCGCCCCGGGCGGCTCGGGGCCGCGGGGCTGAAGAAGCTGGAACTGGCCCGCGCCCTGGCCACTGAACCCACGCTCCTCCTGGCGGACGAGAGCCTGGGCGGCTTGGACCCCGACGAGATGGTCCAGGCGGCGGCCCTGCTGCGCCGGATCCGGGACGAAATGGGCATCACCCTCATCTGGGTAGAGCACATCATGGCCACGCTGATGCGGGTGGTGGACCGGGTCATCGTCCTCGATCACGGGGAGAAGATCGCCGAGGGGACCCCCCGCGAGGTGGCCGCGGACCCGCGGGTGATCGAGGCCTATCTGGGCGAACGCGTCGCGTTGGAATGATCCATGTCGAGTTTCGGCGTGCGGGGCTCACTGTTCGAGGTTCGAAGTTCGATGTTGGATGTTCAAAGTTCACGGTCAGGAGATGACGGGCGGTCGTGCTGGCGCCATGCACGCCGTCCGAAACCGTGAACGTCGGACTTTGAACAAGGAACGGGCCTGTGATGCTTGAGCTCAATGGCGTCACGGCGGGATACGGGGAGTTCACCGCGCTGTGGGAGGTGGGCCTGAACGTGCGGCCGGGCGAGGCCGTGGCCGTGGTGGGGCCCAATGGCGCGGGGAAGACCACACTCCTGCGCGTCATCTCGGGCCTGGTGCCCCCCCGCGCCGGCTCGCTGCTATGGGACGGGCGGTCGCTGGATGGCCTGCCGGCCCACCAGATCGTCGCCCAGGGGATCGCCCACGTGCCCGAGGGCCGCCGGATCTTCCCCAGGCTGTCCGTGGAAGAAAACCTGAAGATGGGGGGCTACCTGGGGTCGGCCCGGCGGCACTTCCAGGAGACGCGGGCGCGGGTCTTCGAGCTCTTCCCACTGCTGGCGGAACGCCGCCGGCAGCTCGCCGGCACCCTCTCGGGGGGCGAGCAGCAGATGCTGGCCATCGGGCGGGCGCTCATGTCCCGGCCCCGGCTCATCCTGCTGGACGAGCCCTCCATGGGCCTTGCGCCGGTCATGGTCCTCCGCCTCTTCGAGTTGATCCGGCGGGTGCGCCAGGAGGGGTACACGATCCTCATCGTGGAGCAGAACGTCCGCCAGGTCCTGGCCCTGGTGGACCGGGCGTACCTGCTGGAGGTGGGACGCATCCGGATGGAAGGGCGATCCCAGGATCTCCTGGAGCAGGATTTCGTCCGCAAGGCCTACGTGGGCCTGTAGCAGGCCGCTGAAAACGACCCATCTGCGGCGTTGGCGCGCTCGCGCGCTCGCTGCGGCGTACCCGGAGTACGCCTCACTCGGCGCATCGTGCGCCGCCTTGCATCTGGGCCGTTTTGAGCGGCCTGCTGGGACCTCCTGAAGGAAACAATCGGGAGATGGCCGATGGATCCGGTCCTGATCGCGGAGGCGGCGGTGAACGGGGTCCTGCTGGGCGGGGTGCTGGCGCTCCTGGCCCTCGGGCTGAACCTGATCTTCGGCGTCGTGGACATCGTCTGGATCAACTACGTCGAGTTGGTGATGCTCGGCATGTACGCGGTGTACTGGCTGGTGACGGCCTTCGGCTGGCCGGTGTGGCTGGCCGGCCTGGCGGCGGTGGCCCTGGTGGGCGTGCTCGGCCTCCTGGTGCACCTGCTCATCATCGCCCCCATCCTGGCCGGCGCGCCCGTGAACCAGCTCCTGGCCACCGGCGGCCTGCTCTTCTTCCTTCAGTCCTTCGCCACATTTCTGTGGACCACCGACCACCGGTCGCTGCGCCTGGCGCTTCCTATTTTGCAGGTGGGTGGGATGTACCTCTCCTTCGCCCGACTGCTGGCCTTCGCCGTCTCGCTGCTGGCCGTGACGGGGCTGTATCTCTTCCTCACGCGCACCTACATGGGCACCGCCATCCGCGCCGTCTCGCAGGACCGCGAGGCGATGGCGCTGATGGGGGCGGACACCCGCACGATGTATCTGGTGACGGCGGGGATCGGCGGCGCCATGGGGGGGCTGGCCGGCGCGCTCCTGATCATCCAGTACTCGGTCCATCCCTATTTCGGGGCCTCCTTCGGGCCGCTGGTCTTCATGATCTGCGTCTTGGGGGGGCTGGGGAGCATGCCGGGCGCGCTGGTGGCCAGCTTCCTGATGAGCGAGGTCATCTCCGTGGGGGGGATCATCACCAGCACGGAGATGGCCTACGTGGTGGCCTTCGTCATCTTCATCGCCGCCATGTTCGTGCGACCCCAGGGGCTCCTGGCGCGGGGGCGCTGAGCGAAGGCGGCCTCGCACGCAGGGGCGCGGGGGAGCAGAGGCGCGGGGAGCGGGGCACATGCCATTCCGCATTCTGCGGTGGGCGGGAGGGGAGGGGCGCGGGAGACGTCCGGCCGGGGGGCTGTGCCTGGCGCTCCTCCTGCTCCTGCCCTGGCTGCCGCTGGGGCCGGCCCGGGTGTACGTCATTCACGTTATGATCCTCATCCTGGTCTGGGCCTTCATCGGCACGGCCTGGTCGTTGATGGGGCGCTTCGGCCTGGTCTCGCTGGGGCACGGCGCCTTCCTCGGCCTGGGGGCCTACACCAGCACCCTGCTGTGGAACTTCTGGGGCGTGTCCCCCTGGCTCGGCGGGGCGGTGGCGGTGGTGGGGGCGGCGCTGCTGGCGCTGGTGCTGGGCTACCCGTCCTTCCGGTTCCGCGTGGTGGGCCACTACTTTGCCCTGGTGACGCTGGCCCTGGGCGAGGTGGTCCGGCTCCTCATCATCGCCGAACGGGACTGGACCGGCGGGTCCCTGGGCATCACCTTGAAGGACGCCGGCGGGTTCAGCCTGGCGGCGGCGCAGTTCGGGGACAAGCGGGTGTTCTACTTCGCCGCCCTGGCGGTCTGGCTGGCCGGGCTTGCCGTGTGGCGCCGGGTGGACCGGAGCATGACCCGTTCGGCGCTGGAGGCCATCGGGGAGGACGAGGCCGCCGCCGCCGCCGTGGGGGTGCCGGTGACGCGTTTCAAGCTGCGCATCACCCTGATCTCCGCCGCCCTCACGGCGCTGGGCGGGGTCCTCTACGGCCAGTACGTGACCTACCTGAACCCGGGGACCCTGGCGGGCATCGGGGTATCGCTCCAGATCGTCTTCGCGGCCGTGGTGGGGGGGATGTACACGCTCCTCGGGCCCACGGTGGGGACGGCCCTCACCATCGCGCTGGCCGAGTACCTGCGGGTGGCCTTCGGCGTGAAGCTCCTGGGCATGGCAGACACCATCTACGGTCTGGCCCTCATCCTCATCATCATCTTCCTCCCCGAAGGGCTCTACGGCACGGTGCGCGCCCAGGTTGCGCGGCGGGCGGCCCCGGCCGCCGCACCGGGCCGGTGAACCTCGCCGCGGCGATCGGGGTCACTGGGGCAGCCTTTTCCTTGCCACGGACCGAGGCAATGCGCTACACTATGTGTGTTTCGGCGACGTTGCCGAGAAGGAGAGGGGGGACTGCGATGTCCACTCAGGTCAACATTCAGGAACCGTTCCAACGGATCACGGCCGAGGAGGCCCAGCGGCTGCTCGCCCAGGGTGAGGTGCGTCTCATCGACGTGCGGGAGCCGGGGGAGAACGCCCAGGTCCGGATCCCGAACTCCACGCTGGCGCCGCTCAACGCCTTGCTCTCGCGGCCGCGGCAATTCCTGAACGGGGACAACATCATCTTCTACTGCGCCGAGGGCATTCGGAGCGCGGTGGCCTGCGAGATGGCGGCCGCCGTGGGGTTCGAGAAGCTGTACAATCTGGAGGGCGGCATCAACGCCTGGGCCGCCAAGGGGCTTCCCGTCGAGCGCTAGGGCGGGGCCCGGCCGTCGGATGAAGGGGCGCCTCCGCCGGGAGGCGTCCCTTTTGCATTTCGGGAGCTGACACGCTGACGAGCTGATGAGCTGATGGGTTGTCCCGGCCGCCGGCCCGGGAGCGCGTCCAAACGCAGCCTCACCGGTTCGTGCTCATCAGCTCATCGGCCCATCAGCTCTTCAGCTCGGAGGGGGGGAGCCGTGGCGTTGCTCTTGCGCGAACACGAGGTCGAGCGGCTGCTGGACATGCCCACCGCCCTGGAGGCCGTGGAGGAGGTCCTGCGCCAGCACGGGATGGGCCAGGCGTCGAACCAGCCGCGCCGGCGGATCTTCGTGCCCAACGGCACGCTGCACGTGATGTCCGGCGGGATGCCGGGCTGGGGGATGATGGGCCTGAAGGCCTACGCGGCCGTGAAGGGGAAGGTCCGGTTCGTGGTCCTCCTGTTCAGCACCGAGACGGGGGAGCTGCTGGCCCTGATCGAGGCGGACCGGCTGGGCCAGATCCGCACCGGGGCCGCCAGCGGGGTGGCCACCAAATACCTGGCCCGCGCGGACGCCGGCGTGGTGGGCATCTTCGGCACGGGCTGGCAGGCGCAGACCCAGCTCCAGGCGGTGTGCGCGGTGCGCACGATCCGCGAGGTGCGGGTGTACGGAAGGGACGTCGAGCGCCGCACGCGCTTCGGCGCCGACATGGAGAAACGTCTGGGCTGCGCGGTGCGGCCCGTGGGCTCACCGGACCAGGCGGTGAAGGGTTCGGACGTCATCATCACCATCACCTCGTCCAAGGAGCCGGTCTTCGACGGCCGCCTGCTGGAGCGGGGCCAGCACCTCAACGTGGCCGGCTCCAACACGACGCAGAAGCGCGAGGTGGACGACGAGGCGGTCCGGCGGGCCGACCGCATCGTGGTGGACCAGATCGAGGACGCCCAGATCGAGTCCGGCGACCTGGTGGGCCCGGTCCAGCGCGGGATCACCGCCTGGGAGCGCATGGACGAACTGGGCGCGGTGGTCTGCGGCAAGGCCCCGGGCCGCGCGCGCCCCGACGAGATCACCCTCTTCAAGTCCAACGGCCTGGCCATCGAGGATGTGGCCGCCGCCTGCAAGGTCCTGGAGCGCGCCAAGGCCCAGGGCATCGGCACACAGGTCCCGATCTTCGCCTGACGGGTTCATGGAGGGAGGAGGCCAGGGTGGACAAGGCGGGGTTCCTATCCTTCTATAAGGGGATCCACCGGCCCAGCGCCAAGCTGATCGGCCTGGCGCCGGAAGATAGCCTGTCGTGGCGGCCGGCCGAGGCCAACATGATGAACTTGGGGCAGCTCCTGCGGCACCTGGCCGACTGTCCCCGGCACTTGGCCACGGCGGCGCGCAACGCCTTTCCGCCGCCGGCCGATTTCGCCCGGGCCAACGAGGCGGGGTTGCTGAATACGGCCAAGCCGGCGGAGGCCGGGCGGCTCCTGGAGGCGAACTACGCCGAGGCCGTCGAGGCCATCGAGGGCCTGAGCGAGGATGAATTCCGGCAAAAGCAGGTCGCCGTGCCCTGGGGGCCGCCCGCGCCCGCGCACGCGGCCCTGCTGGCCATGGCCATGCACCAGAGCAACCACAAGATGCAGCTCTTCCTGTACCTGAAGATCCTCGGTCTCGACGTGAACACCATGACCCTCTACGCGGGGAAGTAGGCCGCCTCTCCGGCGGCCGTGGCGCCCGCCGGATGACCGGCGGGGGAGGAGGCGATGGCCCCCCGGGTCGGCGCGCCGATTGCGGCGGTCCTCTTGGCGTGGGTCTCATCCGGCGCGGGGCCGGCCGCCGGCGCCGACCTGCCGGGACCCATCGCCCTCCCGCCCGGGTTCTCCATCTCGGCCTTCGCCTCGGGCCTGGGCTCGCCCCGCTTCATGGCCTGGAGCGCCCGCGGAGACCTGCTGGTGTCCATCCCGCGGCGCGGGCAGGTGGTGGGGCTGCGGGATACGGTGCGGGCGGGCCGGGCGGACCGCACGTGGATGGTGGCCGAGGGGCTGGACCTGCCCCACGGCCTGGCCTTCCGGGATCCACAGACGCTCTACGTGGCCGAGACGGGGCGGGTGGTGCGCTACCGTTACGACCCTGGGACGGGCGCCGCCTCGAGCCCGACAGCGGTCGTGCCGGATCTCCCCGCGCGGGGCGTCCACTTCACCCGGACCATCGCCTTCGGGCCGGATGGGGGGCTCTATGTCTCCATCGGGTCCTCGTGCAACGTCTGCATCGAGCGGGACCCGCGGCGGGCCGCCGTGGTGCGCTACAACGCCGACGGCTCCGGCGAGCACCTCTTCGGCCAGGGCCTGCGCAACGCCGTGGGCATCACCTTCGACGAGCGGGGCAGACTCTGGGGCGTCGTGAACGGTCGGGATTGGCTGGGGGACGAATTCCCGCCCGAGATCCTCGTCCAGATCAAGGATGGAAAGCATTACGGCTGGCCTCACTGCAACGGTCGCCGCATCCCGGACCCTGACCAGCCCCGACCCGGCTTCTGCGAGACGGTGGAGCTGCCGGATTTCGAAATGCAAGCCCACTCGGCCCCGCTGGGGTTGACCTTCTATACCGGTCACATGTTCCCGGCCGCGTACCGCGGCGACCTGTTCATCGGCTTCCACGGTTCGTGGAACCGCTCCACCAAGACCGGCTACAAGGTCGTGCGGGTGCGCATGCGGGACGGCCGGCCGGCCGCCATCGAGGACTTCGCCACGGGATGGCTCGTGGGCGACCGGGTGTGGGGGCGCCCTGTGGACGTGAGCGTGGGGCCCGAGGGGGCCCTGTACGTTTCGGACGACTACGCCGGCTCCATCTACCGCATCGCCTATTCCCCACGAGAGGCTCCGGGCGGGCGCTGATGGCTCAGGCCCTTCCTTCTCCCATGCCGCGCATGGTGGTGCAGACGTGGGGGACGGACGTGCGGGCGCTGCGGCGCTACTGGCGCGCGGCCGAACGCCTGGGCTACCACGGCATCGTCTACGGGGACGGCCTGTGGCCGTGGACCCACGACGGCTGGACGATGCTGGGCGCCCTGGCCACGCTCACGCGGCGGGTCCGGATCGGCCCGGCCGCCACCTACCTCCACGGCGACGCCTATCGGCATCCGGCCCTCCTGGCCAAGGCGGGTGTGGCCGTGGACGCGCTCAGCGGGGGCCGGCTGGACCTGCGGCTGGGCGTCGGCGCCGGCGATGCGGAAACGGCCGCCTGGTGGCGCCGCTTCGACGTTCCCTACGGCGGGGCGGGGGAACGCATCCGACGGCTGGCGGACGGGATCCGTGCCCTTCGGGCGTGGTGGTGCGTGGACGCGAGCGCCCACGGAGAGGGCGCGCCCGGGCGGGTCGGGCTGATGCCGCGGCCCGTACAGCGGCCCCATCCGCCCCTCTGGGTGGCCGCCATGCGCCCCCGCATGCTCCGCCTGGCGGCCGAACTCGCCGATGGCTGGGAGGCGTCCTACCTCACGGCCGAGGAGTTTGCCGCCAAGGGGCGGGCCGTGGAGGCGGCCTGCCGCCGGGCAGGCAGGGACCCGGGATCGCTGGCCCGCTCGCTCGAGGTGGATGTGGTGACGGGTCGCGACCGGGCGGACGTGGAGCGGGCGGCACGGGCCTTCTGCCGTGCTCGGGGCATTCGCCTGGAGGACCCGCTCATCCGGACGGTGCTCATGGGCACGCCCGCCGCGCTGCGCGATCAGGCGGTCGGGCTGGGCGCCGCGGGGGCCAGCCACCTCACCCTGAGCTTCGCCGATTTCCCGCGCCAGGCCATGCTGCGGCTTGCCGCGGTGACCTTAGTCTCGCGGGACGGACCGGCCACGCGTCCCGACCCGGCCTGAAACCCGTTGACGGCGTTCGGCAGATGCGGTAGCGTCCCAGAGGGCGAGGTGATGGCGAACCGCGGGTTGGGTCCGGGAGGTTGCCGAGGGGATCGGGATGCCGGCCAAGCTCTACGTGGGGAACCTGTCGTTTCAGGCAACGGACGCGGACCTGCGCGAGTTTTTCGAGCAGGCCGGCACCGTCGTTTCCGCCCGGGTCATCATGGACCGCTTCACCAATCGGCCCCGGGGGTTTGGCTTCGTGGAGATGGCCACGTTCGAGGAGGGGCAGAAGGCCATCCAGATGCTCAACGGCCGCGCGTTCAAGGACCGGTCCCTGATCGTGAACGAGGCGCGATCGGGTGGCCCCGGGGGGAAGGGCGGGGGCGGCGGGGACCGCGGCCCGCGCGGCCCGCGCGACTACCGGGGCGGGCGTGGGTAGCACCGACTCCAGGTCCTAGATAAGGGACGCCTCCTCGTCTTCCAATCTCCGAATCCCGCCACGGGCTTGACACACCGACGCACTGCTTGATATAAGAGTGGTGTTTCGGAAAGAGGAAGCCCGTTCCAATTCCCGGAACAGGCCTGCTGGCCCAGGATGTCCACAGGCACTCGCTCTCCTGCTTCAGGGCCACGACCCCACCGCCGCCGCGGCGGCCGCCCGCCAGATCCAGGCACGTCAAATCCGCCGAGGTGGCCATGCGGGAAGCACGCAAGGGCACGCTCCTCCAGTCGGTTGACCACGCCCTCGCCGTCCTCGAGACCTTCGATGCCGCCACGCCCGAATTGGGGGTCACCGCCCTGAGCGGCCGGCTGAAGCTCGCCAAGAGCACCGTCTACCGCCTCCTCACCACCCTGGCCGCGCGCGGCTACGTCTACCAGAACCCCGCCACCGGCAAGTACCGCCTGGGCCTGAAGGCCTTCGAGGTGGGGTCGCTCGCCGTCGGCCAGCTCACGGTGCGGGAGACGGCGCTGCCGTTCCTGGAGAGCCTTCGGGACCTGACCAAGGAGACGGTGCACCTGGGGGTCCGGGACGGCGACTCCGTCATCTACCTGGAGAAGATCGAGACCCCGCATTCCATCCGAATGTACTCGCAGATCGGGCGTCGGGCCCCGCTGCACTGCACGGCCTTGGGGAAGGTGCTGCTGGCCTTCAGCCCGCCGGCGGAGGCGGCCCGGCTCCTCCGCCGGGCGCTCCGTCGTTACACCCCGAGCACGCTCGCGGATCCCGACGTCCTGGGCAAGGAGCTGGCGCGCGTCCGCGATCAACGGTACGCCATCGACGACGAGGAGTTCGAGGAGGGGCTCAAGTGCGTGGCGGCGCCCCTCTGGGACTATACGGGGGCCGTGGTGGCCTCGGCCGGGATCGCCGGCCCGCACATCCGCATCACCCCGGATCGCCTCCCGGAGCTGATCAAGGTCGTGTGCGAGACCACCGGAGAGATCTCGGCGCGGCTGGGCTACCGCCCGGCGCCGCCCGCGGGCCCGAAGGCGTAGAGGGGAGCGGGGGGGCGCCCGGCGAGAGAGCACCGCGGACCTCGGACCCGCCAAGACGGGGCGACATACCCGCAGCGATAACCTCGGTTTCCACAGGGAGGACAAGGGCATGGCCATGGACCTGTCGTTCATCAAGAAGCCCCACCACCAGACGCCCCGCCGCGTGTACAGCCAGACCGGATCCGACTGGCAGATGCGCGTGGACTTCGACACGCTGCGCAAGGACCGGCTGGCCCGCGCCAAGCAGATGATGGAGAAGCACGATATCGACGCCCTGGTGATGTTCGTGGGCGAAAACGTCCGCTACACCTGCTCGGTGTTCCAGGGCAACTGGAAGAACAACATCTTCATCCGGTACGCCGTCCTCCCCCGCGGCGGCGAGCCCGTCCTCTTCGAGACGGCCGGGTCGGACCTGCAGTGCGCCATCATCGACGCCCCGTGGCTGGCGGGGCGCATCCGCCCGGCCATCACCTGGAAGTGGTCCGAGGGGGCCGAGGACTTCATGGTCAACCGCATGGCGGATAGCGTCATCGAGGTGCTCAAGGAGCACAAGGTGCACAAGGGCCGCGTGGGGATCGACATCATGGACATGTCCGCCTACCAGGCCTTCACCAAGAAGGGGATCAAGCTGGTGAGCGCGTGGCCGGCCATGAGCGAGGCCCGGGTGGTGAAGACGCCGCAGGAGATCGAGTTGCTGAAGATCTCCAGCACCGTGGGCGACACCTGCATGTGGAAGATCAAGTACGAGTGGCTGAAGCCGGGCATCCGGGAGTGCGACATCACGGCCAAGGTCAACGAGCTCCTGTACGCCGAGGGCTTCGACTTCGTGTACGATATCATCGTGGCCTCCGGCGGCAACACCAGCCCGTACCGCCGCTGGCACACGGACAAGATGATCCGGAACGGCGATCTGATCATCGTGGACATCAACGCCGTGGGGCCGGGCGGCTATTTCGTGGACTACGTCCGCTGCTTCAAGGTGGGGGGCAAGTGGACCTCGCAGGAGAAGAAGCTCTACCGGGAGGTGTACGATTCCATGTACGCCGGCCTGGCGGAGCTGCGCCCCGGCAAGACCAGCAAGGACGTGGCGCAGAAGTTCCCCACCTATGACGACGACAAGTACACCACCGTCACGCTCCAGCAGTTCGCCCACTCCATCGGCCTGAGCCTGTACGAGGGGATGTGGATCTCCCGGGCCTACTCCATGAAGTACCCGGCCCCCATCCAGGAGAACATGTACTTCGCCATCGAGACCTTCGCCGGCCACCCCGGGCTGGAACAGACCGTGCGGCTGGAGGAGAACGTGCTGGTGACCAAGGACGGCCCCGTGGTCTTCACCATGATGGAGCACGACGACGAGGCGCTCCGCTGACCACCGGGCACGGCGACGCGGCGGAGGGGCGGTCTCCCCGCGTCGCCGCGTCGTGGACCACATCGCTTCTGTCGCACCCTCACGCACCTTGCGGACACCCTGGGTTGCGCCGCGCCCCTAGGGGGCCGCGGGCCTTGCCCCCGGGCGACTATCGGTTCGACATGAGCCGCCCGGTCCGGCCCGCACCCTGGCGGGCCTCCCGGGCGGCCCCAACCGCTTCGCCGCTGCGCTTGCATAAGGACGGACCGGGAGGAGGAGGCAAAGGCATGGCCGTCATCGTGGACTCCAACAACGTGAACAAGGACCTGAAGTATGAACCCCCCCTCATCATCGCGTGGGGCGTGGACGAGAAGACCTGCGGCAGCAAGACCATCACCATGGGGCGCACCATCATCCCCCCCTCGGGGCGTAACCAGCGGCACTACCACGTGTGCGACGCGACCTTCTACCTGGTGAAGGGCCAGCTCAAGGCCTGGATCGGCGAAGAAAAGAAGGAGCACATCCTGAAGGAGGGGCAGTTCTGCTTCGTGCCGGCCGGCGAGATCCACGGGATCCTGAACCTGAGCGACAAGGAGAACGCCGAGTTGATCTTCACCTACGGCAACTGCCCCAGCCGCGACGCCGCCAAGACCATCTACGTGGAGAAGTCCTGGGTGTAGCACATCTGCGGGCACGGGAGGGGGAGGCACATGCGCGCAGTGGGAAGCAGGGGGCTGCTGGCCCTCGGGGCGGCGGCTGTGGCCGTGGCCCTGGCGGCGGCCGCGGCGCCGGCGGCGGAGGAATTTCCTACGAAGCCGGTCACCCTCATCCTCCCGGTGGGGGCCGGGGGTTCCCACGACCTGACGGCCCGCGCCATGGTGGGTGTCATCCAGCAGTACCTGGGCCGGCCCGTCATCGTCGAGTTGCGGCCGGGCGGGGGCGGCGCCATCGGGTCCAACCAGGTGGCCAAGGCCAAGCCGGACGGGTACACCCTGCTGTTCGGCGGCCCGGGATGGTCCACGGCGCTGCCGGCCATCGAGGGCCGGTCGGTGGGGCCGGAAGGGCTCATGGCCGTGGCGCGGGTCAACTACAGCCCGGTCGTCTTCGAGGGGAAGCCGGACCTTCCCTTCAAGACCTTGAAGGAGATGATCGCCTGGGCCAAGGCCAACCCGGGCAAGCTGCTGCACGGGAACACCGGGCCGTGGGGGGCCGGTGACATGCCCATGAAGCAGATGATGAAGGAGTACGGTTTCCAGGCCCAGATCGTCCCCTTCGACGGCGGCGGGCCTGCCCTCATAGCCCTCCTGGGCGGACACGTGATGACCAGCGGGCTGCTCACGGCCCAGTCCCTGCCGCACATCCAGGCGGGGAAGATCCGGCCCATCGCCATCCTGGACACCAAGCGGCATCCGGACCTGCCGGACGTGCCCACGTCCGTGGAGGGCGGCGTGAACGTCACCTACCGGCTGTGGCGCGCCGTGCTGGCGCCCAAGGGAACGCCGCGCCCCGTCATCGAGAAGCTGGCCGCCGCCATCAAGAAGACCACGGAGGACAAGACCTTCATCGCCGCCGTGAGGCAGCTCGGCGACGAGCCGGGATACCTCGGGCCCGACGAGTTCGAGAAGGAGTGGCAGCACGAGTACGAGATCCACAAGGAGATGGCGCGGGAGTTCAAGAAATGACGGGCGGGGGCGTGCCGTCCTTGGTGCGACGCGGGGATCTGGCAGCCGGCGCGCTGTTCGCAGGCCTGGGTATGGGAGTCTGCGTCCGGGCCATGACGCTCACCATCGGGTCGGCCCACGACCCGCAGCCGGGGTTTTTTCCGCTGATCGGCGGAATCCTTCTCGTCGCCCTGGCCACCCTCTTGATCGTGCAGGCGTTCGGCGGGGGCAGGGGGGCGCCGGGGGAGGCCGCGGGGGACAGCCTGCGGCCTCCGGCCGTCCTCGTGACGGGGCTGGCGATCTATGCCGCCTTGCTCGAATGGGCAGGATACCCGGTCATGACGGCCCTCATGGCCCTCCTCGCCCTCCGTGTGCTGGGGACCCGGTGGGCCCCCGGGATCGTGGTCAGCGTGGCGCTCGCGGTCGGGAGTTACCTGCTGTTCGTGAAGCTTGGCGTGCCGCTCCCCCTGGGCCAGATCTTCGGGGGTTGAGCGACGTGACCTCATGGATTTCTTAAGCAACCTCAGCCATGGTTTCGGCATCGCCCTGAGCCCGTGGAACCTCTTCTACGCCATGCTGGGGGCTGTGCTGGGGACCGCCATCGGCGTCCTGCCCGGCCTGGGGCCGCCGGCTACCATCGCCCTGCTCCTGCCGGCCACGTACAAGATCGATCCCACCGGGGCGGTGATCATGCTGGCCGGCATCTTCTACGGGGCCATGTACGGCGGATCCACCACCTCCATCCTCCTGAACATCCCGGGCGAGGCCGCCTCCGTGGTGACCTGCCTGGACGGCTACAAGATGGCCCGCAAGGGACGGGCGGGGGCGGCGCTGGGGATCTGCGCCATCGGATCGTTCATCGCTGGCACCATCAGCGTGGTGGGACTCTCCCTGGTGGCCCCGCCGCTGGCCGCCTTCGCCCTCAGCTTCGGCCCCCCGGAATACTTCGCCCTGGTGATCCTCGGCCTGCTGATGGCGGTGTACCTCTCGCAGGGTTCGGTCCTGAAAGGCCTGATCATGGGGGTATTGGGCCTCCTCATCGGGATGATCGGGCTGGACCCGGTGCACGGGGCCGAACGGTTCACCTTCGGCCTCTCGCGCCTGACCGACGGGGTGGACTTCGTGGTCGTCACCATGGGGTTCTTCGGGATCACCGAGGTGCTCAGCAACGTGGCGGCCCCGGAGGTGCGGGAGATCTTTCGGACCACCCTGCGCGGGCTGCTGCCGAACCGGGAGGAGTGGCGGCGGAGCGTCCCGGCGGTGGCCCGGGGATCGTTGCTGGGGTTCTTCATCGGCATCCTCCCGGGGGGCGGGGCCATCATCAGCTCGTTCATTGCCTACGCAGTGGAGAAACGGCTCTCGCCCCACCCCGAACGATTCGGCACGGGGATGATCGAGGGGGTGGCGTCCCCCGAGGCGGCCAACAACGCGGCCGCCGGGAGTTCCTTCATCCCGCTCCTCACCCTCGGCATCCCCGGCAACGCCTCCATCGCCATGATCTTCGTGGCCCTCATGATCCACGGCATCCGGCCGGGGCCGCTCCTGATCCAGGAGCACCCGGACCTCTTCTGGGGCACGGTGGCCAGCATGTACATCGGCAACCTGATGCTGCTGGCGCTGAACCTGCCCCTGGTGGGGGTGTGGGTGAAGCTCCTGGAGGTCCCCTACCGCTACCTGGCGGGGCTGGTGGTGGTGATGTGCGTTGTGGGGGCCTACAGCGTCAGCAATTCGGCGTTCGATGTGGGCCTGATGGTGTTCTTTGGGATCTTGGGCTACTGTTTCCGCCTGGGGGGGTTCCCGGCGGCACCGTTGGTGCTGGCCATGATCCTGGGCCCCCAACTGGAGCGGAGCCTGCAGCAGTCGCTCATCGCATCCCGGGGGGACCTGCTGATTTTCGTGGAGCGCCCCATTTCGGCCGCCCTGCTGGGCGTGGGAGCCCTGCTGGTGCTCCTGCCCTGGGCCCGCTGGGCCTGGGGCCGGTGGCGGGGGGCGGGCGGGGCCGTGGCGCCGGCGGGGTGACCGCCCCGGGGGAGGCACGAGGGATGCGCCATGAGGGATGGGGGCACCGGAACCAGAGAACCCCTCGCCCCTCAGGGCGCATGCCAGCGCCGGCTGGGAACTGAGAACGCACCGCTGGTCAGTCAAGAGGAGGGAGAAGCATGGCGAGCAGCGTGACCCCGTGGCATACAGACAAGTGGTTCGTGAGCCCCTGGAACTACCTGGATGAGGCGATGCAGGGGGCCGCGATGCCCCAGCGCGTGAAGTTCCACGACGTCTGCCTGCGCGACGGCGAGCAGCAGGCCGGCGTGGAGTTCACCCCCCAGGAGAAGGTCCGCCTGGCCACCATGCTGGCCGAGGCGGGGGTGCACCGGATCGAGGCCGGGATGCCGGCCGTGTCCCCCATGGACGCCCAGGCCATCAAGATGATCGTGAAGAAGAACCTGCCGGCCGAGATCTTCGCGTTCTCCCGCTGCATGAAGGAGGACGTGAAGCGGGCGGTGGACTGCGGGGTGAAGGGCATCGTGATGGAGGTGCCCTCCAGCGAGCACATCATCGAGTACGCCTACCAGTGGACGCTGCACCGGGCCATCGAGACCAGCATCGAGGCCACCCAGTACGCCAAGTCCCAGGGGCTCTACACCGTGTTCTTCCCCATCGATGCCTCCCGGGCGGAGATGGGCTGGTACCTGAAGATCATCGAGCAGGTGGCCAGCGAGGGGCACATGGATGCCCTGGCCCTGGTGGATACCTTCGGCGTCCTCTCGCCCCACGCCGTGCGCTACTTCGTGCGCCGCACCCGGGAGCGCATCAAGAAGCCGCTGGAGACCCACTTCCACATGGACTTCGGCATGGGCGTGGCCAACACGGTGATCGCGCTGGCCGAGGGGGCCGAGGTGGTGCACTCCACCATCTCCGGCATCGGCGAGCGGGCCGGCAACGTGCCCACCGAGGACACGCTGCTGGCGCTCCTCACCATGTACGGGGTGGACACGGGGGTCAAGACGGACCGGCTCACCAAGCTCTCCCAGTACGTCCGCAAGATCGCCAAGCAGCCCATGCCCACCAACCGGCAGATCGTGGGGGACATGCTCTACGACATCGAGTCCGGGATCATCGCCAGCTGGTACAAGAACGCGGCCAAGGACCACTTCCTGGAGGTCTTCCCCTTCCATCCCAAGCTGGTGGGCCAGCGGATGCCCCGCGTGGTGCTGGGCAAGAACAGCGGCCTGGACTCCATCCGGATGCACCTGGAGCGGATCCGGGTGAAGGCGACCGACGACCAGGTGAACGACATCCTGCTGCGCGTCAAGAAGGCCTCCCTGAAGAAGAAGGGCCTGCTGGACGACAAGGAGTTCCGCAAGCTCGTCAGGCAGGCCGTGCGCTGAGGGCCGCGTGCGCCCGTTGCGCTCCCTCCTCTTCGTGCCGGGGAACAAGCCCCGCATGCACGAGAAGGCCGCCGGGTCCGGGGCCGACGCCCTGATCCTGGACCTGGAGGACTCGGTGCCGCCGGCCGAGAAGCCGGCGGCGCGCCCCCTGGTGCGCGAGGCCCTGGAGAAGGTCCGGGGCCCCGCGCTCTACGTGCGCGTCAACGGGGACGGGACGCCCTGGCTGGCGGAGGACCTGGCGGCCGTCGTCTGCGCCGGGCTCGCCGGCATCATGCTTCCGAAGGCGGAGCACCTCAGTACCTTGCGCATGGTGGCGGAGCTGCTGGCGGCGGCCGAATCCCGGGCCGGCCTGCCGCCGGGGGGCACCGAGATCATCCTGCAGATCGAAACGGCCCTGGGCGTGCGCAATACCTACGAGCTGGCCAGCGCGCGCCGGGTGGCGTCCGTCTGCCCCGGCACCGCGCGGGACGGCGACCTGCAGCGCGACCTGGGGGCGGCCTGGTCCCTCAACGGCCCCGAACTGGCCTACGCCCGGGGGAAGGTGTTGCTGGACGCGAAGGCGGCCGGCATCGCCTATCCCCTGGATGGAGTCTACGCCGACTTCCAGGATGACGAGGGGTTCCTGGCCGAGGCCACGCTGGCCCGGCGCATGGGCTATTGCGGGAAGACGCTGATCCACCCCCGCCAGATCCCCCTGGCCCACCGCGCCTTCACCCCCGCCGCCAAGGAGGTGGCGTACTACCGGCGCCTGCTGGATGCCTTCGAGGCCGCCGTGGCGGCCGGCTCGGCCTCGGTGAGCCTGGACGGCACCATGGTGGACGTGGCCATGGCCGAGCGCGCCCGCCGCTTCCTGGCCCTGGCGGACCAGGTCGGCGTGCAACCTGACACCTGAAATCCGTTCGGTGGTTCCCTGCTGACCGGAAGTTGCTGGGGGCGGAACGGCCGAACCACCGAACTCCCGAACGACCGAACGGCTGCGAGGGAGCGCGTGTGACGAATCCAAGCCCGGAGACGCCGGCCCGGCGGCTGCGCCGGCTGGTGGAGGCCCCCGAGATCCTGGTGGCCCCCGGGGCGCAGGATGCCCTCAGCGCGAAGCTGGTGGAGGGCGCCGGCTTCCCGGCGGTCTTCTGCGGGGATTACAACGCGGCCGCGGTGTTGCTGGGGCGCCCGGATTACGGGCTCGTCTCGGTCCGCGAGATGGCGGACCTTTTCCAGGCGATCACGCGGGCCGTCGGCATCCCGCTCATCGGCGACGGGGGGTGCGGCTTCGGCAACGCCCTGAACGTGTACCGCGCGGTCCAAGAGTACGAGCGGGCGGGGGCGGCCGGGATGACGCTCGAGGACCAAGTGTACCCCAAGCGCTGCGGCCACATGGAGGGGAAGCAGATCGTCCCGGCCGCCGAGATGGTGGCGAAGATCCGTGCCGTCCGCAGCGCCCAGCGGGATCCGGCCTTCGTCCTCTGCGCCCGCACGGATGCCATCGCGGTGGGCGGGATGGACGAGGCCGTGGCCCGCGGCCGCGCCTACGCGGAGGCGGGGGCGGACCTGGTATGGGCCGATGCCATCCCCAGCCGCGACGCCATCGCCAGGCTGGTGCGGGAGGTCCCCTGCCGCATCTTCGTGGCCATGATCGAGGGCGGCAAGACCCCCCTGATGACCCCGGCGGAGCTGGAGCGCCTGGGCGTCTCCGTCGTCATCTTCGGCCTCACCACGCTGTACGCCGCTGCCGGCGGTATCCGTGACGCGCTGGCCCACCTGCGCCGGGACGGGACCACCGGGGCCTTCCTGGACCGCATGCTCACCTTTCCCGACTTCAACGCCCTGGTGGGCCTCCCGGAGCTACAGCGCTTGGAACAGGAGTTTGCGACCCCGAGTCCCCCGGCCCGTCCCTGAACGCTCGAAGTGCCAATGGTTGTGACAAGTGTGGAGAAACTAGTTCCCTCGCAGGCTGCTCAAAAAGGTCCAGATGCAAGGCGGCGCGCGAAGGGCCGAGTGAGGCGTACTCCGAGTACGCCGCAGCGAGCGCCCGAGCGCGCCAACGCCGCAGATGGGCCTTTTTCAGCAGCCTGCCAAGGAGGCGCGGATGGCGATCAAGATCTGGTGGCAGAGCAGCACCCCCATCGCCCAGCCGCACATGGCGGATTATCGCAACGCCCTCACGGCGCACCTGGAGGCCGTGCGGCGCCCTGACGTGGAGGTGCACATCAACGGGGTGGACGGGGGCTCCCTCGACCTGCACTACAACGCCGTGGTGGCCCTCAACTCGTTCCAGCCGGGCGGCATCCTGGACAAGCTCTTGAGCGCCGAGCGGCAGGGGTACGATGCGGCGGCCATCGGCTGCTTCCTGGACCCCGCCCTGCACGAGGCGCGAGAGCTGGCCCGCCTCCCCATCTTCGGCCTGGGCGAGACGTCCATGCTCATGGCCTGCATGTTCGGCGCGCGCTTCTCCGGCGTGGCCTTCCACGACAAGCAGGCCCAGTACTACGACCGCAAGGCCTACGAGTACGGCCTGCGCGACCGGCACCTCCCCTTCGGCAGCCTGAAGATCGACCTGGCGCAGGTCCAGAAGGGCTTCAGTGACCCCGGCGCCATGACGGAGACCTTCATGG
>Ga0187766_10000698_pt1 | contig 19056 bp, 15 predicted proteins | sample 0216_QUI02_MP05__4_FD_132971 | JGI IMG/M metagenome (GOLD analysis project Ga0187766, IMG submission 132971) | Tropical peat soil microbial communities from peatlands in Department of Meta, Colombia - 0216_QUI02_MP05_20_MG | ecosystem: Environmental > Terrestrial > Soil > Wetlands > Peat ... | reverse complement strand
TCGATGAAGACCGTAACCGGGCCTGGAGGTCTTTCGAGTGTCTTTGCAAGCACGACATCATACGGACCATCGCCAGGCGCTTCCCGACCCGTTCAGGGCAGGTCGGCCGCGAAGGGGGGCGATCCCACGGAGACCTCTATCAGGACATCGCGGAACACCTGATCAAGGACGATTACCGCCGGATCAGGAAATACGGGGGACACGGCAGCTTCATCGGCTACATCCGCAAGGTCGCGGAGAACCTGTGCTACGACATCCTGAGGAGCCGCGGCCCCGGACGGGGAGAGGTGGAGCTCCCCCCCGGAGCGGACTTTGCTGATCCCCGCCCCACCCCAGAGGAGGAGACGGAAGAGGGGGAACGGAGGCGGGGCCTGGAGCGGGCTGCGGCCGCAATCCGGGGAGCCCTGGCAGCCCTCCCCCCGGATGAGGCCCTCTGCCTCACCTGCCGCTTTTACGATGGGATGAAACCCGCCGAAATCGCCAAGTTAATGCGCCGCCCCGTGGCGGAGATCTATCAGATGCTGTCGCGAGAAAAGGTCAGGTTGGCGGGTCTCCTGAAGGACAGAGGAGGCCCGAATTTCTTGGGGGACCTTCTGGAAATCCTCCCGGGGACTCGTCTAGAGAGGCAGGAGGAGATTCCATGACCTGTCCCCGGCCGGATTCCTTGCAACGCTTCGCCGCCAAACAAGCCAACCCCGCCGAGATGGAAGAAATCCGGCGCCACGCAGACCACTGCGGCCCGTGCCGGCAGGCGATCGAGTCCACCCAGGTGGAGTTGATCCTGGAGAAGCTAGATTGGCCGGGCGCAAGTCTCCCCTCATCTTCCGGGGAATGCGCGGACGCCATGACCCTGGCCGCCTATGTGGAGGGGAACCTCAGCGTTCAGGAAAAAGCGAGCGTGGAGGCACACTTAGGCCGGTGCGAGGCCTGCCGGGACGGAGTGTCGGGATTGGTGGAACGCCTCGAGATGATCGGGGAGGCCCCGGAAACAGCCCGCGAACAGCGCGAGAGTGTGGCGGCAACTCTCTGGGAAACGCTGACGCGCCGCATCACCGCATGGAGCAAGGTCATCACCCTCGCGCCGAGGTGGGTATGGATCGGCGCACCCGCCGCTGCGGCCGCGGCGATCGCGCTCCTGATCTTCGTGCCGCTCTTGGAACAGCCAAAGGAATCGCGATTCTCCAGCGGGCTCCTCAGGGAACCCCCTGGGGGCGTGTCCGGGACCGACTCAGACTCGCGCCGCCAACTATCCGCCCGATTCGGGGTGATCACGGAAGGTGCCGTCCCCCTCTCCCCGGACCTCCGGCGAGCCCTCCTCGCCTACGGGGATCGGGCGGCCGCCGAATCTCGAGGCGAGTTGCTCAACCTGCTGGAAAAGGGACCCGTCAGGGTTCCGCCGGAGAAGGTGGCCGGGATCGAGGTGGCACCGCCCCTTCTCGCGAAGTTGCGCTCCGACGCGGGAACCGTGCGGCAGGTTCACGTCACACTGCTGGAGAACGGCCTGCTCATCCTCGCCGAGGGGTCGTGAACGAGGCCTTGGGATACACTGCTTGGGTGCGGCATCCATCATGAGATCCACGTGCGGCCACAGCGCGAGACCGATGCGCGGGATCGAGGCGCTAGGACCTCCGTAATCGCCAGCCCGAAGCGGCCGAGCGGCGGCAAGCCCATGGATGGGGGGAGGTAGGTGATGAATATCAGGCCGGGCGGCGCAATGGTGCCTGGAAGCTCGCCGTTGAGGCGTTCCGTGCTGATCCCCATCGTCACGAAGTGGCGCCAACTGGCGCACAGGTCGCTCCTATGGCCGATGATCGTCTCGGTCGCCTTCGTGGTCGGGATGATGGTCGCCTCCGAGAAGCCGGTGGCCTCGCTGCTGATCATCCCGGACCCTGCCACGCAAGCCCGGCCCTATCTCGACCTGCTCGGCTGGAAGCTCTACTTCGATCAGCCGATGTGGGTGAGCCCCTTGATGCTCTTGGTGGGGCTCTACATCACGCTGGCGATCTATTACGTGATTTACCTGCTGTGTCGCCGCAGGAAGCCTGTGTGGATCCTGCTCGCAGCCGCGGCATCGACCGCCGTGCTGTTCTTCGTCAAGCCGCTGTGGGCCGTCCTAGATTGGCTCTTCATGGCGGTCCTGGCCAACGGCGTGCCTTCGCGGGAACAGTTGAGCCAGCTTCCCTTTCTGACCCTGTTTTACAAGATGTTCTTCGCCGCCGGGATGCGGGAAGAGCTGGCCAAGGCGCTCCCCGTATTTGCCGCCTGGCGGCTCGCGAACCGCCTCAAGTCCCCCGCGAAGGAACGGCTGGGGGTATGCGACCCCCTGGACGGCATCCTCCTGGGTGCCGCATCCGCCGAGGCCTTCGGGTTCATCGAGACCTACGCGGAATATGTCGGGCCCGGCATCTTCGATATCGCAAGAAGTATCTCCGGCACGATAGCCATCGGCCGCAACGTCGTCTCGGCGGCCGGGTTCGCCGGGTTGATCGGCAGCGCGCTGTACTGGAAGCTGTTGCTCCTTCGTCTGTTCGATCAGGGTTTCGGCCACATGGCGTATACCGGCTATTTCGGGTATTTCATCGGCTTGGCGGCCCTGAGGCCGAAGAGGCGATGGCAGATCCTCGCCGTCGGGTATCCTTCTGCCGCGCTGCTTCACGCCCTGTGGAACTCATCGGCCGGGCACCTCGTATGGCAGCTGATCATCGGCGCCGCCTCGTACCTGTTCCTCGCCGCCGCGATCCTGAAGGCGCGCGAGTTGTCCGTCAGCCCCTTGCATACCCCAAGCCATCCGTTGTTGGATTGGCGGTCATCCCCCCCAGGGGCCGTGGCGCCTCAAGCGCAGGTTCACGCCCCTCCCATCGGCGCCGCGGCGAATGGGGCCGTTCGGCAGGGGGCACAGCCGGGGCCGGCCGTGGCACCCGTGGCGGCCGTCCGGGCGGTCTGGCTGGTGTTCGGGCAGGCCGGCATCGAGCTGGCGGCCGGAACGAAAGTGCTGGAGCAACAGATCCCCGGCCTCCGCGCCCAATACGCCGATGGCATCATCGCCGAGGTGCGGCGCCACCCGAGCGATGCCTCCGTGATCGGATTGACCAATCTGTCCACGACGCCGTGGGGCACGACCAGCCCTCGTGGCAATACCCGCAGCGTCAAGGCCGGGGAAAGCGTCGTCCTCGCGCCCGGCACCCGCATCGATTTCGGCCGGGAAAAGGGGGAGGTGTCTTCCACACCGCCGGCGCCGGCGGCGCCCCCGGCGTTGGGACCCGCGCGGGACCTGCGCATCGGGTCGCAGCAATACGCGCTGGCGCCGGATGCGAAGCTGCTCGAGTCGCAGATCCCCGGCCTGAAGGCCCTCTTCGCCAATGGTGTCGTGGCCATCGTGAGCCGAAACCGCCAGGATCCTTCCGCGCTGGAGTTGAAGAACGTCTCGGCGTCGGTGTGGGAGGTCCTCTGCCCCGGAAGCCAGCGGCAACGCATCAGCTCGGGCGAAACCGTCGCGCTGATCAGCGGGACCAAGATTCACTTCGGCTCGGTGGATGCGGAACTGGCCTGAGCCTCACCGAACGCCCGCCGGGGCAGGCCACGGGAATAGGAGGAAGCCGAGCAGGTTGCCCCATTCATGTGCCTGCCGATCACGGCACGTTTCTGCGGTGGGCGGCGGGCCACGAGGAGAACGCGCATGGTGATCCGACCTGGCGGGGAATACGGAGGCCGGCCCTTGCACTTCATTTGGTTGTTGGACTGTTCCGGCTCCATGAAGGTCGACAACAAAATCCAGACGCTCAATTATGCCATCCGTGAGGCCGTCCCGGCCATGCGCGACGAGGCGGCGAAGAACCCGGAGGCCCGGGTCATCGTTCGCGCCATCAAGTTTTCCAACGGCGCCCAGTGGCATATCGCGACGGAGACGCCCCTCAACGAGTTCCGCTGGACGGACCTTCAGGCCGAGGGGGAGACCGATATGGGGAAGGCGTTCTCGCTGCTGGCGGAGGAACTGCGCACCTTCCCGACCGTGGGACGCTATCTCCCCCCCGTGCTGGTGCTCATTACCGACGGCGAGCCCACCGATGACTGGCGTGGCCCCCTGCAGCAGTTGCTGGCAACCCCCTGGGCACAACATGCTGTGCGGATCGCCATCGCCGTCGGCTCCGAGGCGAAGCTCGAGCCCCTGGAGCGGTTCATCAACAATCCTGAGCGGCGGCCGGTGCGGGCTGATGATCCGGATTCGCTGGTGCGGCAGATCAAGTGGGCATCGACGACCGTGTCCGACACCACGCAAGGCAAGCCACCGACCCCGCCGCCGGCTGCCCAGGCCGGTGGCTCGGGATCCGTCTTTTAGCAGGTTGCTGGAAAAGGCCCATCTGCGGCGTTGGCGGGCTCGCGCGACGCTGCGACGTACAGACCAAGTACGCCTCGCGCCCCGCATCGCGCGCCGCCTTGCAACTGGACCTTTTTGAGCAGCCTGGGCGAAAGCAGGTTTTTCTGCTAGCTGTTAGCCGCGTTCGGAACGACCTCGGCGGCGCCGGGGAATCCGGCGGATACGCAGAGTTCGAGCGAGGGATGCCGACCATGGCGAAGAATGGCGTGGCGCCCCCAAAACGAGCGGTGGCATGGCAAGTGGCGGGGGCGACGACACCGGGAGCGTCGCACGTGCGCAAGGGCCTGCGCAACCAGGACTGCCTGCGCCAGTGGGTGCAGGACGGTCGGCCGGGCGCCAACGCGCTCGTCGCGGTGTCCGATGGGCATGGGAGCGCGCGGCACTTCCGCAGCCACGTGGGGGCGCAATTGGCAGTGGACGCCGCGGAGGCGGTCTTCCGCGAGATCCTGAGGGATGCCGGCCGCTCACAAGTCACTCCGCCAGGGGAAGGCGACCCGAGCCGCCTCCTGGCGCGGCGCCTGGTGGACATCTGGCGGGAGAACGTCCGGGCCCATCTCCTGGCTCACCCGTTCGAAGAATCGGAGTGGGCGGCCCTCGCCGACGCCGAGCCTCCCGACGCGCGTGAGGCGGTGCAGGCCGACCCGTTCCTCGCCTACGGCGCCACCGTGCTGGCGGTGATGGCCACGGAAACCCGGCTGATTTACCTCCAGCTCGGCGACGGCGATATCCTGAACGTGGACGCTTCCGGCCACACCACGCCGGCCATGCCCGAAGACCGCCGACTCATCGCGAACCGGACGACCTCCCTCTGCCTGCCCAATGCATTCCAGGAGTTTCGCTGTCGGGTCGAGGGCATCCCGCAGGCCCCCGCCCTCGTCCTCCTGTCCACCGACGGCTACGCAAATTCGTTCAAGACGTACGAGGACTTCACGCTGATCGGGCGAGATTATCTCCGTCTGGTGCGCGAAAAGGGTGTGGAGGCGCTTTCCAGGGATCTGCCGGCGATCCTGGCCGATGCCTCGGCATCCGGCAGCGGCGATGACATCACCCTGGGCATGCTGGTCCGCGTCGGCCCCCCCTCCGATCCATCCCCTCCCAGTTCCGTCAAACCCCCTGGCCTGGAGCAGGTTGCGGCGGACCTGCGCATGCAGCAGCTCAAGCTCGAGTGCCTGCAGACCCGCTTTGACGCCCTCTCGCAGCGTGTGACACGTGTGGGCGTCTGGGCGGCCGTGCTGTTCCTCTGCGGAGTGCTAGGGACGGGGGCCTTTCTTCTTCGACGGCACCTCACGCCTGGCGGCCAGGGGACAGACCCAGGCCAACCCGGCCAGCAGCAGTCCACGGAGGACCCACGCGGACCCCGGAGGCAGAGCGGAAGGCAGGGCGACAGAGCCGCGCCGGGCTCGGAAGACGCACCCGAGGCGCCCAGACGGGGGGCAAGATGAGCGCGCTATTGCAAACCGGAGCGATCGTCGAGAGGGGCACCAACGCATCATACACCATCGTCCAGAAGATCAGCGAAGGGACACAGGGCGAGGTGTACGCGGTGAACGACCCGCGGGTGGCCATCAAGTGGTACAAGCCGGAGTACCTGCCCCACGACCCCCTGCTCCGGGAACGCCTGGAGACCGCCATCGAGCGACGCTCTCCGACCCCGGATTTCCTCTGGCCGTTCGCGCTCGTCTCCGCGCGCGGCCATGACTCCTTCGGCTACGCCATGCCGTTCATGGAGCCCCGTTTCAGGAGCTTTGCCGAGATCATGCGACGCACCGTCGAGCCCTCCGCCCGCGTCCTGGCCACCGTCGGGTTGAACCTCGCCACGAACCTCCTGCAGCTGCACGTGATGCGGGGCCTCTGCTATCGGGACATCAGCCTGGGGAACGTGTTCTTCGACCCGGACACGGCGGAGGTGCGCATCGCGGACAACGACAACGTCGACGTGGAAGGCCGCAGCGGCGGCCTCTCGGGCACGCTGGGATTCATGCCCCCCGAAGTAGTTCGCGGCGAGGCCGCGCCCACGCGTTCCTCCGATCTGTTCGCTCTCGCGGTGCTGCTGTTCATGATGTTTATGATCAACCACCCCCTGAAGGGGAAGAAGGAGGCCGAGCTCAGCCTGGACCAGAACGATCCCGCCGGGTGGATCCGGCTCACCGGCCTGCACCCCGTGTTCGTGTTCGATCCGGCCAACGACTCCAACCGGCCGATCCCGGGGGTCCACGAAGCGGCGCTGAACTTCTGGCCCATCTACCCCGCCTTTCTCCGGCGCATCTTCATCCGCGCCTTCACCGATGGACTGCACGATCCCGATGCGCGCATCAGCGAGAACGAGTGGAAGAAGACCATGGTGCGGCTACGCGACGCGGTGTTTTCGTGCCAGCGTTGCACGGCGGAAAACCACTACGACCCGGATGTGGCCGGCAGCGCCAATCAGCCGCAGCCCTGTTGGCACTGCCGGGAGCGGCTAGCTCCGCCCCCCTGTCTGCACCTGCGGGACAACGGCGCGATCGTCGTCCTGAGCGGCGACACCCAACTCTATCCCCATCACCTGGCGGACAGCCGGTACGATTTCTCGAAACCCTGGGCAGCCGTGCTGCACAGCCCGCCGGCCCTGAAGAACCTGTCCGCGGATACCTGGACGAGCCGGGCCGAGGACGGTCAGTTGGTCCCCATCCCGCCGGGTGAAGCGATGCCGTTGCATACCGCCTGCAAGGTCAACTTCGGCCGGGTGGCCGGAGAGATCAGGGTATAGCGCGCCATGTCATCGGAGGCGAGTGCGCCATGACGCCGACAGCCGGTCCCGTGCGCGCCCGCATCGTGCCGATGGACGAGGACGCGGCGAGGGGCCTAAACCAGCTGGTCGCGCGGCGCCCGGACGCGATCGCGGCCCCCGCCCTCTGCACGGCCCTGCTGCACGACTATTGCGGGACGCACAAACGCGAGTGCGCCGCCCTCGTCAACGCCGTCGCAGAGGACATCCCGGCCGAGCTGCTGCGTGGGCCCGGCCACGTCCCCAACGATGTCTGGTTCGACGGCCTCGTCCAGCGCCTGGTGAACAATCGAGCCATGTCGGCGGAGGCCGCCGACTGGGCGGTCACCCGCTGGGCGGAGGCTCTCGGCGTTCGGCCGCCGCAGGCCCCGGCCGCGGCACCTGGCCCGCCGGCCGCTCCACCGGTCAGCCCGGGCGCCCCCGGTGCCGGACCGGCGGAAGAGCCAGCGCCCGAGCCGCCGCAGCAGGAACCGCTTGTCAGCAAACCCCCGCGCCCGCCACAACAACCGACCGCCCCCGCGACTCGCTCACGCGGGGCCGCCGTCGCCGTGGCCGTCCTTGCGGCCATCACAGGCCTCTACTTCCTTCTGCGTGAGCCGGCCCCCAGGATCCAGGCGGTTCGGTTTTTCGAAGCTGCCCTGGACTACAGAGATCGCGGCAACGCCCCTGGGAACCCCGCGGCGAGCCCCTCGCATTTCCACCAGGACGAGACCCGGGCCGTGTGGGCCGAAATCAACCTGGCCCGCCCGGCGCCAAAGGACACGACCATCAGTTTCGTCTGGCCCTTGCCGAACGGCACGCCGAAAACGGACTCGGTAACCATCAGTGCGGGCGCACGACAGGCGGTTGTCGGCGGGTATGGATGGGAGGAAGTCGGTCACTGGCAGGTTCGGACCTACGAGGTGGAATTCAGTATTGCGGGCAAGAAGGTTGCCTCGGACCGGTTTGTGATCGACGCTCCGCCGCGAGACGCCCTCTCCGTCAAGGCGGTGCGATTTTACGAAAGCGACGAATCCTACCCGCCGCTGGCCCAACGACTCTACAAGACCCACTTCTGGCAGGACGCAACCCGGTACGTCAACTTCCAGCTCGATTTCGACCGCCCGCTGCAGAAACGCATCGAGTACAAGACAACGTTGTACTACCCGGATGGGGGGAAGACCGGCTCGTTCACCAGTTCCGCATACCCGGCGGATCTCGGTGTCCCATACATCGGGCACGGATGGAGGCGACGGTGGGAGCCCGGCGTCTACCGGGTGGACTTCATGGCCAATGGGGTGACGATCGCGTCCAAGAGGTTCATCGTCGAACCTCCCCTGGAGGCGCAATCGGTGGGTTTTTACGCCAGCGACCCCTCGTCCTTCCTCTTCCTGTCCTTTTCGCTCCCCTCGGAGACATTCCCGAAGGAGTCCACGACCTACGTGTGGTACAAACTGGAGCTCAGCAGACCGGTCGCGGAAGAGACGACGATCGTCTCGGTGTGGCACCGGCCCAATGGAACTGAAGCCTCGGAACAGAAGACGCTGAAGGAAGGTTCGAAAACGGTTTCCGATGGCCGCGGGAACGAGCAGGCCGGTTCCTTGCTCGCCGGCGCCTGGCGAGTGGATTTCTTCCTCGACAACAAGAAGATCGCCACCAAGGGCTTCGTGGTCACGGAGGCGCCGAAGCTACCCGTCCTGCCCTCCAAGCCCCAACCCCGACAGAGCGGAGGCGGAACCTCCGGTTCGCCGAAAACACTCCAACCGTGCCCGCTCGGCCAGCACCCCGTAGATTTCCTCGGGACACGGGTGTGCGTGAAGAACCCATGAACGAAGGTCCCCTTGCGCCCGAGGGGCAATGGCACACCGCCGGACGGGAAAGGTGCATGCAGGCCGTGATGTGCGCGCGCCGGAGGAACAAAAATCCCCTCGGCAAGTTCGCAACCTGCCGAGGGGCCCAGCCTCCGGGTTCGGGGGGTAGGGCGATGCGCTCTCGGTCGAGCCGGCGGGGCCCTGGCGCGGATCGCCTCCGCCGACATCGTCGAAGGCGGCGGCGACCCGCCGTGCGGGCGGCGTCCCCCCGTCGCCGGGAGCGCGGCCCTCACGCCGCGTGCGCGTCCAGCGCCAGGCGCACGGCGGTCAGCAGGCGCTCCGGGGAGAAGGGTTTGGTGACGTAGAAGATGCTGCCCGCCTCGCGCACGCGGAGCTCCGTTTCGGGCTCCCCCGACCCCGTCAGCACGATGACCGGGATCTCCGCCCAGACCGGGTGGGCCTTCAGGTGCTGGCAGGTCTCGATCCCGTCCATCCCGGGCATCCGGATGTCCAGGAGGATCAGGCCCGGGGGGGCGAGCGCGCACGACAGGAGGGCCTCCTCCCCGTTGCTCGCCGTCACGCAGGAGAGGCCGTTCGCCTCGAGCAGGGCGACCAGCGACCCCTGCATGACCGGGTCATCCTCCACGACCAGGACCGTGCGATTTGGCGCCGGGCTGGACATGCATCCTCCTTTTGTTTTCTGATCCGACGCATGGTACCCTCCCGCGCTGGGGAGGACGACCGGGGAGGTCTCGTGGCAAACCCTGCCGAGCGGCGGCAGCATGGGCGCGTGGGCCTGTCGGAGCACGTGCATGGCTCCATGGGCTTGGGGAGCGACTTCCGCGTCGTGAACCTCAGCACGGCCGGGGCCATGGTCGAGCATACGGCGTGGCTGGCCGTCGGCCAGCCCTGCGAGTTCGCCCTCCGCCTTCCCGGGGCCGACCTCGCCCTGCGGGCCTACGTCGTCTGGAGCCAGCTCCACGCGCTGCTCCCCGGCCTCAGCGACGAGGAGGCGTTCCGGTTCCACTCCGGGTTGCAGTTCGCCGGCCTCGCCGCGGACGCCGATGCACGGCTCCGCGCGTACCTGGCGACCCTGCGCCCGCCGCGGGCCGCCCCGCCGCACAGGCCCGGCTAGCCCCCCGGAACGGTTACCGATTTCCGCTTCTCCCCTCGCGTCCCTTTCCCCTCCACACGATCCGGCGCCGCGCGCGCGAACCCCGGCCGTGAGCCACCATCGATCGCGGGGGACGGAGAGGGCCTGAAGGAGGGACCCGGCCTTCGCCCGGAGGATTCGCGAAGGGCTTCGCGAACAATCCGGCACGGAGACCCCTCCGCGAACTCCTGACTCAGGGCACCCGGGACGTGACCACGCTTCCCTTCTCCGCGGCCAGCCAACCTCGGGGGATGCCGCCCGGCGAACCCGCATCCGCTCCCCGGCGACGGGAAAGGCGGTCGGGGGCCGGGAGAGATGGCTATTTCAGGTACTGCAGGTCCACCACCCTGTCCACGCCGACGGCCTCCGGCATGTAGCCGTTGGCCACGAACCACCTGATCTGATCGGCCAGGTTCTCCACGGATGGCCTGCCGTCCGGGGCCAGGAAGGCGGGGATGACGGCCTTGATGGTGGCGGCCGGCACCTTGGTGTATTTCTCCAGGATGGCCAGGACCTCGGGGTCGCGGATCCCCCTGGTGTTGTAATACTCCGCCCCCTTGCGATAGGCGTTCATCCAGCGCTGGGCGGCGGCGTGCCGCTCGGCGGCGAACCTCCCCGCGTAGATGACGACGCCGACCTGGACGGGCCCCAGGCCCTTCACCTGGTCCGGCGTGCGGAACCGCACGGCCACCTTCCGCTCCTCGAAACGGGCGCCCCACGGCTCCGTGGTGATCGCCGCATCGATGGCCTTGGTCTCGAAGGCCGTGAGCTGGCTGGGGGCGGCGAGGGCGAGGGTATCGAAGTCCTTGATGCCCAGGCCCACCTCCTCGGCCATCTTTCCCATCACGTAGTCGTGGGTGATGCCCTTGGCGAAGAAAGAGACTTTCTTGCCCTTGAGATCCCTGACACTCTTCACCTGTCCGGAGTCCACCAGCTCCTTCCGCACGGTCAGCATGGTGTAGCCCGTGCCGGCCCGGGCCTGCCCCTTGTCCGCCACGACCCGGTACGGCGCCCCCTGCGCGATGGCGTTGAACAGCCCGGCGCCGGGTGCCCCCACGGAGACATCCAGCTCGCCGGCGGTCAGGGCGGGGAGCATCTTGCCGGCCGAGGCGAAGGTGGTGATGTCGTTCCGGATCCCCTGCTCCTTGAAAAACCCCTTCTCGATGGCGAGGTAGATCCCGGCGTTCGAGAGCGCCAGGAGGTCCCCGAGCCTCACCACCTCCTCCTGGCCCCACGCCGCCACCGGCCGCCACGGCGCCGAGGCCAGCAGCAGGACCAGCCCCAGGGATCGGCCCAGGCCCTTCCCGCTCCGCCCCCTTCGCTCCATCGCCACCGTCCTCCTGCCTTCGGGGCACCCCGCAACGCGCGCCGGCCGGTTGCCCCCCGCCGCCGGTGAGGGCGGGCCTCGCAGCCCCTCCCGCGCCCGCGTCGGGGGGGAAGGATGCCACGGCCGAGGGCGCGGCGCAAGGAGTTTCGCGGACGGCAGAAAAGGGCCGGGGCGGCAGGAGCGGAGGGGGGCGCCGGCCCATCCGGGGGGAGGCCCTCCGTGCGCTCCGGGCGGGACCGTGCGGTCCCCGTTACTGGGCGGGGCCGAGGCGCCAGGCGGCGATGGCGGGCAGGCGGCGGAGGATGGTCTCCGAACGGCGCGGGCCGGTGGAGATCAGGGCGCAGGGCGCGCCCACCAGGGCCTCCAGGCGCTCGATGTAGCGACGGCAGTTGGGGGGCAGGTCGTCGTACTTGAGGATGCCCACGGTGGGGGCCCGCCAGCCCGGCAGCTCCTCGTAGATGGGCTGGCACTCCGGGAGCTGGGCGGTCTCCACGGGGAAATCCTCCACGCGCTGGCCGCGCCGCCGGTAGGCCACGCAGATCCGGATCGGGTCCACCTGGTCCAGCACGTCCAGCTTGGTGAGGGCCAGGGCGTCCACGCCGTTCACGCGCACCGCGTAGCCGACGCCCACCGCGTCGAACCAGCCGCAGCGCCGGGGCCGCCCCGTGGTGGCCCCGAACTCCTGGCCCCGCTCGCGGAGGTACTCGCCCACCTGGTCCGTCAGCTCCGTGGGGAACGGGCCTCCGCCCACCCGCGTGGTGTAGGCCTTGACGACACCCACGATCCCGTCGATCCGGCGGGGGCTCACGCCCGTGCCGGTGCAGGCGCCGCCGGCCGTGGCGCTGGACGAGGTGACGTAGGGATAGGTCCCCAGGTCGATGTCCAGCAGCGTGCCCTGGGCGCCCTCGAAGAGGACCCGCTTCCCCTCCTTGAGGATCCGATCCAGCACCAGCGACGTATCCGCCACGAACGGCATGATCCGTTCGGCGAAGCGCAGGTGGTCGGCGCAGATCTGCTCCAGGTCCAGCCCGGCCAGGGCCGCGTTCTCCGGATGCTGGGCCCGCTTCTCGGCCAGGTTGCGCGCCAGGCGCTCCTTGAAGATCGCCGGCTCCTCCAGCGCCGCCACGCGGATGCCCACGCGCGCCATCTTGTCCACGTAGGCGGGGCCGATGCCGCGCCCGGTGGTGCCGATGCGGGTGTGGGCGCGCTCCTCGCGGGCCGCGTCCAGGATCTTGTGGTAGGGCATCACCAGGTGCGCCCCCTTGCTGACGAACAGGTTGCCCTCCAGGCGGACCTGGAGGCGCTCCAGCTGGTCCATCTCGTGGATCAGGGCCTCCAGGTCGATCACCACGCCGTTACCCAGGACGCAGATCTTCCCCCGCCGCAGGACCCCGGAGGGGACGAGGTGGAGGACCACCTTCTCCTCGCCCACCACCACCGTGTGGCCGGCGTTGTTGCCTCCCTGGTAGCGGGCCACGGCGTCGAACCACTGGCTCAGGATATCGACGATCTTGCCCTTGCCCTCGTCGCCCCACTGGGTGCCCACCACGATCAGGTTCGCCATCACGACACCCCGAGGCCCGGGCAGGCCGGGCGCGGGCGGGCCGCCCTCCCCTCGCCCGTGTGCCGGCGCCGGCCGGGGAGGCGCCGCCCCCGGCGCAGGTGGTGCGTCACCGCCATGGTCTCTCCCCGCCGCCCACCTGCTCGCAGAAGCGGTCCATGGGGAACCGCCGCTCGGCCCCGGTGGCGATGTCCCGCACCATCAGGAGGTCCCCCGGCACGCCCGGCGCCCCCAGGATGATGGCCCGGGCCACGCCCGCGACCCGGCAGTACTCCAGCGAGCCCTGCAGGTCGCGCCGGATGATGTCGCGGGCCACCGCGTACCCCCGCCCCCGCAGGATCCGGGCCAGGTGCAGGGCGTGCCGCTTGTCCGGGTTGAAATCGATGATGAGGAAATCGGGGCCGCCCTCCTCCAGCAGCCGCCCCTCGGCCCGCAGGGCCAGGAGGATCTTGTCCAGCTCGAAGGCGAACCCGGTGGCCGGGCAGGGGTAGCCGAAGTGGCCCAGCAGATGGTCGTAGCGCCCGCCGCTGCTGAGCTGGAACCCCAGGCCCTTCACGAAGGTGCCGAAGGCCACGCCGTTGTGGTACTCGAGGGCGCGGGCCTCGCCCAGGTCCAGGATCACGCGGTCCGCCAGCTCGTACTGCACCAGCACGTCGTACACGGCCCGCAGGTTGGCCAGGGCCTCGTGGCAGCGGGGCACCCCGGGGGCCAGGGCCGCGGCCCGGTCCAGGATCTCGGGGCCGCCGTAGAGCGTGGGGAGGGCGGCCAGGGCCGTCTTGAGGCGGTCCGGCCCCGCCACCCCCCCCAGGAGCAGGTCCAGCTCCACGGCGTCCTTGCGGCGCACGGCCGAGAGCAGGCGGCGGGCCACATCCGGGGGCGGGGCCAGCGCCGCCAGGAGGCCCCGCACGAATTCCACCTGCCCCACGTCGATCTGGAACTGGGTGAGGCCCACCGCCTGGCACCCCTCCACGGCCATGGCCACCATCTCGGCGTCGGCCTCGGCCCCGTCCAGGCCGATGAGCTCCACCCCGAGCTGCACGAATTCGCGCTGGCGGGCCGCCTGGGCCGCGTCGCTGCGGACCACGCTGGCCGCGTAGCAGAGGCGCAGCGGGAGGGGGTGGTGGCGCAGGGTGGTCGCCACCAGTCGGGCCACCTGGGGCGTCAGGTCGGACCGGAGGGCCAGGAGCCGGCCCGTCTGCCGGTCCACGAACTTTTCCATCTGGTCCGCCGCCTGTTCCCCCGCCCCGGCCGTGAAGACCTCCAGGTACTCGAAGGTGGGGGTGATCACCTCGCGGAAGCCCCACCGCCGGAAGACCGAGAGGATGGTCTCCTCCACGGCCCGCCGCTGGGCCGCCTCGGCCGGCGGGTACACCCGCACGCCCTTGGGGATGGCCGTGCGCTCCGTCACGCGTGCACCAGCTTGGCGTAGACGATGTCCGGCATGCGGCGGATCTCGTCCAGCACCGGTCCCGGGATCGTGGAATCCACGTTCACGATGGAGACGGCCCGGCCCCCCTGCTTCTCGCGCCCCAGGTGCATGCCGGCGATGTTCACCTGGTTGCGCCCCAGCAGCGTGCCGATGCGCCCGATGACCCCCGGCACGTCCTGGTTGGAGAAGATCAGCATGTACCCCTCGGCCGGCGCCTCCAGCGAAAACTCGTCGATCCGCACCAGCCGCGGCTCCCGCCGGTGGAACAGGGTGCCGGCCACGGTGCTCTCGCCCCGGTCCGTGACCACGCTCACCGTGAGCAGGCTGGCGAAGTCCGTCTCCTCGGAGGACTTGCTCTCGGTGATGCGGATGCCGCGCCCCTTGGCCAGGCCCATGGCGTTCACGGCGTTCACCGTGTCCGCGGTCTGGAGGATGGCCCACAAAGCGCCCTTCACCACGGCCACGCTGAGGGGCGCCGAATCGACCCCGGCGATCTCGCCCCCGTAGTGGATGCGGAGCTGCTGGGTGCGCCCCTCGGCCAGCTGGGCGCAGAGGCGGCCCAGCCGCTCGCCCAGCACCAGGTAGGGCTCGATGCGCCGGAACAGCTCGGGCGGCAGCGACGGGGCGTTCACGGCGTTGCGGATGATGCCGCGCAGCAGGTAGTCCAGCACCTGCTGGGCGATCTCCACGGCCACGTTCTCCTGGGCCTCCTCGCTGGAGGCCCCCAGGTGGGGCGTGCAGATGAAGTTGGGGAGGCCCAGGAGCGGGCCCTCGGTGGTGGGCTCCTGCGCGAAGACGTCCAGGGCCGCGCCGGCCACCTTGCCGCCCTTCAGGGCCTCGTAGAGGGCCGCCTCGTCCACGATCCCTCCCCGGGCCGCGTTCACGATGCGCACGCCGTCCTTCATCAGCGCCATCGCCTTGGCGTCGACGAGCCCGGCGGTCTCCGGCGAGAGGGGCACGTGGATGGTGATGAAGTCGGCCCGGCGGTAAATTTCCTCTAGGTCCATCAGCTCGGCGCCCAGGGCGGCCGCCGCCTCGGCCGAGATGAAGGGATCGTAGGCGATGATCTCCATGCCGAAGGCGCGGGCGCGGCGGGCCACCTCGCCCCCGATCCGCCCCAGCCCCAGCACCCCCAGGACCTTGTGGCACACCTCCACGCTGAGGAACTTGCCCTTCTCCCAGCGCCCGGCCTTCATGGAGGCGGTGGCCTGCGGGATGTTCTTGGCCAGGGCCAGGAGGAGGCCCATGGTGTGCTCGGCCACGGTGATGGTGTTGCCCGAGGGGGTGTTCATCACCACGATGCCGCGCGCCGTGGCCGCCTCCACGTCCACGTTGTCCACGCCCACCCCGGCCCGGCCCACCACCTTGAGCCGCCCCGACTGGGCCAGGAGGTGCGGCGTCACTTTGGTGGCGCTGCGGATGATGAGCGCGTCGTACCCCCCGATGGCCCGGGCCAGCTCCTCCACGGGGCGGGTGGGCTGCACGTCCACCGCCACCTCCGGGGCGGCGCGCAGGACCTCCACGCCTCGGGACGACAGGTTGTCGGTCACCAGGATCTTCATCGCGCGCACCCTCGAACGCTCACCCTACCCTGCTCCCCCGCCAACGGCCCTCCCCGGCGGAGGGGCCCACCTCCAGGTCGGCCCGACCTGTCCCAAGAGCGGGGAGTTGACCTCGGAGGATCTCGTCTCTGGAGCAACCCGTCCCCGGGGGACCCTGAAGGTCCGCCCCTACGTTCAGAGGGTGGATTGTGGGGGGGATGTTACGCGCGCCGTTGGGCCGTCACCAGATGCCAGACGTGCATGTGGGGGCCCTGCCCGTGGTCCTCCTGTTCGTGCACGGTCTCCACCCCCCGGGCGATGAAGCCGGCCCCCTCCAGCAGCCCCTTCACCTCCGAGGCCGTGAAGTAATGCGCCGGGCGGCCGTCCCGCTCGTCGAAGGTGTTGGGCTCCACCGCCCGGCCCTTCCCGTAGCTGGGATCCTCGGTGGCGAAGACCGTGGCGCACAGCCAGCCGCCGGACCGCAGGATCCGCCCCAGCTCGGCGGCGCAGCGGGCGCGGCCCCCCGCCAGGAACAGGTGGAGGAGGTTGAAGGCGAAGAGGCCGTCGAAGGCCGCGTCGCGAAAAGGCAGGGCCATGGCGTCCCCGCCGGTGAGGCCCACCGCCGCCCCATCGGCCCGGGCCGCGGCGGCCGCCAGGGCCAGGCCGGCGGGGGCCAGGTCCACCCCCACCACCCGGAAGTCCTGCCGGGCGAAGTATAGGCAGTGGCGGCCGTAGGCGCAACCGGGGATGCAGACGCGGCGCAGCCCGTGGGCGCGGAAGAAGCGGGCCACGGCGGGGGCCACCACGCTGGGCGCCCCGCCCCAGATATGGCCCTCGCGGCGGAACCGCTCGTCCCAGAAGCGGCGGGCGGCCGCCGCAGTCCCCGGGCCGTTGGCGCTCATGGCCTGGCGCACCTCCAACTGGGATTCGGGGGCCGGGGATCGGGGGTCAGGGAGGATTGCCGATTGACGATTTTCGATTGTCGATTGAGGGCTGTCGGTAAGGCTTCCCCCGCCCCTCGGCCGACCTCTGCATTATCAATCGTCAATCGACGATCAACAATGGCCCCTTCACGCGACCTCCCGATCGTCAATCGACAATCGACAATCGACAATGGTTACTTGAGGAGGATCTCCTGGGCGGCGCGCACGCCCTCCCCCAGGCGGACGGGGGCCCCCAGGCGGGCCAGGGTGCGCTCCAGGGCGCCGAGGACGGCGATCACGTCCGTCCCGTCCACGTAGCCCATGTGGGAGATGCGGAAGATCTTGCCCTTCAGCCGGTCCTGCCCGCCGGCGATGGTGATGCCGTGCTCCGTGCGCAGGGTCTTCACGATGGCGGAGGCCTCGATGCCGGCCGGCGGCGTGGCGGCCGTGGCGGCGGGCGTGGGGCGCTCCGAGAAGAGCGCGCACCCCAGCGCCTGCACCCCGGCGCGGGTGGCCGCGGCCAGCCGCTCGTGGCGCGCGAAGACGTTGGGCAGCCCCTCGGCCCGGATCCGGGCCAGGGTCTCCCGCAGGGCCACCACCAGGGATACGGCGGGGGTGAAGGCGTTCTGGTTCTTCAGCAGGCTCTTCCGCTCGGCGGCGAGGTTGAAGTAGAACTTCGGCAGGTCCGATCGGCCGGCCGCCGCCCAGGCCTTCTCCGAGAGGGCGCAGAAGGCCAGGCCCGGCGGCAGCATGAGGGCCTTCTGGGACCCCGACACCACCACGTCCAGCCCCCAGGCGTCGGTGGGCACGTCCGTCACGCCCAGGCTCGTGACGCAGTCCGCCACCAGCACCGCCGGGGTGGGCCGCACGACCTCGGCGATGGCCTGCAGATCGTGCAGGACGCCGGTGGAGGTCTCGCTGTGGGTGGCCAGCACGGCGCGCGCGTCCGGGAGCCGCCGGAGCGCGTCCGCCACGCGGGCCGGGTCCGCGGCCTTCCCCCACTCCACGTCGATGGCCTCGAAGGGGATGCCGTAGCCCTTGCAGATCTCGCCCCACCGCTCGCCGAACTTTCCGCCGCGGATCACCAGCGCGCGGTCCCCCCGGGCCAGGGTGTTCACCACCGCCGCCTCCATGGCCCCGGTGCCCGAGGCGGCCATGAGGATGACCTCGTTCTGCGTCTGGAAGACGTACTTGAGGCCCTCCCGCACCTCCGCCTGCACGGCCTCGAACTCGGGGGAGCGATGGTAGATGATGGGGCGGGCCATGGCGGCCAGGGCCTCGGGGGGGATGGGCGTGGGCCCGGGGGAGAACAGGCGCTTCCGGATCATCAGGGGGCCTCCCGCGACAGCGGCGTGTGGGGGGACCGGGCGTGCGCGGCCCTTGCGACGAATTTCACAACTTCGGAATCTACCGAAGCCGCCCGGGACAAGTCAAGGCGAAAGCGCTGGCGCGCCGGCGCGGGACGTCCTGAGGGGCTTCCGGACCCCCGCCGAACGGACCGTGCCCGTTCCCGGGCCCCGGGCCTGACCCGGGAAGCGTCCCGTACCACGGCCGGCGGCGCGGAGTCTTCGAGGTGCCGTCGGGGACCGGAACGGGGACGGATCGCGCGCGTTCCTCCGACGCGGGATGCCTGGCCCCTGTGGGGGCGTTCGGTGCCCCGGATCAACGAAGCGCGGCGCGCGCAACCACGAGAACGTAGTGGTGAACGAACTCCAGCGAACCGCCGGACAGCCGGAGGTCTATGCCCGCCGTCATCCCCGCCCCGGCAAGCGCCCGCATCACGACCTCAAGGTCGCCGAGGGACCGTGCGCCCTGGACGATGGCCGCCCATTCGTCAAACCGCCGGTGCTGCCGCCAGCGGTCCGCCGACACGATGGCGAAGCCGACCTCCCCCACGACGCGCAAGAGGTCGGGTTCGGACAACATCCGGACGTGCGACGGGTCGCGCAGGCGTTCCAGGGCGTTGTGGAGCTCCGCTTCCGAGGGATCCACGGACGAGACCGCATCGGCCAGGATCAGGTTCCCGTCCGGCTTGAGGACGCGACGCACCTCGCGGAGCACGGTGTGCGGGGCCGAAAAGTGGTGGATGGACAGACGCGTGACCACGGCGTCGAACGTCGCGGGCGCGAAGGGGAGCGTCTCGGCGGGGGCCTCCAGGAACCTGGTGTTGCCGAGCCCCGCCTTGCCGCACCG
>Ga0187766_10000697_pt1 | contig 19056 bp, 17 predicted proteins | sample 0216_QUI02_MP05__4_FD_132971 | JGI IMG/M metagenome (GOLD analysis project Ga0187766, IMG submission 132971) | Tropical peat soil microbial communities from peatlands in Department of Meta, Colombia - 0216_QUI02_MP05_20_MG | ecosystem: Environmental > Terrestrial > Soil > Wetlands > Peat ... | reverse complement strand
CACGATCGTCGCGAAGTTGTCGTCGGTGAGGATCATCCGGCCGGCGTTCTTGGCCACCTCGGTACCGCTGCCCATCGCGACGCCGATGTGGGCGGCCTTGATCGACGGCGCGTCGTTGACCCCGTCGCCGGTCATCGCGACCACGTGGCCTTTCTTCTTGAGCGTCTCGACGAGCAGCACCTTGTGCTCCGGGGCGACGCGGCCGACGACTCCGATCCGGTCGATCCGCTCCAGTCGCTCGGGCTCATCGAGCGCGGCGAACTCCGCGCCGAGGATCGCCTCGCCCTCGATCCCGACCTGCTCCGCGATCGCCGCGCCGGTGATCACGTCGTCACCGGTGACCATCCGCACCCGGATGTGCGCGCTCTGGGCGTCCTGGACCGCCTGTCTCGATTCGGCGCGCGGTGGGTCGACCATCCCCACCAGGCTGGTGATCTGCAGGCCGTCGACGTAACCGAGCAGGTCGCCTTCGGGGTCAAACGAGGCCGGGGCGAGGTCGCGGAAGCCCGCCGCCATCACGCGCAGGCCACTTTCCCCCATCCTGCGGACGTTGGCCTCCGCACGGGTTCGCAGATCCGACTCCCACGGGATGCTCTGACCGGCTGATAACGCGGTCGCGGCGTGGCTCATCACCGCCGGCGCGGCGCCCTTCACGTAGCAGCGGACGACGTCGTTGCCCGACGCATCCGAAGTCACGGCGAACGCCGCCATCAGCTTGTAGGTCGGGTCGAACGGCAGCGTCGCGAGCCGCGGTTGCCGCTCGCGGGTGGCTTCGATGTCGAGGCCCGCCTTGTGGGCGAGTACGAGCAGCGCCCCCTCGGTCGGATCGCCGACGACCTTGCCGTCGACGAGCTTCGCGTCGTTCGCGACGACGTAGGGCACGATCGCGTCCTCGATCGTGTCCGTGGAACCGGCGGCGTGATGGACCTTGCCGTCGAGCTCGTAGCCTGAACCGGAGATCGTGTACTTGTCGGTCGGGTCGAGCACCTCGACCGCCGTCATCTGGTTCATCGTCAGCGTTCCGGTCTTATCCGAGTTGATCGCCGACGTCGAACCGAGCGTCTCGACCGAAGCCAGATCCTTCAGCACCGCCCCGCGCCGGGCCAGCTCCGCGGCGCCGAGCGACATCACCACCTGCAGTACCGTCGGCATTGCCTCCGGGATCGCCGCGATCGCCAGCGCCACCGCGCTCGTGAACACGACCGTCGAGGACTGGTCCCGCTGCGCCCCGAGCACGAACATGATCGCCATCGTGATCCCGGCCGCCCCGGCGATCCACAGAGTGAGCGTGTTCAGCTGCCTCGCCAGGGGCGTCTGTTCCGTCGCCGTGCTCGCGAGCATCCCGGCGATCCGCCCCACCTGCGTGTCGCCACCCGTCGCGGTCACGATCATCACGCCGCTGCCGTGCGTGACGGGCGTGTGCATGAACGCCATGTTCGACTGGTCGCCGGGAGCCAGGTCCGTGCCGGTTGGAATCTCGATCCCCTTGGACGCCGGCACGCTCTCGCCGGTCAACGCCGACTCGTCGATCTGTAGCGCGCTCGCGCCGATGATCCGCCCGTCCGCCGGTACTTCGTCTCCCGCCGCGAGCATCACGACGTCACCGACGACAACCTCCTCAGCGGCGACGTTCGCCTCGGAGCCGTCGCGCCGGACGCGCGCAGTCGCCTTCACCATCGCCTTCAGCGCGTTCATCGCGCTCTCCGCCTTGCCCTCCTGACGCAGGCCGACGACCGCGTTGAGCACCGTGATCAAGAGCAGCAGCACCCCCGTGCTCCACTCCTTGATCACGAGCGAAACGACGGCCGCGGCGACCAGGATCATCTGCATGTAGCTGCGGTACTGCCTGATGAACCGTCTCCAGCCGGCGACTGTTTGCTCCGCCGGCAGCGCGTTCGGTCCGTGCTGCTCCAGTAGCTCAGCAGCCCGCGCGCCGGCGAGCCCGACGTTCGGATCGACGCCGAGCCGTGCCGAAACCTCGTCTGCGGGAACGCTGTACCACTCTCCGATACCGCCAGGCGGGTGGGCTCGCCGGTGGGTCTCAGTCGCCATCTGACTGCACGCGCTTTCCGTTCAGCTCGTCGGCTGCGCTCGAGCCGGCCGCCGACTCGGCCGATGATCCGTCGCGGCGCGCCGCCTTGCCCGCCTTCGCGTCGCGCCGTCGTTGCGCGCGATCGAACGGATCAGCCGCGGCGCCCTTGGGTGCTTGCGCCTCGAGCCTTCCCTTGACCTCGACCAGCTTCTGGCGTTGCTCCTCGCTTACCGTCGGGAAGCGAGGATCCAGCTCCATCAGCGCGTGTACGAGCACCGCCCCAGCTCCGATCCGCCCAAACCACTTGCGGTCGGCCGGGATCACGTACCACGGCGCCCACTCGGTACTCGTGTGCGACAGCATCTCGGAGAACGCCCGCTGATAGTCATCCCAATACTCGCGTTCCCGCACATCCGCGTCGGAGAACTTCCAGTTGTGGTCGGGCAGATCGAGCCGCCGCAGGAAGCGAATCCGCTGCTCCTCCTTTGAGAGGTTGAGGAACAGCTTCACGATCCGAAACCCGTTATCGGTCAGGTACCGCTCCCAGTCGTTGATCTCGCGATAGCGCCGCTTCCACACATCCCGCTTCTTCGCCGCTGAGGGGAGCTTCTCGCGGCCGAGATTCTCGGGGTGCACGCGTACGACGAGCACCTCCTCGTAGTGTGAGCGATTGAAGATCCCGATCTCGCCGCGCCCGGGCAGCGTTCGGGCATAACGCCACAGATAGTCATGATCGAGCTCCTCAGCCGACGGAACCTTGAAACTGTGCACCGCGACGCCTTGCGGGTTGACCCCGCTCATCACGTGGCGGATCGTCCCGTCCTTGCCCGCGGCATCGAGCGCCTGCAACACGACCAGGACGCCGTACGTGTCCTGGGCCGCGAGACGAGCCTGATACTCCGACAACAGCCGGACCCCTTCGGCGAGCAGCGCGACCCCGTCCTTCTTCTTCCTTACCCCCGCCTTGAACGCCGGGTCGAAGTCCTGCGCCAAGTTCACGCTCGATCCGGGCTTGACACGGAACGGGGCGATGAACTCCGCCACCCGCTTCTGCCTCTTATCAGCCATCGTCTCCTCCATTTCAATGCCACATCGTCTGGGCGGCGCGTGCGCTTCGCGCGCCCCGGCCCCTCAGACCATCAGGCTGCCCGCGACGGGGGCCTTACTCTAGAGGGCGGGCGCTCGTCGGTCAGCTCTGCGCCCGGCCGTCGATCGCCCTGACACTGAGAAGCGTCAGACCAAGGGTGACACAGGGTCGCAACGATCACCTGGGTGATTGCGTTTCCCCGATCAGCCCCAGCGCATTTGCGCGCGCGACGGCGGCTGTGCGCGAGCTGACGCCGAGCTTGCGATAGATCGCCCGCATATGCGACCTGACCGTGTTCGGCGAGAGAAACAGCTCCGCCCCGAGTCCTCGCGCCGACAGGTCGGTCTCGAGCAGACGCAGCACGGCGAGCTCCGCTCCGCTGGGCGGTTCGAGGATCTCGCCCTCGCTCGCTTGGCGCCTCGCCTGCCGAAGCTGCCGCTCGAGCCCAGCGGCGAGTGACGGGATCGTGCCGCTGTCGGCGAGTTCGCCAAGCTCATCGCGGGCCTCCCGCAGCGTGGCGTCGGCTTCGTCGAGGCGTCCGCGCCGGCAGCGGACATCGGCAAGCCGGACGAGCAGCCCGGCGTGGTGCGGCGTCGCGACCTCATCCCGGAGGAACCGTTCCGCGTAGGCGAACTCGCGCTCGGCCCCGACGAGGTCGCCCTCGGCCGCCAGCACGGCGCCGATCGCCTCCGCCGCAGTCGCGCCGAGCCAGCTTCTGGTGCTCGTGATCCTGCCGACGATCGCTCGCGCCTTCTGCGCGTGCCCTCGAGCGGAGGTGAGCCGGCCACGATCGACCGCAACCAAGGCCAGCGTCGAGCGCGCAAGCGCAAAGCCAGGCGCCCGCTGCGCCAAGTCCGGGTGCTCCACGGCGCGCGATCCCGCGGCCCAGGCTTCCTCGAGCTCGCCGGCGAAATACAGGGCTCGTGCGAGGCTGGCGAGCGCCGCGACGAGCGTGTCATCTGCGCCTCGCTGCGCGAGCTCGACCGCCCGGCGGCCCTCGATCACCGCCTCCATGACCCCGCGGTCGACGCCGGCGGCGCTCACCATCGCCGTCACGCAGTCGGCATACAGCCCGAAACGCTCGGGACGCTCCACCTTCGCGCGTCTCGCAAGCTGGAGCAATCGACGCCGCTCGAGCGTCAGCCGACCGATGACCGTCGCGGCGGTCGCCCCGGCTGCGGCCAGCTCCGGATGGTCGATCACGCAGTCGTCGGGCAGCGTCCGCACCCAGCGAAGCAGCGTCCCGGATCTCCCGTTGCGGATCAGCGCCAGGTGATAGTCGCTCAGCAACTCGGCAACGACTTCGTGGTCGCCGGCCGCCGACGCGTGCTCGGCGGCCTCGACGACCAGGCCCCGCGAACGGAGCCACTCGGCGGCGCGTCGGTGGATCGCCACCGTCGCCCCGGGCTCGAGTGACGCGAGCTGGGCGGCGGCGAACTGTGCAAACAGCGAATGCACCCGGAACCACTCCCGACGCTCGAGCGGCAGCACGAACATGTTCGACTGCTCCAGCCCGGCGAGCACCTCCGCCGAGTCCGAGCGACCGAGCACGCCGTCGCAAAGCTCGGCCGTGAACCTACCGAGCGCGGCCACCCGAAGCAGGAACGAACGTTCGTCGGCGTCCAGCGCGGCAAGCACCTCGTGGCTCAGATACTCCGCGATGTAGCGATGATCGCCCCCGAACTCGCGCACGGCGCGCCGTTGATCGTCGACGCTGCGAAGCCAGAGCGCGGCGAGATACAGCGCCGCGGGCCATCCCTCCGTCCGCGCCCGCAGGACCTCGATGTCTTCGTCCTCCAGCTGAACGGCACCGCGATCGACGAGCAGCTCGCGCGCTTCGGGGGCCTTGAACGCAAGCTCGCCGGCGCGCAGCTCGACGAGCGCGCCGCGGGCGCGTAACCGGGCCAGCCCCAGCGCCGGATCGGCCCGTGTGATCACGATCACCCGCGCGATCGCGGGCAAGTGCCGGATCGCATGCTCGACCGACGCAAGACACTCGGGATCCACGACCGTGTGAAAGTCGTCGAGCACGATCGCAAGCTCCCGGCCAAAGTCTGCGATCCCATTCATCAGCTCGTCGATCGCGGTCTTGATCGGCAGCCCAAGCACCCGCAAGCGCTGCAACGTCGGATGGCCGAGGCCGATGCGGATCCGGTCGACGGCCGTTGCAACGTACGTCCACAGCCGCGCGAGATCGTTGTCGCCCGCATCGAGCGTCACCCACGCCAGCGCCGTCCCGCTGCGCTCACACCAAGCGCGGACCGCGGTCGTCTTGCCGTACCCGGCCGGCGCCGCAACCAAGGTCAAAGGCGCGTCCGCGCCCGCCTCGAGCGCGTCCAGAACACGCGGGCGCGGCACCATCCCTGACCGTTGACGCGGCGCCGCCAGCTTCGCCTCAGCCAGGGGCAGTAGCTCGTCGGCGGGCCGCAGATCAGCGACCGCCCGACCCCGCTCGACCTTGTGCGCCGCCGCCCCGGGCATCGTCATTCGCGATGAATGTTCGCAGACGGTCTGCCGCCGAGGTTCACGCCGTGCTGATCAGACATCAGCCGCGGCGGACCTACGCCCGCCGCGGCATGACATCGATCATCGGAACCGCGCCCTGCGAAGTCTCGAAATCAGTCTCGAGCACGAGCGGCCCCGGCCGGTGCCTACGTGATCGCTGGTGCGACCGGCTGACGTCGATCCCGTACGCCGGCACTCGGCTGAGCTGGTGGTCATGGCGTCAGGCTAGGTCCGCTACGCGTGGAGGACTAGTCACCGCACGCAAATCACCCAGGTGAACGTGAATCGCGAGCCTGTAGGAGAGTGGCCGTTGTCTCGGTACGTGGGAGGCGGAACACTCGCGCGAGCAAGCGGAGTCAGACGAGCCTTCGATCGATTTCATCTGCAGCGGTGGCAATCATGGGCCGGGACGGTGCGGCTTCCCCGCGTCATGTCGGTGGGGAAACCCTGATGCGCTAGCGGGGGCGGGCGAAAGCATTGTGGTATGAGTCCCGAATCCACGCTTGCGCGCGTCCCCGGGAGGGGATTGGCCGGCGCAGCGGCGGCCACGATCCTCCGCCCGGCCGGCGAGGCAACGGGCCGTGCCTGCTTGCGCGCGTTGGACGCGACGCTCGCCTCGCCGTGGACGGCCGAGGCGGTGGACCGGGTGCTTGCCGCCCCAGTTCTCGAGCGCGCGCTCGCGCGGATCCTGGAGGGCCCGCTCGCCGAGGCGTTCACACGGGAGCTGGTGCGTCAGCGCGTGTTCGAGCGGCTCGTCGATCAACTGCTTGCCGGCGGAACCGCTGAGCATGTGGCGACACGAATCACCGAGGGGGACGAACTCGATCGGATCGTCGAGCTGGCGGTCGAGAGCCCCACGGTACAGCGGGCTGTGGTGCGCGCCGTCGAGAGCCCCGGGATGGACCGGGTTCTCGGGCGGATCGTTGACAGCCCCGCCAGCGAGAAGCTCGCGACGCTCGTGGACGACCAGCGCCGCGGAGTGCATGACATGGTCGCCCGGACCCGGGTCATCTATGTAGTCGGCAGCACCGAGGAAGAGCGGGGTGGGACCGTAGGGGCACGGTGATCAGCGGCCAGAGCGTGTGCATCGCACATCCGAGCTACGCACGCGCTGCCGGCCGGGGTGCGGTCCTCGACGGGGTTGGCCCCTGGAGCGATCGGCGCCAGCCGACCAGGAGGTGGTGGACGTCGACGGCGCCGACGATCGGCTCGCGCGGGGCGCGCAGCTCGATCGGATACAGGATGAACGGGCGGGTTTGCGGGCCGCCCACGCCTCCGTGGAAGGAGATCAGCTCTTCGAATGCGCACCCCTGCTCGAGTTCGGGGTCGTAGAAGCTGTTCACCATCACGTCGGGGGCGTGCGGGAATCCGTCCGCGCGTTGAAGGTGGGCCGGCGCGGTCGAGGAGAACCGTGCGAGCGGATCCTCACCCACGATTCGGCCGTCGATCAGGTACCGAGCACCGTCGGTACCGAGGATCACCGGACCATGCTCGCTCGAGTGCACGAGCAAGAAGCCGATATGCGGGTGCGCACGAAGTGACTCGAGCAAACGCGGGTGACGTTCGTTGATCTCCTCGAGTGACAGGCGCCGGCGCGATTCCATCAGGTAGATGAGACCGAGGTTCCCGGACGCAAGCACGACAGCCTGACGATCGCCGAGCTGCTCCTCGGCACGGTCTTGCGAGCGGCCCGTTGCCTCCGCGACCGCGTGCCCGACGGCGGCGTCGTTCTCATCCCCGGTGGCGACCCGCGCTACCGTGGCCCGCTCGAGTGACCGCGCCACGAGCTCGTGGAGGTCATAGCCGTTGCGCTGCTTGAACGTCGCGCCCTGCGTCTGGCCGTGGTCGGAGAGCACCACCAGTTTGTACGGGCGCGGGGCGAACCGACGGGCGCGATCGATGCGGGCGAAGTGCTGATCGAGCTTACGAAGCGCCTCGAGTGTGTCGGTCCGCTCGAGCCCGGAATGGTGGGCGACCTCGTCGTAGCTCGAGAACGTGGCGTAAACCGCGGGGCGGCCGCGCATCATGTCGGTCAGCACGCCGAACACGATCAGGTCACGAACGCCAACGCACAGCGCGGCACGCAGAAAGGGATAGCGGCCGCCGCGATCGCCGCGGGGACGAACATCGCGACGTCTTTGCTGCAGCGCTGCGACGAGTTCGAGGACCACCTCCCAAAAGAACAGAACCAGCACCCGGGTGACGTTGAAGCCGTTGGCGAGGAACGCTCGATAGCCGGGGTTGGCTCGCTTCTCGGCGCTGATCCGGCTTGCGGTGAGGATCACGGCGTCGGCCTCACCCGAGAACAGATTGCCGCGGCTCGCGCCGTCGCCGACGAGCAGACCGTCGCCCGTGGCGAGGCGACGCTCGATCTCCGCGCAGTCCGGGGGCGACGAGCAGGTGAACAGCTTGCCCGTCTCCTTCTCGACCCAGCGGAACGCCGGCACGTCCTCGTTTGAGCCGAGCAGGATCCCGGCCTGGCTGGCTCCCGTCTGCGAGCTGAGGTCGGTCTCCCACTCGATCAGCCGATGCGTCCCGCTCTGGACCCAGCGCGCGAGCTCGGGCGTGTTGCCGTCGCGCATCGCCCGCTGCAGGACGGGCAGCGCCAAACCGTCGATCTCCAGGAACACGATCCCCGGGACGTCGGTCTTGGTCCGGGCCCCTTGCCGTCGCGCGATCCGCCTGATCACCCGCAACGAGTACGTGTCGTCGTCGTTCGCGCCGAAGATCACCTCCAGCACGACCATCGCGGCCGAGATCACGAGCGCCGCGAGCAACGCCCAACCGAACGAGTCGACCTTGATCGCGTTCGAGCTGATGTGCGACACGAGCAACAAGATCGCCGCGTCGAGTGCGAGCACCACAACGAAGCCGAGCGCCAGCGTGAACGGCAGACGCAACGCCGCCACGAGCGGCGGAAGCACGGCGTTGAACAGGGCGATCAGCGCCGCGGCCCCGACCGCGTCGCCGAAGCTGCCGACGCTCACGCCGGGGACGATCGCCGCCGCGATCAGCACTGACACTGCGGCGACCAGCCACGAGACAAGCAAATGGGACAGCTTGATTCGCGGCGCCTGTGGACTCCATCTCGGGGCCTCGTCGTAGGCAGCGATCGAGGCTCCAGCCTCGGGAGCCCGGTCCGTCGCGGAAGCTTGCGAGTCACCCGTGTCCATCGCCGATTGCGCGACACTATCGGCCGTCAGGGAGCTGTGGTCGTCATCCCGATGGGGCGATGAGATCGATGAGTCACGCGTTGCAATGAGCTGGACGTGCTAGCCGGCCCTGAGCGCATCCCGGCCCATGGAGGACGTCCGGCGACCACGGCGATCACGTGGCTGGGCCACGCAACCGTGCTGCTCCAGATCGACGGGATGCGACTGCTCACCGATCCCGTGCTTCGCGACCGAATCGGGCCGCTGGTCCGCATCGCGCCGCCGGTCCGAGCGGATGCGGTCGGGCACGTCGACTGCGTGTTGCTCTCGCACTTGCACGCCGACCATGCGGATTTGCGCGCGCTTCGCGATCTCGCGACCTCGATTCCGCTGCTCGCGCCGTGCGGGGCGGGCGAATGGCTGACTCGCCACGGGCTGCCACGAGTACGAGAACTCCGGCCTGGAACGGAGGTTGATGTCGGAGGATTGCGCGTGACCGCGACCCCGGCCGCACACGCTCATCGGCGGCGTCCGCTCGGACCGGCGGCTGAACCGATCGGTTTCGTCGTCCGGGGGTCGCGCGCGGTTTATTTCGCCGGCGACACGGACCTGTTCCCGGCGATGGCGGAGCTCCGCGGCGCCGTCGATGTCGCACTGTTGCCGGTTTGGGGTTGGGGATCACGGCTCGGCCCCGGCCACCTGGACCCGGAGCGTGCCGCGGTCGCCGCTGCCGTGATCGAACCTGCGCTCGCGATCCCGATCCATTGGGGCACGTTCGCGCTGGGCCGCCCGGCGAGGCGACCGGTCGACACCGGCTGGCCGGCGCGAGAGTTCGCTGCGCTCGCGTCGCGATTTGCGCCCGCGGTCGAGGTGCGCGTGCTCGGACCGGGTGAGCGCACCGAGCTGTAGATCGCAATCACTTGGGTGATTCTTGGCGACCGTGGCCGATGATGGCGCCGGGCGTGTCAATCTCTCGGCATGGGAGCACACACGTACAGACTCGAGGTCCAGGGCGAACTGGGTGACGTGGCAGGGTGGGCGTTTCAGGGCATGACGCTCAGGCGTCATCACGGGCACACGGCGCTGGTGGGTTTCGTTCGCGACCAAGCAGAGCTCAGCGGGCTGCTGCAACGCGTTTGGGATCTCGGGTTGACGCTACTCAGCGTCAACGCGCTCGACCGCGAGTCCGAGCCGTGATCGCGGCACCCGATAATTGCGCACCCCGGACGAGTGCGCGCGCTTCGGACGCGACGACTGTCGCTCGTCGCAGAGCCTACGGCGCGGGCGCCGTCCACGGCAGCTCGATCCGTTCATGTGTCCGGTGCGGGCGCTGGCTGTTGGGTCGGTATGCGGAAGGTGAAGAACACCGCGATCAGCGCGATCAGGGCCATCGCCGTCAGGGACGAGCGGAGCCCGACGAGCCGCGCGGTCGCGTTCTCGTCCACGATTGCGTCGGCGGCTTCCTTGGGCACCCCCGCCTTGTCGAGCGCGGCCTTCAGGTCCGCGTCGGAGATGAACGGAATCCCGCCGGCCAGCTTGGTCTGCGCTTCCGACTTGACGTTGGCCGGCACCGCGGGATTGTTCTGAATCCCGGTTAGAAACGACGTCGTCAGGGTGGCGATCAGCACCGCGCCGGCCAGCGCGGTGCCGATCGACGCGCCGAGGTTGGTCAGGGTGTTCTGAAGGCCGCCGACCTCGCCGCTCTGCTCGTCGGGAACGGAGGACACCGTCACGGCGCCGAGTTGCGAGGCGAGGGCTCCGATGCCCAGGCCGGCCAGGAGCATCGGCCAGGTCACGATCTCGGGCCCGGCGCCGGCGTCGAGCGCGGCCACCATCACGACGATGCCGGCCAACAGCGAAAGGAAGCCAGACCGGACGACGCGGCGCGGTGACGCGGTGGGAAAAACCTTTGGGATCCCCACTGCGGCCAACAGAAGCGTGAGCGAGAGCGGTAGCAACCGAACGCCGGTGGCGATCGCGGACAGCCCGAGCGAGACGGAAAGGAATAGCGGGACGGCGAAGAACAGACCTGCCTGTAGCAGGTACTGGAAGAAGAACGAGGTGAGCCCTCCGCGCAACGTCGGATTCAGGAGGGTTCTGGGGTTTATCAGCGGCTCCGCACCCTGCCCCAGCCTGCGGTTCTCCCACGCGACGAACGCCAGCATGACGATCGCCCCGCCGAGCACCAGCCAGATCGCCGGCGACAGCCCAAGCCATTCCGGCGCTTCGGGCTTAGCCTGCACGAACCCCCAGGATCCCGACTTCAGGATCCCGAACACGACCAGCCCGAGGCCGAGCGCCGACAGCGCCGTCCCGACGAGATCAAGCGGCGCTCGCTCCTCGGGCACCGGGGCGGCCATCCGGCGGGTCAGCGCGAGAATCACGAGTACGATCAGGACCTCGCCGGCGAACACCCACCGCCAGGACGCGTAGGTGGTGAACAGCCCGCCGATCAGCGGGCCTGCGGCGACCGCAATCGCGCCCGCGGACGCCACCAGCCCGTATGCGCGCGGCCGGCCCTGTCGCTCGAAGTTCGATGCGACGAGCGCCACGATCGCGGGCAGGATCAGAGCCGCGCCGACACCCTCCAGGAACGACCATCCGAAGATCAGCACACCAAGGCTCTGCGAGATCGCGGTGGTGAACGAACCGCACCCGTAGATCACGCATCCGATCGCGAACGCGCGTTTGTGGCCCAGGATCTGACCGAGCTTGCCGCCGGTGATCATCAACGACGCCATGACCAGCGTGTAGAACGTGATCGCGGTCTGGATCCCGGTCACGGTCGTACCCACGTCCTTGGCAACCGTCGCGATCGACACGTTCATGACCGAACTGTCGAGCGTCATCAGAAACTGGCCCGCAGCCAGCGTCACCAAGACGATCCCGGCCGTGCCGGTCCGGTGCTCGGTCGCTGCGCCCACGCGGCCAACCTACCAGCGCGGCGCGGCGCCCGGCCGAAGCCGCGCTTGACATCAGAGGCGAGCCAGCTGGGCTCGAGACACGCGCGGTTGGGTCATGGCAATCGCCTGCGGCTCTAGGTCGCTGGCCTGCGCGCGTGCCGCAGCCGCAAGTCGCGCGCTAGTTCAGCCCGGCGCGCTTGACGCTCGCGTCGACGGCCTCGACAACCTTCGAGACCCGCTGGCGGAGCTGGATTCCCGGCTGCATCCGCATTTGGGCGTGCAGCCCACGGCTGCCGACGACGAACTGCGCCGCGGGCAATTCTTGTCGGACGCGGTGAACCGAGCGCAACATCTCGCCGGCGCGGTCGGGCATCGTCGCGCTCAAGCAGATCACCTCCGGCCGATGGCGCCGAACGCAGGCAGCAAGCGCGTCCGCGCGCACGTTTGCGCCGAGCATCAGGATCCAGTAGGCGGCAGCAGTCAACAGGTTGCCCGCCATCTGTAAGGCGACGACGTGCGGCTCGCCGGCCGGTGTGGCGAGAATCACGCGCCGACGGCCTCGAGCCTGCGCTACACACGCGCCTCACGCTGTAACGCGAGCACTCGGATCGAGATTTCCGTCGCGACGTGCTCGTCCGCGACCGAAACTCGCCTTGCTCCCACACTCGCCCACCCGCCAACTGGATCACTCGTCGACACACGCGACCAGGCCCGAGTCAAGCAGCGGGCTCTAGGCTTCGATGCAATGGCGTCCGCGTCTGGCGCACCGAGATCGTTTGAGGAGGCCGTCGCAGTCGAGCCTCTGGGGCATGGACACTACCGAGCCGTGGTTGACCGCTCCTGGGACGGCCCGGCCGCGCCGAACGGCGGCGTTCTGGCGGCCATTCTGGTACGCGCCACGCAGGCCGAACTTGGTTCGCAAGCGCCGTCCCCGCGGGCGATCGCGGTGCATTATCTGGATGCTCCCAGCCACGGGCCGGTGGACGTGGCGGTCGATGTCCTCCGCGCCGGCACGATGGTGACGGCATGCGATGTTCGGATGAGAGCCGCGGATCGTCTCATCTGCCAGATGACGATCGTCTGTTCGGCCTCGCGCGAGCAGAAGGCCGGTCGAGCGGCTCAGGCCCCGCAGGCTCCAGCCCACGAGACGGTCGAGAAGCTGGAGTTCCCCGTGATCCCAGGGGTGGTGCCACCATTGATGAGTCGGCTCGAGATTCGCCCGACGTTCGGATCGCCAATCTTTTCGAGTGCCGAGGACGCGCTCACCGGTGGCTGGGTGGCATTTCGCGACGACAATGCTCCGCTCGACGCCGCGCGCCTTTGCGCCCTTTGCGATCTGTGGTGGCCGGCGATCTTCACTTCGCTGAGCGCACCCGCGATGCTGACGACGTTGCAACTGACCGTCTACCTTCGCGCCACAAGCCATCACGTGCTTGGCCCGGTCCTTGCTCGTTTTGAGACGTGCAACGTGTCCGAGGGGCACCTCGAAGAACGCGGCGAGCTGTGGTCCTCCGACGGAAGGCTGTTGGCCGAGAGTCAGCAGCTGGCGTTGCTGGGCCGGCCGGGGCGCCGGCCCTGATGTTGATGGGCTCCGTCGAGCGACTGGCCTACTGACCCGGAAATCCCCCGGCCGGGGTGCACCGAGTTACGCTGATATCTCAATCTACGGCGTTAGACCTCCCGCGCCGCAGCGTCGTGCGATCGCGGGCGCTGCGCCAGCTACAAGGGGTGTTGAAGTGATCCAGTCACGCCGTTTCCCGTTCACAGCGACGCTAGTCCGCGCAGGGCTCCTGTTTGCTGTTCTGTCGATCTTCGCGGTGACCGCCCGCACGGCCGCTGCCCAGAGCATGGCGGGACCCGCCTACTTCTATCCAGGCTCCTACTGGACCCAGCTGGATCAAGCCAAGTCCAGCGTCGGCCTTGCAGTCATGAATCCCGACAGCGGACCTGGCTCCGGCTAGGACCTGAACTACGTCAGCGCGGTGCAGGCTGCGGAGGCCGCGGGAGTCAGGGTGGTGGGCTACGTCTACACGGACTATGGAAGTCGCTCGCTGGCCGCGGTGGAATCGGACATCAACGACTATTACAGTTGGTATCCCGACCTCGACGGCATCTTCCTCGATCAAGCCAGCACGAGCTGCTCCGAAGAGCCCTATTACGCCGAGCTCAACGCCTATGTGAAAAGCAAGGTCGGCACAGCACTGACAGTTCTCAACCCCGGCACGCAAACCAATCAGTGCTACGAGCTTGCGGCCGATGTTCTCCTTACCTTCGAGGGACCGGACAGCCAGTACGTGGGTTCGTACTCGGCTCCGTCGTGGGTAGCCAGCTATCCGGCTTCCCACTTCTGGCACGTGATCTACGCGGCTTCGACCGTGTCGGCGATGGCCACAGCGGTTCAGCTCAGCAAGGCGCGCAATGCGGGATATGTGTACGTGACCTCCGCAACCCTCCCAAATCCCTACGACGTGCTGCCTACCGGTCTGTACTGGTCCGACGAGCTGGCCGACATCGGGGGGTAACGACTGGCGGCGGCGGCCACCGGCACGGGTAGGACGCGCCGCGCTACCACCGTGCGCACCGCTGCTCCAGGTGTCTGAAGCGTGGTCATCGGCCGCCGCTGCGGCCGATGACCACGGCATGCCGTGCTAACCGTTTGTCCGGCTGAGGCTGTGTCGCGCGCCGAGGATCGCGCCTCCTCCGGTCGTAGCGGCGAACAACCCAGAACCCAGACCCCGACATACGCGATCAGGGCGTCGATTGCAATCAGATTCCTCCTCGCGCTGGCAGGCGGCGATCGTAACGCGGCCGGAGCGTGTAGCCCCACGCGTGCGGCCGACGAGCCGAACGGGCGTGTGACAGGCTACCGTTCGGATTCGGCCGATGAACGATGCTCCTGGAGCCGCCGCGTTACCTAGGGGACCGGGTGAGTTACCGGCGCTTCAGACTGCTCGCTGGCTGCTGCGCCCGATCGCGTTCCTGGAGTCGTGTCGGCGGCGCTTCGGTCACGCGTTCAGCGTTCGTTTCGTCGGCTCTCGGACGCCGCTCGTTATGATCAGCGATCCGGCTGCGATCCGCGTCCTGTACTCAGAGCGTGAGAATGGACTGGTGCCAGGGCGGACGTTCGCGCTTCAGCCTCTGGTCGGAAACCGCTCGATTCTGCTCCAAGAGGGCGCCGAGCACCTTCAGCGGCGACGGCTGATGTTGCCGCCGTTCCACGGCGAGCGAATGCGCGCCTACGAGCCCCTCGTCGCCGGGATCGCCGAGCGCGAACTCGACCGTTGCCCACTGGATCAACCGTTCGCGCTGCATCCGCATATGCAGCGCGCGACGCTCGAGGTGATCCTCCAAGCCGTGTTCGGCGTCACCGAGGCGCAGCGGCTCGGGCGCCTCCGCCGGCTGCTCCCGCGCCTGCTCGACGCGGCCTCATCGGCGAGCTTGCAGCTCCGGATGTTGGCGCGGCGGACCCTGAACGCAGGCCCGGTCACCTCGCTGCGCCCGCTGACCGACGAGATCGACGTCGAGCTGTTCGCGGAGATAGCTGAGCGGCGGCGCGACCCTGCGGCGTCAGAACGCGAGGACATCCTCTCGCTCCTGACCCTCGCGCGGTTCGAGGACGGCAGCGCGATCGACGACCGCGAGATCCGCGACCAACTGATGACGCTGCTCGTCGCGGGCCACGAGACGACCGCCACCGCATTGGCGTGGACAGTGGATCTGCTGCTGCGAAACCCAGTCGCGCTGACGCGTCTCATCGCGGAGCTGGAAGAAGACGACGGGGATGAATATCTGCGGGCCGTGATCGCGGAATCGCTGCGACTCCGCCCCGTCGTGCCGCTCGCCGCGCGAAGGATCGCTTCGGAGCTTTGCGCCGATGGGCTCGTGCTCCCGGCGGGCACGAACGTCAGCCCGGCGATATGGCTGACGCACACCCGACCCGACCTGTATCCCGAGCCGCTTGCGTTCCGACCGGAACGGTTCCTCGACACGCCGCCGTCGACGTACGGTTGGATCCCCTTCGGAGGCGGCGTGCGCCGCTGTCTGGGGGCGGCGTTCGCAGAGATGGAAATGCGCGTGGTCCTCCGTGAGCTGCTGCGAACGCGCACACTCAGAGCCGCCAGCGCGGCCGCTGAACACCCGACTCGGCGCAACGTCACACTGTCTCCGCGACACGGGACCCGGATCATCATCTCGCCCCGCTCTCGTCCTGCCGTCCGGCCGCCGACACACCCACACCGCGTCGACCGGGATCGCCCACCGCTCACCTCTCCACCAGTTGCGTAGTTTGTGCGCAGCTGGATCCGCGAGCGGTGCGGATGCTGCGCGTGGGGGCTGACCGTAGGTTCCGGTTGATGGAGTGCCGGCGCCGCTGTTGTGAATTTGCTCTCGCGATCGCTACGTCATCGTGCAGGGCGCGCGAGTGATCGGCGGCTCGGGACTGCGGGCTCGTGTCCGTGACTGGTGAGGGAGCTGGGATGCGGGTCCCGGCGGCGCGCTGCCCTGGGGTGATTGTTGACTGCTCTGAGGACGCGGTCGTGATCGCGTCGCTCGACGGAGTGATCACGAGCTGGAACGCCGGCGCCGAGCAGATCTACGGCTACAGCGCCGACGAAGCCGTGGGCAACCACATCTCGATGCTGCTCGCACCGGGACTGGAGGACGAGCTGACCAAGCTGCTGGAACGGGTCGCGCGGGGGGAGCGCGTCAGTCATCTCGAGACAACCCGACGGCGCAAGGACGGCCGGATCATCGATGTGTCGATCACGACGTCGCCGATCCGTGACGGACACGGGAGGATCGTCGGCGCCGCGACCGACACGCGCGACGTCACCGAGCGAAAGCAGCACGAGCGCGAGCTGCAACGGCTCGCGCAGGCCACCGAGCACAGCACCAATGCGATCGTGTCGTGGGATCGCGACCTCCGGGTTCGTCATTGGAGCGCCGGCGCGGAGCGGATGTACGGCTTCAGCGCAGAGGAGGTGCTCGGGCTCACGCTGCCCGAGCTCTACGCGCTGACCGACCAGACCACCGAGCTGGACGCCGGGATCGAGGCCGCGTTGGCTCGCGTGCTCGCAGGCGAGACGCTGCAACTCGAAACCTCTCGCCTGCGCAAGGACTACTCGACCGTCGACGCGCTCGTCACGCTCACGCCGTGGCGGCGCGATGGGCAGATCGTCGGCATGACTACTGCCTCGGTCGACATCACCGAGCGCAATGCGCGCGCGGGAGCTCGCGCGGCTGGCGCAGGCGGCCGAGCACGGCACCGACGCGGTCTTGTCGATCGACTTCGACGGACGGGTACGACACTGGAACCACGGCGCGGAGAAGCTGTACGGCTACAGCGCCGACGAGGCGATCGGGCATCAGCTTCGCGAGCTGACTTTGCTCGGCAGCGTTGACGAACACATCGACCGGGTCCGCCGCGGCGCGTCCCCCTACCAGTACGAGGCCCAGCGTCAGCGCAAGGACGGCACGATCATCGACATTCTGACTACGGTCGTGCCGTGGCACGTCGACGGGCAGTTGGTCGGCGTGACGGGGGTCGCGATCGACATCACTCAGCGCAAGCGCGCGGAGCAGACCGCCGCTCGGCTCGCCGCGATCGTCGAGTCGACGGACGACGCGATCCTTTCCTATTCCCCGGAGGGTGTGATCAAGACGTGGAACGCGGGAGCGGAACACCTGTCCGGCTATCCCGCCGAGGAGGTCATCGGCCAACGGCGAGAGATGCTCGCGGCTGAAGGATGGAAGCGGCGGCCATTCGAAGACGCGCTTGCCGGCGGCACGGCGAGGTACGACAGCCGTGCGAAGCGCCGGGATGGAAGCGTGTTCGATACCGCCGTCACGATGTCGCCGATCCGCGGAGCCGATGGCGCGATCGTCGGCGTCTCCTGCATCTGGCGGGACATCACCGAGCGCAAGCAGATCGAACGCAAGCTGCGGGAGAACCAGGCGACGCTAGAGGCTAGAGGCGGCGCTGTCAAGCCTGACCGACGCGGTGTTCATCTCCGACGCGCAGGGACGGTTCGTTCATTTCAACGAAGCGTTCACGACGTTTCACCGCTTCACCAGTCGCGCGCAGACGCTGAGCTCGCTCGAGGACTATCCCGCGGTCCTGGAGCTGTTCATGGCCGGCGGCGAGCCGGCGCCGCTCGAGCAGTGGCCGTTGCCGAGGGCGCTGCGGGGCGAGGTCGCGACGAACGTTGAGTACGGGCTGCGGCGAAAGGACACGGGCGAGCGGTGGGTTGGGAGCTACAGCTTCGCGCCGATTCGCTCCCCGGACGGGACGATCGTGGGTTCGGTCGTCGCGGGCCGCGATATCACGGCCTGGAAGAACGCCCAAGCCGAGCTCGAACGGGCTCAGCGGCTCGCCCGACTGGGGTCGTGGACTTGGGACCCCGGTGCCGACCAGGTGACTTGGTCAGCGCAGATGTATGAGCTGTTTGGACGCGACGCGGCGGTCGGCCGGGCAATCGGCGCCGCGCTTCTTCGTTAGGTTCACCCCGACGACCGCCGGCGCGTCACCGATCGCCACGAACTGGGCGCCCGCTCGGAGCCCGAGTTCGAGCTCGACTTCAGAATCCTCACCGAACGGGGCGACGAGCGTGTACTGCACGTCATCGCGCGCGAAGACCCGTCCCGGCCGGGCTGTTACGAGGGAACCTTCCAGGATGTCACCAGTCAGCGTCGCGCCTCAGCGTGCACCCCGTCCTGGATTTCGACGTCAACCTGGCCGCGCCCGCGCGCACCCGCTCGAGATAGTGAGACCCGGCGACTGAACGCGGAGCTCGGGCAGCGCGTCGCGGCGCGCACGGCTGACCTCGAGCGGGTCAACAAGGTTCGCCAACGCCTACAAGTTCACCTCCAAGATCGCAAACGCGTCCGTCAGCTTTGGCGCGGTCGAGGAGCACGGCGTGCCCGTGTACTTCGTGGCCGACAACGGCGCCGGGTTTGACATGGCACATGCCACGCGGTTGTTTCGCCCGTTTCACCGCCTGCATCGCGAGAGCGAGTTTCCTGGCGAGGGGATTGGCTTGGCGACGGTGGTGCGAGCCGTTCACCGCCACGGCGGCCTGATCTGGGCGCACGGCGCCGTGAACCAGGGCGCAACGTTCCACTTCAGCCTGACCCCGGGTGCGCATCCGCCGCCAGATGCCGCGACGGGCGAGGACGTGATCCCAACGTGGCGGCCCAGCGATGAAGAGCACCGCCGATGACGCAAGAGTTGCCGACGTCGACGCTTCAAGCCCGGTGTTGGCCCGGCTGCGCGGCATTCGGCGTGGACGCCGACCACGCCGTTTAGACCATATGGAGGAATCGGCGGCCGTCTGTCGAAGATGGGTCGGCACCCACCACGCGCCTGGCGTGCGGTTGGGT
>Ga0187766_10000695_pt1 | contig 19107 bp, 14 predicted proteins | sample 0216_QUI02_MP05__4_FD_132971 | JGI IMG/M metagenome (GOLD analysis project Ga0187766, IMG submission 132971) | Tropical peat soil microbial communities from peatlands in Department of Meta, Colombia - 0216_QUI02_MP05_20_MG | ecosystem: Environmental > Terrestrial > Soil > Wetlands > Peat ... | reverse complement strand
TAGGCTGGAAGGTCCCGGGGCAACCGCGGCAGGGCGTACTCTTAGCCGCGGCCCTTCACCTCCGGCGTGGAGACGACGTATGCCGCAGCAGCACCTGGATCGCCTGACCTCCATCGACGCGTCTTTCCTGCACCAGGAAGGCCCGAACTCGCACATGCATATCGGGGGCGTGCTCGTGTTCGAGGGCCCGCCGCCGGAGTTCTCCGACTACCTCGATCACGTCCGGGGCAGGCTGCACCTGGTTCCTCGCTACCGGCAGAAACTCGCGACCCCACCGCTCGATTCGGGCCGCCCGCTGTGGGTCGACGATCCGAGCTTCAACCTCGAGTACCACGTCCGCCACGCGGCCCTGCCCTCCCCGGGCACCGAGGACCAGCTGTTCCAGCTCGCCGGACGGATCGCCTCGCAGCCGCTCGATCGCCACAAGCCTCTGTGGGAGAGCTGGCTCGTCGAGGGGCTGGAGGGCGACCGCTTCGCACTGATCTTCAAGACTCATCACTCGCTCGTCGACGGGGTCTCGGGGGTGGATCTCGTCACCGTCCTGCTCGACCGGGCCCCAACGCCCGCTCCCCAGCCGTCGGACCTAGAGCCCTGGCAGGCGCAGCCTGAGCCCTCTGCTGCAGAGTTGCTGCTGGGAGGCGTCCGCGGCGTGGTCGGCACGACCACAGAGATGGTTGCCCGCGCGATCACCGCTGCGATGAAGCCCGCGAGTTCCCTGGTTCTCGTCCGCGACGCCGTCGAGGGGCTCGGTGAGATCGTGTGGGCTGGGCTCAACCCCGCGCCTGAGACCCCGCTCAATGTCGAGATCGGTCCCCATCGCCGCTACGTCGTGGTTCGCCAGCAGCTCGACGACTACAAAGAGGTCAAGAACGCGCTTGAAGGCACCGTCAACGATGTCGTGCTGACGGTCGTCTCGGGAGCGCTCGCGCGATGGCTGCGCGCGCGAGGTGTCCGGACCGAGGGCCTCGAGCTGCGAGCGCTCGTGCCGGTTTCGATTCGGAGCGAGGGCGATCGGAACACGCTCGGCAACAAGCTGACGGTGATGCGCGGGCCACTGCCGATCTACATCTCCGACCCCGTCGCGCGGCTTCGATTCGTGAGGCGGGCGATGGACGGCCTCAAGGACTCCAAGCAGGCGGTAGGCGCCGCGACGCTCACTCGGATGAACAACCTCGCGCCCCCGACGATCCTCGCCCAGGCATCGCGGCTCAACTTCTCGACGAGGCTGTTCAACTTGATCGTGACGAACATCCCGGGTCCGCAGCTGCCGTTGTACGTGCTTGGGCGCGAGCTCCAGGACCTGTTCCCAGTCGCGTTCCTGCCCAAGAACCACGCGCTGGCGATCGCGATCATGTCCTACAACGGCGGCATCGACTACGGCCTGCTCGGCGACTACGACGCGCTGCCTGACATCGGCATGATCGCCGACGGTATCGAGCTCGCGCTCGAGGAGCTGCTGAACGCAGCACGGAGCCGAGCGAGCGATGAGGTGCCGCACACGAGCGCAGCCCCGAGCACCAGCGCAGCCCCGAGCACCAGCCCCGCTCCGAGGAGCAGCCCCGCTCCGAGCACCAACGGTGGGCCGGCGCCGATCATTCCCTCATCGCCTGCGCGTCCCAAGCACGGCCCGGCGGCGGACATGCGCGCGAAGCGGGCTCAGCGGCCGCGGAACTCGCGCAAGCAGTCCGGCGCGTGACGTGGCGACGTAGTTGCCGAGCGCGAGCCGTACGGATACCGTTCCTACTACCGTGAACGACGAACTCATCCATCCCGGCGAGATCGCGTACCGACTGGATCTGACAGCCGCCCAGCTGAAGATCGTGCACACCGCGCTGAAGGCGCTCCGCGACGATCTCGGTCACGAGGAGTACGACGTGCAGCAGGTGGTCACGTCGGTTCTCGACAAGCTGCCGGGAGAGCACGAGATCCGCGCGATCGACCTCAAACGGGAGACCGGCGGCACGGCCCGTTGAACCGCGCTCCCATGAGGCGAAGCCAGGGCCCGGTTCCGGTCGGCAGCCTCACGCAAGCTGCCAACCTCGGCGGGTGGCAACCGTTATCAATAAGGTTGGGAACTTAGGCGTCACCCCAGTTCCCACCAAAAATCCGCCCACGTCTCGGTCGGTTGTGCCGTCCCCCTTGAGCGGCGCTCCGGCGGGCGGGATGTACTCGGGCGGGCCCGAGGGATCGGGTCCGCCCGATCTCTCCGCCAGCAGGCCCCGAGGGATCCGGTCCGCCAGGTCTGCCCGCCAGCAGGCCCCGAGGGACCGGGTCCGCCCGATCCCTCAGCCAGCAGACCCCTGGAGTCAGACGGATCCCCTCGCGGGCGGATCGTCGGACCGGGTTCGACCGACTTGGGTCGTGGGCGACGTGACCACTCCATGGGGGGCCGGGAGCGCTTGCTCGACCGCCGTCGCCGCACTCGCCCCCGCGATCTCCATCGGCTCGGTTGTGCGCATCGCGCGGCTGAACACGAATGCGCCCTCGAGCAATGAAAGGATCGAGAGCGCGACCTCGCGCGCCCGGGGGCGATCGATGCCGGCGGCGACAAGGAACTCCGTCGCCCCCGTGATCCAGGTATCGAACACGTCGGCGGTCGCACGCCTGAGCGGTTCATTGGTGCTGGCGACCTCGAGCGCGACCGTTGCGATCGGGCACGCGTCGGCGTAGCCGGTCTCGCGCAGCGTCTCGGCGGCTCCGGCGAAGAAGTCGCGTACGGCGCTGACTGCGTCAGGGGCTTGTGCCGCGATCGTCGCGAACAGCTGCAGGTACATCTCGCCCGACCAGCGGATCACTTCCTCGCCGAGCTGCTCCTTGCCTCCGGGAAAGAAGTGATACAGCGAGCCGAACGGCGCGCTCGCGGCCGTAACGATCTGCTTCACGCCCGTGCCCGTGTAGCCCTGGCGAGCAAACAGCTCCGCGCTGGCGTCGACAATTCGCTCGCGCGTTGATGGACGTGCAGGCGTGCTCGCGGACATCGCGCGGATTCTAGAGCGCTCTATCTACCCTCTGGCGATCCCGCGGACCTTGTACCTCCCGCGGCACTCGACACCCCCCAGCACGGACCCCACAAGGCGATCCGGGCGGTGGCTCCGGCATCGTGCCCCACGCCCCGCGGTGACAACGCCCTGCGCACCAAACGCACGCATCAACGTGGGAGTCAGCTAGGTGCCGTCAGCCAGATGGCGTCAGAAACCAAGCGCAAACTTGGCGTCCTCGCTCATTCGCTCCGGGGTCCACGGTGGCGAGAACGTCATCGTCGGCTGGACCTCCTGGACCCCGTCGAGCTCGCCGACGAACTCCTCGATCTGCTCCGAAACCTGCGGCCCGATCGGGCAGCCCGGGCTCGTCAGCGTATACGTGACCTTGACCGTCCCGTCGTCGATCTCGACGTCGTAGATCAAACCGAGCTCGACGAAGTCGAGCCCGAGCTCGGGATCGATCACATCGCGGAGCGCATCGGTGACTTCTTCAACGGTAATCATCGGCACAGAAGTCTATGAGAGCCTACGGTCATCCCTTGCGGCCAGAGGACAAGTTTGTGTAGGTTTCCACGATCGTCGAGTTCGATGACAAGCCCCCGACTTTGCGCTGCCGCGGAGACGAGGACCGATCGACCCAAGGTTACCGCCGGCCGGCCCTCGCTCGCGCGATCCGCGCGCAGTCGGACGTGATCGTCGACCTTTCCGAGCTCGTGTTCGCCGATCCGTCGCTGATGCTGGACCTCGCGATGCTCGCGCGCCGCCTCCGGGCATCGGGGTGCACGATGTTGCTCCGTGGGGCGCAGCCGCAGATCAGGACGCTGATCGAGATGGTCGGTCTGCATCGACTCGACGGCGTCCGGCTCGAAGGCCCGTCGCCCGCCCTGGCGTAGCTCCGGTGCTGCCCCACTCAGGGGACGGGCTACTCGTGACGAGGGTCGCAAGGTAGTCGAGGGGCACGCGAGTCCCCTGAGTGGGGCATGCACCTACGCGGCGTGGACAGGCGGGTTGACGCCGAGGCGCGCGAGTCGCTTCCCCCGCGCGTCCGGCTTCCTGCGTCGGGGAGCGCGCGTGAGTGGGTGAGTACGCTTGAGATATGGCTGTCCTACTCGTATTCGTGTGCTGGGTCGTAGCTGAGCTGTTCGTTGCGATCAAGGTGGCCGAGGCGATCGGCGTGTTGTTGACGATCGTGCTGCTGTTCGCGGGGTGGCCAATCGGGTCGTGGGTGCTGCGCTCGCGGGGTCGGGCGGCGTGGCGCCGGCTGTCGGTCGCGGTGTCGGAGGGCAGGGCCCCGGGCCGCGAGGTGATCGACGGCGCGCTCGTGTTGTTCGGTGGCGCCCTGCTGATGGTGCCGGGCTTCATCACCGACGTGCTCGGGATCTTCGCGCTGCTCCCGCCGACGCGAACGCTCGCGCGCTGGCTGCTCGTCCGCAACATCTACAGCCGCCTCGTCGTCCGGGCAGCGCGCTTCGGGTCCAGGGGTTACGACGTCGATTCGACGGCGCGGGACCTGGACCGACCGCGGCTTCGGCCATGAGCTCAGGGTCGGCCCCGTTGGGAACGGTAACGTTCGGCGACCTTCACGCGGGCGTTTGGGGCGCGGCATGGAACGCGGCGCAACCGTCGGTCGCGATCGGACTGGTTGACGCTGACCAGGACGAGTTCCCAGGCGCGGTGATCGTGGGTGAGCGCGAGACCGAGGACTGGCGGATCTCAGCTGACGGCCTCGAGCTCGTGATCGCGCCGGCGTCCGATCCCGCCGCCACAGTCGCTTCAGCCTGGATGCCTGCGGGCTTTGATCAGCTGTGTCACGTATCCGGGCGATTTGTTCTCGCCGGGGCCGAGCGCACAGTCGAGTGCCTGGGGCGCCGAGCGTGGGGCGAGCAGGCACCGGACTTCGGGCGCTTTGAGTCGCTGCGGGACGTGTCCGCCTGGTTCGCGGAAGGCGAAGGCGTCGCGCTGCGCTCGTTGAGACGCCGCAAGGCCCGGGGCCATTCGGACGACGTCGTCTCGGCCGTGGTGTTTGAGCCCGATGGCCCCGTTTGGGTAGCCGAACCTCGACTGTCCACGACCTACACGGCCGCCGGCGCACCGTCTCGCATGACGCTGGAGCTGTGGCTCGAGCAGGAGCAGAGCGGCGATGGCGATGAGGATCGCGCGCAGTACCCACGTCGGGTGGGAGGCGAGGCGCTGGGGGATCGGTGGGTCGGGTCGAGCGCAGGGACCGAAGTCCAGGTCGTGCCGCTGCGCTGCCACACCCGCGGGCACGAGGGCAGCGGCGTCTATCTCCTCGTCCGTTCCGGATGACGCGCGTCGAGGCGGTGATCAGTGACTTCGGCGGCGTGCTGACCTCGCCACTGCTGGACTCATTCGTGGCGTTCCAGGATTCCTCCGGTGTGCCGCTCGAAGCGCTCGGCGCGGCGATGGCTGCGATCGCCAAGCGCGAGGGCGCCCATCCGGTCTACGAGCTCGAGACCGGACGGGTTACCGAGGCCCACTTCCTGAATACGCTCGGGTTGCAACTCAGCTCAGACCTCGGTCGCGACGTGAGGTTGCACACGTTCGCCGAGCGCTACTTCGAGCACCTGCATCCAAACGCGGAGATGATCGAGTACATGCGCGATCTGCGCGGGCGCGACTACAGGCTCGCGATCTGCACCAATAACGTCCGGGAGTGGGAGCAGCTCTGGCGCGCGAAGCTTCCGGTCGATGAGATCTTCGACGTGGTCGTCGACTCGGCGTTCGTCGGCGCGCGCAAGCCCGAGCCGAAGATCTACGAGATCACGCTCGACCGCCTCGCTGTCGGCGCACACGAGGCGCTGTTCATCGACGACGTCGAGCCGAACTGCACCGCCGCGCGAGAGCTCGGGATCGAGGCGATCTGGTTCAAGTCGACCGAGCAGGCAATCGAGGAGATCGAGGCCGCGCTGCGGCGGGCGTGAGCGGTCGCCGCACTGCGGCGGCCTGACCGACCGCCGCGCTGGGGTCAAGCTCACCGATCGCCGCGCTCCGGTTGGGCTGAGCGACCGCCCGCGCTGCGGCCGTGCTGAGCGACCGCCGCGCTGCGCCCGCCCTCACGATCCCGCGCTGGGGTCGAGCTCACCGAGCGCCTCCAGTCGGTCGCGAGCGTGCAACGGCCGGGACCGCGATCGCCTCGCGCGCGAGCACGGTCGGTCGAGACGGCGGCGCGAACATGAATCAAGCCCCAAATCGACCCAGCCTCAACGGATTTGGGGGCTCGCACATCGCATACATGCACGACAGCCCAGATCCGTCCCGCTCGTTGCGCTTTGGGCTCTCGTACAGGTCGGGAACGGTTGACCGCCGGCATCAGCGGCTTACTTTCACGAGCGAGCCGGCGGCCGCCTCCTGGGCAGCCGCGGCCGCCATTTGGTTCGGCACACATCCGGGCGCTTCGATCCGGATCCGTAGGCAACCGCCGCCCACCCCCGGTGCCGCTCGTTATCCACCCGCGCGTCTCGACAGGACGCCGTAACCGGCAAGTCCAAGAACTCAGGCCGCGGCCCGTAGGCCAGCCTTCAGTTGTCCGCCCCCAACCGATCCCAGCAGTAAAGCTCCAGACACTCGCCGGCGAGTTGGACGCAGCGATCCTGTGACAACCAGGGCAGGACGGTGGCGAACGCCTGCTCCTCCCCCACGCCTACCTCGAATGCCTCCTCGCCGCGGAAACCGGCGGCGATCCGGAGCGCCTCGCGACGGTTCTCACCCAGCGAAGGGAACACGTTGACAAGAAACTCCTTGTTCGGCAGGGGATGCCCCACCTCGAGCGAGGCGTGCCAAGCCGCGAGCAACGACAGGTCGTGCTCGTCGAGATCGGCGACCGCCTTCGCGTAGTGCGATTCGAGCTCCGATTCGGGGATCTCGTCCACCCACGCACGGACGACCTCCCCGAGGATCTGGCGGCGCGCTTCGCGCCCGACCGAGTCGGCGATGACCCGGATGGCGTTCTGCGGTTCGATGAAGCAGAGTGACATTGCGGCTCCGGCTCGTTGTATCTGTCGCCGCAGAAGGTATGCGGTGCCCCGGACGGACACCGCTGAGCGGTCGGGCGCCGGGCAGTCGGCGGCGCGCACCGGCTCTCACCCTTGGCAGCCGAGTCAGTTGCACGTCGGGGGCGGCGTCAGTTGCGTCGCGGGGCAGACCGAGAGCACGACCGGCAGTCTGGGCGGCTGTGTGAAGTCGAAGTCAGAGCTCAGATCGCCGAGTACGGGCGCGTTCTCGCGCACGTCGGGGCGCAGGTCGGGTCGGCCGTCGGTCGCGGGATCGAGCCGCTCGCTGTCGAGAAAATCGTCCTCGACGAACTTGAGGTAAGCATCGTGGCTCAGCAACTGATGATCGATGTAACCCCGCTTTGCGTACGGGCTGATCAGGAGCCCCGGCACGCGTAAGCCATAGCCGTCCTGATCGACGGTCGGCGGCACGACTTGATCGTAGAAGCCTCCCCAGTCATCCCACGAGACGAAGATCGCGGTGCTCCACCAGTCCGGGCTTTGCATGATCGTGTTGATCAGGCCGGTGACGTACCGTTGGCCGGTGCTCACCTTGGCCGGCGGGTGCTCGGAACAGCAGCCGCTCGGGATGATCCAGGAGACGGCCGGCAGCGTCCCGGTCTTGGCCGCGGTGAAGAAGTTGCTCGCGGACTGGATGTTCCCCAGTTGATCGTCCTGTTGTACGTCGGTGAAGTGCGGCAGCGGATTCCAGATCGATGGTGTCTGCTGGTTCTGCGGCACCGGTTTGCAGCTCACGGCGGTGTCGAGCTCGCAATCGGGCTCGGTACCTTGGAACACGTAGTAGGCCCAGCTCACGCCCGCCCTGGCGAGCAGATACGTGACGTCGGTCCACGCGTAGTACGGCGTCGTGTTCGACTGCGGCAGGCCGCTGATCGGATTCGGCCCCGCCGGCGAATTGACGCAGGAGTACGGGTTGTAGGCGGTCGTACAGGTCGCCGACCAGCCCGACACGAGGTAGGTGTGCTCGGGCAAGCTCCACGACAGCACCGGCTCGAACATGTGGTCCTGGAGCACGAAGTCGTTCGCATACGTCCAGTAGTTCGGGATGTCCGAGCCGTCGTGGTAGCCCATCACGTCGTCGCACTGAACCGTCTGGTTCCCCTCGGTGCACGGGCTGCACGCGGGATCGCCGGCCGTCGTGCAGCCCTGACCCTTCTCCGCCTGCGCGACGAAGCCATCCATCTTGCATCCGGTCCGTGTCGCGAGCGCGGTGCAGTCCATATCGGAAGACCCGTTTGGCATGCCGTGAGGCCCACCGTTGTTGACATCCGAATGGTCGAGATATGGCGACACGCAACCGGCCGTGTCGGGATTCGGGACGCACGGCAGCGGCCCGGGGTTACCGGCGACACCCGGGATCCCGTCCGCCCCCGGGTAAGTGCCGAAGTAGCTGTCGAACGACCTGTTCTCCTGCATGATGATCACGACGTGCTGGATCTTGTGAATCCCGACCAGGGGTGGCGTGATCACAACTGTCACCGGCGCGGAGTAGGAGGCGGTGTTACGCCGGTCGCCTGCAAACACTACCCGCAGCGCGTCCGACCCGGTCGCCGTGAACGAGTGGTTGAGGGTGTAACTCGAGCGCCGATCGAGGGTCGTGCTCGCGACCGTCTGCCAGCGCGTCGCGGGGCCCAGCTGCCACGACGCACCGACGGCCTCCTGGAGCTGCACGCGCTCGGCGGCGTGCGACGGCGTCACCTGACCGCTGAACGTCACCGGGCTAGCGGTGATCGCGGTCGGTACCGAAGCGGACAGGCTGATCAGGGGCGCGACCCGCTCGCTGACGATCCGGCTCCCGCGCCCATCGGAGGTCACGAACCACTGCCGGTTGGTCTGCAGCGGCGCGAGCCGGCGCGCGAACCGGTAGCGCCCGGAGCGTCCGGTCCAGGTGGTCAGCAGGTGGAAGAACCGGCGCTTGCCCCCGAGCCGCTGCCACAGCAGCACGGGCATGCCGTTGTCGCCGGACCCGATCAGCTGACCGGAGATCACGACGCGGTCGCCCACGACCGCGGGGTTCGGGGTCGCGTGAATCGTGAGCTTCACCGCCGTACGCGCGGCGCCGGCCGAGCTCCGAAGCGCGGTTCCGCTTCCCACCACCGCGGCGAGTGCGATCACAGACACGACGAGCGCACGGCGCATCGAGCCTCCCCGGGGCCTTGTTGTGTGGCGACGTAGCGACCTACTCCCCATCAACCGGGCGGTGCGCACAAAGTTGCGCCGCTAGTGGGCCTCACCTAGCCTGTGGGCTCCTGACCGCCGATCCGCCAACGTTCGATCTCCAGAGTCACTCGTCGTTCTCCGACGGAGCCCTGCCGCCGCGCGACGTGGTCGCCGCGGCCGCCGCGGCCGGGGTGCAGCTGTTCGCCCTGAGCGACCACGACACGGTCGACGGCGTCCAGGAGGCCGCGCAGGCCGCCGCGGAGCTGGGGCTGAGGCTCGTGCCCGCGGCCGAGATCTCAGCCGTCGACCGAGACAAGCAGGACCTGCACGTGCTCGGGTACCTGGTCGAGCACCACGACCCGGTCCTCCGGGAGCGGCTCCAGCGCTACCGCGACGACCGCGAGCAGCGCGCGCATGCGATGGCGGCGGCACTGCGCGAGCTGGGCTACGAGCTCGACGAGACTGCGCTGTCCAAGCGCACCGCGCAGGGAAAGCCGATCGGCCGGCCCCATCTTGCGGACGCGGTCGTGAGCCACCCGGCGAACGCGCGCCGGTTGGCGGCCGAGGGGCTGGCGGAGCGCTCGGCGTTCCTGGTCGCGTTCCTGACCGACGGACGGCCCGCGTTCACGCCTCGTACCCGCCCCACGGTCGCCGAGGCGATCGACACGATCCACGACGCGGGCGGCGTTGCGGTCTGGGCACACCCGTTCTGGGACATCCAGGCGCCGGCGGACGTGCTCGACGCGATCGACCGGTTCGTCGACCGGGGTCTCGACGGCGTCGAGTGCTTCTATCCGACCCACGACCGGGAGCAGACGGAGCTCCTGGTGGTGCGCTGCGCCGAGCTCGGGCTATTGACGACCGGATCGTCCGACTTCCACGGGCCCGAGCACCGTGACTTCTCGCGGTTCCGCGCGTTCAGCACCTACGGACGCGAGCCGGTGCTCGGCCCGATCGCGCGGTAGGGACCGCTGAACCACGCGACCGGCGATCGGTCTCGCCGGGCGACGAACGCCCGAGGGCCGCCGGGGTGAACCACCGGTCGCCTGATTGGGTTCTCACCGGCCGGCCAGGGCACCCTGACGGGTCCCGAGCACGCCACGGTGCACCAGTGACGCGAGCACCCGTTCCACGAGCTCGTCGAGCGTGCTCTCCGTCGGGCGCAACTCGAGATCCGGTTGCAGCGGCGGTTCGTACGCGCCGTCGATCCCGGTGAACCCCTGTATCTCGCCGCGCCTCGCGCGTGCGTACAGGCCCTTCGGATCGCGACGTTCGCATTCTTCCAGCGGGGTGTTGACAAACACCTCCAGAAACTCGATCTCGCCTTCCTCGTGGACCTGGCGCGCGACGTGCCGATCGGCCTCGTATGGGCTGATCAGGCTCACGATCGCGATCGTCCCCGCGTCCGCGAACAGCCGCGCGACGTGCGCCACCCTGCGCACGTTCTCGGCCCGATCCTCCGGACAGAAGCCGAGGTCGCTGTTTAGGCCGTGACGCAGGTTGTCGCCGTCGAGCAGATAGGCCGACTGCCCGCCGCGGCTGATTCTGTCCTCCAGCGCCGCCGCGATCGTCGACTTGCCCGACGCCGGCAGTCCGGTCATCCACACGGTGGCGCCGCATTGCCCGAGCAACTCCCACCGGACCGGACGTGGGAGCTTGTTGCGGTGCCAGGTGACGTTCGCGTGCTCGGTCCCCGGGCCGGCGACGCGGGCCTCGATGATCATGCCCGCGCCGGCGGTCTGGTTGGTGGCCTCGTCGACGAGGATGAAGCTGCCGGTCGTCCGGTTGCGCCGGTACTCGTCGAAGATCAGCGGCGCGCTCGTGCACAGCCTGACGCGCCCGATCTCGTTCAGCCCGAGCCGGCCCGCGTTCTCCTCTCGGTGCAGCGTGTTGACATCGATCCGGTAGCGCACCGCCTCGACCACTGCTTGGGCCCAGCGCGTCGTGTGCTTGATCGCATACCGGGAGCCGACGGTGATCGGCACCTCGGTCATCCAGCACACGATCGCCTCGACGTGACGGTCGACCGTCGGCCGGTTGTGCGGTCGGCAGATCACGTCCCCGCGCGAGACGTCGAGCTGGTCCTCGAGACGCACGCGCACTGACATCGGCGCGAATGCCTCCGCGAGCGAGCGGTCGGACGCGTCGATCGCGGCGATCCGGGTCTCCTCTCCGCTCGGCAGAAGCATCACTCGATCACCGGGCCGGAAGATGCCAGCCGCGATCTGGCCGGCGTAAGCGCGGTTGCCGTCATCCGTGACCCGCGGCTCCGGCCCAACCCGCGGCTCCGGCCCGACCGGCCGGTCCGGCGCGACCCGCGGCCCCGCCCTGATCACCCACTGCACGGGCAAGCGACAGTCGATCAGGTTGCGATCAGACCCGATGTGGACACGCTCGAGGTGGTACAGCAGCGCCGGGCCCTCATACCAGGACATCCACCGTGAGCGCTCGACGACGTTCTCGCCGTAGAGCGCCGAGACCGGGATGAACGTGACGTCGGTCACCTCCAGCCGAGTGCAGAACTCGCGGAAAGCTCGCTCGGTGCGTTCGAACGCGAACTGTTCGTAATCCACCAGGTCCATCTTGTTGACGCACACCACGAGGTGCCTGATCCCGAGCAACGACGCGAGGAACGCGTGCCGCCGGGTCTGCTCGACCACACCGTTGCGAGCATCGATCAGGATCAGCGCCAGGTCGGAGGTCGAGGCACCCGTGATCATGTTGCGGGTGTACCGCTCGTGGCCGGGTGTGTCGGCGATGATGAACTTCCGACGCGGCGTCTGGAAGTACCGGTATGCGACGTCGATCGTGATTCCCTGCTCGCGCTCGGCGCGAAGGCCGTCGGTGAGGAGCGCCAGATCCAGTCCCCCGTTGCCGCTGCGGCGGCGAGACGCCAGCTGAATCGCCTCCAGCTGATCGGGCAGGATCTGTCGCGAGTCGTACAGCAGCCTCCCGATCAGAGTGCTCTTGCCATCGTCCACAGAGCCGGTCGTCACCAGGCGCAGCATCGGCGCGCCTCGCTCGCCGGAGGCGACGGGGTCGTGCGTCGGCTCCGCGGCTGAGCGCGCGGTCGGCGCGCGTTCCTGGTCAGAGATTGAAAGCGCCATGAATCGCGTCGACTACCGGCTCGTCCGGATCGAGCGCAGTCCCCATGCCGAGCGTCGCGCGCTCGCCGCGGCACCAGTTGTAAAACCCCACGTCGAGCGCTTCCAACGGCACCTCGCACGAGCGCGCGAGCTCGGCCGCACGGCGCTCCAGCAGCAGCGAATCGCCGATCCCAAGCGCCCGCTTGGCGGCCAGCGTGACCTCGTTCTCGCCGCCGAGCTCGAGCGCGCCGGCGCGAAGCTCGTACACCCCCAGCCAGCCGAGCGTCGTCAACAGATCGAACCGGGCGTCGCGGTGCAAGCCCGGCAGCGCAAGTCGCTCGAACGCCCTTGCAAAGCGCCGCTCCGGCGTCCACGCGGTGTCGCCGGTGAACGCGGCCGCTTGTGACCCGGCGCGTCGCGCCCATCCGCGGTATGCATCCACAGTAGTCGCCCCGCGGCCGGGATCGTACGCGGTACGTGGCCCGGTTTCGATCCCCTCCAGCGCAGGCTGTTCACCCGACGCCCAGCTCGTCCTCGCGGCGCGGACCGAGACGAACGGATCGTCTCCGTCGAGCGGGCAGATGAAGGCGATCAGAAACGCGAGCCAGGTTCGCTCTTCGATGTCCGCTTCCGGGGAATGCGGGGAGGCGATCTCCGCGTACAGGCCGGGCGGGTCCTCGGCAAGTGCCCGCAGCCGACGGGCGGCGAACGCGAGCTCGTCCGCGAGCCGCGCGGCATCGGCGCTCGATTTCAACCCAGGCACCAGACCGCAGCGATAGCCATCGTCGGTGCCGCGCGCGAGCCGCCGGACGCGGACGCCCCTGCTCGGCCGCTGTGTGTGCGCGGAGCGAGGGGCCGCTGTCCGTCGCTCCGACCCGGTCGGCGCCTTGAGACTCGAGCGGGGCGCACTCGAGGAGACGATCGGACGGAGCTCGATCGACTGCTCGCGCGAGCAGATCGGGCAGTTCTGGATCAGGCGGTTGTGACGGCAGAAGGTCGGCACTCCGTCATCCTCGCACGTAGCGACGCAAAGCCGGTCGCGACCGCGGGTAAATCGCCTCGCGTGATCGCCGCGCGGAGATCGTCGAGCAGCCCCTCGACGCCAGCGCCGAGGATCGGATCGCCGAACAGCGCTGTGATCGGACCTGCGTTTCGCTTCATTAGCTCGAACATCAGCCGGTCCTCGACCAGGAACTCGAACCAGGCCCGGTACGCGTCCCCGCCGAATTGCTCGAGTGTACGGGTCGCGGCGCCGCACGGCGCGCAGGCGACGGCGGATCTCCTGCGCGCTCTCGTCGCGCACGGTCGGAACACGTGATCGAAGTTGACGCAGGCGTCAAGTTTCGCCGGCCGGCCAGCCGGAGACGGCGACGTCCGCGCGCGGCTGCTCCGGTTCGCCTCCCCGAGCCTCCGCCCGCCGGTGCTCCTTGCCGCGCGCGATCACCTCCTTGAAGCTCTTGAAGCGGAAGATCAGCACGAGCGCCGCAAACCCCATCGCGGATGTCAGGACCGCGACCGCGATCTGCTGGCCGACGGAGAACGAGGCGACGTCCGGGTTCCGGGCGAAGATCGTCAGCAGCAGGGCCTGCTGGACGCCCGCGCCCCCGGGCGTGAACGGGAACACTGACGCGACCACTTGAACCGCAAGCGCGAGCAGCGCGTTGCGAACCGAGCCGCCGATGTGAAACGCGTCCAGCAGCGCCCAGTAGGACGCGAACCGCGCGACCCAGCTCGCGAACTGCCAGCTGGCCATCTCCCGCCGGTAGCGGCGGCGGTCGCGGAGAATCGTCAGGCCCTGGCGCACACGCTCCCAGAACGCGCGCACGCGAGCCGACAGGAGCGCAAACGCGATCACGAACGCGACCGCGACACACGTCAGCACGAACAGGGTGAAGCGCATGTGCGAGGCGAAGAAGCTGATGTCGAATGCGGGCAGCTTCGAGAAATCGGGGGGCTTCGGGAACACGCCCTGCGTGAACGCGTAACACATCACCAGCACCCCCATGAACCAGTCGAATATGACCCCGGTGGACAACGCACTGGCGACAGTCGTGTACGTGCCGGCCGGGATCGCGACCCGCGTCAGGAACAGCTGCGCGACGTTGCCGCCCCCCAGCGGGAACACGTTGTTGATCGCGTAGCCGACCATGTATGCGCCCCAGATGTCCCGCCAGCGCACGTTCTCGGTCGGATAGGCGGCGCGCACCGCATTGAACAGCGCCCGCGAGCGCAGCAGCAGATACAGCGCGTAGAAAACCAGGCCGATCAGCAGCGCTCCCCAGCTGAGGCTCGCCAGCTGAGAGAAGAACTTCCCCGCGGAGCCCAGCAGATGGTCGATCGTGCTGCCGACCGACGTGTGTCCGTGTTGCTCGATCACCGCGGCGAGAGGGGCCATCGACTAACGTTGGCACACCGGCCGGTTGGGCGTGACCGCATGTCCTGGCTTGTTGGCCCGTCCACCGCTCCGCGATCCCCGGCGGCTGATTCGTGAGCCGCACGGCTCCGATCAGCAAGGGGCGATCGTCCGCGGCCCCCCAGTTTGAGCCGTGAGGGACGATCCACCCAGTTTGAGCCGTGAGGGACGATCCACCCACTTTGAGCCGTGAGGGACGATCCAAGACCCCTTATCCACGCCCCGGGGCTCCCCGATCAATGGACGATCCGCGATACCCACCAGCCCTTAATAGGCCCGGGGGGCCCAGATCCATCTGGACCCCCCGGAGAGTCAGGGAAGTGGGGGCGCAGTTCCCTGACCGACAGGGGCGAGTTTCCCCGTCCCAAGCTCTCAACAAACCTGAATCTCCTGCTGTCCGCGCACACCCGCGTCCACAGGGGGGGCTGCCCGATTGAATAAGCCTAGCATTCCCGCGCGGCCCGCTGGGAAAACCTAAAGTCGGACGGTAGTTTCGCTTACGCTCTGCGGCGGCGTTGGCCCGGGCCGGTGAAGAACTCCTCGCCGGGCCTGACCGAGCCGGCGGTCTCGGCTTCGTGACGCAGTGTGCGGTCGGCCTCGCCGCTCCAGGCGCCGATCGCGAGCATCTCCCGATCGGCGTCCATCGGACTCCCGCCCAGATCCTTGTTGACGATCCGCGCGCACTTGCGCCCCTCGGCGATCGCGGTGACGACGAGCGACTGGCCGATCCGCGCGTCGCCGCACGCGTACACCCGGCTGACCGTGGTGCGGTACGTCTGGTGCGTGCGGATGTTGCCGCGGCGGTCGAGCTCGACGCCGAGCTGCTCGACGAGGCCTCGGTGCTCGGGGTGCTCGAACCCGATCGCGATCAGCACGAGATCGGCCTCGAGCACGAACTCGCTCCCCGGTACGGGCGTGAGGTCGCGCGAGGAGGTGCCGGTCACCTGGCGGGCGTAGACGTGGCTGACATGCCCGTCCTTGCCGCCGAAGCCGGTGACCTCGGTTCCCCAGCGGCGCTTGCCCCCCTCCTCTAGCGCGTAGGTCATCAGCGTGCGCTTCGGCGGCAGCGGCCACGGATGTCGCGGATCCCCGCCGCTGGCCGGCAGCGCAGCGTACACGTCGAGCATCACGACCGCCTCGGCGCCTTCCCGGTGCGAGTTGGAGATGCAGTCCATGCCGGTGTCCCCGCCGCCGATCACGAGCACGCGCTTGCCTTTGGCGCTGATCTCCTTGCCGGGTCCCGGGGGCTTGAACGGACGGCCCTGCTGGGCGGCAACCGATCGGTTTCGCTGGTAGAGGTAATCCATCGCGAACTCGATCCCGTTCAGATCGCGGCCCGGCGCGTGGATGTCGCGCGACGCGCGCGAGCCGATCGCCACGACGATCGCGTCGAACCGCTCCCGCAGCTCGGCCGCCGTGATGTCGCGACCCACGTCGGTGTCGTACACGAACTCGATCCCTTCCTGCGCAAGGATCGAGATCCGCCGGTCGATCAGCGACTTCTCGAGCTTGGCGTCCGGGACCCCGAAGCGCATCAGGCCGCCTGGGCCCTCGTCGCGCTCGTACACGGTGACGGAGTGCCCGCAGTGGTTCAACTCAGCGGCTGCCGCCAGCCCGGCGGGGCCGGAGCCGATCACGGCCACGCTCCTGCCGGTGCGGCGGTCAGGAGGCTCGGGGACGATCCACCCCTCGGCGAACGCCCGCTCGACGATCGCCAGCTCGATCTGCTCGATCGTCACCGCCTCGTCGTTGATCGCCAGCACGCACGCCGACTCGCAGGGCGCCGGGCAGATCCGGCCGGTGAATTCCGGGAAGTTGTTGGTGGAGTGGAGCTGGTCGATCGCCTCGCGCCACTTGTCGCGATACACGAGGTCGTTCCAGTCCGGGATCAGGTTCCCCAGCGGGCAGCCCTCGTGACAGAACGGGATCCCGCAATCCATGCACCTCGCGCCCTGACGCCTGATCTCCGCTTCGGGCTGAAGCGCGAAGTACTGCTTGTAATCGTGGATGCGTTCTGCCGGATCGCGCTTGTCGAAGCCAACCCGGTGGATCCTCAGGAATGCGCCTAGCTCACCCATCGGCCCGAGCCCCGTTCCTACGCCTCGACTGCGGCCGCAGCCTCGCGCTCGGCGATCTCCCTGAGCACGCGCTTGTAGTCGCGGGGCATCACCTTGACGAACCGGTCGCGAGCGCCACGGTGCCAGGAGGCGAGGATGTTGCGCCCGACGACCGATCCGGTGCGGGCGACGTGCTCCTTGATCAGCGTCTGGGCCTCGGCGCTATCGTCGTCGGTCAGCTCCTCGAGCTCCACCAGCTCGAGGTTGCAGCGAGCCTCGAAGCCGCGGTCCTTGTCATACACATACGCGACTCCGCCGCTCATCCCCGCCGCGAAGTTGCGTCCGGTCGGACCCAGGATCACGGCGCGCCCGCCGGTCATGTATTCGCAGCCGTGGTCGCCGACGCCCTCGACGACCGTCAGCGCACCGGAGTTGCGCACCGCGAATCTCTCTCCCGCCAGGCCGCGAAAGAAGGCGCGACCCGAGACCGCACCGTACAGCACCGTGTTGCCGACGATCATGTTCTCGTGGGCGCGGAACCTGGCGCCATCCGGGGGTCGCACCGACACGATCCCGCCGGACAGTCCCTTGCCGGCGTAGTCATTCGTCTCCCCACGCAGCGAGAACGCGACCCCGGGAGCGAGCCACGCGCCGAAGCTCTGCCCGGCGGAGCCGTGGAACGAGATCTCGATCGTTCCCTCCGGCAATCCGACCACCCCGCGCCGCCGGGCGATCTCGCCCGACAGGATGCCGCCGACGGTGCGATTGACGTTGCGAACCGCGATCGGGCCGAGCTTCAGCGCCTCACCGCCGTCGAGCGCGGGCGCGCACCGGCGCACGAGCTCCCAGTCGAGTGCGTCGTCGAGCACCGGCACCTGCTCGCGGGTGCGACGGCGCGGCGCCCCCGGCGGCAGGTCGGGCATCGAGAGCACCATCGAGAGATCCACACCGCCCGCCTTCCAGTCGGCGATCGCCTCGTCCATATCGAGCAGGTCGGTGCGGCCGATCAGGTCCTTGAAGCGACGGATACCGAGCGAGGCCATGAGCCCTCGGACCTCCTCGGCCACCAGCATCAGGTAGCGCACCACCTGCTCGGGGGTTCCGCGGAAGCGCCTGCGCAGCTCTGGATCCTGAGTCGCAACCCCGACCGGGCAGGTGTTCAGGTGACAGACGCGCATCATGATGCAGCCCATCGCGATCAGCGGCGCGGTCGAGAACCCGAACTCGTCGGCGCCGAGCAGCGCGCCGATCACGACGTCGCGGCCGGTCCGCATCCCCCCGTCGACCTCCACGATGATCCGTGAACGAAGGTCGTTCAGCAGCAGCGTCTGCTGGGTCTCAGCCAGCCCGATCTCCCAGGGCACGCCCGCCCCTTGAATCGAGGACTGGGGCGAGGCGCCGGTACCGCCGTCTTGCCCGGCGATCGTGACATGGTCGGCGTTGGCCTTCGCGACGCCGGCCGCGACGGTGCCGACGCCCACCTCCGAGACCAGCTTGACCGACACCGACGCACCGGGATTTGCGCAGCGCAGGTCGTAGATCAGCTGCTTGAGGTCCTCGATCGAGTAGATGTCGTGGTGCGGCGGCGGTGATATCAGGCCGACCCCCGGGGTCGAGCTGCGGATCATCGCGATGTATGCGTCGACCTTGTGCCCGGGCAGCTGGCCGCCTTCGCCCGGCTTGGCGCCCTGGGCCATCTTGATCTGGATCTGGTCGGCGTTGACCAGATAGTGGATGTGGACCCCGAACCGTCCCGATGCGATCTGCTTGATCGCCGACCGGCGCAGATCTCCGTTGGCGTCCGGGACATAGCGCGTCGGGTCTTCGCCGCCCTCGCCGGTGTTCGAGCGCGCGCCCATCCGGTTCATCGCGATCGCGAGCGTCTCGTGCGCCTCGCGGCTGAGGGCCCCGAGGCTCATCGCGCCGGTGGTGAAGCGCTTGACGATCTCTGTCGCCGGTTCGACCTCATCGAGCGGCGCGGGCTCGGGCGCGTGTCGGAGCTTCATCAGTCCGCGCAGCAGGCCCTTGCGAGCCGACTCGTCGTTCACGAGCCTCGCATACTCGTTGTAGATCTCGCGTGAGTCGCCGTTCTGGCTGCGGACCGAGTGTTGGAGCTTCGCGACGGTGTCAGGGTTCCAGATGTGCAGCTCGCCGTCGCGGCGCCATTGCAGCACGCCCCCGACCGGCAGCACCTCGCGAGCGGTGCGCGGATAGGCGCGGAAGTGGCGCTCCATTGCCTCCGTCGACACTACGTCGAGTCCGACCCCGCCGACCCTGGAGGCGGTGCCGGTGAAGTACTTGTCGATCAGCGTGGGCTCGAGCCCGACCGCCTCGAAGATCTGCGCGCCGCAGTACGACTGGATCGTCGAGATCCCCATC
>Ga0187766_10000694_pt1 | contig 19110 bp, 16 predicted proteins | sample 0216_QUI02_MP05__4_FD_132971 | JGI IMG/M metagenome (GOLD analysis project Ga0187766, IMG submission 132971) | Tropical peat soil microbial communities from peatlands in Department of Meta, Colombia - 0216_QUI02_MP05_20_MG | ecosystem: Environmental > Terrestrial > Soil > Wetlands > Peat ... | reverse complement strand
GTACGGGAAAGGAAGTGATCGCCCGCTATATTCATGAACAAAGCAACCGGCGGGGGCCGTTTGTGGCGATCAATTGCGCGGCCTTGCCCGAAGGGCTGCTGGAGAGCGAACTGTTTGGCCACGAGAAGGGGGCGTTCACGGGGGCGGTGCGCAACAAGCCCGGGCTCGTGGAGATGGCGAACCGGGGCACGCTGTTCCTGGACGAGATCGCCGAGCTGCCGGTGGCCCTGCAGGTGAAGCTGCTCCGGGCGCTGCAGGAGCGGCAGATCCGCCGCGTGGGTGGGACCTCGCTGGTCGACGTCGACGTGCGGGTGGTGTCGGCCACCAACCGCGACCTCGCCGACGCCATCGCGAAGGGACAGTTCCGCGAGGAGCTGTACTACCGGGTCAACGTGATCGCGATCCGGCTGCCGCCGCTGCGGGAGCGGGCGGGGGACGTGCGCCTGCTCGCCCACACGTTTCTCAAGCGGTACGGGCAGGGGCGGGTCACCGCCATGGACCCGGCCGCCGCGGAAGCGCTCGAGCGGTACCGGTGGCCGGGCAACGTGCGGGAACTGCAGAACGTGATGGAGCGGGCGTGCGCGCTGGCGGACGGGGCCACGATCACCGTAGGGGATCTGCCCGAGCACATCGTCCACGCCACCGCCGCGCCGGTGGCGTCGGGCATGGCCCCCGGCGAGGCGCTTCCGTCCGCCGGGACGGATCTGACGCTCAAGGCGGCCAAGGAGCGATGGCTGCAGGTCCTGGAGGTCTCGTACCTGCGCGACCTCCTGGCGCGCCACGACGGCAACGTGTCGTCGGCGGCGAAGGCCGCGGGCATCGACCGGAAGACGTTCCACCGCCTGATCAACAAGTACGACCTGAGAGCGTAGCGCCGCAAGAGCGTTTCTTGGAGTTTGAACGTCGACGCTCCGGTTCGCTCGCCCTCATCATCTTGACCGGCCTCAACGTCTTGAACTACGCCGACCGCTACGTCGGCGCGGCCGTGCTCCCCCTCCTCTTGAGTGATCTATCACTCTCGGATGCCGAGGGCGGGATCTTGCAGTCGGCGTTCATTGTCGTGTACACGTTTGCGTCGCCGGTGGCCGGCTGGTGGGGTGACCGGCGCGCGCGGCTGCCGATTGCGGCGGTGGGCGTTCTTGTGTGGAGCGCGGCAGTGGTGACGTCCGGGTTCGCTCCGACCTATGTGCTCTTGCTCGTCGCCCGCGCGGTGACCGGTGCCGGCGAAGCTGCATACGCGGTCGTGACCCCGTCGGTCCTCTCGGACCTCTTTCCACCGGAGCGTCGCGGTCGAGCGCTCGCCACGTTCTACGCCGCCATGCCCGTCGGGGCGGCGCTTGGCTATGCGCTCGGCGGGGCTCTGGGTGCGCACTGGGGCTGGCGGCTCGCCTTCGTCGTCGTCGGCGCGCCGGGAATCCCGCTGGCCTGGTGCCTCGTTCGACTCGGTGAGCCCGCGCGCGGGGCGTTCGACGAAGCGAGAGGAGATATCTCCACTCCGCTAACCCTGCGGGCGTCGTTGCGAGCGCTAGGGAGCCGCCCGAGCTACGTCGTGAACACGGTAGCCCAGGTTCTCTACACCTTCGCCGTGGGCGGCCTCGCGACCTGGATGCCGACCTACTTCCTCCGCGAGCGCCACGTTCCATTGGCACCGGCCGCGGCCAGCTTCGGAGCGATCCTCATGCTCGCTGGGTTGGGCGGAACGCTGCTCGGAGGACAGCTCGGTGACTGGGCAACAGCGCGGCGGCGTGCGGGGCACTTCATCGTGTCGGGATGGAGTCTCGTGGCGTCGCTGGCGTTCACGGTTCTCGGGGTCATCGCCCCGATGCCTGTGGTGTACTGGCCGGCCATGTTCGTCGCCCTCTTCCTGCTGTTTGTCAACGTGGGGCCGCTGAATGCGGCGATGGCGAACGTGCTACCGGCAGATCTGAGAACCCGTGGCTTCGCGGTCACGACGATGCTGATTCATCTGTTCGGGGATGCCGCGTCCCCGTGGCTCATCGGTCTCGCTTCGGATCGGGTGGGCTTGGCCGCGCCAATCCTGGCCTCGGGCGCCCTGCTGGCGGTCTCGGGCGTGATTCTCCTCGCGGGGAAGGCCGCCCTCGAGCGGGATCTGTGGGCCGCGGGTACGCCGGGTCCGGCGCTGCCGCCGGAGGCGCCGCGGCGGCCAGCCGAGTGAGTGGCCGCACCGCCGGTGTACCCACGCCCATGCGCTTCCGTGAGCTATTCCTCCCCGATCTTTGTGCACTTGCTGCTCTTGCTGCTCCAGTACTCGCCCGCGGGACACGGCCGGGCATCCTTCGGCTTGGCCTCGGTCGAGGGCTGCTTCGAGTCCTGAGCTGGCGGCGTGGGCAGCGGCGGAGTCGGTACCTGCGGTACGGGGTACCACCCTCGCGACCTGAGGCACAGATCGACCATCGAGTGGCCATTGGACGGCGTGCTGATCGAGCGGGCCCGCGTGCACTCGTAGAGGTCGTGGTTCCAGTTCGCGTGCGGATCGCTGTTGCGCCAGTCGGTTGGGCTGCTACACGCCGTCGCGGCGAACGAGAGCGCAGCAAGGCCTAGGGCTGCCACGGCGTAGCGCATCACGGATATTCCCTCCTTCTGCGGAGGCCTGGCGCGGCGGCTGCCTGATCCTTCACCGCGCCAGGGGTGCAACGCGAATGCCACCGAGAAGCGAGAGGTATTTCGCCTGCACGGGGCCGAATGGAAGTTTCAGCTGAGACCCCCGTGCCCCATCTGAGGCGTGATCGCCATGAGCACTTCCACTAACCTGGTGAAATTGCATTGTCTCTAGACTGGCACCTGGCTTGCTCGAATTGAAGCTCACGGTCATCCGAAGAGGGAAGAGAACACGATCATGCCAGGCGGGTTCATGGGCAAGATCCTCAACGTGGATCTCTCCACGCGCAGGATGTGGAACGAGACCCTCGACGAAACCCTTTGTCGCCAGTTCCTGGGCGGGTACGGTCTCGGTGCAAAGCTGCTCTATGACCGGATGCCTCCCGGCGCCGATAGCCTGGGGCCCGACAACCTCCTCGGATTCTTCACCGGCCCGCTGACGGGGACGCCCACGATAGAGGGCAATCGCTTCATGGTCGTCTCGAAATCTCCCTTGACCGGCACCTGGGGTGATGCCAACTGCGGAGGCACTTTCGGGCCGCACCTGAAGTTTGCCGGGTATGACGGCATCCTCGTCCGCGGCATCGCCGACGCGCCGGTCTACCTGTTCATCGAAGAAGGCGTACCGCAATTGCGGGATGCCGAATTCCTCTGGGGCAGGGACACCAATGAGACCGAGGATGAACTCCGGGACGCGCTAGGCGCGCACGGAGGCCGGCGCGACCCGATCGAAGTTGCCTCGATCGGCCAGGCCGGCGAGCAGCAAAGCCTGATCGCGGCGATCATCAACGACAAAGGGCGGGCGGCGGGCCGCTCCGGCGTGGGAGCGGTGATGGGCAGCAAGCGCCTGAAGGCGATCGCGGTGACCGGGCACGCGACGGTGCCGCTGTCCGACCCCGAGCGGGTCCGGGCGCTGCGCGCGCGCTACCTCAAGCGGCACGGCGGAGCCTACGAGCTCTTCGTGAAGTACGGCACCATCGGGATCACCGCCGGCTCGATCCTGAGTGGAGATGCGCCGATCAAGAACTGGAGCGGGACAGCGCCGGTGGACTTTCCGCGCGGTGCCGCCGCCTTCGATGCAGACGCAGTGATCGAGCTTCAGGACCGGAAATACGGCTGCTGGCGGTGCACGATGGCGTGCGGCGGTCACATGTCGGTCAAGGAACCCGGCCCCTACCATGGCGTGAGTCATCACAAGATCGAGTACGAGACGGCCGGCGCCTGGGGCACCATGACCCTCACCGACGACGTGCCGGCGCTGCTCAGGATCAACGAGCTGTGCAACCGCTACGGGCTCGACACCATCGCGGCCGGCTGCACGGCCGCATTTGCCGTCGAATGCTACGAAACCGGCCTCATCGGTAGCGCCGACACGGATGGCCTCGTGCTCACCTGGGGCAACGCTCCGGCGCTCGTGACCCTCGCCGAGAAGATGGGCCGGCGAGAGGGATTTGGAGCGGTGCTGGCGGACGGAGTGAAGCGCGCTGCGGAGCGGATCGGTCGGGGATCAGAGCGCTTCGCCATGCACGTGCACGGCGCCGAGCTCCCGATGCACGATCCCAAGTATCAGCCGGGCCTAGCCACGACCTACAAGATGGACGCGACACCCGCCCGCCACACGCAGGGCCACGAGGAGATGCCTCCGCTGGTGAAGGGCTGGCCTGAGCACGACAAGTACACCTGGACAGGCAAGGCAGACCTCCACAAGCGATGCATGGAGATGGTTCACGTCGTCAATGCGGCTGGCCTCTGTCTGTTTGCGCACATGGCCTACGACTGGCAGTTCGTGCCCGATTTCCTGAGCGCGGTGACCGGCTGGCCGATAGACACGGCGGAGTGCTACCTGATCGGCGAGCGCATCGCCAACATCCGCCACGCCTTCAACCTGCGCGAGGGTCTGAATCCGATCAGCTTCGAGCTTCCGGCTCGCGTGATCGGCGATCCGCCGCAGACCACGGGCAATGTGCGCGGCGTCACCGTCGACGTGGACACCCAAGTGCGCGAGTACTGCCACGTCATGCAGTGGGATCCGGAGAGCGCGCGACCGGCCGAGGCGCGCCTGCGCGCTCTCGGGCTCGACGAGGTCGCACGCGACCTGTATGCGCCAGTCATCGAGCCCGAGACGTCGTCGACGGGGGCTCGAGACCTCGGGGAGGAACGCGAGCGCATGGTGGAGGCCCAAATCGCGGCTCGCGGCATCCGCGAGCCCTGGGTACTCCACGCCATGCGGACGGTTCCGCGTGAGCGCTTCGTCCCTGCGTCGCTCCAGCAGTCCGCCTACGACGACTGTCCGCTGCCCATCGGGGAGGGCCAAACGATCTCCCAGCCCTATATCGTGGCGCGGATGACCGAAGCGGTTCAGCCACGGCCCGGGGACCGAGCCCTCGAGATCGGAACCGGATCGGGGTACGCAGCCGCAGTGCTGGCCACGATCGTTTCGGAGGTATACACCGTCGAGCGCCTCGCCGGCCTGACCGAGACTGCTCGGCGCCATCTGACCACGCTCGGCTATCGCAACGTCCACGTGCTCTGTGCCGACGGTACCCTCGGATGGCCCGAGCACGCCCCATACGATGCCATCATCGTGACGGCAAGTGGGCCCCTCGTGCCCCAGGCGCTGCTCGAGCAGCTCGCCATCGGCGGCCGACTGATCATGCCGGTCGGCGCGGGTGACCAGCGCCTGGTGCGGGTCACCCGCACGACCGCCGAGACGTATCAGCGCGAGGAACTCGACGAGGTAGCATTCGTTCCCTTGATCGGCACGCAGGGATGGCGCACGGGCCGCTCCGGTCGTCGCGCGGCGCCATGAGGAGACGAGTTCGCTAGGCCAGGGCGCGGAGCCTTCGGCGAAGCCGGCCTGCGAGCGTGAGTACGACCGCGGTGTCCTGCCGGGTCCAGTCCTCGTCCCGGTACATCGCGGCCTTCTCGGTGATGGCGGAGAGGTCTCGGAAGGCGGCATTGGCCTCGATCACGAACGCCGCCAGCGCCGGCGTCTTTGCGTACGCGACGACCTCACCCTCTTCGGTGATGGCGAACGGGAACTCGACCGGCTGGGTCTCGGACCGGTGACAGCTCCAGATCGCCGATTTCATTACGGCGCGCCCGACCAGGGCTCGGATCCTCCGGCGCCTCGGCTCGTCGAGGCGGTCGAAGCCCGGCTCCGCGAGCTCCGCGATCTCCGCGGCGGCCTCCGCGGCCTCGGCCACGAATCGCGCGTCGGCCTCTCGCCTGCACCAAACGATCGGGCCGTCCACGTCGCCGACCGCGTACAGAAAACCTGGGGGGTGGAGGTCAGCGGCAAATACCAGCCAGAGCATGATGGTCTCCTCCCCCTGCAGCATAGTCTATCCGGGAGCCGCTGGGTCTCGCTGGCCGTGATGTCCGCAGCGGCAGTCACCATGATTGTCAGTTTGTCAGATCGCAGCTAGTAGTTTCCGGGCACCACCCTCGCACTCTCGTTGCCTCCTTCGAGCGACGGGTGTACTGTCAAATCCGGAGGTAATCGCGATGATCCATTCCATGAGAGTCGCACTGGCGGCGCTGGTGCTGATTTTGCCGGTGGGTGTTTTCTATTCCGCGCTCCCAGCATTTGCTCTAAGCGCAACGTCGAGCGCCGACGCGCGACTTCGCCTGGACTGGGAACCCGGGACCGCACACGCTGGTCGCCCGGTGATCCGCGGCTGGGTTTATAATGACTACGGACGCTCTGCCAAGGACGTACGCCTGCTGGTGGAGACGCTTGACCCCTCCGGAAATGTGATCGCCCGCGATATCGGCTTCGTCCGTGGTACCGTCGCGTTCAACGACCGCACCTACTTCGAAGTACCCCTCAAGAGAATCGGTGCCTCTTACCGGGTGAGCATCGTCGGATTCGACTGGAACTGCCGGGGGTAGGTGGTCGACCTGGAAGGCCGGTGGCGCGATAGCCATCGAACTACGGACTCGCCCTAGTAGCTCGGAGGCTTGATGAGCCTCGGATAGCTCCCTCACAGAAACCGGCCGAAGGACCACCCCCCACGCCGGCCGACCAGCTTGAGCGGCGGTACGCGGTAGGCTCTTGTCTGCCGCTTCTGCTGCCTGCGCCTACCCGCTTCCTTCCGGTCCGGTACATAAGCACGCAAGTGATCGTCCCGTACCGCTGGGTCTGCAAGCCAAGCGACTCATCGAGCCGCTGGCTCGGCCGTGTGGTTCTCGCGCCCCACCTGGGTCACCACCTTCACCTCCTCATATCATCGGTCGGACGAGGCCGCGCACCGACGCATTGTTTTCTCAATCGTTTCCGGGGGGCCCGTGTGGCATACGCCATGCACCTCAGTTCCCGTCGATCGCAGCGAGCTCGACGCCGGTCCTAGCCGAGGGCGTGCGCAGGTGAAGGACGAGGGGCGATCCCGATGACGGTTGTCATAGAGTCTGCGGACGATCTCGGGCCAGCGAAGATCATCCACGTCCATGAGCCGAGGGTCGGCCTCAGGGCAGTGCTCGTCATCGACAACGTCGCCTGCGGGCCATCGATCGGCGGCCTGCGGATGGCGCCCGACGTGAGCACGGCGGAGTGTGCCCGCCTCGCCCGGGCGATGACGCTGAAGAACGCGGTGGCCGGCCTTCCACACGGCGGCGGGAAATCGGTGCTCGCTGGCGACCCGCGACTGCCTAGGGCACGCAAAGAGCAGTTGATTCGCAGCTTCGCCCATGCGCTCCGGAATGAGGCCGACTACATCTTCGGCCCGGACATGGGGACGGACGAAGCCTGCATGGCCTGGATCAAGGACGAGATTGGCCGCGCGGTGGGACTGCCAGCCGCGCTGGGGGGGATTCCGCTGGACGAGATCGGAGCGACCGGCTGGGGCATCCGGCACGCGGCGGAGGCCGCCGGGCCGTACTGCCAGCTCGACCTGCAGGGCGCCAGCATGGCAATCCAGGGATTCGGTGCCGTAGGCAAGCACAGTGCCCGATTCCTCGCCGACCGAGGTGCCGTACTCGTCGCAGCCTCCGACTCGCGGGGGACGATCTATCGCCCGACCGGGCTTCGCGTCGCGGATCTCATCGCCCTCAAGGAGTCCGGCAAACCCTTGGGCGACTACCCTGGTGGGCAACATCTCGATCGTGATGCCATCATCGACGTGGAGTGTGACATCTGGATCCCGGCGGCCAGGCCTGATGTCCTGCGCGCCGACAACGTGCATCGCCTGAAGACCCGTCTTGTCCTCGAGGGGGCGAATATCCCGGTCACGGACGATGCAGAGCGTGCCTTGCACGAGCGAGGCGTGCTTGTGATTCCCGATTTCATCGCGAACGCCGGGGGCGTGATCTGTGCTGCGATGGAGTATCAGGGGGCGACTCAGACGGCGGCCTTCGCCGCGATAGAGGAAAAGATTCGCGCCAACACCCAGGCGGTGCTCGCAGCCGTCAAGAGCGAGCAGCTTACTCCGCGCCAGGCGGCACAGCGGATGGCGATCGAACGGGTCAAGCAGGCGATGAGCTACCGCCGCTTCTCAGTCTACTGAATCAATTGGGAGACGTCAGGGGGCGTGCTCTTCTGACGGAGGCATCGAATGGGGCCGCATCCAGGCATGTGGCTTCACAAGGTGGACGTCGTAGTCCGATGGGTCGTCACCTGTTCCTGCGGCTATGAGCGGGAGTGCAGCTCGATGTGGCCACCGCCGAGCTCCATATCGAGCACCTTGGCGGCAAGTCCGTCGAGCACATGCCCACCATCAAGAACACTACCGCGTGATCTGCCGCCCGGCGAGCAGCGATCCTGACCTAGTGCGACTCGGACGTCGAGATCTCAGATTTTGATGCAGACCGCATGACCGAGGAGAGAGGGAAGGACCAGCGAGGGCCGAAGGGAAGTGGGCGATGGGTTCGCTAAGAGACCTGTTTGCCGATCTCGCCGGAGATCCCGTGGTTTGGGTCCTTCTTCTAGGACTCCTAATCGGGCTCGTCATTTTGGGCGCTGCCATGCGGGAGTTCTTCCGCTCCCGACCGCGGAGACGGTGACCACACCGAAGGCACATGAACGAAACGCGAGTTCACGGGAACCACGATTCGCCGCTCCGCGACCGGAGTGGCCGCTGAGCGCCTCGGCTGACGTGACCCAGAGGATCGATGCCTCTCACGGTGAGGGCGGCGGCCAGGTGCTCCGCACCGCCCTCTCGCTCTCCGTAGCCCTCGGGCGGCCGGTGGTGCTCCACGGGATCCGCGCGCGGCGTTCTCGGCCGGGCTGCAGCCCCAGCACCTCACCGTCGTCCGCGCTCTCGCGGCAATCAGCGACGCCTCCGTCGAGGGCGACGCCCTCGATTCCACTGAGGTGACGTTCGTACCCCGGACGCTCCGCGGCGGCACCTACGAGTTCGACATCGGCGCCATCCGTGGCAGTGCGGGCTCGGTATCCCTCCTCTTCCAAGCGCTGCTGCTTCCGCTCGCCCTCGCCGCGCAGCCATCCGAGCTAGTGCTCCGCGGCGGCACCCACGTCCCATGGAGCCCTCCCGTCTCCTACCTCACTGCGGTGTTCCTCCCGGCGCTGCGCCGCATCGGCGTGAGTGTGGAGTTCGGGCTTCGCCGGTGGGGCTGGTACCCGGCTGGCGGCGGAGAGGTGGAGACGTCGATCATGCCGGGTCGGGCCTGGAGCGCCGTCCGGTGGGAGCGTCCCGTCGGAGCGACGAGCCTCGAGGGTCTCTCCGCGGTGTCGCGTTTACCGCGCTCGATCGCCGAGCGTCAGCGAACGCGGGCCCTTGACCGGCTCACGCCTTTGGGACAGTTCCCCCGTATCGTCGTCCTGGAAGACAGCACCGCCCGGGGGCCCGGAACTGTGCTCATGCTCACGGCCACCGGCGAGTCGGCACTGGCCGGATTCTCCGCTCTCGGCCGGCGTGGCGTTCCCGCCAGGCACTGCCGCGGGCAGCCTGCGAGATCCCCCTTGGGCAAGACGAAGAGTCGGCCAGGGGAGTGGAGCTGGCACAGCGAATGCTGCGGAGGGAGACCGGCGCGGAGGCCGCGATGGTCTCCCGGACCCGTCGGATCGAGAAGGGGTCAACATGGAGATGTGCATCTGCGGACATTCGGAAGTGGAGCACGGCCCGACCGGCGAGTGCCGTGCGGCGGGCTGCCGATGCAAGCGCTTTATGCCGGAGATTCATCGGGCAGACCGGCGGCGACGGCGCCCCTACCGAGTGAGACGCTGAGAAAGAGGAGGGGGGGCGTATGTGGCGATACAAGCTTGTACGTATGAGCCTCGACGGCTGGGAGGCAGTTGCGGTTATCACTCGGACGGATGGGCTGGGAGTGCTGCTAAAAATGGCCCACGAAGTCGCGTCGTTCTAGTGCGAGAGGCCGAGATGGTCGAAGGCGGGAGGACCCATCGAATCATCGGAAGCACGTCCGTGTCACGTCACCGTTGTTGGTCATACTCGCGGCCTCATTGCCGCTCGACGGGAATCCCCAGAGCGGCCCGGATGACATCGGTAGCGGTGAGGATGCCGATCACCCGGCCCTCCTCGGCCACTGGGAGGGCGCCGACGGCGCGATCGTGCATGAGGCGAGCCGCGTCGCGGATGTCCCCGTCGGGAGATACGGTGATGACGGCCCAAGTCATGATCTCGTTCACGCGCAGCCGGGCGAGGGTGCTGCGCAGCTGGTCGCATTCCTCCCGCGCGCAGCGGTCGAGAATCACGGCCCGGAGATCGTGATCAGTGAGCATCCCGATGAGCCGGCGCTCGGCATCGAGCACCGGAAGATGGCGTACCTGCCTGGCCTGCATGATCTTCCAGGCGTCCTCGACGGTCGTATCGTGTCCGACCGTGACAAGCGGCCCGCTCATGACTTCCGCGACGCGCATAGCCTCCAAGTGCTGCCTCGCTTCCCGGCTACTCCCTGAGACTCTTCTCGCGCTCATGCGTGCAGAACTCGCCGAGAACCGGCTTGACGAGCCGCGCGTAGTCCGCGTACGCCATGCGGACCACCTCGTGGTGGTTACCTGCCTGGAAGACGATTGCGGGCGCCATCGCCAGGCACGCGTCGGCGTAGACCGGAATCCCGTAGAGATGCCCGAACGGTGGCATCGCGCCCAGTTCGCAGTCGGGGGAAAGTCGTCTCAGCTCGTCTTCTGGCACGAGCGAGAGCCGATGCCGCCCTGCCGCGTGCCTGAGGGCATTGAGGTCCAGGCGACAGGCCGCGGGCAGGACCACCATCAGGTGACCATCCCCCTCCTCCGCCAACGCGAGGACCTTTGCGACCTGGCGCTCCGGGATGTGGCTCTCGGCCGCGATCTCGCGCGCCGTGAAGGCCTCGCCGTGAGCCAGGGTCTCGTACGAGGCGTGGCCATGATCCAGATACCGCTTGAGGCGATCATTCACCGCCATGGTGCCCTCGTTCTTCGTCGGCCTGGACGCCAGCTCGCTACAGCCGGCAGGCCCCCGGATCGCATTTCGAGAAGAACTCGTGCGCCGTCATGTCCTCGCCGGCCCCGAGGGTCAGGATCTGCCCGGCCTTGGACCCGGATCGATAGACCGTGACGCCCTTGAGCCCTAGGCTCCACCCGTCCAGATAGGCGCGGGCGATCTCCTCTCGGCTCGCGTCCTTCGGGAGATTGATCGTCTTGGAGACGGCATTGTCCACGTGGCGCTGGAAGGCCTGCTGGATGCGAAGGTGCTGGCCGATCGGCACCTCGGTCGCGGTGGCGAAGAGCCGCCGGATGGGCTCGGGCAGGCCCCGGAGGTCGCCGACCCGACCGGTCGCGAGCACCACATCGATCAGGTCCGGGAATTCGCGTCGATGTTTCTCGGCATACCGCAGCATGAGCGGGTTGATCTCGATCAGCGGTTCGCCTCCCAGCGTGTGCTCGCGGCGGTAAGCCAGGGCGAAGAGCGGTTCGATGCCACCGCTGGTGTCGGCGATGATGCTCACGGTGCCGGTCGGCGCGATCGAGAGCCGCGTGGCGTTCCGCACTCGCTCACCGGTCGCCGCGTAAACGCTGCAGGCCCAGTTCGGGAAGACGCCACGCATGTCGGCGAGCACCTGCGAGGCCCGGCGCGCCTCCGCGGCGATGAAGGCCATCAGCCGGTCCGCCCAGCGGATCGCTTCGTTCGAGGCGTACGGGATCCCTAGCAGGATCAGGCATTCGGCGAAGCCCATCACTCCGAGGCCGATCTTGCGATTGCCTCGCGTGGCCTCGGCCACCTCGGGCAGCCGCTCTCGCGTGATCTCGATGACGTCGTCGAGGAACCGGACCCCTGCGTGGACCGTCTCCCGCAGCCGGTCCCAGTCGATCTCCATCCGTCCGTCGGTCCGCCTCACCATGTTGGCCAGGTTGATCGATCCCAGCACGCAGCTCTCCCAGGGCAGGAGAGGGACCTCTCCGCACGGGTTGGTGGTCTCGATCTCGCCAAGCGTGGGCGTCGGGTTGGTACGATTGATCGTGTCGAGATAGAGCACCCCGGGATCGCCCGTCTGCCACGCGGTCTCCACGATCCGGTCGAACACGGCCCGGGCTTGCTGTCGCCCCGCGCTCTGGCCGGTGCCGGGATGGACCAAGTCATACGAGTCTTGCGCCTGCACCGCGTTCATGAACGCGTCCGTCACCCCGACCGAGAGGCTGAAGTTCTCGAGCGCACCGCGGGTCCGCTTTGCCTCGACGAATTCCAGAATGTCCGGGTGAGTGACCCGCAACACGCCCATGTTGGCGCCGCGGCGGCGCCCACCCAGTTTGATGTTCTCGGTCGCGCAGTCGAACACGCGCATGAACGAGACCGGCCCCGAAGCTTCCCCGCCCGTGGAGCCGACCACGTCACCCTGTGGGCGGAGATGGGAGAACGAAAAGCCGGTCCCTCCTCCGGTCCGCTGGACCAGGGCCATCGCCCTGAGCCCGGCGAAGATCGACTCCATGGAGTCCTCCACCGGGATCACGAAGCAGGCGGCGAGCTGACCGAGTGCGGTGCCCCCGTTCATGAGTGCTGGGGAGTTCGGCAGGAAGTCGAGCGTGCTGAGGAGGCTTCCGAAAACTCCCTGCCAGCGGTCCGCCTCTCTCGCCGTGCCAAGCACCAGCTCCGCCTGGGACACGGCACGGGCGACCCGGTCGAACAGCTCACCGGGCGTCTCGATGACCTGCCGGTTCAGGTCCCGACGTAGGTAGCGGGCGTCGAGCACCCGCCGCGCGCTGGGGGAGAGATCGGCCCCGAGTCCTGGCGAACCCATGCACCCTCCTCTCGGCCATTGACGCGGCCGGGGAGTTTCTCGGTAGGGCAAGGACGATGCCAGCGCGGGAATCGACGAATCGGGCCGTCAAATAAAGATGCCTAGTCGCCGTGCCGCCGATCCGGTGGGGCGACGGCTCCCCGGCTGAGGCATCTGCATCCCGGTTTCCCCCCGGTGACCAGGCGCAAGCCCGCGACCCGACGCGGTTCAGCCATGGCACCTACCTTGCTCCCCGGAGGCACCTGCAGAGGGGCGACGATGGCGCGTAAGCCGGTGGTCCTGGTGACCGGCGCGGGGGGCGAGGTCGGTCACGGCCTGATCCATCACCTCGCGGACCTGGGCAACTATGATGTCCTGGCCCTCGATCTGCGACCGTTGGACGAGGCAGTGGTCCAGCAGTGCGCAGCCACCCGGGTCGGCGACATCCTCGACCGTCACCTGCTGGACCGGCTGCGAAGCGAGTTCGAGATCTCGGTTGTCTTTCACCTGGCGGCGCTCCTTTCCTCGCGCGCGGAGTTCGTCCCGGAAACGGCTCACGAGGTAAATGTGCAAGGCACCCTCAATCTCCTCCGCCTCGCCATCGATGAAGCCCGCTCGCTCGGTCGCCCGGTCAAGTTCCTGTTCCCCAGCTCGATCGCGGTGTACGGCCTCCCGGATCTCGACACGAAACGGGCAGCCGGCAAGATCATCGAGGCTGCATGGCTTCAGCCCATCACGATGTACGGGTGCAACAAGCTCTATTGCGAGCATCTGGGCCGCTACTTCGCGCGTCACTATCGTCAGCTCGCGGCCGGCGGCCCGAGTGGCGTCGACTTCCGGTCGATTCGCTTTCCCGGACTGATTTCGGCCTTCACGGTGCCGAGCGGCGGGTCGAGCGACTATGCACCGGAGATGATCCACGCGGCGGCCCAGGGGCGCCCCTACGCCTGCTTCGTCCGGGAGGACACGCGCATCCCGTTCATGGCCATGCCCGACGCAGTCGGCGCCCTGATGGCGCTGCTCGAGGCGCCCGCGAACGCCCTGACGACCTCCGTGTACAATGTCGCGGCGTTCAACCCCAGCGCGGGTGAGCTGGCCGGGCTGGTGCGGCGGGCGTTCCCAGGGGAGCGGATCACGTTTGCTCCAGATCCGCGCCGGCAGGCCATCGTCGATTCGTGGCCCGAGGACATCGACGACGCACGGGCCCGGCGGGACTGGGGCTTCAAACCAACTCACGATCTTCGCCGTACGTTCGAGGACTACCTGGCGCCCAATATCGCGCGGCGCTACGCCGCCCACTGACCGGGCGCGCGCCAACAGCCCGCGGAGCCGGAGGGTGTACGGTCAGATAAGGCAACGGTTTCAAGCCGAGCTCGAGGCCATCCGCGAGGCCGGCCTCTGGAAGGGCGAGCGGCTCATCGAAGGACCGCAGGGAGCCCGGGTGGCGGTGGCTGGCCGTGAAGTGCTCAACTTCTGCGCCAACAACTATCTCGGGCTGGCCAACGAGCCGACGCTCGTCCGAGCGGCGCAGGAGGGCCTCGCCCGCTGGGGATTCGGGCTCGCGAGCGTGCGATTCATCTGCGGCACCCAGACGATCCACAAGGAGCTGGAGGCCGCCATCGCACATTTCCTGGGAATGGAGGACGCGGTGCTCTATACGTCGTGCTTCGACGCCAACGGCGGCCTCTTCGAGACCCTGCTCGATGAGCCCGACGTGGTCATCTCGGACGCGTTGAACCACGCCTCGATCATCGACGGCATCCGCCTGTGCCGCGCCCAGCGCCAGCGCTATGCCCACGGCGACATGGCCGACCTCGAGCGCCTCCTCGAAACCACCCGCGAGGCGAGAGCCCGGCTGATCGTGACCGACGGGGTGTTCTCCATGGACGGCGATGTGGCGCCCCTGGCCGCGATCTGCGATCTGGCCGACCGGTACGATGCGCTGGTGATGGTGGACGACAGCCACGCGACGGGCTTTTTCGGGCCCACGGGCCGCGGGACCCCCGAGCACTGCGGCGTGGCTGGGCGGGTGGACATCATCACCTCGACGCTCGGCAAGGCGCTTGGCGGCGCCAGCGGCGGCTTCACGGCGAGCCGGACCGAGATCGCGGCGCTCCTACGCCAGCGCTCCCGGCCGTATCTCTTCTCGAACACGCTGCCGCCAGCCCTCGTGTCGGCGGCTCTCGCCGGGCTCGCGCTCCTCTCGGGGTCGACCGAGCGTCGTGACAAGCTCATGGCCAATACGCGCTGGTTCCGTCGAGCCATGACCGAGGCAGGCTTCGGCGTCCGGCCCGGCGACCACCCGATCGTAGTCATCATGCTGGGCGACGCCAGGCTCGCGCACCGGCTCGCGGCGGATCTCTTCGAAGAGGGCATCTACGTGGTCGGTTTCTCCTATCCAGTAGTTCCAAAGGACCAGGCGCGCATCCGCGTCCAGATCAGCGCTGCCCACGAGCTGGCCCATCTCGAGCGGGCGGTGGCCGCCTTCGTCAAGGTCGGCCGGGCTCACGGGGTGATCTGACCTGCCGCGTGCCATGAGGTCCCGTGATGGCCCGCTCGCCGGGCTCTGCGTCGGCGAGACACCGGTCGACTCGGCTGGGGAGTGACCACGTACAGGATATGCGCTGTCATCGGTCTGTTCGTCTTCGGGACTGCTCTGCATACGTGGCCCAGCAGCGCTGCGGAAAATTCGGGCACACCGGTCCTCGTCTATCACCGCTTCGGTCCCACCGTGGCCGACCGCATGACCGAGCGGACGTCGGTGTTGCAGGAGCAAGTCGAGCACCTCCAGAGACACGGCTACACGGTAGTACCGCTGCGAACGCTCGTGGCGTATCTGCGCGGTGAGGGTGCTGCCCCGCCGAGCCGCTCCGTGGTGATCACCGTCGATGACGGCCATCGCTCCGTCTACACGGACATGCTCCCGTTATTGCAGCGCTACCGCTTCCCGATCACCGTCTTCATCTACCCCTCGGCGGTGTCCCGTGCGACGTATGCGATGACGTGGGAGCAGTTGCGTGAGCTTGCCGCCACCGGTCTTGTCGACATTCAGTCTCATACCTACTGGCACCCGAACTTCGCCCAGGAAAAGACGCGGCTCCCGCGCGGCGACTACGAACGCTTGGTCGAAGATCAACTCGCGAAGTCCAAGTTCACGCTGGAACACCAGCTCGGAACGCGGGTGGATATGCTGTCTTGGCCGTTCGGCATCTATGAAGACGATCTCGGCAGCCGCGCGACCTGAGCGGGCTACATCGCGGCCGTCACTCTCGAGCGACGCCACGCGACCGCGCGAGATTCGGTCATGACGCTGCCGCGGTACCTGGTCACCGACGAGGACAGGGGTTCGCGGTTTCAGGCCCTTCTCGAGGGACCGGCCCGGGTGTCCAGGCCGGCTCACTGATTCTCGTGTCTGTCTGCCATGATGTCGCCGCCGCCGGGGTGATTATCGATGACGAGGTCGTGCTGACCGAGCCCGACGGGACATTCTGGTCGGCGCAAGACCTGGGGCCGCACAACCACATTGGGTCTGCCGATCCCCACCCGACGGCCCCGGTCGCGCCTTGCGTATCGAGAAGGTCGCGAAAGGATTGAGGGGATCGATTGGCACCCCTGTTGCTGCGAATCTGAACGACGGGCGATAGCGCATCGGCGCCCGCCAAGGAGCCCATATGACACTGGAGACGCAGAGAACCCGGATCAGCGGCATTGAGGGAGACCGGGCGCTCCGCGCTCGGACCGCGAAGCTGATGAGGACGCTGCTCGCCAAACTCGCGGTCCGGCCGCTTCGGAGCGAGGCCGTGTTCGTGGACGACGCCCGGCCGAGAGGGGGGCGCGCGCTGCGCTGCGCTCTGACGGTTCGCCTGCCCTATCGGCCGAACATCCGCGTGGAGCGTTGCGCCGAGACGCCGCGCCTGGCGTTCGACGCGGCCTTCGCCATCCTGGAGCGCCAAGTCGAACGCTACCGGGAGCGAGAGCGGGAGAATAAGCGGCATCCCAAGAAGTACTTCGCGGCCGAGCGCGAACTGGCCGGAGAGCGGCCGCGGCCTGCGCAACGCGCCTAGCGAGGCTCCATGGATCCGAAGGCTTGCGTGATCGAGCTGGCTCGGGGCGGCTGATTGTGGCACGCCGGCTCAGTCATTGGGTCCTGGAGGCCCGGGTCAGTCTCGAGCGCTGATTCGCCCAACCTCGGTCAGATAGGTACGGTGAGCACCTCTTTTCGATCAGCTACGAAGAACACAATGAGCCTCGCAGGCTCGGTCCCGCTTGCATTTCGGGAGATGCTATGGACCGATTCGGGTGGCTCATACCACGTCTCACCTTCGGTGTAGGTAGTCGGAGGTGCGGTACCGATTTCGGAGACGATTGTCCCACGGGCAACATAACCGAAGGCGGGCCCAGGATGACGGTGTCTCGGCGATCCTGCACCCGGCGCGTATTCGATGCTGACGATGACCACCTGCTTGCCCGTCACGTTCGGTAGATCGTGACGGAGAATCTCGGTAGAGGTCACCGGCCGGCCTGAGATCTGGGCCGTAGCGGTTCGCGCGCGCCCGCCGAGCACCGCGGCAATGGTGCCAAGAACAGTCTGAAGTGCGGTTCGTCGGCTGAGCATATCGGCCTCCGCCTCTCTGATTTAGCCAGCCTCACGAGCGGCCATGCGGGCGAGCTGACGGATCAACGCAATGGCGAGCTTCGGATTCGCGCGGACGATGTGCTCCAGCCGATCGGCCGCGATCACCAGGAGGAGCCCATCCTCGATGGCGACCGCCGTGGCCGAGTGAGGACCTCGCCGGAAACGCGACCTCACCCAGGAGATCACCGGTCCCGAGCGTCCCGAGCACACGCTCCTCGCCGCCGAGCGCTCGTCTGATTTCGATTCGCCCCCCGGTGCACGAGATACGCTTCCTCACCTGCGGGTTCGCCTTGTCGAAAGATCACGTCTCCCGACCTGAACGACCGCGCCGGCACCCCCGCGACGTCGTTCGTGCTCGGCACGCCGTCCCCGCTCGACGCGCGGTCCGCTGACGCCGCACAAGAGACGGAGTGCATCCTAGCGCGCCGGGCGCTTCCTGGGCACGATCACGAGATCGGACTGCTCCGGCTTCTTCGAGGGGTCGAGGGACGGCACCGGGCCGAGATCCCGCGGTGGCAGCGAGAGCTTCGGTTCAGTTCGATGCGCCTGCGCCGGCCTTGCCGGAGGTTTCGCCTCTCGGGTGATTCGCGCCTTGCCTTTCTGGACTTGGCGCTTCCGTGAGGCCGATGGCCGAACGGCCTCGCCCTCGGGTGCTTTCGGGTCCGGGATTGCCTCGGGAGTCAGATGGGTCGACGCGCTCAGGGCAATGGCGGCACGAGTCCGTGCATTGAGCGTGTACCGGTGCTTTGGCACCACGAGGCCCTCAGGGGCCTGGGCGGGTTGTCGTCGCGCCTTGCGCTTTTTCATGTCAAGTCTCCTTCGCCTGGTCGTCGTAGAAGGGCAGCGCCGCGGCCGTGCCACCGGTCGAGTCGCGCCCTGAGGATGCGGTGAGACAGGTGTAGCCGAACCTCCCCAGGACCGGACCGCGGTGACCCGAAAGTCCGGATCGTCATCGACGATAAGTATCCGGAACTCCGTCGAACGGCCCTCGGTGCCTGCGCCACACACCACTCCTGACATAGGGCCCGGCAAGGGCCGTACCAGGTGACGCTCGTCTGGCGAGGCGCGTTCGCCCCATCCGATGAGGCCGATCCGCCTCGCCGGGAGACCAGGAACCCGGTAAGTTCGCGCCGGAAGACGCACGCGCCGGCGCGCCATGCTGGCATCGCGCTTGCTCGCGCTAGACGGCACACAGATCCATGAGCGTGCTGGAGACCAAGGACCTGACGCGGCGGTTCGGAACGTTGACTGCCGTCGACGCGCTCACCATGTCGGTCGAAGCCGGTGAGATCTTCGCGCTCCTGGGCGCCAATGGCGCCGGCAAGACCGTGACCATGAAGATGCTGACGACGCTCCTCCGGCCCAGCGGGGGGAACGCGAGGGTCGCCGGCTTCGACATCGTTCACCACGCGGCCCAGGTGCGGCGGGTGATCGGGTACGTCCCGCAGCTCGTGTCGGCCGACGGGGCACTGACCGGCTACGAGAACCTGCTCATCTTCGCCAAGCTCTACGATATCGCGCGATCTGACCGGGATCAGCGAATCAGAGAGGCGCTGGCCTTTATGGAGCTCACCGAGGTCCGCGACAAGCTCGTGCGCGAGTACTCGGGTGGGATGATCCGGCGCCTGGAGATCGCGGCCGCGATGCTGCACCGCCCGCCGGTGCTGTTCCTCGACGAGCCGACG
>Ga0187766_10000692_pt1 | contig 19116 bp, 15 predicted proteins | sample 0216_QUI02_MP05__4_FD_132971 | JGI IMG/M metagenome (GOLD analysis project Ga0187766, IMG submission 132971) | Tropical peat soil microbial communities from peatlands in Department of Meta, Colombia - 0216_QUI02_MP05_20_MG | ecosystem: Environmental > Terrestrial > Soil > Wetlands > Peat ... | reverse complement strand
TTGGTCAGCGGCGCGGCAATGGCCGAGATGTTCACCGCCTGGAAATCCTCCTTGTGCAGCTTGGCCACGGGCGCCTGGCCGGTGATGCACAGGATCGGGATCGAGTCGGCCTGGGCCGAATACAGGCCGGTGATCATGTCGGTGCCGGCGGGGCCCGAAGTCCCGATGCACACGCCGATGTTGCCGGCGACCGCGCGGGTGTAGCCCTCGGCCATGTGCGACGCGCCTTCCACGTGACGGGCGAGGATGTGGGCGATGCTGCCGCGCGCCTTGAGCGCGGAATACAGCGGATTGATCGCGGCGCCGGGGACGCCGAAGGCGGTGGTGACGCCCTCGCGCTCCACGACATGCACGGCTGCATCGATGGCTCTCATCTTGGGCATGATGGTCCTCTTCAGGGTGCTGATCTTGTCAGGAGCTCTCGAGAAGCGCGGCAAGGCGCAGGCGCGCGATCTTGACGACCTCTTCGAGGCAGCGGGCGAATTCGACTTGACGGGCGTTTTCGACGCGCGCCGCCAGCGAAGCGAGGATTTCGCTGCGAGAGCGGCCCTTCACCGCCATGACGAACGGGAAACCGAACTTCTCCCGATAGGCGCGATTACCGCTGCGAAGCGCGCGCAGCTCGTCGGGGCTGCAGCGGTCGAGCCCGGCGGACGCCTGCTCGCCGACCGATTCCGCGGTCATCGTCCCGGCCGCGGCCTCCTTGCCGGCGAGCTCGGGATGAGCCCGGATCAGGGCGAGTTTCTGTTCTTCCGCAGCGCGTTCGAGCACCGCGGCCATGGCCCTGTGCAGCGCGTCGACGGAGGCAAAAGGGCGCGCTGTCCATGCGCCTTCCGCGATCCATGCTGAATGCTCGAACACCCCGCCCAGCGCGGCGACGAACGCGCTGCGATCGGCCGCCGAGAGCGAGGCGAGCGTGGGCTTGCCGGAACGGGGTATGGTCACTGGGAACTGCCGGTCGATCGTTCGTGCGTGCTGCCCGGTGAAGGATAACGCTCCATCCAGTGCCTTGCGATGTCGACGCGACGGCACACCCACACCCGATCGTGCGCCTCGACGTGGTCGAGGAAGCGCTGCAGCGCGCGGAAGCGACCCGGCCGGCCCAGCAGTCGGCAGTGCATGCCTACCGACATCATCTTCGGTGCATCGGCGCCCTCGGCGTAGAGCACGTCGAAGGCGTCGCGCAGATAGACGAAGAATTGCTCGGCAGTGAAAACGCCTTGCGCGGTGGCGAAGCGCATGTCGTTGTTGTCGAGGGTGTAGGGCACGACCAAGTGCCGTACGTCGCGTCGCTTCGAGGTGCGCACGACGGTCCAGAACGGCAGGTCGTCGCCGTAGTAGTCGGAATCGTAGAGAAAGCCGCCGTGCTCGACGACGAGCCGGCGCGTGTTGGGGCTGTCGCGGCCCGTGTACCAGCCGAGCGGCGCTGCGCCGGTCAGGCGGGTGATGGTCTCGACCGCGCGGCGAAGGTGCTCCGCTTCCGTCGCCTCGTCGACGTTCTGATAGTGAATCCACCGCCAGCCGTGGCAGGCGATCTCGTGCCCAAGCGAGGCGAAGGCCGCGGTCAGCTCGGGATGCCGTTCCAACGCCATCGCGACACCGAACACGGTGAGCGGCAGGCCGCGCCGCTCGAACTCGCGCAGGAGCCGCCAGACGCCGACCCGCGAGCCGTACTCGTAGATCGACTCCATGCTCATGTGCCGCGCCGGATAGGCCTCGGCACCGCTGATCTCCGAGAGGAAGCGCTCCGATTCGCGATCGCCATGCAGCACGCAGCTCTCCGCGCCTTCCTCGTAGTTGAGCACGAACTGCAAGGCGACTCGCGCACCGTGCGGCCAGCCCGCGAGCGGCGGAGTGCGCCCGTATCCGATCAGGTCGCGCGGGTAGTCGTCGGAATCGATGCTCATCGGACAGGACTTGCCTGAATCGGCGCCAGCGCGCGCTTTAGGCGCGTCTCACGCCCAGTATCTCTGCGAGGTCGGCGTCGCGCTTCTCGCCAGGCTGCAGGTTGAGGCGCGCGAGCAAGGCATCGAGATGGGAGCGCATGATGGTCACGGCGCGCCGCCCATCGCCAGCCGCCAGCGCATCGACGAGCTGCGAATGTTCATCGCTGCGGCAGCTGTTGTCGCCGGTGGAACCTTGATAGGCGAGCACGACCAGCGGCGTGCGCGAGACGAGCTGGTCGAGAAACTCGGCCAGCACCGCGTTGCCGGCCATGCGCGCGAGCATGCGGTGGAATTCGACAGAGAGCTTGAGCCCGAGGCGGGTGTCCCCCTGCTCGTAGGCTTCGATCTCGGCGCGAGTGACCGCACGCAACTCGCGCAGTTGCTCGCGCGTGACGGAGCGCACGAGCGACTCGACGATCGCGCCTTCGATGGCGGAGCGCGCGGCGAACAGGTCGCGGCTCTCCTCGACGCTGGGGCTCGCCACGACGGCGCCTCGGTTCGGCCGCAGATCGACCAGCCGCTTGTGGGCGAGCCGCGCGAGCACCTTGCGAATCACCGCGCGCGTCACGCCGAACATGTCGGCCAACGCCACTTCCTTGAGCTTGGTGCCGGGCGGCAGGCGGTGATCGAGCACCGCCTCGTGAATGGTCGCATAGATCCTGTCGTCGGCGGTGGCACCTGGGGCCCCGAACAGCGCCGCGGCGGGGATGCGCGGGGCCGCCCGCATCCGATCCTGCGTCGGACGCGAGCGGCGAATCTTTCGCGAGGGCGCCATGTTATGTCGACATATTGTCATTAAACTGTATACACTTTTTAGCCGCGACGCAACCCGGGCCGACCCCGACGCAGCTTCGTGGGTTTGCGCGCGCAGCATGACGAGTGGATGAAACGGCCGGGCGTCCGAGTCGATGATCGATTACTGGCGAAGCTGCGGCGAAGCATGGGATCGCCCGGCGGCATCGCTGATCGGCCTGCGCCGAATAAGCATGCGCAGCAGCCAGAACACCGCCGCCGCAGCCAGCAGATGCTTGAGCGTGTGGCCGCTCAACAATCCGCCGCTTGCAGAGAAGATCGCGCCATCGAAATGCTCGGCAACTTTCGCCAGCGCGTACAGAATCGCCGCCCCGAGAAGATCCGCGCTCCGGGTGTATGGTGCCTGGAAGAGCGTGACCAGGAGCACAATGACCAGAGTCGATCCGAACTGGACGGCACCATAGGGGTTCAGGTTCTCGGCGCCCGCGGCGGCACTCCAGCGCCAGTACCAGACGCTCGCCGCCCCAAGCGCGACGAGAGGCACCAGCAGGCGCAGACCCGCCTTGGGATTGACGCGCTCGCTCGTGATCGCCGCGACCATGCTCATGAATCCGACCGCCATGGGTAGCCGGTCCCAGACGAGGCGCGGACTGTCGGGCGCCCAATGGTAGTACCCGGAGCCGACGCAGGTCAGGGCGACGGCGGCGAACGCGACACCCCATCCCCAGCGCTCCGATGAATCCAGAAAGGCCGGGCTGCCGTCCGCTCGCGTCCCCCGGGCCACCCACAGCAAACCAGACCCGCCTGCGATGAGGAACGCCAGGCTTGAGACCACGTCGAGGAAATTGGGAATACCGAGCATCGATCGCTGGTCTGCGAACGCGTGGTAGCCCTCGGGCTGTGCGATCGGCGGCACCAGCCACGCTGCCAGCGCAACGGCGATGGCCGCCAGGCACACGGCGGCGACGCGCGCCTCGCGGCCGAAACGGTCCCCTTTCGACGCTTGCTGGACGATGTCAGTCGGCATCCTGGCGAGGGCGCCCGGGCATAGGTCGGGAATGGGCGCTGCTCCCAAGCTTTCTCCTCCGAGCTTCCGCCGTCAAGGCGGTTCCTTTGAAGCAATTGCTGGGCGCTGTGCGCCGCATTATGTAAACACTATCACAGGGTATTGTAACCACATTAACGCGCATATTGTTGACATTGATCTAGGCGCGTGCCATAGTCGCCTTGAGGAGAAGGCGATGGGCCGGCTGACCACGCACGTGCTCGACACCGCCAACGGCCGTCCGGCGGCCGGGGTGCGGGTGCGGGTGTACGCGCTCGACGCATCGGACGGCACGCGGCTGCTGCTGCGCGACGTCACCACCAACACCGATGGCCGCTGCGATGCGCCGTTGCTGGAAGGCGCGGACTTCGGCGTCGGCCGCTACGAGATCGTGTTCGGAGCCGGCGCGTACTTCGCGGCGCTTGGAGTTGTGCAGTCACAGCCGCCTTTTGTGGAGGATGTGGTGCTACGATTTGGCATCGCCGATCCCAAGCAGCACTACCACGTCCCGCTTCTGGTTTCGCCCTGGAGCTATTCGACGTACCGGGGCAGCTGAGCAAGGCCCGAGATCGACGCGGGCGGGATCCGATTGAACTGAAGGCGACAGTCGCCGGAGAAAGTCATGGCAGCCAGGCAGAGAACACCTGTGAATGGCGACGCGATCCGTTTCGTGCTCGATGGCGAGATCCGCACGGTTGAAGGCGTGTCACCGACCCGCACCGTGCTCAACTTCCTGCGTGAGGACCTCGGGCGCACGGGGACCAAGGAGGGCTGCGCCGAGGGCGACTGCGGCGCCTGCACCGTCGTGCTCGCCGAGCTAGCCGGCAGCGACGTGCGCTTTCGCGCCGTCAACTCCTGCATCCAGTTCGTGCCGACGCTGGACGGCAAGGAACTCATCACCGTCGAGAGCCTGAGAGGGCCCGACGGTGCGTTGCATCCCGTGCAGCGCGCGCTGGTCGACTGCCACGGCTCGCAGTGCGGCTTCTGCACCCCTGGCTTCGTGATGTCGCTGTTCGCGCTGTACAAGACGAAGCAGAATCCGACCCGCGCCGAAATCGGCGATGCGCTGGCAGGCAACCTCTGCCGCTGCACGGGCTACAGGCCGATCGTCGACGCCGGCAGGAAGATGTACGAATATGCCGCCGAGGGACAGGACCGCCACCAGCATTGGATGAACTGCTCGTTTTCCATGGCGAGCGACCGCGAGATCACCCAGAGCGAGCGGGAAATGATTGAGCGGCTGCGCGCCATCCGTCGCGGCAAGATGCTGGTCGTGCGCCATGGCGCGGCGACGTTCTATGCTCCGACGACGCTGAAGGAGCTCGCCGAAGCTCGCGCCGAGAATCCCGATGCGCGCATGCTGGCCGGTGCCACCGACGTCGGGCTCTGGGTCACCAAGCAGCACAAGGATCTGCCGACGATCATCTACGTGGGCGACGTGGCCGAGCTCAAGACCATCCGTACGACGGAAGCCGGCATCGACATCGGCGCCGGGGCGAGCCTGACCGACGCCTACGACGCGCTGGTGGGCGCGTACCCCGAGCTTGGCGAGCTCTATCGGCGCTTCGCGTCGCCGCCGATCCGCAACGCTGGAACGCTCGGCGGCAACATCGCCAACGGCTCGCCGATCGGCGACTCGATGCCGGTGCTCATGGTCCTGGGCACAACGCTGGTGCTGGGCAAGGGCCGGCACAGCCGGGAGATTGCGCTCGACGAGTTCTATCTGGGGTACCAGAAGACGGCGCTGGAGCCAGGCGAGTTCGTCGAGCGCGTGCGCGTGCCTCGGCGGGAGACGTCTTGGCAGCTGCGCACCTACAAGATCTCCAAGCGCTTCGATCAGGACATCTCGGCGGTGTGCGGGGCGTTCCGCCTGACGCTCGAGCGCGGCAAGATCGCCGAGGCGCGCGTCGCGTTCGGCGGCATGGCGGCAACGCCGAAGCGGGCGGCGGCCGCCGAGCGCGCACTCGCCGGCCGCGAATGGAGCGAAGCGACCGCGAGGGCCGCGATGGCCGCGCTCGACCGCGACTTCTCGCCCATCACCGACATGCGCGCGAGCGCTGCGTACAGGCGCAGCGTCGCGCGCAACCTGCTGTACAAGTTCTATCTCGAGACCTCGGGCCAGAAGGCGCCCACGCAGGTCGTCGAGTTCGCGATCTAGAGGCGACGCATGGACACTCATCCAGCCGGCGGCGCGGGTGCGGCAATTCCCCACGACAGCGCGCATCTGCACGTGAGCGGCGAGGCGCTCTATATCGACGACATCCCCGAGGTGCGCGGCACGCTGCACGCGGCGATCGGCATGAGCGAGCGGGCGCACGCGCGCATCAAGTCGCTCGATCTGACGCGCGTGCGCGCTGCGCCGGGTGTCGTCGCCGTGCTCACCGCCAGGGACGTTCCGGGAAAGAACGACTACGGCCCCGTCGTCGCCGACGACCCGATCTTCGCCACGACGCTGGTGCAGTACTACGGCCAGTCGATCTTCGCGGTGGCCGCTGAGACGGTGGAGCAGGCGCGCCGCGCGGCGCGCCTGGCGGCCGTCGAATACGAGGACTTGAAGCCGATCCTGACTGCGGAGGCCGCCGTGCGAGCGGAATCGTTCGTGCTGCCGACCGAGCGCATGCAGCGCGGCGATCCGGCGACAGCCATCGCCGCGGCGCCGCACCGGCTCTCCGGCCGGATCCACATCGGCGGGCAGGAGCAGTTCTACTTGGAGGGCATGATCGCCTATGCCGTCCCGAAGGAGGACGGCAGGATACTCGTCTACAGCTCGACCCAGCACCCGGGAGAAGTGCAGCACCAGGTGGCGCACGCGCTGGACCTCGACGCCAACGCGGTCACGGTGGAGTGCCGGCGCATGGGAGGCGCCTTTGGCGGCAAGGAAAGCCAGCCCGGCCTGTTCGCGTGCATCGCGGGGCTTTTCGCGCAGAAGCTCAAGCGACCGGTCAAGCTTCGCATGGACCGCGACGACGACATGATGATCACCGGCAAGCGCCACGACTTCGTTACCGACTACGAGGTGGGCTTCGACGGCGAGGGACGAATTCTCGGCGTCGAGTTCACGCTCGCCGGCCGCTGCGGGTACTCCGCCGATCTCTCCTGCTCGATCAACGACCGCGCGATGTTCCACAGCGACAACTGCTATTACCTCGCCAATGTCGGCATCACCAGCTATCGCGGCAAGACCAATACGCAGTCGAACACCGCGTTCCGCGGCTTCGGCGGGCCGCAGGGCATGGTCGGCATCGAGCACGTGGTCGACGAGATCGCGCGTTACTTGAGCAAGGACCCCATCGACGTGCGCCGGATCAACTTCTACGGCACGACCGAGCGCAACGTCACGCACTATCACCAGACCATCGTCGACAACGTGATCGGCGACATCGTCGATCAACTGGAGAAGAGCTCGGAGTATCGCGCTCGGCGCGAAGCCATCCGCGCCTGGAACCGCGGCAGCCCGTGGCTCAAGCGAGGCATCGCATTCACCCCTGTGAAGTTCGGCATCTCGTTCACCGCGACGCACCTGAATCAGGCGGGAGCGCTCGTTCACGTCTATACCGACGGCACGGTGCTGCTCAATCACGGCGGCACCGAGATGGGGCAGGGGCTGTTCACCAAGGTGGCGCAGGTCGTCGCGCAGGAGCTTTCTATCGACGTCGACCGAATTCGCGTGACCGCATCGGACACGAGCAAGGTGCCCAACGCATCGGCGACGGCCGCCTCCTCAGGGTCGGACATCAACGGCAAGGCCGCCCAGGCGGCGGCGATCGCGCTGCGCGAGCGCCTGAGCGCGTTCGCCGCGGAGCAGTTCAAGGTCCCGGTGGACAAGGTGCGCTTTGCCAGCAACCGCGTGAGCGTCGGCGACAAGACGATTGCGTTCGCAGAGTTGGTGCGGCTCGCGTACTTCGCACGCGTATCGCTGTCGGCGACCGGCTTCTACAGGACGCCGAAGATCGGCTACGACCGCAAGACCTGGGTCGGCAATCCGTTCTACTATTTCTGTTACGGCGCAGCGGTCTCCGAGGTAATCGTCGATACACTCACAGGTGAGAATCGCCTGCTGCGCGTGGACATCCTCCACGACGTCGGTCGCTCGCTCAATCCCGCGATCGACACGGGGCAGATCGAGGGGGGCTTCATCCAGGGGATGGGCTGGCTCACCATGGAACACCTGTGGTGGAACGACAAGGGCAAGCTGATGACTCACGCGCCGTCCACCTACAAGATCCCGGTAGCCAACGACGTCCCGCCGGTACTCAACGTGAAGATCTACGAATCCGGAATCAACGCCGAGGACTCGATCTATCGCTCCAAGGCAGTGGGCGAGCCCCCGCTGATGGCGGCGATCTCGGTGCACCAGGCGATCAAGGACGCGATCGCCAGCATCGCTGAGTATCGCGCGAGCCCGCGCCTCAACGCGCCGGCGACAGCCGAGGAGATTCTGCATTGCGTCGAGGAGCTGCGGGCGCGCACAGCCGGAAGCGCGGCTCCTGCAGAGGTCGAGAAGGTCGACGCATGAACGACTGGATTCTCGCCTTGGAGCGTTGTCGCACCCGCGGCGAGCGCGCCGTGCTGGTGAGCGTGGTCTCGTCCAAAGGCTCGGTTCCGCGCGAAGCGGGGACCCGCATGGTGGTCACCGCCGAGGGCTTGGACGGCACGATCGGCGGCGGTCATCTCGAGCTGCAGGCGATCGGCATCGCCCGCGACATGCTCGCCGCGGCAGCAGAGAGCACCGGCGAGCTCAAGCGCTTTCCCTTGGGCGCGAGCCTTGGGCAATGCTGCGGCGGACTGGTGAACCTGCTCTTCGAGCCCGTGGGTACCGACGCCGCCTGGGTTTCGTTGCTTGCATCGCTTCGCCGGTCCGGCCGGGCCGTCGTGGTCGCGACGACGGCCAACCGCGCCACCGCAGGCAAGCTGCTGGTGACCTCGGCGGGGCTGCACGGCTCGCTGGGCGATCCGCAACTCGATGAGAGCATCGCCGTCAAGGCGCGCGATATGCTGGCGACCGCCGCTTCGGCACAGCTCGTCCGCACGCCCGCGAACGAGGCGCGGGGCGAGGAGCTCGTATTCCTGGAGGTGTTGCACGATCCCGATTTCAGCATCGTGCTCTTTGGTGCAGGCCATGTGGGTCGAGCGCTCGCCGGCGTCCTGTCGGGAGTTCCCTGCCGCCTGACCTGGGTCGACAGCCGCGAACACGAATTCCCGGCAGAAGCTCCCCGCAATGCGACCATCATCGTCACCGACGATCCCGAAGACGAGGTCGCTGCGGCGCCGCCGGGCGCGTATTTCCTGGTGATGACCCACAGCCACGCCCTCGACCAGGCGCTGGCAGAGCGCATCTTGGAGCGCGGCGACTTCGCCTACTTCGGGCTCATCGGATCGGCGACCAAGCGGCGTCAGTTCGAGCGGCGGATGGCGGAGGGCGGCATTCCGCCGGCGCGATTCGCCACCATGACTTGTCCGATCGGGGTGCCCGGCATCAAGGGGAAGGATCCTGCGACCATCGCCATTGCGGTCGCGGCGCAGTTGCTGCAGGTTCGGGAACGCGCAATCGCCGCGGGGCAACCCGCCGGCGCAGTCGTGCAGGCTTGAGGGGCGTCGCCCCGCTCCGCGGGGACGTCGACGAAGATCGGAGAGGCAGACGCGCGATGGCGCACGAGCAGGCACGGGCAATAGCCAAGGGCGGAACGCCGCGCTTATCGCTGACCGGTATCACCAAGATCTACCCCTCGGTGGTCGCCAACGAAAACGTCGACTTGACCGTGATGCCTGGCGAGATCCACGCCGTGCTCGGCGAGAACGGCGCAGGCAAGAGCACGCTGATGAAAATAATCTACGGCGTGGTCAAGCCGGACCGCGGCGAAATGAAGTGGGAAGGCGAGACGGTGACCGTCGCCAATCCGGCGCACGCGCGGGAGCTGGGAATCGGCATGGTCTTCCAGCACTTTTCGCTGTTCGAGACGCTGACGGTAGTCGAGAACGTCGCTCTTGCGCTTCCCGGGAAGCCCGACTTGCGCGAGCTCTCGGAGCGCATCCAGCAGGTGTCGCAAAAATACGGCCTGCCCGTCGACCCGCGTCGCATCGTGCATTCGCTTTCGGTGGGCGAGAGGCAGCGCGTCGAGATCATCCGCTGCCTCTTACAGACGCCGAAGCTCCTGATCATGGACGAGCCCACGTCGGTGCTCACGCCGCAAGCGGTGCGCAAGCTCTTCGAGACGCTGCGCCAGCTCGCTTCCGAAGGCTGCTCGATCCTCTACATCAGTCACAAGCTCGACGAGATCCAGGAGCTCTGCCACACGGCCACCGTGCTGCGCGGGGGCAAGGTGTCGGGACACTGCGTGCCGTCGCAGGAATCGCCTAAGTCGATGGCGCGCCTGATGATCGGCAAGGACCTGCCGGTGTGCGAGCACACGCAGGCGAAGGAGGGCGGCGAGGTGCGGCTCAAGCTGGCGGGGTTGTCGCACGCCTCAGACGATCCCTTCGGCACCGACCTCCAGGACCTGCACCTCGACGTGCACTCGGGCGAGATCGTCGGCATCGCCGGCGTCTCCGGCAACGGGCAGCAGGAGCTGCTGTACGCGATTTCCGGCGAGGAGCCGCTGGCCGAGAAGTTTCCGGTCCAGATCGCGGGCACCGAAGCCGGCCGCATGTCGCCCGGCCGGCGTCGGAAGCTCGGCCTGTGCTTCGTGCCCGAAGAGCGTCTCGGGCGCGGCGCCGTCCCGAGCATGTCGCTCGCTGAGAACGCAATCCTCACCGCGGCGAAGACCCGCGGCTTCGTGCGCCGCATGCTCATCGACTTCGAGGCGGCGCGCGCCTTCGCGACCGAATGCATCGAGCGCTACAACGTCAAGAGCGGTGGACCGCTCGCCCAGGCGAGATCGCTTTCCGGCGGCAACCTGCAGAAGTTCATCGTCGGACGCGAGATCATGCAGGACCCCAAGGTGCTGGTGGTGGCGCAGCCGACCTGGGGTGTGGACGTCGGCGCCGCGGCGTTCATCCGGCAATCGATCATCGATCTCCGGAATCGCGGCTGCGCGGTGCTGGTCATTTCGGAAGAGCTCGACGAGCTGTTCGAGATCTGCGACCGCCTCGCGGTGATCGCCAAGGGGCGCCTGTCGCCGGCAAAACCGGCGGCGCAGACCAGCGTCGAGGAGATCGGAGTGTGGATGAGCGGCATGTGGCCGGGCGCAAGCGACGCAGCGGAGGCGCGCCGTGTTCAAGCTTGAGGCCCGCGCGGAAGCTTCAAGGGCGATGCGCTACGCGTCGCCAGCCATCGCGGTGGCGCTCATGGTCGTCGTCGGCATGCTGGTGTTCTCCGCGCTTGGCAAGGATCCGGTCGAGGGCTTCCGCGTCTTCTTCCTGAACCCAGTCCGGGATCTCAATGCCATCACGGAGCTGCTGCTCAAGGCGACGCCGCTGATGCTGATCGCGGTCGGCCTCGCCGTGGGTTTTCGCGCGAACGTGTGGAACATCGGCGCCGAGGGCCAGTTCCTGATGGGTGCCGTCGCCGCAACGGGGGTCGCGCTCGCGTTCCAGAGCAGCGAAAGCCGGCTGATCCTGCCGGCGATGGTCGTCGCCGGCGCGATCGGTGGTGCGCTGTGGGCCGCGCTGCCGGCGCTGCTCAAGACCAAGTTCAACGCCAACGAAATCCTGACCTCGCTGATGCTGGTCTACATCGCCCAGCTCACCGTGTCGTGGCTGGTGTTCGGGCCATGGAAGGATCCCGCAGGGTTCAACTTTCCCCAGACGGAGATGTTTTCCGATGCGGCGCTGCTGCCGATCCTGATCGAAGGCACCCGGCTCAACTTCGCGTTCGTGATCGCGCTGGGCGTGCTCGTCGTCGGTTATGTGTTCATGCAGCGGAGCTTCGCCGGGTTCAAGATGCGCGTCGCCGGCGAATCCGAAGCCGCGGCGCGCTACGCGGGATTCTCCGCAGTCGGCATGATCTGGGTGGGACTGCTCGCGGGCGGCGCAGCGGCCGGCATCGCAGGAATGGCGGAAGTTGCAGGGCCCGCCGGGCAGCTCACCGACAAGCTGAGTATCGGCTACGGTTTCGCAGCGATCATCGTCGCCTTCGTCGGCCGGCTCAATCCCATCGGTATTTTTTTTGCGAGCCTGCTGATGGCGCTGCTCTACATCGGCGGCGAGCAGGCGCAGCAATACCTGAGCCTGCCTTCGTCAATCTCCAAGGTGTTTCAGGGGATGCTCTTGTTCTTCCTGCTCGGATCGGACGTGTTCATTCAGTACCGTCTGCGGCGCACCGCCAAGGCGGCATAGAGCGCAATGGACACGATCGTCACCTCGATGCTGTTCGCGACCATTGTCGCCGGGACGCCGCTGATCATCACCGCGCTGGGCGAGCTCGTCACCGAGCGGTCGGGCGTGCTCAACCTCGGAGCCGAGGGCATCATGGCGGTCGGCGCCATCGCCGCGTTCGCGGTTGCGCACGACAGCCACAGCACCTGGGCGGGTGTCGCCGCGGGCATGGCGGCGGGCGCGGCGATGTCGCTGATCTTCGCGGTGGTGACGTTGACGCTGATGGCCAACCAAGTCGCCTCGGGGCTCGCCTTGTCGATTTTCGGCGTCGGGCTGTCTGCCTTCATCGGCAAGCCCTACGAATCGGGCACGATGCTGGCCGTTCCCTCGGTTCGCATCCCGGTGCTGGCCGACATCCCGGTAATCGGTCCGGCGGTATTCGACCAGCAGTCGCTGGTTTATCTGTCGTGGGCTCTGTTCGCTGGGGTCTTCTGGTTCCTGTACCGCTCGCGAGCAGGGTTGGTGCTGCGCGCGGTCGGGGAGTCGCCGACCTCGGCCCACTCGATCGGATATCCGGTGATCCGCATCCGCTACCTGGCGACGATTTTCGGCGGGGCGATGGCCGGGGTGGGCGGAGCGTTCCTGTCGGTGTTCTACACGCCGCTGTGGGTCGAGGGCATGGTCGCGGGGCGCGGCTGGATCGCTCTGGCGCTGGTGGTGTTCGCCACCTGGCGGCCGGTACGCGTCCTGGTCGGCGCATACTTGTTCGGGGGCGTGATGATCACGCAGCTGTTCCTGCAGGGCTCCGGAGCGCAGATCGACATCCCGTCGCAGTTTCTGTCGTCGCTGCCCTACTGGGCGACGATCATCGTACTGGTGATCATCTCGCGCAACGTGCAGACGATCCGGCTCAACTCGCCGGTGTCCCTGGGCCAGCCATACCGGCCCGACTGATCGTACAGGGTGAGGTAAAGCGCATAATGTTCGCGTCATCCCGGCCCGAAGCCGGTATCTTCTTCCTACCACCACAGAGGAGAGTGGCGATGTTCGATCGCAGAGCAGTGATCAAAGCGGCCGGTGCGTGCGCAACGGCCATCGCATTGAGCTGGATGGCGGCCGCGGCCGCGCAGGCTCCGGCGCAGACCCCGGTCAAGGTGGGTTTCGTCTATGTGAGCCCCATCGGCGACGCCGGATGGACGTTCCAGCACGATTCCGGCCGCAAGCAGATGGAAGCTGCACTCGGCAACAAGGTCCAGACCAAGTATGTCGAGAACGTCGCCGAGGGCGCCGACGCCGAGCGCGTCATCCGCGAGCTCGCGCAAAGCGGCAATGTCATCATTTTCACGACCAGCTTCGGTTACATGAATCCCACCGAGAAGGTCGCCAAGCAGTTCCCGAAGAACGATTTCATGCACGCGACCGGCTACAAGACCGGCCCCAACATGGGGAACTACAACGCTCGGTTCTACGAAGGGCGCTATCTCACGGGCGTGATCGCCGGCAAGATGACCAAGTCCAATATCCTGGGCTATGTCGCCGCTTTCCCGATTCCCGAAGTGCTGCAGGGGATCAACGCTTTCGCCCGCGGCGCGCGCAGCGTCAATCCCAAGGCCGAGGTGCGCGTGATCTGGGTGAACTCGTGGTACGACCCGGGCAAGGAGCGGGAAGCCGCGCTGACACTGATCTCGCAGGGAGCGGACATCGTTACCCACCACACCGATTCGACCGCCGTTGTTCAGGCCGCCGAGGAAAAAGGCAAGTACGCGTTCGGCTACCACTCCGACATGTCGAAGTACGGTCCCAAGGCGCACCTTACAGCCACCACGCACCAGTGGGGCGACTTCTACACCAAGCAGGTCCAGGACGTGATCGCCGGCACTTGGAAACCGACCTCGACTTGGGGTGGCTACAAGGAAGGCATGATCAAGCTCGCGCCGCTCAACCCGGCGATTCCCGCGGATGTGAAGGAGATGGTGGTCAAGCTCGAGGGCGAGCTCAAGGCCGGCAAGTTCCATCCTTTCGCTGGGCCGGTAAAGGACCAGGACGGCAAAGAGCGCGTCGCCGCCGGCAAGGTGATGTCCGACGACGAGCTCGGCAAGATGGACTACTACGTCGAAGGCGTCGCCAGTAAGCTGCCGAAGAAGTAGTCCCTGCTGAGGACTCAGTAGCTTGGCAGTCCCTCCCTCACCCCCGCCCCTCTCCCGGGGGCAGAGGGGTTCGTTCTTGTCGCCTCTCCCTTTGGGAGAGGCCGGCGCGCGCCAGCGCGGCGGGTGAGGGAGAGGTTTTCGAACGCAATGGAAGCCTATATCCTCGACTGGCTGAATCTTCTGCTGCGATGGCTGCACATGATCGCCGGCATCGCCTGGATCGGCGCGTCGTTCTATTTCGTCATGCTGGACAATTCGCTCAAGGCCCCGAAGACGGAGGACGCCAAGCGTGGTGTCTTCGGGGAACTGTGGGCAGTGCACGGGGGAGGCTTCTACGTAAGCCAGAAGTTCCTCACGGGCCCCAAGGGCGAGCCTTTACCCTCCGACCTGCACTGGTCGAAGTGGGAGGCTTATACGACCTGGCTCTCCGGCATGGGCCTGCTCGCCATCATCTATTGGCTCGGCGCGTCGACCTATCTCATCGACAAGAGCGTGCTCGACATCTCGCCGATCGCCGGCGTCGCGCTCAGCGTCGCTGTCATCGTCGGCGGCTGGCTGGTCTACGACACGCTGTGCAAGCTTTTCGCGAAAAGCGAGAACGTGCTCGCCGTGGTGGTCTTCGTGTTCGTGGTGGCGATGTCGTGGGCGCTTTTCCACGTCTTCGGTGCCCGCGCGGCGTACATGCACGTGGGCGTGATGCTGGGCACGATCATGGTCGCCAACGTCTTTTTCGTGATCATCCCGGGACAGAAGCAGATGGTGGCCGAGATCCGAGCCGGACGCGATCCCGATCCGGCGCCGGGGATCGCCGGCAAGCAGCGCTCGGTGCACAACACCTACTACACGCTGCCGGTGCTGTTCGTGATGATAAGTAACCACTATCCGATGACCTTCGGCCACCGCTACGGCTGGCTGGTGCTCGCGGTGATCATGCTGGCCGGCGTGCTGATCCGGCAGTTCTTCGTGCTGCGGCACAAGGGCATGGTCAAGCCGGCGCTTCCGGTGCTCGCGTGCCTGCTGCTCGCCGGCGTGGCCGCAGCGATCGCGCCCAACGTGTCCGGGCCCGGCGGCGACAAGATCGCGTTCGCCAAGGTGCAAGGCGTGATCACCGAGCGCTGCGTCGGGTGTCACGCAGCGCAGCCTCGTCAGGAAGGCTTCGCCCAGCCGCCAAAGGGGGTGATACTGGAGACCGCGGAGCAGATCGTCGCGCAGGCGCCGAAGATCAACGAAACCGTGACTACGCGCTACATGCCTATCGGAAATCTCACGCAGATGACCGACGACGAGCGAGCGCTCATCGCCGCGTGGTTCGCTCAAGGCGCGAAGGTGCAGTGAGCGGCGTCGCCAAGTCGCGCCGTGGGAAAGGAAGGGCCGCGGCGAACCGCCCGACGGTGTTTCGCGGCGAGATCCTGCATTTCGTCGACGACCCAGCGCTTGCCGGCGACAAGGCGCACGTCCATTTCGGCGATGGCGCTCTTCTGGTTCGCGACGGACGCGTCACGGCGGTGGGCGCGTGGGCATCGCTCTCCAAACGCTTGCCGAAGGACGCCAGGGTGGTCGACTACCGCGGACGACTGATCGCACCCGGGTTCATCGACACGCATATCCATTACCCGCAATCCGACATCATTGCCTCCTACGGCGAACAACTGCTCGAATGGCTCGAGCGCTACACCTTTCCGACCGAGCAGCGCTTCGGCGACCCCAAGCACGCGAGAGAAGTGGCTGGCTTCTTCCTCGACGAGCTGCTGCGCAACGGAACGACCACGGCGATGGTCTTTGCGAGCGTCCATCCCGCTTCGGTCGACGCGATCTTCGAAGCGGCGCGGGAGCGCGGGATGTGCATGGTCGCCGGCAAGGTGCTGATGGACCGCAACTGCCCGGAGTTCCTGCGCGACACGGCCGAGTCGGGTTACGCGGAGAGCTTGGAGCTGATCGAGCGCTGGCACGGCCGCGACCGGCTGCTCTACGCGGTCACGCCGCGCTTCGCGCCCACCTCGACCGAGCGCCAGCTCGAGCTCGCAGGGCGGCTGCTCAACGAGCACCCCGGCGTGCTCATGCAGTCGCACGTCGCCGAGAATCTGGACGAGGTGCGCTGGGTGGCGGAGCTCTTTCCCTGGAGCCGCAGCTACCTCGACGTCTACGACCGCTTCGGCCTGCTGCGCCGTGGCGCGGTGTACGCGCACTGCATACACCTCGACGAGCGCGACCGGCAGCGCATGGCCGAGACGGGCGCGGCGATGGCGTTCTGCGCGACGTCGAACCTGTTCCTGGGCAGCGGCCTGTTCGACCTCGATGCCGCGCTCGCGCACGGCGTCAATGTCTCCATTGGCACCGACGTCGGCGGAGGCACGAGCTTTTCCATGTTGCGGACGCTCGCCGAGAGCTACAAGGTCGCGCAGCTCGCGCGGCAGCGCTTATCACCATTGCGTGCGTTCTACCTCGCCACGCTGGGCGGCGCGCGAGCGCTGGGCCTGGAGGACCGTCTGGGGAATTTCGCGGTGGGCAAGGCGGCCGACTTCGTCGTGCTCGATGCTTCCGCGACGCCTCTGATGGCACGGCGAATGGAACGCGCGCAGGGACTGGTCGAGGAGCTGTTCGTGCTGATGATGCTCGGCGACGACCGCGCCGTTGCGGCCACCTACATCAGTGGCGAGCGCCGCCACGTACGCAGGAGCGAAAGGCGCGCTACTTCGCGTCGCGCAGGAGCCGGATGAGGCTGGAGGTGTCCCAGCGGCCGCCGCCGCGCGCCTGGATGCGCGAGTAGAACTGATCGATGACGGCAGTCATGGGCAGAGCCGCGCCGTTGCGACGCGCCTCGGACAGGCAGATTGCCAGATCCTTGCGCATCCAGTCGACGGCGAAGCCGAAGTCGAACTGATCCGCGGCCATCGTCTTGCCCCGGTTCTCCATCTGCCACGATTGAGCGGCACCCTTGGAGATCACGTCGAGCACGCGTTCGACGTCGAGCCCCGCTCTCCCCGCGAAGTTGATGCCCTCCGCCAGTCCCTGGATCACGCTCGCAACGCTGATCTGGTTGACCATCTTGGTGAGCTGCCCGGCGCCGGCAGGCCCCATCAACGTGACGGCTCGGGCATAGCTCGCGAGCACCGGCTCGGCGGCAGCGAAGACATCGGCGTCGCCGCCGACCATGATCGTGAGCTTGCCGTTCGCGGCGCCCGCCTGTCCACCGGAAACCGGCGCGTCGAGGAAGCGCACTCCACGCGACTTGGCCGCAGCGTAGAGCTCGCGCGCTACGCTGGCCGAGGCGGTGGTGTGATCGACCAGCGTCGCGCCTGCTTTCATCGCGGCGAGCGCTCCGCCTTCCCCCAGGGCCACGGCGCGCACATCGTCGTCGTTGCCCACGCACATCAGCACGATCTCGGCTTCGGCCACGGCAGCCGCGGGCGTCGCAGTGGACTTCCCGCCGTGCTTTTCCACCCATCGCGCGGCCTTCGCCGGCGTGCGGTTGTACACGGTGACCGCGTGCCCTGTTCGAGCGAGATGGCCCGCCATCGGGAAGCCCATCACTCCTAGCCCGAGAAATGCCAGTCGCCTTCCACTCATCCTGACTCCTGAATCGAGAAACGGTTGATCAGCGCGCGGCGAGAGAGGCGCGTGCAGCGCGGATGGCCGCCTTGACCTGTTCGGGCGCGGTCCCGCCCGGATGATTGCGGCTCGCGACCGATCCCTCGAGGGTGAGCACCGCGTAGACGTCGTCGCCGATCAGAGGTGAGAACCGCTGCAGCACCGCGAGCGGCAGCTCGCTCAAGTCCCGGTGCTCGCTTTCGGCGTGCCGCACGGCGTTCGCGACGACCTCGTGCGCGTCGCGAAAGGGAACGCCCTTGCGTACGAGGTAGTCGGCGAGATCAGTCGCAGTCGCAAATCCTTCGCTCGCCGCGACGCGCATGCGCTCGGCATCGACGCTGATGCCGGTGGCGACCAGGTCTGTGATGATCGCCAGCGTCGGCCCGAGCGTGTCGATGATGTCGAACACCGGCTCCTTGTCTTCCTGGTTGTCCTTGTTGTAGGCGAGCGGCTGCGCCTTCATGACTGTCAGCAGAGCGACGAGATCACCGAACACGCGGCCGGCCTTGCCGCGCGCGAGCTCGGGCACGTCGGGATTCTTCTTCTGCGGCATGATCGAGCTGCCGGTGCAGAAGCGGTCGGCCAAACGCACGAAGCCGAAGCGCGGGCTCGACCACAGGACGAGCTCCTCGGCGAAGCGCGACACATGCAGCATGATCAGCGCCGCCGCCGCGGCGAATTCGATGGCGAAATCGCGATCCGACACGGCGTCGAGCGAGTTGGGGCAAAGACCGTCGAAGCCGAGCTCGCGCGCGACGCGCGCCCGGTCGATGGCGAACCCGGTGCCGGCCAGCGCCGCGCTGCCCATTGGCAGCAGGTTCACCCGCTTGCGGCAATCGGCGAGCCGGCCGGCGTCGCGAGCGAGCATGGCGTCGTAGGCGAGCAAGTGATGGCCGAAGGTGACCGGCTGCGCGACCTGCAGGTGCGTGAACCCGGGCATGATCGTCGCCGCGTGCTTCTCGGCCAGGTCCAGAAGCGCGCTGCGCAGCCCTGCGATCGATGCGACGATGGCATCGATGGCCGCGCGTACGTAGAGGCGAAGATCGGTGGCTACCTGGTCGTTGCGCGAGCGTGCCGTGTGCAGCCGCTTGCCGGCGTCCCCGATCAGCGCAGTGAGCCTCTTCTCGATGTTGAGGTGCACGTCCTCGAGATCGCGCGACCATGCGAACTCGCCGCGCTCGATCTCGCTGCGGATCGCCGCGAGACCGCGCTCGATGGCGGCGACGTCGTCGAGAGTCAGGATTCCCGTCGCTTCGAGCATGCGGGCGTGGGCGAGCGAGGCCGCGATGTCGGCGTCGGCGAGCCTGCGGTCGAAGTCCACCGATGCGGTGTACAACTTGACGAGTTCGTCGACCGGCTCGCTGAAGCGGCCGGACCAGCCGCT
>Ga0187766_10000689_pt1 | contig 19173 bp, 20 predicted proteins | sample 0216_QUI02_MP05__4_FD_132971 | JGI IMG/M metagenome (GOLD analysis project Ga0187766, IMG submission 132971) | Tropical peat soil microbial communities from peatlands in Department of Meta, Colombia - 0216_QUI02_MP05_20_MG | ecosystem: Environmental > Terrestrial > Soil > Wetlands > Peat ... | reverse complement strand
CTGGCCGGGTTGAGCGATGCGCAGCGGTGGGCCGCCGCCCACAGCGACGCCGCGGCGGCCGCCCCGTGGGGCAGCGTCGGGCCGAGCGTGCGATAGAGGACGACCGGGGTGACCGCGCCGAGCGGCGGGTTGGCCCGGGTGGCCTCGGCGAAGGCGGCGGCGAACTCGCACCGGCTGCGCCGGGCCGCGGCGCGGAGGGGCTCGAGCTCCTCGTCGCGGAACACACCGGCGGCCTCGACCAGCCGCGCGTGGATCTCGGGCTCCGGGAGCGGTCCCGGAGGCGGCGCCATCAGCGGACGCCTCAGGTGGAAGACGTTGTGGGGGAACTCGAAGTTGAAGAACGTCGCCTCGTGCTTCTCGAACTGGGTGGTGGCCGGGAGCACGTAGTCGGCGAGGCGCGCGGTCTCGGTCATGAAGACGTCGATGGCCACCACGAGCTCGAGCGCGCCGATCGCCTCCCGCATCCGCTGGCTGTCGGCGAGCGAGTGCGCCGGGTTGCCCGACTCCACGATCAGCGCGCGATAACGGCGGGGATGATCGGTCAGGATCTCCTCCGGAATCACGTTGCACGGGACGAGCCCGCTCAGGATCCGGGCCCCCACCACGGGGCTCCGCGGCGCGGTGCGGGGATCGAGCTCGTTCCGGCTGGCGCGCACCAGCGGCACCAGCGACGCCGGCGCGTATTGCGCACCCGCCTGCCCCAGGTTGCCGGTGAGCACCCAGACGAGCTTCTCCATGTAGCTCACGAGCGTGGAGTGCCGGTTCATCTGGACGCCCAGGTCCTCGAACACCGCCACGCTCGCGGCGCGCGCGATGCGGCGGGCCGCGGCCCGGACCAGCGCCTCGTCCACCCCGCTGATCCGGCAGTACTCGGCGATCGGCACCGTGGAGAGCGCGGCGACGACCTCGGCGACCCCCGAGGCGTGCTCCGCGAGCCACGCGTCCCGGGTCAGCCCCTCCTCGACCAGGACGGCGCCGAGCGCGGCCAGGAGCCACGCGTCGCGGCCGGGTCGAACTTGCAGGTGGAACTCGGCGAGCTCGGCCGTCTCGGTCCGGCGCGGGTCGATCACGATGATCGAGCGGGCCGGGTCCTTCGCGATGTTCCGGAGCGTCAGCCGCGCGTGCGGAAAGCTGTGCGACTGCCACGGGTTCTTGCCCACGAACAGCGCGACCTCGCAGTGCTCGAAGTCGCCGCGGACCGGGGTACCGAACATCAGCCCGTTGACCCACACCTCGCCGGTCTTCTCCTGCGCGATCGCGCTCGAGCGGTACCGGGCCCCGAACGCCCGGAGCGTCGCGGTGCTGTAGGAGCCGCCGAGGTGATTGCCCTGCCCGCCCCCGCCGTAATAGAGGATCGTCTCCCCGCCGTGCGCGTCGCGGACCGCGGCGAGACGGGCCGCGATCTCCCGGATCGCGGTGTCCCAGTCGATCGCCTCGAAGGAGCCGTCCGCGCGCTTGCGCAGCGGATGGAGGAGTCGCTCCTCGCGGCCGTTCTGGTAGTGGTCGAGACGGAGGGCCTTCTGGCACGTGTAGCCCTTCGACGCAGGGTGGGCCCGGTCACCGCGGATCTGCTCGAGCCGGCGGCCGTCCTCGCCGCCGAGGCGGACCAGGATGCCGCAGTTGCACTCGCACAGGATGCACGCGGACGGCTTCCACTCTCCCAGGCTCGCGGTCGCTCCCTCGGTGCTCATCCGGTGGCCCTCCCGATCTCCGTGCTGGATTCGGCGACGAGGGGCATGGTATCCTCTGGATACCTAGGCTGTCAACCGGGACCGGGAGCGGGCGAGGAGCGATCCGATGGCGAAGGCGAGGAGCGGGTACCAGCACTTCTGCCCCGCCGCGCGCGCCCTCGAGGTGGTCGGCGAGAAGTGGTCGCTGCTCGTCGTGCGCGACCTGCTGGCCGGCCCTCGCCGGTTCGGCGACCTGCGCCGCTCGCTGACCGCGATCACCCCGAAGTGGCTGAGCGCGCGACTGCAAGCGCTGGAGGCCGCCGGCATCGTGGCGCGCGAGCCGTCGGGTCCTCGCGAGGTGTGGTATCGCCTGACGCCGCGGGGCCAGGCGCTGGCCCCGGTGATCGACGCGCTGGTCGTCTGGGGCATGGACCACGCGCTGGGCGCCCCGCGGCCCGGCGAGGCGATCCATCCGGGGCGGGCCATGGACGCCGTCGTCCGGTACCTCGAGCGCCGGGGCGCGCGCCCGCCGCGGCCGGCGACGTGGGCGGTCCGCCTCGACAAGGGCCAGAGCTACACGATCCGCTGGGACGGTGAGCGCTGGTCGCGCCAACGTGGGGAGGCACCCGCGGACGTCGTCGTCCGCACGTCGCTTCGAGGCTGGGTCCGCTTCCTGGCGGCCGATGGCCGTGGCCGTCGGCGCTGGCTGGCGGCGGCCCGCCTCGCGGGAGCGACGGACCGGGTCGAGGAGCTGGCGGCCGCGTTCGCATGAAGCTCGGCACCTCGGTCCGCTTCCTCTTTCCCACCTCGCCGGCGACCCACGAGCGATTCCGCGCCCTCCTCGCGTCGATGCCGAAGGGCGCGTTCATCGAGCGGCCGATGGGTGACTATGCGCCGGACGAGCAGGCGCGCAACCTCATGGAGGTGGCCGCGGCGGCCCGCGCGGCGGGGCTGGACGCGCTCCTGACCGGCGACAACCACGCCGCCAACCCGGGCTACGCGGCGACGTTCTCGCCGCTCCCTACCGTCGCGCGCCTCATGAGCGTGACCGGCGACATGCCGATCGGCGTGGTCCTGCTCGCCCCCTTCTACCACCCGGTCCTGCTCGCCGAGCAGATCGGCACGCTCGCCGCGTTCGCCCAGGGCCCGCTGATCGTGACCTTCGTCCTCGGCGGCCGACCAGCCCAGTTCCAGGCCTTCGGCATGGAGGAGCAGAGCCGCGTGAGGCGGCTCGAGGAGGTGGTCGCGGTGACGCGCGCGTTGCTGGCCGGCGAGCGCGTGAGCCATCGTGGCCGCTACTACGCCTTCGAGGGCGCCACCATCAGCCCCCTGCCTCGCGTTCCGGTCGAGATCTGGCTCGGCGGCACCGTGATCGCGTCCGCCGAGCGGGCCGCGCGGTTCGGGGACGCGTGGCTGACCGGGCAGAACGCGACGGACGAGGAGCTGCGGACGCAGCTCGCGCGGTACCGCGAGGCGGCCGCGCGCGCCGGGCGGCCGGCGCGGCCGGTCCTGCGCCGCGACATCTACGTGGGCGAGTCCGACGACGAGGCGCGCGCCGTCGTGGGCGCCATCCTCGCCGAGGGCTATCGCGGCACCGGCCTCGATCAGCTGCTGGTGGGCAGCGCCGACACCGTCGTCGAGCGGCTCGGCCGGTACCACGAGATGGGCTTCGACTTCGTGATGGTGCGCCACGTCGTGGGCGACCACCGGCTCATGCTGCGCTCGTTCGAGCGCATCGGCCGCGACGTGATGCCCCGGATCCGTACCTTCTAGTTCCGTACGCTCTGGCCGGGCGCGCCCTCACCGCCGCGTCAGGCCGCACTCGCGAAGCCAGTCCAGCACGGCCCGCGTGGCCTGGGCCTCGCGGCCCTGGAATCCGTGCCGTGCTCCCGCGACGACCACCCCGGTGAACGCGCGCGCACGCACCGCGTTCCGCTGGAAGGCTAGGACCAGCTCGCCCGGACGGCGGTCGAGGTACTCGTCGCGCCCACCGATGACCACCGCCACCGGCACCCGCACGGACCGCAGCGCCGACCACCGCGCTCCCGGCCGGTAGTACGGGAACACGTCCTCGGCCTGCCCCGGCTTGTACAGGCTCACGTAGCGTCGGGCGCTCCAGAAGCCCCACGCGCGCGGCACTAGGCCGAGCGGATCGCGGCGGGCGATGCGCTCCGCCAGCTCGACGCGCCGGGCGAGCGGGGCGGCGCCGATCCGCTTCATCTCGCCCGCGACGTCGGAGATCGGGCCCAGGAGCGCGAGGCCGGCCACGCGCCGGTCCCGAGCACGCGCCGCGTAGTGGAGCACCTTGTTCGCGCCGGTCGAGTGCCCGGCGAGGACGACCCGCGCGTAGCCACATCGTCGCGCGTACGTGACCATCGCGCGGATGTCCGCGACGCAGTCACCGAAGCGCTCGAAGGCGGCACCCGCGAGCCGGCGGCCTCGACCCGCCACCACGTCGTGACCGCGGGTGTTGAACTTGAAGTAGCCGACGCCCGAGCCGGTGAGCCGGCGCGACAGCTTGCGGATCAGCGGCTGGCCCGAGGAGAACACCGAGCCGAGCCCGTGCACCCAGATCAGCGCGAGCGCCCGGCGCCGCGCCGGATCCGCGACGACGCCGTCCAGCCACACGCCGTCGCGCGTGCGCGCGCGGACCAGCGAGATGGGCACGCGGGGCGGCGCGCTCACGAGACGTCCCGCGTCTTTGGGAAGTCTTCAGCTTCGCGGTCTTCAGCTTTGGTGACGATTTGACGCATCGCCCGCCTTCCTGAAGTCAACGGCATAAATTCCTCGCTCGTCCGCCAAGCAAGACGTCCTACTTCTATCTCGCAGGAGGAATGAAGGAAATGCATCAGCTTCAGGTTCTTCCCACTCAGCAGCGCGCGCACCGGCGGCAGCGCGGCTTCACGCTCATCGAGTTGATGATCGTGGTGGCCATCATCGGCATCCTCGCCGCCATCGCCATCCCGCTGTACGCTAACGTCCAGGCGCGGGCCCGCCTCGCGAAGGCGCAGGCCGACGCCGCGACCCTGGCCTCGGCCGTCAGCATCTACTCGGCCCACATGGGCTCGCTGCCGACCGGTCTGACCGACCTCACGTCGACCGTGACCAACGCGATGGGGCAGGTCGGTGGCCCCTTCATGGCGTCGATCCCGTCGGGTCCCTCGGGCTGGGGTGCGTACACCTACACCTCGACCGCGTCCGGCGTGTTCAGCATCACCAACGCCGGCGACAACACCACCGTTTCGGCTCCGTAACCTCGACCCTTCCCTCCTCACGACGGCGACGGCCGGGGCCTCCGGGCTCCGGCCGTCGTGCTCTATTCGGCGCCCACGCTCACGATGAACTGCACCAGGTTCTCGATGTCGCCTTGCCCGAGCGGCTGGGCGGCCATGGTCATGGTCCCGTCGAGGTCGGAGGCGGTCTTGGCCTTGAAGCCGCGCAGCAGCTTCAGGAGGTAGTCGTAGTCCTGGCCGGCGAGCCTCGGCACCTGCTGCTGGCCGGTGAGCCCGGGCTTGTGACAGGACGTGCAGTGGTGCAGGCCGGCCAGCTCGCGCCCCGCCGCGACCTTCGCCGGGTCCGTCCGCACCGGACGCGAGCGCGGTGGCTGGGCCGCGTAGTAGGCGGCCAGGTCGGCCATGTCCTCGTCGCTCAGGTTCTGGGCGAAGGGAGACATCTGCGGGTCCCGGCGGCGGCCGTCCCGGAACTTGATGAGCTGCCAGTGCGTGAAGAACACGGGCTGGCCCGCGAGCGACGGCGTCCCGGGAGTGGTCGCGTTGCCGTCGCGGCCATGACAGGTCGCGCAGGGCTCGGCTTTCCGCCGCCCCGCCTCGAGGTCGGCGGCGGGCCCGGGAGCCCCGATCGCGATCGCGGCGGCGACGACGATCGGGGCGCAGAGGAGCGCGCGCAACCGCCTCAGCGCCGGTAGGTCACGCGGTAGATCGCCCCGGCGTAGTCGTCGGCGATCAGGAGCGAGCCGTCCTTCATCTGCTTGGTGTAGACGGGCCGGCCCCAGATCTCCTCGCCCTGGAGCCATCCCTCGACGAACGGCTCGTACTTCGGCACGTCGCCGGTGCGCAGCGTCACCATCATCACGCGGAAGCCGATCTTCCGGGTGCGGTTCCACGAGCCCCGCTGGGTGAGGAACACGCGGTTCTGATACTCGGCCGGGAACATCGAGCCGGTGTAGAACTCGACGCCGTTGCCGGCCACGTGCGGCCCCGTCTTGAGCAGCGGCGCCGCGAACTCGGCGCACGCGTGCCCCTTGCCGAACTCGGGGTCGAGGATGTCACCCTGATGGCAGTACGGGAAGCCGAAGTGCAGGCCCTTCATCGGCGCGACGTCGAAGCGGTCGCTCGGCACGTCGTCCCCCAGCCAGTCGCGCCCGTGCGTCGTGAAGTACAGCTCCTTCGTCACGGGGTGCCAGTCGAAGCCGACGCTGTTGCGCACGCCGCGGGCGAAGTACTCGAAGCCGGAGCCGTCGGCGTTGACCCGCGAGATGTTGGCGTGGGTGTCCGGCGGCACACAGATGTTGCACGGCGCGCCGATGTTGAAGTAGAGCTTGCCGTCCGGCCCGAAGGCGAGGTACTTCCAGCCGTGCTGCGGGTCCCGCGGCAGGATGTCGTAGACGACCTCCATCGCGGGCGGGTTGTCGAGACGGTCCTCGATGCCGACCATCTTCGTGATGCGCGAGATCTCCGCGATGTAGAGCGTCCCGTCCCGGAAGGCCACCCCGTTGGGCAAGTTCAGGCCCTTGGCGATGACCTTCACCTCGCGCTTGCCGCCCCGGTCCACGATCGCGTACACGTTGCCGGCGACCCGGCTGCCGACGAAGAGCGTGCCCTTGTCGCCCCACGTCATCGCGCGCGCGTTGTTGATGCCGTGGGCCCAGACCTCCACCTTGAAGCCGGGCGGCAGCCTGAGCTTGTCGACCCGGAGCTCGCCGAGCGGCGCGGGAGCGGGCGGCTGGGCGATGGGCGCCAGCGTGGAGTCGGCCATGTTGGCCGGCTGGCCCTGCTTGTAGGTGGGCGGCGGCTGCTGCGCCGGAGCCGGTGACGCGAGCGCGAGCCCGGTGACGACCGATGCGATGAGCACGGAGATGGCGCGCATGATGAGCCTCCTGTTCAGCGTCGGGCAAAGAGCGTGTAGAGCCACTGACCGAGCCAGCCCAGGGCCGGCGGGAGCAGCACGCCGGGAATCAGCCGGGCCAGCGTCAGCGGCCATCCCAGCAACGGCGCCTCGTAGGTCAGCATCCGAACCGGGCTGACCAGCGTCTTGGCGGTGAGCAGGGCGATGAGCGGCCCCGGGGCGGCGCCGCTCCGGAAGAGGTTGGCCACGACCGGAAAGACCAGGTAGGGCCCGCCCGGCATCAGGAGCCCGGCGGCCCAGCCCACGACGATCCCGTGGCCCAGGCGCTCGTCGCCCAGCCACCGGGAGAGCACGGGCGCCGGGATCAGCACGTCGAGGAGCCCGGCGAGCACGAATCCCAGGATCAGCTCGATCCACACCCCGCTCAGGAGCCGGCTCGTGGACTGGGCCCCGCGGAGCACGAGGTGTGGGTCGCGCACGAGCGCGGCCGCGAGGGCGACCACGGTCAGGGCCAGCAGGATGACGAGGCTCGCGTCCATGCGGCGCCGGCGTCGCGTCATGTCGCGCGGCCGCCCGCGGAGGCCGCGGGCGCCTGCGGGCCGCGATAGACGAGCGGGGCGCTCGTCGGCTGCGCGGCGGCGGCGCGCGCCGCTTCGATCAGCCCGTGATCGGGCGAGAGCCGGCAGACCGGGTCGGCGACGGCGGCGTTGCCCGTGAGGTGGAACGCCTGGCAGCGGCAGCCGCCCCAGTCCTGGCCGCGCCGGTCGCAGCTCCGGCACGGCTCGAGCATCCACGCCTCGCCCCGGAACGCGGCGAAGCCCGCCCCCCCGCGCCAGATTTCCCCGAGCGAGCGCGTGCTCACCGCCTCGAACTCGAGGCCGGGCAGGGTGTGAGCGGCGTGGCACGGCAGGACCAGGCCGTCGGGGCTGATCACGATGAAGCGACGCCCCCAGCCGTCCATGCACGCCTTCGGGAACTCCGCGTAGTAGTCCGGGGTGACGAAGAGGATCTCCATGCGCCCGCGCAGCCGCCGGCGGGCCTCGGCCGCGACCGCGCGCGCGCGCTCGAGCTGCGCGCGCGTGGGCAGGAGCGCGTCGCGATTGGTCAGCGCCCAGCCCACGTACTGCGCGTTGGCGAGCTCGAGGCGGTCGGCGCCCAGCCGCTCGGCCAGCGCCACGACCTGCTCGACGCGGTCGAGGTTGTCCCGGTGCAGGACGGTGTTGAGCGTGAGCGGGAAGCCGAGCTCCTTGACCCAGCCGGCGATCTCGAGCTTCCGGTCGAACGAGCGCAGCCCCGCGATACGATCCGAGGCCGGGGCGGACGTGTCCTGGATGGAGATCTGGACGTTGTCGAGCCCCAGCTCGCGGAAGCGGACGAGCCGCTCGCGCCGCAGCGGAATCCCGCTCGTGATCAGGTTCGTGTAGAGATCGAGCCGGCGCGCCTCGGCGATCAGGGCCTCGAGGTCGGCGCGCACCAGGGGCTCGCCGCCGGTCAGGTTCAGCTGGACGACGCCCAGCTCCTCGGCCTCCTGCAGGACGCGGATCCAGGTGGCGGTGTCCAGCTCGCGCTCGTGGCGCCCGTAGTCGAGCGGGTTCGAGCAGTACACGCAGCGCAGCGGACACTTGTAGGTCAGCTCCGCCACGAGCGTGTAGGGCCGGGGCGGCTCGCTCACGCCGTCGTCTGGATCAGGCCGCGATCGGCCATCGTCCGGAGGAAGTCCATGACCTCGCGCTCGACCGCCGGCGGCTCGTGGCCGTACTTCTGCGCGAGCTCCTCCACGATCGAGTCCACCGTGCGGTCACCGGTGCAGCGCTGCAGCACGTCGGCCGCGGTGGGGTTGAGCACGAGGCCGCGCTCGGGATAGAGCAGCATGTAGCGCGACGACTTGCGGTCGAAGCGGAGGCGGGCCTTCGAGGCCAGGCGCGGCCGGCTCTGGGCGTCCATCAGCTGGCGCGCGCGCCACTCGGGCCCCAGCCCGGCTCGATGTACGCCGCGAACGTGCAGTCCAGCAGGTGCCAGAGGATCTCGGTCTTGCGGATGAGCGCCGCCACGCAGCGCTCCTGCATCGCGTACGTCGAGGCGTGGTGGATCACGAAGTCGATCGCCTCCTGCGAGTCGCGCCGGGCACGCGGGACGCGGGAGCGGAAGTACGCGAGCATGTCGGGGCTGACCCACGGGTAGTGCTTCTCCCACGCGAGCACGCGCCTGGACATGAGGTCGGGCGCGAAGAACTCGGTGAGCGACGAGGCGACCGCCTCGACCAGGCTGCGCTCCCGCACCAGCTCGACGTAGGCGTCGCAGGCGAAACGGACGCCCGGCAGCACCGAGCGGCAGCTCGCGACCTCCGCGCGATCCAGCCCCACGCCGTCGGCCAGGCGCAGCCACAGCTCGAGCCCGGCCTCGCCGCCGCCCTCGTCGCCGTCGTGATCGCGGATGCGCCGGATCCACATGCGGCGGAAGGCGGGGTCCTCCGACTTCGACAGGATGATGGCGTCCTTGATGGGGATGCGCGTCTGGTAGTAGTAGCGGTTCAGCACCCACTGTTGCAGCTGCACCTGGGTGAGCCGCCCCTCGTGCATCAGCACGTGATAGCGGTGATGGTCGTGGTAGCGCTGCTCGCCCTCGCGGCGCACCCAGGCGATGAACTCGTCCCGCCCGAGCGGCGGCCGCACGGTCTCCGTGGTCACAGCCTGACCTCCATCCCGTCGGTGGCGATCTCCCACCCGGCCGCCTCGGCCTCCTTGCGCTCGATCGAGTCGTCGCGCAGCAGCGGGCTCGTGTTGTTGATGTGGATGTAGATGCGCCGCGGCGCGCGAAGCCCGCGGAGCGCGGTCAGGCTGCCCGCGTCCCCGCCCACCGGCAGGTGCGCCATGTCCTCGGCGCGCTTCGTGCCGAGTCCGAGCCCGGGCAGCTCGTCGGCCGACCAGAAGGTCCCGTCGAAGAAGACGCAGTCGGCGTCGGCGAGCGCGGCCCGCACCGCCGGGGTCAGGCCGCCGGCCGCCGGGAAGTAGGCGAGCCGCCGGCCGGTCGACGACTCGCGGATCCGCAAGCCCACGTTGTCGCCGGGGTCACCGCCCCGAGATCCCTCGAGATGGATCGGGAGCTTGCCGGGCACCGCGACGGCCTCGACGAGCAGACCGCTCGGCCGTCCGCTCACGTCGCTCAGGGGCTCCTCGCGGCCGAGCCGGAGATCGCGCCACGTCACCTGGCCGGGAAAGCGCTCGAGCGTGCGGTAGAGCACGTTACCCTCGGTGAAGCCGCGGCGAACGCGCTCGGTGGCGTAGACCACGAGCGGGTGCGACTCGCGGAGCGAGAGGAGGCCCAGGATGTGATCCAGGTCGCCGTTGGTGAGGACGATGGCGGCCACGGGCGAGTGACGGGGCGCCTTCGGGTGCAGCCCGTCGAAGCTCTCGATCTGCTGTCGGATCTCCGGAGAGCAGTTCAAGAGGAACCAGCCCTCGCCGTCCGCGCTGACCGCGACGGACTCCTGGGTGCGGGGCGCCGCCGCGATGGCGCCGGCCCGGACGCCGCGACAGTTCGGGCAGCCGCAGTTCCACTGGGGAAAGCCGCCCCCGGCCGCAGCGCCGAGCACCCGGATCCGCACGAATTGGCCCCCGGAGACACCACAGCCCCCCGGCTCGCAAGGCGCCGAGCGGGGGGCTGTCGATACTGACCGAGCGGGTGATCCGCTCTAGAAGCGGTCGTCCGGCTCGCGGTCGAAGTCGTCCTGGTACGAGTTGATCTCCGCGTCCATCTTCACTTCCACGAATTCCGGCGTCTCCCAGCTCATGACGTTCCCCTCCCGTGAATGGGTCGGCTCGGCGAAGCTCCTACGGCCCCGATACTAGGGGCCCGGCCGGGGGCCCGTCAAGTCCCGTCGCGCGACGGCCGGCACCCCCCGGCCCCCCGGGTTTGCCCCGGGTTTCCGGCCCCTGGGGGGCGACCCTACAGCTCGAGGCCGGCCAGCACCTCGTACCAGCTGTTCTGCCCGTGCTGGATCGGCTCGACGCCCAGCTCCTTGCGCCACACGTCGACCGGCTTGTCGAGGCCCTCCTCCCAGCGCACGCCCATCAGCGGCTTGATCCGCTCGGCCATGTCCCAGCCCGCCCGCACCCACCGGACGTGATTGCCCCACCCCTCGACCCGCATCATCGAGAGCGCGATGGCCCCCAGGTCCAGGGTCATGAAGGCCGGATAGCCGTACTGCAGCGCGGTGATCGCGATCACCCCCAGCTCGCCGGGACCGATCATCGAGAAGCCGGTGACGATGTGGTGGAAGTCGTGCGTCTTGCGCACCCGCATCGTGGCGTAGTCGGTGTCCTCGACGAGGCTCGGGCGATCGCCGTAGAAGTGCGGCTCGTAGCCGAGGTGCTTCATGACCTTGGCGAAGGTGTAGCCGAGCGAGCCGCGCGGGTACTTGACGAGCTCGTCGAGATCGAGCTCCGGGCCCATGTAGCGGTCGTCGAAGCACTTGCGCACGAGGGGGTCGGCCCGCATCCGCTCGACGCACGCCTTCATGGCTGGCCGATCGCGGAAGTGGTCTTCCAGCCGGCCGACCGTGGCGGTGTCCTTGCCCTGCCCCAGCGCGAACTCCACGGTCAGCTCGAACGCTCGCGCCGCGGGCGCGGTGATCGCGATCGCCTTCAGCGTGTTCGCCAGGTGCTCGTAGCTCACGGTCTCGGCCCTCGCTCGGCGCGCATTCTACTACGCGCGGGCTTGCGGGGCGCGGCCGGGTTCGCCTATCCTGCCCGCGCCCCGACGCGCGAGCGCTCGGAGCGATCCATCGAAGCGATCCAGAGGAGAGTGACCCATGACCCGTGTCCTCACCGGCGCGACCCTGATCGACGGCACCGGCGCGGCCCCGGTCGCCGACGCGGCGGTCGTGATCGACGGCGATCGCATCGTCGCGGCCGGGCCGCGCGCCGCCCTCGCCTGGGCGCCCGACGCCGAGGTGATCGACGTCCGCGGCCGCACCCTGATCCCGGGCCTGATCGACGCCCACGACCACCTGGCCTCCCACGGCTACGGTCTCGCCACTCGCTGGGGCCTCGACGAGCCCGCGAGCACCGCGCACCTGCGCACCGCCCGGGTGCTCGCCGACACGCTCGCCATGGGGTACACGACGCTGCGCGACGGCGGTGGCCTCGACGCGGGGTTCAAGCTGGCCGTCGAGCAGGGTCTGATCCCGGGGCCGCGCCTGGTGCTGGGCATCCAGATCATCTCGCCGACCGGGGGCATCGGTGACCGCGTGAGCCCCTCGGGTCACGACTGCTGCGGAGCGTACGATCCCCTGCTCCCCAACAGCGTGGCCAACGGGCCGGACGCGGTGCGCGACGTGGTGCGCACGATGGTGCGGGCCGGGGCGGACGTGATCAAGACCGCCACGACCGGCGGGGCGAGCTCGCGGCCGGGGCACGGCCCGCGCGACGCGGCCTTCACGCCGACGGAGCTGGAGGCGCTCGTCGCGGAGTCGCACGCGCTCGGGCGCCGCGTGATGTGCCACGCGCTGGGCGGGCCGGGCCTGCACGCCGCGCTCGAGGCCGGCGTCGACTCGATCGAGCACGGGTGCTACCTCGACGAGGACGCCACGCTCCTGGGACGGATGGCCGTGCAGGGCACCTTCTTCGTCCCGACGCTCACCGTGTACGTCTACCACCGGGAGAGCACCGCGCCCCACGTGCGCGAGCGCGCGGTGGCGCTGCACCCGCACCACCAGGCGAGCGTGCGGCGGGCGCTCGAGCTGGGCGTGCCGATCGCGGCCGGCACCGACGCGGGCGGACACGGTCATCCGAAGAACGCGCTCGAGCTCAAGTACCTGGTCGAGGCGGGCCTCACCCCGATGCAGGCCCTGCGCGCGGGTACTCAGTGGGCCGCGGCGTGCCTCGGGCTCGAGCGCCACGTCGGCACGATCGAGAAGGGGCGCTTGGCCGACCTGGTGGTGGTCGACGGCGACCCGCTGCGCGACATCGCGGTGCTGCTCGATCCCGAGCGCATCGAGCTGGTGCTCAAGGGCGGCGCGACGGCCGCGGATCGTCGACGCCCGCGGCCGCGCTGACGGACGCGCTCAGGGAGATTCGGGCGAGCGCCCCTTGAACCGGTCGGGCTGGGCGGGCCCGACGTACGGGCGGCACTCGAACACGCGGTCGCCGATCGCGCTCTGCAAGGCGGCGTCCGCGCCGATGCTCCGCATGAACGCGAGCGCCCGCCCGATCCGCCGCTTCCTTCCCTCGATGGCCTGCTCGCAGTCCTCCTTCGAATAGTACACGCCGCTGGTCGGCTCCCAGTCGAAGCCGCTGACCGCGGAGCTCCTCCAGATGACGTACTGCTCGTCCGCCATCGCGACCGCGACGATTCCGACCATCACGATCCCGAACGCGAGTGCGGGATACCACCTTCTCGTCGTCACGCCGGTGACCTCCGTGGGAAGGTACTAGCACACTCCGCCGGGACCGTCCACGCGCGCGCGCCGCCGACGCCGACTTGCTTCGCGCGGTCCGCGCGCGTAGGCTCGCCTGGTGTCCATCCCGCCAAGGAGATCCCGATGCGCGTTCCCGCCGATCGTCTGCGCCGCCTGACCGCCACCATCATCGCCCGCGGCGGCAGTGAGCTCGCGGAGGCCGACCTGGTCGCCGGCCACCTGGTCGACGCCAACCTCGCCGGCCACGACAGTCACGGCGTGAGCCTGATCCCGCACTACGTGCGCCATTTGAAGGAAGGCCTCGTGGTGCCCAACACCAGCGCGAAGGTCACGCGAGACGAGGGCGCCTTCCTCATGTTCGACGGCCAGCGCGGCTTCGGCCGGCGCGTGGCCGGCGAGGCGATGGCCGCGGCGATGGCGCGCTGCCGCGAGTCGGGCGTGGCGGTCGTGACGCTCGCGAACTCGCATCACATCGGGCGGGTCGGCGCCTACGGCGAGCTGGCCATCGCGGCCGGCTTCGTCTCCATCCACTTCGTCAACGTGGCCGACCACCGCGGGCTGGTCGCGCCGTTCCGTGGCAGCGACTCGCGCTTCTCCACCAACCCGGTCTGCATCGGCGTGCCGGGGACCGCGGGACAGCCGCCGCTGCTCCTCGACATGGCGACGAGCGGCGTGGCCATGGGCAAGGTGCTGGTCGCAAAGCTCGGGGGCAAGCGCCTGCCCGAGGGGAACCTGATCGACGCGCAGGGCGCGCCCACCACCGATCCCGAGGTGATGTACCGGGAGCCGCGCGGCTCGCTCCTGCCGTTCGGCGCGCACAAGGGCTACGCGCTGGCCGTGCTCACCGAGCTCCTGGCCGGCGGGCTCTCGGGCGGCGGCACCATCCAGCCCGGGAACCCGCGCCGGGGCGGCATCGTGAACAACATGTTCAGCATCGTCGTGGACCCGGCCCGGCTCGCGGGATCGGACTGGCTCCGCCGCGAGATCGACGGCTTCGTCGGCTACGTCAAGGAGTCGCCGCCGGCCGACTCCTCCCGCCCCGTGCTGGTCCCGGGGGATCCCGAGCGCCTCTCGCGGGACGAGCGGAGCCGCGCGGGCATCCCGCTGGACCGGGCCACGTGGGAGGGGCTCGTGGAGGCCGGCGCCGCGATGGGCGTGGGCCGCGCGCAGGCCGAGGAGATCGCGGGCGCCGGCTCGAGCTGAGCGCCTCGGGCAAAGGTCCGGCCCGGCCGGAGGGGAGAAGCATGGAAAAGACCGGAATCGCGATGGGCTACGACCCTTCCCTGAGCGTGCGCGACATGGCGGCGATCGCCGCCCAGGCCGAGCGCCTCGGCTACGACATGGCGTTCTTCTCGGAGGCCCTGCTCTGCAACCGCGACTCGGTCACCACCCTCGCGGCCTTCGGCCTGGCCACCAGCCGGATCCTGCTCGGCACCACCCAGGTCGTGCGCCTGCGCACGCCGGTCGTCATGGCCCAGACGCTGGCGACGCTCGACGAGCTGACCGGGGGCCGCATCGTGCTCGCGCCCGGCGCGTGCACCGAGAAGCACGCGCGCCGTCACGGCCTGGTCCCGATGACGCCCACGGTGGCGGTGCGCGAATGGATCGAGACGATGCGGCGGCTCCTCGCCGGGGAGCGGTTGAGCTACAAGGGCCAGTCGACCGAGCTGGAGAACGCCGGGCTCAACTGGCGGCCGCGGCGATCGCGCATCCCGTTCTGGCTCGCCTCGCTCAGCCGGACCGGGCTGCGGCTGGCCGGCGAGATCGCCGACGGCGTCCTGCTCGACGCCCACACCTCGCCCGAGTACGTGGAGAACGCGGTCCGCATCCTGCGCGAGGCGGTGCGAGACGCGGGGAGGAGCTGGGACGGCTTCGAGGTGGCCCAGATCGTGCCGTGCTCGATCGAGGACAGCCACAAGGACGCGGTGGACGCGGTCCGCTGGGAGGCCGCGAGTCGCTTCGAGTCGCCGAACTTCCCCGCGGAGACCGGCCGGCGCCTGCGCGTCGGTGAGCCCGCGGTCCGGACGGAGGACTTCCCGATGCTGCTGGAGGCGCTCGAGCGAGGCGGCAAGGCCGGCGTGGCCGCGGCGCTCCCCGCCGCGTTCATCGAGCAGACCACCGCGTGCGGCACGCCCGACGAGGTCCGCGAGCGGGTGGCCCGCTATCGGCGCGCCGGCGTGACGTTCCCGCTGATCCGGCCGCAGGCGTCCCACCAGGCCGCGCGCGCCATGGCCCTGTTCGCGCGCGAGGCGGCCGCGCCCTAGCCCCGCGGCTCAGCGCCGACGGATCAGAGCTTGTAGTCGAAGGGGTCGCGCTCCTCGAACGGGCCCCTCACCACCGCCCGCCCGTCGGTCACCATGACCCGGCCACGGGCGAGCACGGTGTCCACCATCAGGTCCTCGGTGAGCAGGACCACGTCCGCGTCCTTGCCGGGCGCGAGGGAGCCCTTGCTCGCCTCGATGCCCAGCACCCTCGCCACGTTCGAGGTGACGAGCGGCAGCGCCTGCGGCAACGAGAGCCGGTTGGTGCGGACGATGTGCAGCCACTCCCGGTGCAGGATGCGCGGCGAGGCGTTGTGCAGCCCGATCGGCGCCTGCTGGCCGTCCAGGATCGGCATCGACACGTTGGCGTCCGAGGAGAGCGTGATCTGCGGGAGCGGCACGCCGGCGTCGAGCACGTGCCGCACCGCCTCGTCCGGGTTCATGCCGGTGACGCTCCCCGAGCGCTGGCTGAGGTTCGAGCTGAAGTCGAGCGTCCCGCCCATGCGCGCGAAACGGACCGCGTGCTCCAGCATGTCGGGCTGCCGCCGGTTCACGTGCGTCGGCACGATCTGGCGGATGGGCAGTCCGACGTGGTCGAGCAGGTCGAAGAGCGGCTGGAGCCGCCGCGCGTGCCGCCCGGTGTGGCAATGCATGACCGAGGCCTTGCCGCTGATCCCCGCGGCCAGGCGCAGCTCGCCGGCGAGCCGGGCCAGGTCGGGCAAGGACAGGTTCGGCGCGGTGTCCTCGGCGATCGCGACCTTGACGCCCAGGACCTTGTCGATCAGCACGATGTCGGCGCGCACGCTGTGCGTCAGGTACGGCGAGGGGATCGGGAACGCCCCCGTGTAGATGTAGGTCGTGAGCCCGCTCCGCTCCAGCTCGCGCGCTTTCACGAGGAGCCCGTGGAGCGTCTTGTACTCCATGTCGATCCCCATGATCCCCACCGCGGTGGTCACGCCACCCTCGGTGATCCAGCTCACGTGCAGCTCGGGGACGCGGCCGAGCGGCCCCTCGAAGTCGCCGCCGCCCAGGAAGTGCAGGTGCTGATCGATGAAGCCGGGCACGACCTTCTTGCCGCGGGCGTCGATCACGCGGGCGCCGCCGAGCGCCGCGGCCTTCTCGGCGAACCCGTCGCCGATGGCGAAGATCCGGTCCCCCGCGATCAGGATCTCGGTCCGGCCGAGCGCCGCGGGCGCGAAGACCTCGCCGCCGCGGATCAGCGTGAAGGGCTTCTCGTCGGTGGTGGTCCCGGCTCCAGTCACGGTGGTGGTCACGGTCGGCCTTTCTGGATCAGGTGGTGGCGCCCCGGGCGGAGCGCCGGACCAGCTCGACTCCGCCCAGGATGACGATGGGGATCAGCACCAGGAGCGTCGAGATGGCGGTCAGGGTCGGGTCGATCTCGTAGCGCACGCTCTCCCACATCCGCTTGGGCAAGGTGGTGGTCGCCGGCCCGCCCAGGAAGATCGCCAGCACGACCTCGTCGAACGAGACGAGGAAGGCGAAGGCGGCGCCCGAGATCACCGCGGGTCGGATCGCGGGCAGGGTCACGTGCCAGAGGGTCCTCAGATAGCCGGCGCCGAGGCTCCGCGCGGCCAGCTCGATGGCGGGGTCGGTGGTGCGGAGGGCCGCCGAGACGATGACGATGACGAGCGGCGACGCCACCACCGTGTGCGCCAGGTAGAGCACGAGCGGCTGGCCCACCAGTCGGAACCGGGCGAAGAGCAGGTAGAGGCCGATCGCCAGCACGATGGTCGGCACGACCATCGGCGAGACGAAGAACAGCTCGAGCGCGCGCCGCCCCCGGAAGCGCCCGCGGGTCAGCCCGATCGCCGCCGCGGTGCCGAGCACCGAGGCCAGGACCGTGGTCACCAGCGCGACCCGGAGTGACAGCAACGTCGGATCGAGCCACTGGCGCGAGCCGAGATAGTTCCGGTACCAGCGGAGCGACCAGCCCTGCGGCGGGAACTGGATGAACTCGCTCGCGTTGAAGGAGACCACCACCACGATGACGATGGGCGCGCACAGGAAGACGAGCGTGGCGATGGACGTGGCCCAGAGCACGCGGCGGCCCGGGGGGGTGCCGCCCACGCTCAGGCCCGCCCCTGCCCGGTCAGACGGTCGAGGCCGAGCAGCGTGCTGAACAGGACGAACAGGACACCCACCACCGTGAGCAGGAAGACCGAGAGGCTCGCGCCGAAGCTCCAGTCGAGCAGGTCGCGCACGACCAGCTCGATCAGCGTGGTGAAGGTGACCTGGCCCTCGCCGCCGAGCAGCGCCGGCGTGATGTAGAAGCCGACCGCGAGCAGGAAGACCAGCACGCAGCCCGCCGATACCCCGGGCAGGCTCAGCGGGAGGAAGATCCGGAGGAACGCCTGGCGCGGCGAGGCTCCGAGGCTGCGCGCGGCGGTCACCAGCGTGGTGTCGATACGGGTCATCACGCCGAGCAGCGGGAAGACCATGAACGGCAGGAGCACGTGGACCATGCCGACCTGCACGCCGAGCATGTTGTAGATGAGGGCGAGAGGGCGGTCGATGAGGCCCCACTGCGTCAGCAGCTGGTTGATGAGGCCGCGCCGCCCGAGGATGATCATCCAGGCGAAGGTCCGCACCAGCACGCTGGTCCAGAACGGCACCAGCACCAGCACGACCAGCACCGCGCGCGTGCGCGCGGAGACCACGCTCATCAGGTAGGCCAGCGGATATCCCAGCCCGAGGGCCAGGAGCGTGACGCCGACGCTGATCTCCGCGGTGTTGCGGAAGGCGCGGAAGTAAGCGGGCTCCGCGAAGAGCCTCGCGTAGTGCTGGAGCGTGAAGCCGGGCGAGAAGAGGCTCCACGCCAGGAGACGCGTCAGCGGGTAGACGTACACCGCGAGAAAGAAGGCCAGAGTGGCGACCACCGTGAGCCCCTCGCGCGATCGCCAGTACCGCCGGGCCGTCACTTCTGCAGCATCCAGGCCGCGAAGCGCTCCTTCTGCTTCTGGTTCTCGTTCTTGCCGTCGGAGCCGACCTTGCCCCACCACTCCTCGTTGATCCAGAACTGCCGCTTGAGGTTGTCGGGCGCGGTGGTCAGATCGCGCGCCTCCTCGCGGGTGAGGAACTCGAACGCGGCCGAGTTGCTCGGCCCGTAGGGATTCTCCTTCACCATCCCGGCCTGCCGCCGGCCGTCGAGCGCGAAGTTGATGAACTGCAGCGCGACCTCCTGGTTCTTCGACCCCTTGACCACGCACCAGTAGTCCGAGCCGAGCTTGCCCTCGTTGTAGTCGACGTCGATCGGCGCCCCGGTGCGCTTCGCGGTCACCGCGCGCGGGCCGACCGTGCAGGCGATGTCGACCTCGCCGGCGGTGATGAGCTGCACCGCCTCCGCGTGGCTCTGGTACCACTTGGTGATGAGTGGCCGGAGCCGGTCCATGCTCTTCCACGCGCGCTCGACGTCGAGCGGGTAGAGCTTGTCGATGGTGACCCCGTCGGCGAGCAGGGCCATCTCGAGCTGGGGTCCGATCCCGCCCCGGAAGTTGAACGAGCGCCCGCCCTTCCACTTCTGCCCGTCCCAGACCTCGGCCCACGTGTGGGGATGCCGCGCGGTTGAGAACGTCTTGGTGTTGTAGACGATGTTGAACGAGTAGATCTTGTGCCCGATGCCGTGGCTGGCGTGCAGGGGTTTCGGGATGCGGTCGAGCTTGGCGCGGTCGAGCTTGGCGTAGTTGATCGGCTCGAGCAGGCCGTCCTTGACCATGGTCTG
>Ga0187766_10000686_pt1 | contig 19228 bp, 8 predicted proteins | sample 0216_QUI02_MP05__4_FD_132971 | JGI IMG/M metagenome (GOLD analysis project Ga0187766, IMG submission 132971) | Tropical peat soil microbial communities from peatlands in Department of Meta, Colombia - 0216_QUI02_MP05_20_MG | ecosystem: Environmental > Terrestrial > Soil > Wetlands > Peat ... | reverse complement strand
ATTTCTGAGTGCCAGTTTTCGTGTTCGACCGTTTTCGTTTTGCTTCTAGAAGTCTTTCTGTCATCGAGTCTTCTTGCTGCTTCTTTGGATCGGAAGTAGAAGGCCTTGTTGAAGGTTTTGTGGTTGATGTATCAATTTTTGGCTTGAAGCTTGAGACGCGACTTTTACGTTCTTCACGAAGTGAACGTATTGATTTCAGAACGAGATTGTCAGAAGAATTGTTCGCCAGTGCTGTTTTGCGCAAACCAAGGTGGGAGAGTAGCCAGGAATAGCCAACGGCGAGAAATTCGAGACTTGAGAGACGGCGCAAGGCGATATCGACGGGTAGCAGCAGCGCTGCTATGGCAAAGAGCCAGAAAATGAGAGAGAAAGGTGCATAGACTGGTGGCAGGTTTGTAGAAAATGCGGATGCGGTATCATTTGGGCTGAGAACGCTTCCATTACCCGCGCGGGCAAGTTGGGTGAGAAACTGTATATCAGTGCCAGTTGTGGCGTATTCGGGTGAATAAGGGACTACGAGACCGGTAGTTGCAGTGAGTTGACCTGGTAAGCCAGTCGTATTGCTTCGAGTCTGCCATGTGACGCGCAATAGGTATGCACCTACCTGGGTTGTAGGGAACGTGCCTTCCCAGCGTTCAGGTGCTGTAGGCTGCAACGTAACGGTTTGTTGAGAGAGATCCGGAGCAATAATCTCGACCTGTACCTGCTGCTGATTTACTTTCCCTGACAGGGTTGAAAATTCAGGAGGGATATCAACAGTGATATGTCCATTCCCTCCGACAAGATTGCTGTTCACGATAAGCTGGTTATTGGGGGTAGCTATGGTCCATGTAACAAGATTAGCCCACCAGCGAGCGGCATCACTCCATTGCAGCCAGTTTGCGGTCCAGAGCCCGAGTGCATCGCTTGTCCAGGCAACGACACGTCCGAGACCATATTGCCAGACTGCAAGTACGGGATCGTCGAGATGACTGGTGAGTATAATTTGAGCTGCCGGTTTAGGGGTGGTCGCGACATAGCCGGTTAATTGAGGGAAGGGACTCAAACCAGTTAAGATGGGGTGAGGCGTAATGATGGCAGGAACGAAAGGTTCTTCGATGAATGCTCTTCTGGCGGCCTGTTTTGTCTCATCGAGCAAGATTTGTGGAATAGCGTTCGGGTTATCTGCCTGGTAGAAGCGTCCTTTGCCCCAAATGGCGATTTGTTGCATCATGGTTAAATCGTCGTATGAGCCTATATTTGTACCTACTACTGATACAGAGATATGTTCGCTCACCATTTTGAGCACCTGTTTTTGATAGTTATCTGTAGCGTCTCCATCGCCTAAAAGAATCACATGTTTGATTTTTGCGTCAGAATGGAGCAATGCTGTTTCCGCAGCCATCAAATCGGGGATATAACTCGGAGGATCATTTGGATTCATCTGGGTTATTGTCTGGTTGATGGCTGCTTTGTCAGTGACATGCTCTAAAGGAATCTCAAGTTTTCCATAAGCAGCGGAAACTCCTACGTAGTCACGCGGTGTTAAAAGATTGACGACGCCTTTAGCAGCTTCCTTGGAGATATTTACGGCTGTATTCTCTTCCAAACTTTCAACAATGAGAACAACAGCGATAGAAGGCGTATCTTTATGCTGCGGAATTTGCATACTTACAGGTAAAGTTTCTTCGAGGGGAGTATTGGCATAGCCCCCGACACTATAACTATTTTCACCACCGCTTACAACCAGCCCGCGACCGAGATCGCGCACATATGACTGTAGTACCTGCATGCGCGTCGTTCCCAGCTCAACAGCGGGGACATCTGCCAGTACGACTGCATCGTAGCTTGCCAGGCCTTCAAGGGTGAGAGGTACGTCTATTGGAACTCCTACATTGGCTTCGATATGTGTGGCTTGTAGCGCGTTAACGATATTGCGACCTGCCCCAGGACTACCCTCGATGACAAGCACATGTGGTGGTCCCTGCACATCGACAAAGACAGACGCTTCATTATTCTGGCTAATGGTATCCCGGGGAGCATCCATGGTTAGGCGATACGTATGGAAGCCTGCTGGAGGGGCTATCAATGTGTAGGTGATGTCCTGTTCTCCACCATTCAACTGTAGTGATTGTTGGAGTAACAATGTCTGGTCAAGGTATAGATGAAGCGTAACGCGTTGAGCTACAGAACTATAGATGCTAGCGTGTAAAAGAAAGCGTTCGTTGGTTTGTAAAGTGGAAGGAGCGCTGAGGTTGTCAACACGTGCTTCGGGACCGTTAAAAGCAGGGAGAGGAACAACATCGAGCCTGATGCCTTCCTGTCGTAAAAGCTGCGCTTCCTGTAAGGCGTCTTCCAGATTCTGCTGTCCATCACTCAAGAGTACAATGCGTTTCTGGCTATCCTGCGGAAGTATTGCCGCTGCAAGCCTCAGGCCGGCTGCAAGGTCAGTATAGTTTGTGTCAGGTGTGGATTCAAAGTGAGAAAAGTCAACCTGTTTCTGGACGGATTGTTCAACCAGCGCATTTCGTCCAACAGCCACGATGCCTACCTGGTCTTGTGGCCTTTTGTGTTGAATGGCATTATTGATCCATTGCTCCATGAATGCTTGTTGAGGTGATGTGCTGGCCGAAATATCGCCGACAAAAACGACAGCCTGCTGTGAGATAGGCACGGATACACTTGCACCTGCCAGGGCCGCTATGATCAGGATAAACAGTAGCAACCTGGAGGCCAGTATCAGATTGCGCTGTGATCGTGGAAATGGCAGGGACATACGTCGCCAGGTGAGTAGCACCAGTATACCAATCGGGATGAAGAGCAGGAGCAGCAGAGGTTGTTCAAAGCTTAGCATTGTTTCTCACTTTCGACTGTTGTCTGGTCTTCAAACGTTTTCTTGTTCTATTGATGCGTTTCCGAACAGCTCTCAGTTGGGTTTCAATCTGACTCTGCAAGGTAGCAATAGTACCAGGTTGAGAAAGTCGAGCACCTGGACGTGTTTGTTGTAAAGAATTTGGACGGTTCAGCCCTGAAAGACTATGTTTGGTGTAACTTCGACTGAATAACCACCATTCGGCACAGAGGACGAGCAGTAAAAAGGCAGCTATCCATGGCCAAAGTTCTTGCAATGTGTGTGGTATAGAAGGGCCTCCTGTATCAAATAGCGAGCTTTGAGCTATAGGAAGACGTGGCGATGGCACAAGGTTCGATTGCAATGGGTCGAAGAGGTTTACAGCGAAAGAGCCGTGTAGCTCCTGATTCTGCGTATATTGTGTCACGGCATAAATGCCTGTTGAATCGGTATTAGTGAAGGTTGTTACCGGGAAAGGTGGAGCGACCGTTACAGGTTGCTGTCCTGGGCCTGTAATAGAGATGCGTGTTGCGCCAGGCCATGCTTGAATTGTGACAGGAGTATCAGGTGCAACTTGAGCATTGCCAGCGACCGGAAGAGGAAGAAACCAGTTGACCAGGTTATAGATTAGAATTGGGAATGAAGGTTGTAAAGGCAGGTCAGAATCATGCAAATCGAAACTTAAAACACCGATGCGCCTGTTATTTTGCTCTCCAGCAATCAACAATGGAGTTTCTGGTGTCACGATAACTGGTTGCATCCATGACGCAGGAATGAGTTGGTGGCTCTTACGCACTACATGAATGCTACTGAGATCGACCTGGTTGAGCAGGAGTTGATTATCTGTTCCCGCACTGATATGGCTGATACTGACCTCAGCTCCCGACTTCCCGAATACATTTGAATCTGCTGGCGGGTTGACGAAGAAAATCGCGCCGGAAGGGAGATTCGAAGGTACGAAGCCATCGAACACGGTTAAATCGAAATTGCCACCATTTACGTATCTGGCAGGAGTCGTCTCAAAGAGATCTATATTGGGCTGGAGGCGTAACGATGCCTCTAGAAAGCTATTACCTTGCGTTACTAGCAGCACACGACCATGCATTGATCCTCCTGCAATGGCCCAGGCGTCGTGATCAATCGTCATAGCGTCTTGAGAGATGATATGGGCATGCAAGAAACGAGTCGTTGGTGGTAGCGGACCCCACTGAAGTGCTCCACTGGCTTCAGCTCCTAAAGTCGCGGTTTGTACGCTCACCAGGTTGCCATCTGCATATAACTCCACCGGTATTGATCTTTGCTGGTGGCTATAATTGGCAATCTGGGCCAGAGCAACCAGATTGCCCTGAATTGTTTGCGGGGCGAGAGCCAGTAACGCTGCGTTTGGAGAGTCGGTGCCAATTTGCAGGTAACGCACCGGGAAAGAGGACACGAGTGTTTGGTCGGGTGGAAGTACATGGCCATCACCAACCACCAGAACCTGTGCGTTAGTGTGTCCGGCTGCCAGTGAAGTTGCAAGTGAGAGAGCCTGCTCTAAATCAGCATCCTGGTTGGTAACTTTCGCTCGCTCGAGCGCTGAAATAAGTTGGTCTTTATCCGAGGAAAATGCAATCAGTACCTGCGGAGTTTTTGCCATGTTGATGAGTGAAACCTGATCACCAGGTCCGAGTCCATCGATTAGATTAGTGATGTCGCTTCTGGCTGCATCAAATCGGTTGGGATAAACGTCGGTTGCCTGCATGCTGGCGGATGCTTGCAAGATGATGATCGTGTTGCCTCCGATAGGACTGCTTATAAAGGTGGCTGGACGAGCCAGTATAAGCACGATTACAATTGCTGCGAGTATCTGGAGGAGAAGCAAAGCTGTAACACGCAATCGCTGCCAGGGACGGCTCGCTTGCAAGTCTTGCGATGCCTGCTGCCAGAGAAGAGTGCTGCTCACTACGCGCTCCTGCCGTTTAGGGCGCATGAAATAGAGCAAGAAGATAATTGGGATGATGATCCCGAACGCAAGCGCTGCTGGCAGGAGTAAGCTCATGCTATACCGCCTGACCAGCAGGGTGGATGCATCAAAATAGTTCGAAGTGTGGGCGCGAAAGTTCTCACTTGACTATCTCCACCTGTCTTAGCAGCCTTTGCACTACATCAATAAGATGGGTATCACTGGGGATCATGGCATACGTCATTGAGTGAGCATGGGCAAATGATGCCAGATCCTGCATAAAGATAAGAAGCCGTTGTTGGTATGCTTGTAGCACAGCTGGAGTGCCACTGATTTCAATTTTGCCAGAGCCTTCGCTGTCTCGGAACTGCCAGTCCCCTTGTACATCTGGCTCGATCTCATCCGGAGAGAGAATTTGTAGTAAAGCTACCTCCTGACGCAATTGGCGTACAGAGCGAAGCCCAATCTGATACCCACCTGGCGCCAGAAAGTCTGAGATTACGAGCGTAAGCCCCGGACTATTCACGACTCTACCGAGATCATAGAGCGCCCGATTTAAGTCGGTCTGACCGGAATCTGGTAGGTGATTGAGAAACTCACCAATTGTCCATAAAGCATGTTTACCACTACCGACGCGACGATAGGCTGCCAGCCTATCAGTGAGCGCTCCGACTATGACAGCATCTTCACATTTGAGTGCGATATATGCTAATGCAGCAGCGATAGAAGAAGCCAGTAAAGCCTTTGGAGGGTTGCCGTGCTGCATCGAGTTGGAGCAGTCTAAAAGAATTGTTATTGTCAGGTTTTCTTCAGCCTCGAAAACGCGCAGGAAGATCCTTTCCAGACGTGCATACGCTCTCCAATCGATACGACGAAAGTCATCGCCTGGAGCATAACGACGATAGTCCGCGAATTCCATTGATGTGCCAGCCTGCGGTGATCGACGCCTGCCAGGTCGCCCGGTTGCCATTGATTTGCGTGTAATGAGCGCGAGTGTATCCAGACGCTGCAGAGTGCTGGCATCAAGAGGGAAGCGTGCAAGACTACTTTCGTTGGCCATTCAAATATCCTCTTCCAAGGTTATGGAGTTGACGTTTCTTCAACAATTGTTTCGATCAAATCTTCAACTGTTATCCCTTCAGCCAAGCCATCGAAGTTAAGGATGATACGGTGACGAAGCGAGGGAAAAGCAACGGTCTGGATATCTTCCAATGAAACGTTGTAGCGTCCTTCAAGCAGAGCGCGAACTTTGCTGGTCATAATCAGCGCCTGTAAGCCTCGAGGACTGGCTCCATAGCGAACGTACTTGCGAACAGGGTCAGGCGTGTCCTCCTGGTCTGGATGAGTGGCGAGCAGAAGTTGTATCGCATACTCCTTGACATGAGTTGCAACAGGAACAGCACGAGCTGTATTTATTAAATGAATCAATTGTTCGCCAGATGCAATCTGTCTGGCCTGGAGTGTTTGCAAACCGACGGTTGTATCTATTATCTGCAACAGATCCTTTGCATTCGGAAAACGAACAAGCACTTTGAGTAAGAAGCGATCAAGTTGGGCCTCAGGTAAAGGATAGGTACCCTCCATTTCGAGTGGATTCTGGGTCGCCAGCACAAAAAATGGCCTGGGCAGTGGGCGGGTTGTATCACCTACACTCACAGTATGTTCTTGCATGCCTTCGAGTAAAGCAGATTGTGTTTTAGGGGTTGCCCGATTAATCTCGTCAGCTAAAACAATATTTGCAAAGATAGGACCTGGCTGGAAACTAAAGACGCGCCTGCTAGCTGTGGATTGGTGTTCCGATTGTTCGGTGACTATGGTTGTTCCTACAATATCTGCTGGCATTAAATCAGGAGTGAATTGAATACGCGCGAATTTCAGCTCAAGCGCGTCCGATAGGGTACGTACGAGCAATGTTTTGCCAAGTCCTGGCACTCCTTCGAGCAGCACATGTCCACCAGCAAAAAGCGCCAGGAGTAATTCTCGAATGACGCGTTCCTGGCCGACCACAATTGAGCAGAGTTCGCTTTCCAACTGTTGGGCGATCTGCATAAACATCTCGATATCGGCCTCGTCTGGTTGCCCTGTTTCCAGCTTGTCTTCGATTTCTGAAATGTCTCTCGTATTAAGCTGGTTGGACGCTTCAAATTGTACTTCGTTTGAAGTTTTAACTTCAGATTGTGGCGAGGTGCTTTCACTTTTATGAGCCATATTTGTATGCTTTCTTTCATTCAGATGAGTACTTAGCAGAGTTTCAGGATGTAGTTACATAGTATTAGCGTCCTTCTAACGAATTGAAGTAACCTTGAATGAGATTTTTCAAATCAGGAGGAATATTGCTATTCTGGATGGCATCATGAGCCATTTGAGAATACTGAGCAATAACTTGTGAGAATGGTACAGAATTCCCTGACTGGACAGTTCCAGTACTCCCATCCTGGCTGATATTGCTTGTGCCTGAGCCAGTCTGGCCTGGCACAAATACCTGTTCATTCTTACCAGCATTGTTATTGGTGTTGTTCTGCCCATTCTGACCGCTGACACCCTGTCCATGGCCTGGAGCGTTCGTTTGGCCCGGGCTCTGATTCTGGCCTGGCGCCTGAACCTGGGTAGTATTTTGACTGGGGCTGTTGTCTGTTGCAGACGCAAGGGCATTTGCAGCGTTTTGAAGGGATTGCGAAGCTTGATTGATGCTGTTATTTAAAGTGTTATTTGAGCTATCCTGGCTTGCGGCAGATTCCAGGTTTTTTATTGCGTCCGAAACCTCGCTCGGATTATTGTCAGCGATGGCTTTTGCAAGCTGGTGTAAAGCAGAGCTTAGTAGAGGATTATTTTGACCCTGGCTAGCCGCCTGCTCGATCTGTTGAGAAAGCTGTGCCCGTTGCGCAGGGGTCATATGTGCTAATTGAGAAGCTAGATTCTGCAATGAGCTACTTAGCGCTTTGCTATCTCCGGAAGCAAGTGCTTTGCCAGTATTGCTGACATTCGTATTCGAGCTATTTTGTAGCGAAGCACTTGCATCTGCGCGACCCTGCGCTTTTTGACTGGCCTGCTGATCGCGTAATTGGTTGAGTTGTGATTGCGCCTGAGCAATACTTTGCTGTGCTTGTTCCTGATTACTAGATTGTTGCAACTGGGCCGCGATATTGCGCAGGATTTTATCGATTTGAGCTCGTTCTTCAGGCGAAATTGTTTGCTGGTTATCAATTGCCAAACGTGTCCGGTTGATAGCTGCGATCTGTCTATTCAGTCGAGCCTGAAGCGCTGCCTGTTGCCGCAGGTAGGTATTTATGGGATTGGGTAACAGGAGGAGGAGTGCGATGGCGATTGTGGCAATACCGAATGTGAGCAATCTGGCACGCCCGGGCCACAAAGATATAGTTGTCTCGGGTCTGTATTTCCTCAATTCTCTGAGTGCATCACGACGCTGCAAAACGGATATCGGGGTAGAGTCATTACGAAGCTCTAGTGCGGTACTGATCCGATCTTGTAATGTATGTTGCGAATCAATATAGCGGGCGCTGTATTCAAATGAGGGACGATACCATAGTGCGGCAGCAATTGCACACAACGTGATTCCAGCGGCAACACCAAAAGCCCAGTATGAAGCAGTGGGCCAGGGAATAAAGCGAGAGATGAGTAAGAGAAGGCATGCGCATAGCATGCTTACAATTATTCCATATTCTGTCCAACGCAGTATCTGTTGTATCCATAACCTTGTGCGCCATGGATTGAGGTTTTCGATGAACTTATCACCTTCATGCTCTTCTTGCAATGTTATTGCATAACGCGAAGGGGCATTTGCTGCCATAATGCTCTAACCTTTCAAAACATCATGCAGGCTCTGGCATGAGAATGACTAAAAGGGATGGCACTAAGACTGTTCAGATTTCTTGCCGAGATATCGCAACCAGGGAAGAAAACGACCGATTGGGTCGGGCTTTACAAAAGCCATGCTTAGAAGAAATAATATGATAGTTACCACCAGACTCACAAGGGTAAATGCTACCCAGGGAGAGAGGTGAACACGAAAAACATAAAAGTTACTTACTGTTCCCGGACCGCTACTCACCGCACTGTTGAGCGCTGAAATTGGGTTCCAGGCATTTAACCACTGAACCCATATGTACCAACGAGAAGTGACTGGTATGGAACCTCCAAGCGTAAGAAAAGAAATGACAGGATAAGCAAACAACCAGAAAGCACAAAAAGTGTATGCGACCGCAGTCGAAGCAGTAGGACGATGGATAAGGGTGGAGCAACATAAGCTGAACGTGCCAGCGACAAAAGCGGTCATTATGAAAATAATCAGCGTGCTGAGAACCTGCGATGGAGAGACGCCGCCAAAGAAGAAAACGAGGCTGAAGAGTGGAATAGAGGCAGCAATCAACAATAGCACATTGACCAACCCCGCGATTAATTTGCCCGCTAATAGAGAGAATGCAGAAAGTTTTGAACATAAAAGAAGGTCAAAGGTTTGTCGTTCCTTCTCACCATTGATGGCAGTTGCAGTAAAAGCAGGCGCAATAAACATGATTAGAAAAAGCTGTATGAACGATAAAAGAGCATACAACTGCGCTCCAATCTGGCTGAGGAGGTAGCCCTGGTAACCACCACTGAAAACGTTTGCCCTCTGAAGAAAGCCGAAACCGAGTATACCCATTACCAACAAGTAAATAATGATCAACCAGACAAAACGCTCGCGGCGCAGGCGCAGGCGCAGTTCTTTGGTGAGTAATGCAGTAAAAGTCATTTGATGCTTGCTCCTTCAGTGATGCTCATATATACTTCTTCGAGTCGCTCAACTGCTCGGCGGGGAGCGAAAGAGATAACGGGAATATCATGTGCTACGAGTTCTGCCAGAACGCGATGGAGCGTTTGATTGTCTCCGTTAAATTCTGCCTGAATGACCTCGCTATCATTCTGATCTTCGAATACGTTTCTGATTTCAGGTATTGCTTTGAGCAATTGTTTGGCATCTTCAGCATGTTCGAGGACACGTATTTCAATCTGATTTCCGCCACCAAGACTCTGGGTTACTTGCTCAACATTGCCGGCCATGACTAATTGCCCTGCTCGAATTATGGCGATATCACTACACATTTCAGCCAGTTCAAGCAGAATATGTGAACTGATGACGATGGTTTTACCCATACCTTGTAATGTACGCAGCAACTCACGAAATTCCACTCTAGCCCGTGGATCAAGACCTGAAGCTGGTTCATCGAGCAATAAAACGTCAGGGTCATGAATGAGCGCGCGTGCCAGGCACAGGCGCTGTTGCATGCCGCGCGATAGGGTTTCAACAAGAGCATCACGTTTTGTAGTGAGATCAACCAGCTCGAGCAGATCTGAAACAATCCTGGGGCTTCTACGCGGTGAAATGCCTTGAATGCCAGCATAAAATTCGAGATATTCTTCTGAGGTTAGATCTGAGTATACGCCAAAGAAATCTGGCATATATCCGACTTTGCGCTGTATTTGTGTTGACGATTGGGTGACCTCTACGTCGCCAAACCAGACTTTTCCAGAGGTCGGCGGGATCAGAGTTCCGAGAATACGAAGTAACGTTGTTTTACCAGCTCCGTTTGGACCGATCAGTCCAAAGATGGCACCCTGAGGTATTTCAAGGGTCAAATCCTCTAGAGCGTGAACTGAATGATAACGTTTATAAACATGCTGAATGTTGATCATACGTTTTTACACGTGCTCCCTATACAGGTATGTACTCTTGCCAGATCATTGTCCAGGAATAACTCCTTGCAGGTTGATTATAGGCCTGCCAAAATCTAGTAAGCCGAGTTGATTACCATTATTCATAAATTGTAATAACACGCGCCCGTTAGCGCTTATGTATGCGCCGAGATTAGTTGTAGCAAAACTGTTCTGATTCAAAGGAATGCTATCCCAAGAATTGGTATGCCAGTTGTATAAGCGGAAAAGGGAGGAATTTAGCTCTGACACCTGACCAATCAGTGGAAGAGCATTGATATTAGGCGGTTCTGAAATGATCAAGCCTTTAACATATGCTTTGGAGAGTGGTGGAATCAGATATTCGAACGTCATACTACCAGTTGAGAGTGAGTAGATACCCGGAAAGCGAATTTGTGCACTGTTGCTTGTGACATCAATCAAATGACCTTGAATGAAATTGGGTGGCAGGTTAAGCGGTCCCGTAAGATTGACATTTAATGGCGATTGCACGAGAGTCTCATGAAATCCAGCCGGATTTGTATTGCCTACAGTTACATTCGTTGTTAGATCTGGAGGGTTCTCAGCCCAACCGATGAATGTGACAGGGAGGCCTGGAACCAACAGTGGATCGGTCTCCCGATCTTCTGTAAACTCCCAGCCGGGAGTAGCAGTGATGCCAACATAATTACCAGAGGTAGATACATTGTTGAACGAAGCTGTATTAGAACCAGATAGCAAGGATGCGAGAGGATTTACTGAACTGCTACAAAGACTTGTACAGGCAGGTGAAAAATTGTAAAGCCCTTCGTCATCCAAAGCATACAGAATTGCCAGGTGCCGTTGCCACGTATTCTGAGGTTGTGCCGGCAACGCATCGTAATTGGGCGAATTTGTGTTTACAGATATTAGATCAGCCAGTGTTGAACCTGGAGGAAGTGGAACACTACTCAATTGTATTTGTACATGCTTTGTTTCTCCCGCAGATAGGCGTCCAAGCTTGAAAGCGTCATTCGGTGTCAGCAAAAAAGCATCATTCAGGGCATAGCTAAATGTATTCGTCACAGTTCCCACAAGGTATCCATTTTGGAGCGTAAGTTGAGAGACCAGACCTTTGTGGACTTGTCGATCTTGTTCGGCGAGGATGGTATGTAATGTCCAGATATTCACATCTTGCAGGTTTACACTTGTGCTACTCTGAAGTTCCTCAACAGTGGTATGCGCTCCTGAAAATGGACCGGCAGGCGTGGAGAGATTATCAGGTGATGGCTGAACCAGGGTATTTCCAGGGAAGTGTACCTGATAGTTACCCTCGTTTGGCACAAATACTCCCATATAGGTTGAAATATGAACGGATGTACCATTCTGATTGAACTGAGCTATTGAGATACTGTCGCTCAAAATAGAAGAACCTTTTTCAATATAGGCAAGCCCATAGCTCAGTAAAGAAAAAATAACGATGCTGATCAGTATGATGCGCCAGCTCCAGTAACGACCTTTCAGTCGCTTTACTAGCAGGAAACGTCCCAGCCCGAGTAACAGGATGTAGCAAAGGAATAAGACACCAAGCAAATGCCATGGAGGCGGAATAGATGGGGGAAGGAGAGATTGGATAAAGCCACTCATCCTGTTGGCCAGAACGGGTTCTGACTGCTGTGTGGCACTGCTAAAACCTGAAGAGATACCATAGTGATGAAGTATCTGGTCGCCCATGCTCCGCAAGACAAGACTATTCCATAGCGCACCGGCTCCTTGCCAACCAAGAATAGGTTCAAGGGTTGGATCAAAGGCGAGGTATATAATCGTGCCTTGTTCCTGTTGTGTCTGTATTATTAAAGGTGCTGTTTGAGATGCAAGTATGACCTGACTTGTGTTGCTATTTTCTAGAGGTTTCAGGGTTGCCATGCTAATGGGGACAGGGGTATTGAGGGAAACTGATGGGGTATGTGAATTAGCAGTTGGGGTGATGGATCCTCCAGGAGGTAAGAGCATTGTCCCTGGCGGAATTGTTGAGGAGCCAGATATCTGAAAGGGGACAAGGTTAGCGGGTAAAGTTCCCAATGAGCGATGCCAATCAGGACCGCCGATGAGAATGAGTGATCCTCCCTGTTCTGTCCAATTTTGCAAAGCGTTCAATTGAGCCGCACTCAGATTCGCAGTTGTGAAATTATCCAGTACAATTATATTAAAATTTTTGAGGGCTGCTTCCAGGGAAGGCAATGTATTCGCATTCAGAAATTCAAGTACGATTGATCCTCCCTGATTAGGAAGAGGCAATGTGCTCAAGGAACTAAATCCTGAGTTTTGATCGGAAAGAATGCCGATGCAGATATCGTCTGAAGTGAGTGGTAGAAGAGGCGCTGATTGGGTTCCAACGGTGTGTCCACTGTTGTCAAGCAACTTTACGGTCACATTTTGCGCATCGAAATATATTGGTAGATACATCGTGACTTGCTTCTGGGCACCATTTGCCAAAGATATGGATGCCTGATAGTCGGACTGGATTGGCTGATTACCACCTGGTTGAAACTGTGGTGTCGGAGTAATCAGTGAAAGAGTGCCATCGAAATCTGGCCCGTCGTTGTGAAGAGTAATCAGTACAGGAACCCAGGCACCATCGCGGTAATGGGATTCAAAACCTGCTTTTACCTGAAATGTTGGCTCCCCTGTCCGTTCGCGTGCCGTGACATGTTTGGGAAAGGCAATGTTTAACAAAGCGATCGTGACGCAAATCGCGATCGAAGCTATGATACGTATGTTAATGTGTTCCCAGGATTGTCTGCTCGCCATACTAATTCTCTTTTAGTTGCCAACATTGCTCAGAATCAATGTTGGCCTGCCAACATACAGTGTACTTTGAGAAAGATTCTGCTGATTCATTATCTGTAATAACACACGCCCATCTGAACTAGTGTACGCTTTACTGTTTGCTGTTGTAAAGGAATTCTTATTGATTGTTATTGAATCCCAGGACTGCGTATACCAATTATACAGCCGTGCAGGTAGCAGATTAGTCACCGCCTGCTGCGTCACATAGGGCAAGTTGATTGTCAAATTAGACGTCTGCGCAGTTATAGCATCAGGGTGAAAGAACTCAAACGTTACGCTTCCCAAGTTTATACCATAAATACCTGGTATGACAATTTGCACTTCATTACCTTGCGCATTAATTACCTGTCCGTTAATTATTCCAGGCTGGAGCGTCGATGATGGATCAAGGACGATGTTAAGAGGGACCTGAATAAGATCTTCAAATGTGCCACTTGAGACTGTACCATTGACCCTGACACCATTGATAGTATCTACCCGATTACGAGACCAACCAATCAAGGTTGCTTGCGCTGCATTGATTAACAATGGATCATTGCCATCGATTGGATTTAGCTTTGGCATGCCAAAAAGAGGAGCGGCAATTGAATGTTTTCCTGCAATAGCATATGTGCTACAAGGGCCACCACAGGGGGGGAAGTACATGCCTTCACCGCTGAGGGCTGATAACATTGCCAGGTGAAGCTGGAAATCATTTTTTGGCTGAGAGCCGTGCGCAAAAGGGAAGTATGGTACAGGTAAATGATTGGCTATTGCGATTTGATCTGCGAGCGTAGAGCCAGAACTCAGATTTGAACTATGGAACGAGATATTCACATGGCGGGTTTGCTGCGCAGGAAGATCGCCAATGAATGCAAAACCGTGGTTCATCAGAATAAAGACATCGTTGAGATCTGTTCCCAGGTTATTCGTAATAGTACCAGTTAGCATAGCATTACGTAAAGCAAGGTGAGAGGACAATCCGCCTTGTAGTTTTTGATCCGACTCTGAGACAAAACGGTGAAACGTCCAGGGGCTGGCATTTTGCAAGTTGATGTTTGTTTCGTTTTGTCCGATGCTAAAAGTAATGTTCTCCCCTATACTTGATATGGTTGGATCGTCTTGAAGAAAAGAATTCGTGATTGGCTGAGCGAGACTTCTCACTCGTAGTTGCAACTGTGCACTCCCATTATCAGGAAAAAATGAACTAAAGAAATTTGTGACATGGGCCGTAGTGTCTCCCTGATTGATTTGTATGACAGAGATACTATCGATGGTTGGTCTCTTTTGAATAAAAACAAGACCATATGTGAGAAGAGAGAAGACCATAATACTACTTATGATGATACGCCAATTCCAGCTAGCGCGCTTGCGTCGATCTCCTTTTGATTGAGTAAGTACAAAGAAATAGCGAATCGGCCCAAGAATAATGATATAACCTAGTAATAAAATGACGAGATACCAGGCTGGAAAAGGCGTACCGGGTTGTAGCATTTGGAGAAATCCTCCTCGCAAAACCGATTGTCCTGGGCCACTGGAATAGGTGGCAACGCTTGCCGACAAAAGGGACTGGTCGCCTAGAGTGCGCAATAGCAACCCCTGCCACAAAGCAGTAGCGCCGATCCAGTTCATGAGATGTGTGTCTGCTGGATCGAAGGCCAGGTAGCATATGGTGCCTTGCCCCTGATGTGCCTGTACCATGAGCGGGTCTGATGTAGTCCCAAGCACGGTTTCAATATCGGAGAATGTCTCCTGTCCGATATCGCTGTCACCTGGCAAAGTAGCATTGCTAATCGAGATAGATTGGTGCAGTGTATCCGAAATTGCTTTTGGGTCTGCTCCTGTGATAGTTGGGCTACCTACGGGTAACAAATGGGTACCTGCTGGAAGTATAGCTGTGCCATGCAGGATCACGGGTAATAATTGAGGAGGAAGTGTGCCAAGCGTGCGTTGCCAATCTGAACCACCAATCGCAATGAGCGCGCCTCCACGATTGATCCATGTTTGTAAAGCGTTTAGCTGGTCGCGATTAAGTGTGTTGGTAGTGAAGTCATCAAGAATAATAACATCGAAGTTTTCGAGGACCTCGCCCGTATTCGGCATTGTGCTAGGGTTCAACGTTGCCAATTCGACTGATCTCTCTGGGTCTGGCAATGAAACTTTGCTTAAGGAGCTAAACTGGGGGCTTTGTGCCGGGTAATCTGAAAGTATACCTATGAGTAAAGAACTGGAATGTAAAATATAAGGCGTAGCCGTCTGGGTGGTGATGATTTTGCCTTTAGTGTCTCTCAGGATGGCGACGATACCTTGCGGCACTGCCGGGGATTCGTAGAATGGAACATTCATGTTGATCTGCTTCAGTGATCCATGTGGTAAGTCAACAGGCGCTTGATAGCTCCAGGGTAATGTGGTTGCCGTTACTACCTGCCTGGAAAAACCTGCATATGTTGTTACGGCAAGTACGCCTGAGAAATGCGATCCTTCATTATCCAGGGTAACCTGTACAGGAATCCAGTAGTTAACACGAGCATCATCTTCGAAACCAACTGTAACCTGTAGCGTGGGTGAGATCACAGGTGATTGCTTTGAGCGAGCAGACGCATGCAGAGGATGGAGAAATAAGGTAGTGGTTAGGCACAATAAGGTGAGGAGCATGCTTGTACAACCAACCCTCCTCACGAGCGAGGCCAACCCAACCCTCCCCCAGGGCGACCGCAAGGGTACGCCCCTACTATATACGAATCTTGCTAGTTGATTCATGGTATAGTCTCTAGCTGCTCTTATTATCTAGTGGTCACCTGTTATGAAATTTCTCAAAAATTTCTTTTATTTCATGACCAGTATCATTTACAATAATTATAGCTTTTTGGAAAGACTATCTAATTTTGTTAGCAAAGTAAAGGTTTGTAAGGTTTCATCATACCATACTTTACATGTACGTTATGAGGGCGGTCGTACTCACGAAGTGTAGAGGTGAACTTGAATACTGTAGCAAGAGAATGTTGATTATGCTTATAGCTTTAAAGGCTTCACAACGTATTGCTGACGATGTTTGTCGCATAGCCAAAGAATGTTGCCATCGGGAGTTACTGTTTTAAAAAGTCCACCCCATATTTGTCCAGGGTCGGCTTCAATCAGAAAGTTATGCAGAGCGCGCAGTGCGGGGCCAACTAAACGCTGATACTGGTCCGTCTGTGTTAGCTCTTTGATGTCTTTCATAGTATCGTAGGTGGGCAGTTCCGGTAATTCCTGGGTAATCTGCTCTAACAGATCAATATTTGCCTGTATCTGCTTGATATCAGGCAGTATGTCTACTGCTTCGACAATAACTCCAACGGCTTTACCCATTGGCATGGCAAACTTGAGGAAATTGATCAGGTGGTTGAGCCAGGGTCCAATCGTGGTCCACCATTCCTTCGATTTGCGCAGTTGATAATTATCTCCAACCTGATGAGGGCCGGGAGGGTGTTGACAGACGAGGTATAAGCGATATTCGCGGCTCACCCAATTTTTAGGGTCGAATGGCTTGTTGTCTCCTGACATCAAGAGAAAGGTATTGGGGCATTCAGCCTCAATCTTCTGCATTTCCAGATTCCACTGGCGCGTAAAATTACGCGCTATTAGTTCTGATTGCTGATTCAACTTACCTAAGATGACATCTAATTTTTCCAATCCTTTAAGACTTTGCTTGATCTCTTCCTGACTCTGCTGAATATCTTCCATCACCTGTCGATCGGTACTGATATGGATACCATACAGGAGTGTTGGAACCGATATCTCGATGAAGGACTCAGGACACTCGACTTTGTAGCGCCTGGCTTGCATGCGACGCACAAGTTCTTCGTAGCGATAAAAATGGGGACAGGGTTCAGTTTCTTCACGCTGCCAGTGACAGTTGCAGGGAATTTCGCGTCGGACTTTTAATCCTTCAAAACGAGCTACTATGACATCCATGGTGTTCATGAGGATGGTAAAGAAGTTCTGCGGCAGTGGTCCCTGAACGAGCAGACGCAGTTCCCTCTGCATGGGGTTAAGTTCGACTCTGGCCTGATGACCTTCGTAGGCCAGGAGGACTCCTTCTCGCCAATGTAAGTCCTGGCTGAAACGATGCGTACGTACAATGAACCAGCTCATTATTCCAGGCGGCAAAAAGTCAAAGCGGTACACCATTTCGACCTGTGTTTGACCTGGCGGTGGGCTCTTTGGCCAGGCGGGGAGGCTAGTTGGAGGTTGGTAGGGGAGCAACTGCGGGATCAAACTGCTGGTCGAGTGATCCCCCGGTGAATCTGCTTCAATTTGATAGCTCAAATAAAACCGTTCCATTAAACGTAAAAAGATGGGGTAGAGGTATGGTTCGTATGGTTGGCCTTCCTCATCTACTGCCCAGATACAAGGCAGGTCGGAGTGGAGGAGAACTCCTTGTTGTCTACTGGTTGCTTCATCAACCAGAACATGGCTGATGGCTTTAGTGACCCAATTGGGTTTGAGGACTATCAGGTTGCTCAGCACATAGTCGTCCCGAAAATAGAGGATTTTACCCAGGTCATGCAGGTAGTTTCCCAACGGGCCTTTGGCTATGTCTGCTTCGACTTCACACTCTGAACAGCAATGAGTGTACGTATCTGCATCAATATGATGCTCTGGGCGAGCCAACAGTAGGTTTTCAGCAGATAACCATCTCCCAGGCCATGACTGACCCATGAGGGGTAAACGCATTGCCTGATCTGCCAGCATCGCTTTGAGTTCAATGATCCCTTGCCCATTTTTATTACTTATGCCAAGGTGTCCAACTATTTGCGGGTACACATCTTTGTATAACTGATAGTTTAGATCGGGTGTGCGCTCATCAACATGTGTTGCTATCAATAACACTGGCGCATCGGGAGCATGAGCTTTGATAGTTTCAAGCCAGTAGTCGAGCCGACCTTGTTCTACTCCCAGGCGAGCATTCCAGGCAACCATGTACAGTGAGCGTTTCGTGAGGAAAAACTGATGGGTTGCATGGTAGATCTGCTGTCCTCCGAAGTCCCATGTATTGAGGATGATTTCATGGTGAGGAGAGGGTAAGTGCAAGTGATCTACCTCAATGCCATGTGTAGTAGACAAGTCAGAATCAAACGTATCATTGCGTAGAGCGCGTAATAGAGATGATTTACCGGTTCCTCCTTCACCCACTAACAAGAGCTTCGATTCGTAACGGGTGATGGTGCTTTCTTGCAATTCTTGAAGGAAACAGAGTATGTCTGTTGTTCCTCGTACGACAATTTCAGGGGGCGGTGTTTGTAAGGTGGGAATATCAGCTACGTTTAGGGTTTGTAGGCTGGTCAAATTGCCGATTTCAGTGGGAAGTCGTTTCAGTTTGTTGTTGCTTAGGTCAAGATCCTGCAAGTTGGCCAGTTGCCCGATCTCAGGAGGGAGTTGGTTCAACTGGTTGTTCCCCAGCCAAAGCAGATGCAAGTTGGCCAGTTGCCCGATCTCAGGAGGGAGTTGGTTCAACTGATTATTGCCAAGAGAAAGTTGCTGTAAGTTGGTCAGTCTCCAAAACTCGGAAGGGAGTTGGCTCAACTGGTTGTCAGAGAGGTTGAGTATCTGCAAGTTGGTTAACTGCCCAATTTCGGGAGGGAGTTGACTTAATTGGTTCTTGCCCATGTTAAGGTCCAACAAATTGGTCAACTGGCCGATCTCAGGAAGGAGCTGGCTCAGTTGGTTATCATCCAGGTATAGTTCTTGCAAGTTGGTTAATTGCCAAAGTTCAGAAGGGAGTTGGCTCAGATCATTGCCCCTAAACCAAAGTATCTGCAAGTTGGTCAGCTGCCCAAGCTCATGTGGAAATTGGTTCAACTGGTTGTAACTCAAGCTAAGTTCTTGCAAGTTGGTCAACTGGTCGATCTCAGGAGGGAGCTGGCTCAACTGATTGTCATAAAGATCAAGTGTTTGCAAATTGGTCAACTGGCCGATTT
>Ga0187766_10000685_pt1 | contig 19264 bp, 18 predicted proteins | sample 0216_QUI02_MP05__4_FD_132971 | JGI IMG/M metagenome (GOLD analysis project Ga0187766, IMG submission 132971) | Tropical peat soil microbial communities from peatlands in Department of Meta, Colombia - 0216_QUI02_MP05_20_MG | ecosystem: Environmental > Terrestrial > Soil > Wetlands > Peat ... | reverse complement strand
GGAGAGCGTGGCCGCCGAGTTCTCCGGCGACGAATCCGCCATCGCGTTCAGCCCGCAGTACCTGCTCGACGGCCTCGCCGGGGCGCTGACCGCGGCCGCCGTCAGCCCGCCCGCCGCCCAGGATGCCAAGGACGCCAAGGACGCCAAGGACGCCGAGCGGGAGGGCTCGTCACCCCCGGACGAAGGGCGCATCCGCCTGCAGTTCACCAGCCCGACGAAGCCGGCCCTGATCACCGGCAGCCCGAAGCCCGGTGACGAGTCCGCTCCGGACTACCGCTACCTGGTGGTGCCGCTGCGCGCGCTGGCCAGCTGAACGGGCTCAGGGACCAGGGCCGCCGAGCCGTCCCGGTCCCGGGAATTGCGGGTACCCGCCGCCCAGGTAGGCGTGGCGGGACATCCAGGCCATGATCAAGACCCAGGTGGCCAGCGCGAACAGCAGCAGCGCGAAGACCAGGAACCGGCCCGCGTCCTGGTCGGGGACCGGCTCGGCCTGCTCGACGCGGGCAGGCCTGGGCGGCCGGGGCAGGTCAGCCATCAGGCGATCGATATGACCCTGGGTCCTGGCCGTCAGCGCGAGATCGATACGCTCGGTCAGCTCGTCGAAGGTCAGGCGGCCGGCCACGAAGTGTTCGCGTAGCTGGGCCATCGCCGCGTCGCGTTCGGCGTCGCCGATCCGCAGGTCGTAGTCGTACCGGCTGTGGCCGGGCACGCGCCATCCCGGTACTAGCTGTTCACGCGGCAGCCCCGCGTCAGGATCCTGTTCTAGCATTCCGGTTCGGACGTCGTATCGCCTCGTCATGGGTTTCCGCGTTCGCCAAGCCGACTACCTCTGTTCCACGATAGATCGGCGCGGCCCGGCGCGGAACCCGGCTATGCAGAGAATCAACAGCGGTCAGAAGCGAGGCCCGCGAGGTCCCCGGGGTCCCCTGGGCCCGCGCGGTCCCCTTGAGTTATATCCGCGCCGGCGCCCGCCGAACCCGAACAGCCGCCGCAGGAACGCGAGCGCGGCGATGATCAGCACGATGGCCAGCGGCCGGTCGCCGGCGCCGAGGCCGAACAGCATCACGGCACCGAGGATCACGAAGACCCACACCAGCCCCATCATCAGCGGTACGAAAACGGGGGATGGCCGCCCTCCGCGGCCGTGCCCTGTGCCGTGACCCCAGCCCGATCCTGTGGGACCGGCGGGCCACGCGGTGTGGCCGGCGCCCCCGGTCGGCGCACCGGCGAGCGGCTGAGGCACGTACGGCAGGTCGCGCAACACGGTGTTCAGGTCCGCTCTGGTCTTGGCCGCGAACGCCTGGTCGAGGCGCTCATTGAGTTCCTCCAGGGTGAGCCGGCCGTCCGCGTAGTGCTCACGCAGCTGGGCTGCGACCGCCTCGCGGTCGGCGTCCCCGACGCGCACGTTGTATCCCGTTGCCATCGTGCCCTCCGTAGCCAGAACGGGGAATCCCAGGTGCCCTCCACGATATATCGCGAGAGATCGGACAGCAACTCAAGCCCGCTACCCGCCCGCTCGCAACAGAAGAGGCACTGATGCGCCAGTCGCTCAGTCAAGTATTGCCTGTATCAGGCCCCGGAGTCTGACCTCCGCCGTAACAGGGGGGATAGCCCCGCGGGCTTGGGGTGCTGGCACCATGGCCAGGCGTTCACCCGCGACTTACGGTGAGGCGATTATGGGGGTTTCAGTCTGGCGGCAGCGCCAGCCGCAGGCTCCGCTCCGGGAGCGGGTCGCGGGCTGGCGGGTGCGCAACTGGCGCCGTGCCATCCTCACCTGGTTCGTGCTGACCCTGGCCATCATGGCGGTCGCGGCCGAGCCTGCCGCCGCCTTCCCGAAGGCACAGCTCAATTCGGTGCCCGCCCTGCGGGTCGCCCTGCGGACCGGCGGCGCCCTCATCGTGGGCGGCGTCCCCATCGTGCTCGCAGCCCTGCCCTGAGGCCCGCGCACATCGCCCTTGGCCGCACCCCGCATGCGCGCATTCCATGATCGCGAAGACTCTTGCCTGAAATAGCACACCAAAGTCTTCGTGATCACCTGTCGGCGGCGGCCAGGGCGTCGCCGACCGGGGTACGGCGGTAGAGGACCGAGCGGCCGGACCGGGCCCGGGTGATCAGTCCGGCCTCGCGCAGCACGGCCAGGTGATCGCCGACGCCGCCGAGCGACTGGCCCAGCGCCGCGACCAGCTGGGTGGTGCTGGCCGGCTCGTCGAGCGCGAGCAGGACGGCGGCGCGCGAGGGTCCGAGCAGCCGGTCGAGGGCGGCGCCGTGTTCCTTCCGGCCGGGCCGCTCCCACAAGGCGGCGACCCCGCGCGCGGGGTAGACCAGGGCCGGCGGCCACGGTGGCTCCAGGCTCAGTGCCAGCTTGGGCCAGACGAAGACGGAAGGAACGAACAGCAGTCCGCGCCCGCCGAGTTCTTCGTCCCCTGACCATTGGCTGAGCTCGATCCTGCCCTGTCGCCAGCTCAGGTCGGGATGCAGGTCGCCGAGCGCGGCGGCCCAGCCCCGGGAGGTGAGCTGCCCGGCCCGGTACACGACGTCGCGTTCGAGGATGGCTCGCAGCGTGGGCCATTCCGGCGCCAGCAGCGCCTTCCAGGCGGCCGAAAGGACCTCGGCGACGTACTCGGCGACGCGGTCGCCGGCCAGGATGCGCCGGACCCGGGGATCGGCCGAAGGCTGCCGTCGCAGCGCCTCGGCGGCCTGGCGGCGGGCCTGGTCCGGCGGCGTCGAGGCGACCTGCCCGAGCAGGTCGCCGATCGTGACGGACAGGCCGGCCGGGACCGGGGCGAGGAAGTCCGGGCCCCATCCGGGCGGCTGCAGCGTGTTTATGACCTCGATGTCCGCCTCGCGGGCCAGCGCCCGGTACTGGCTACGGGTGCGGACCAGCCAGGGACGGAACACCTGCCCGCCGTCCGGCTGCGGTGTGCCCAGCAGTCGCAGCGCGGAGGTGAGCTCCCACAACGGCGACAGCGCGAACCGGCTCATGGTCAGGTCCTCGCGGCACACCTCGATGCGCAACCCCACGACGGTTCCTTTCGTCCTATAACGAAAGGTTACTCCCCGCGCCGCCGGGCGCGCAGGCTGGCGCCATGGCTACCACGGCTCCGTCACCCAGGCCTGCGCCGCCTGCCCCGGCCCAGTCGCTCGCGTCGCCCCCGCCGCGCACCACGTACCGGTCGGTCTTCGCGTCCGGGGAATTCCGGGTGCTGTTCGCTGCCCTGTTGCTGTTCGTCCTCGGCTTCGAGTTCGAGATCCTCGGCCTGTCGGTGCTCGTCTTCGCCCAGACCCGGTCGGCGTTCTGGACCGCGTTCGCGTTCAGCATGGGCTTCGCACCGCAGGCCATCGGCGGGGCGCTGTTCACCTCGCTGGCCGACCGGCTGCCGCCCCGTGTCGTCATCGGCGCCGGACTGCTCATCCGTTCCGCACCGGGGCTGGTGATCGGGCTGTGGCCGCGGCTGCCGATTCCCGTGATGCTGGCGCTGGTCGCGGTGGCCGCGACGGCCGCCCCCGTGTTCACCGCAGCGACCTCTGGCCTGCTCCCGGACGTGCTCGACGGTGATCGCTACGTCCTGGGCCGCTCGGTCGTCAGCCTGACCGGCTCGGGTGCACAGATCGTCGGGCTGGGGATCGGCGGCGCGATTCTCGCCGCCTGGCCCGCGCGATGGCTGCTGCTGGCGGCAGGCTTGTCGCTGGCTCTGGCCGCCGGAATCGTCCGCGCAGGCCTGCGGCCCCGGGCAGCAAGCCGCGCGGGCCGCGTCCGGGCGCGCGGGATCGTCCGTGCCACCGTGGCAGGCAACATCGAGTTGCTCGCGGACCGGACCGTGCGGGGCCTGCTGCTCGCGCAATGGCTGCCCGCCTGGCTCGTTACCGGAGCCGAGTCGCTGATCGTGCCGTATGCCGGGTCGCTGGGCCGGCCGGCCGGTGCCGCCAGCCCGCTGCTCGCCGCCGTTCCGGCCGGGATGCTGCTCGGTGATGTCATCATCGGCCGGTACTGCCGCCCGCGGACCCGTCGCCGGCTGTCGTTCCCGCTCGCGGCGGCCATGGGAGTACCGCTGCTCGCGTTCGCCTGCCGCCCGCCGCTGCCGCTGGCGGCCGCGGCTCTGCTGGCGTGCGGCATCGGCTTCGGCTACGGTCTCGGCCTCCAGCAGGCCTTCCTCGACAGCCTGCCGGTCCGGTTGCGGGGTCAGGCCTTCGGGCTCAGCTCGACCGGAATGATGGCTGGGCAGGGTCTGATCCCCCCGGCCGCCGGCAGCCTGGCGTTGGCCCTTGGCGTCGGCGCCGCGATGGCAATGGCAGGCGCGGCCACGATTGCCGCCGCGCTGGCCCTGCGCGGTCCGCTCACCGGCCGGCGGCCCGCGCGCTAGAACCCGAGGTAGGAGCCGCCGTTGACGTGGATGACCTGCCCGGTGACGTGCCCCGCCGCCGGTGAGGCGAGGAACATCACCGTCGCCGCTATGTCCTTCGTCGTGCCGGCCCGGCCGGTCGCCGCCCGCCCGCGGGCCGTCAGGCCGTGCGGCCTCTGGACACTGGGTAGCCGAGCAGCGCCGCGAGCCCGAGCGCGCTGCGGGGCGCATACGCGGCGCGCCAGAGCCCGCCGTGGACCGCCGCGTGCGCCTCGTCCTGCCAGGGCTGGGCCTGCACCGGTCCGCCGCCGGTGTGCAGGTCGTGTACCAGCAGCGCCGCCATGAGCGCCTGGCAGGTGGCAGGATCGAAGACCTCCACGCCGAACCGGTGCGCGCCCGCGTACGCGGCGGCCAGGGCCCGGTTCTTCATGACCGACTTGGTGCGGGTCGGCGGGGCGACGTTCAGCGAGACGGTTGCGCCGGCGTCCCTGGCCAGCGTGGCCCGCCAGCGCTGCATGCGTTTGGCCCAGGGCATAGTTGGGACCCTGCTGCGGCACCTGGCCGTCGCAGATCCCGGGATCGGCGCCTGGCGGGTAGGCGCGACGGAGCAGCCGCCCGCCGGACAGCGCGTGCAACGGCCAGCCGCCGAGCCTGGCCGTCAGGGACCGGGCCAGGTACGCGCTGACGGCCTGCGCGACCGCATCCGCCGGGACGGCGAACACGTCGGTCGGCGTGGCCAGGAACGCGAGCGTGACGTCGCGGCGGCTGGCCTGCAGGCGCACGGTCAGCGCGTCGACCGCGCTGGCCACGCGGACGTTGGCCGCGCCGTCGGCGTAGACGTAGTTGCCCAGCACCAGCGGGCCGTCCACGCTGGCCAGCCAGTCTGCGATGGTCGGCACGTCACCGGTCAGGTCCAGGCCCGCGCACTGCGCGAGGTCACCGCTCGCTGCCCGGGCCGCGCCGCTCGCCTCTGGAGCCGCGCTGCTCGCCTCCGCCGGGGCCGCGCTGCTCGCCGCCGGCTGAGCCTGGTCGGCGCTGCCGCCAGCTACGGGCACGAGGAGCGTCCCTGCGCTGCGTCGCGCCATTTCCAGGACCCGCTGCCAGATGAACGGACGGGGCAGGTCAATCCCGATCGCCCGGGCGCCCCAGCTCAGCAGCACCGGCAGCGGGCCTATCTCGGCGCCCGCCCCGAGTACCACGATCGTCCGGCCCGGCAGCGCCAGCCAGTCCGGATGCGCTGCCACCATCCGGACCGCATCCGCGCACGACGGCTCGATGACCCCGGCGGCTACCCACGCCTCCAGTCGGCATAGCAGGGCGTCGCCGCGCAGGGCCTCGCCGCGATAGGGAACCGACAGCGACCCCTCCGCCACCCCGGTCCCCGTCACTGTGACCGTGGTGATCGCACCGTGCGCGGGTGCCGATACCAAGGCATCGAGCCCGGTCTCTGCACCGCCGGGACCGGCCACCCGCATCCGGCGGTGCAGCGACTCCAGCCCGTCCCGGGCCACCGAGACCGCGTCCTGCCTCGAGGCCAGCCCCGCCTCGATCAGCCTGCGGAAATGCGCCAGGTACCCGGTGCGCCAGTTCGCCTCATGCTCCGCACCGTGCGAGCCGGCGGGATCGACCTGGGCCAGCGCCTCGGCGACCACGGCCCGGCCCAGTGCCGAGGTGCTCCTGCGCCCGTCCGCCGACGCGGGGAAGACCACCCCGGCCGGCTCGTCGCCGTTCATCTTGCACCAGCCAACAGACCATCGTGACTGCTCTGCCGCCCGGAGACGGCAGCTTCTCGGGCCGCCGAAACGGCCTGACCAGAGCCCAGCCCGGCCCTGATATAGATGTTCCTCGCCCAGTTGGCGTCGGCGTCCATAGCGCCGTGAACGGGGCAGACCACGGTGTCCTGCCGCGGGCGCTCGCATCGTCGCCCGCACTGGTGGCAGCCGGTACTCGTCCCGGCCGGGTCCACGACCACAACCCGTCGGCCAGCTTCTTCCGCTTTGCCGGTGAGGATGCTCGTGAACTGTGACCAGCCAGCGCCGAGGATCGACCTGTTCAGCCCGGCCTTGGCCGCGCTCCCGTTCCGGAGGTACGCGCCGGGCCGGGCCGGGTCGGGTTCTGGTGCCGGGCTGCGGGTCATCCCGGCCGTATTCAAGTCCTCCAGCGCGATCACGTCATACTCGTTCACCAGGGCGCGGGCAGTCTTGTGGTGGAAGTCCCGGCGCCGGTTCCTGACCTTACGCCACTCCCGGGCCAGAGCCCGCAGCAACCGCTTCCGGTTACCAGAGCCCGGTTTCGCCCGCGCCGGGCCATTTACACGCCGATCCTACGGCCCGGTACCGACATTCCCGGGTCGGCACGCTGTGGAGGAGCATGTCCTGGCCGCTGGTCCGGGAGGAACGGCCTGACCTCTGGGCAGGCTAGTCTGGGGCCGGGCGCCATGACAGATGTCATCCCCGGCTGGTGGCATCTGGCAGTGGCGCCGGCGCCCCGCCGCCTGGGAGATTGGACCTATGCGAAACCCGCCGACGACGGCACCTAGCAGAGCGGCACGAGACCGAAGGGCGGCAGCGCGATGAACGCCACGCCAGGAACCAACCCCACTGCTGCGATGAGGGCTTCCGATGCCGACCGCGACGCGGTCCTTTCGGACCTGAGCGAGCACTTCCAGGCGGGCAGGCTGACGGCCGAGGAGTTCGACGAGCGAGCGGGCCTGGCCCTGGCCGCGCGAACCTGGGGCGAGCTGAAGGATCTCCTGCGGGATCTTCCCGCCGCCCGGCCCGGACCCCAGGTCCCGGCCGCCGCGTCCTCCGCCGCCCGGCCGGAGCGGTCGGCCCGGCGACGGGCACCGGCTCCGATCCCCCTGCTGGCGGTCATCGGGATCGCCGTCGCCGTCTCGGTCGGCCTCACCCACGGCGTGTGGGGCGTGCTGGCGCTCGTCTGGGTCGGGCTGCTCATCGCGCGGCGCCGGATCTGCTCCGCCCGCACCCCCGGGCGCTCCGGGCCCGAGGCCTGACACGCCGTCAGAGCTACCGGCGCCCCGGCCCGCCGTCCCGGACCAGCACGCTCAGCTCGCGGCCTGAGCCCGCGCCGCCGCCACCGTCCGGGCCAGCGGGATGCCGGCCGCCACCCCGAGTGCCAGCGCCGCCGCCAGCCAGCCGAACGTGATCGCCAGCGCGTGCCCGGAGGTCGCGGGCACCGCGGCACCCCGCTCCGCGTCCAGCGTGAGGAACAGGCTGCCGAACGTCGCCACCCCGACCGCCTGGCCGAGCTGCATGGTCGTGGTCAGCAGCCCGCTCGCGTCCGCCGCCTGGTGCAGCGGCACCCTGACCAGGGCATGGGTGACCAGCGGGCTGAACCCGAGCGCCAGCGCCGCCCCGGTGGCCACGAGCGCCACCTGCAGCGGGATCCCGCCCGAGCCGCCGGAGCGGAGCACCGCCGCCACGGCCAGGTAGCCGCCCGCCGCCGCCAGGCAGCCCAGCGGGGCGAGCAGATGATGCGACGCGGCCGGCAGCCGCCGCCAGAAGTACCCGCAGGCCCCGAACACCAGCGCGCACGGCGCGAAGGTCAGGCCCGCCCGCAGCGCGCTGTCACCCAGTCCGGCCTGCAGGTGCAGCGCGAAGCTGAACAGGAAGCCGCCGTAGGTGATCATCAGCACCGCCACCGCGGCCAGCCCCGGCACCAGGCCGGGCGCGCGCAGCACCGCCAGGTTCAGCAGCGGATCGCCGCCCCGGTCCGCGATCCGCCGCTCTACGCCCACGAACGCGACGGCCAGGACCAGGCCGAGCGCGACGCACGCGAACACCCAGGCCGGCCAGTTCTCCTGGTGGCCGAGCATCAGCGGCAGCACCACCAGGAACACCGCGGGCGCCGCGATGGCCAGGCCGGCCAGGTCCAGCCGCCGACCCGAAGCCCCGCGACCCAGCTCATCCCCCGGCACCACCAGGGGCACCAGGACCAGCAGCGCGAGCCCGATCGGCACGTTGACCAGGAACACCGGCCGCCATGTCTCGCCGAACAGGTTCGCCGTCACGAGCACGCCGCCGATCACCAGCCCGGCCACGAACCCGGAGGACAGCACGGCCGTGTACGCGCTCAGCGCCCGCGCCCGGGCCGTGCCCTGGAACCGCACCTGGATGACGCTCATGATCTGCGGCATCATCGCCGCCGCCCCCGCGCCCTGGACGAACCTGGCCGCAATCAGTACCTCGATCCCGGGCGCGATCCCGCAGGTCAGCGAGGCCAGGGTAAAGATGGCGACCCCGGCCAGGAACATCCGCCTGCGCCCGTACAGGTCACCCATCCGCGCGCCGGTGATCAGCATCATCGCGTAGCTCACGGTGTACCCGGCCACCACGAGCTGGAGCTCGGCGCCGGAGGCGTGCAGCGACCGGCCGATCGTCGGCATGGCGACGTTGACGATCGTGACGTCAAGCAGCGCCATGAACTGCCCGGCGAGCAGCACGATGAGCATCAGCCAGCGCCCCCGCGCGCCCGTGGCCGGATCCCGCACCATCCGATCGATAGTTGTGGTCATGACACCAGCCTGCGCCGCGGCCCGCCGCCATGCTGAGAGCCCGCTGATCCTGGTGTTGTCACTACCCGGCTATCATCATTTTTCTTCTTCCGAACGGGCCTCGGTACCTCTCTCGCGCCAGGCCCGGCGCGCCCGGGCTGGCTCGCCGACTCCCGCCCAGGCAGGTGCACTAGAGTCGCAGCAGGCAGCGATGGAGCGCACGACGGGAGGCCAGCGTGGCGAGTGCATATCTGACCGTCGGATCCGGTGACCACCACGTCCTGGCCGTGCACGGCTGGTTCGGGTCGGCCCGCGGCTGGGGCTCGTTTCCCGACTTCATCGACCGGTCGGCCTACACCTATGCGTTCATGAACCTGCGCGGCTACGGCGACCGCATGCGGGTGGGCGGCGCGTTCACCGTGGACGAGGCGGCCGCCGACGCGCTGGCCGTGGCGAATGAGCTGGGCTGGGACCGGTTCTCCGTGGTGGGCCATGCGATGGGCGGGAAGGTGGCCCACCGGATGCTGCTGGAGGCGCCGGACCGGGTCCGCAAGCTGGTCGGCCTTAATCCGGTCCCGGCTGGCTCCGTGCCCTTCGGCGCCGACGGCTGGGCGCTGTTTTCCGGCGCGCCCGGCAACCCGCGGAGCCGGGCGGCGATCGTCGACTTCACCACCGGGAACAAGCTGACCAGGACCTTCATCAACCAGGTGGTGCAGCACTCGCTCGACAACTCCACCGGCGAGGCGTTCGGCACCTACCTGCAGGCGTGGGCGAAATCCGACTTCTCCGCGCTGGCCAAGGTGGACACCGGAACTCCGGTCAAGGTGATCGTGGGCGTCAACGACCCGGTCCTGTCCGCCGACTTCATGGAGCGGACCTGGCTGGTCTTCTTCCCCGAGGCCGAGCTGGTCATCCTGCCTGACGCCGGGCACTACCCGATGTTCGAATGCCCGGTGTCGCTCGCCACGTCCATCGAGGAGTTCCTGGAAAGGGAATGACGCAGGCGGCCGGCCCGGCCCGGTCCGGCACCGAGGTCGTCTTCGACCCGGCCACGTACACGGACGGGGTGCTGCTCGGTGCCCCGGCCCGGCTGCGGCGCGGCGCCCCGGTCGCCTGGACCGCGTAGCCTCCCCGGGGCCGTGAGCCCACCGTTGACCCGTGCGCTGGACACCAAGCCCCCGGGGCCGCCCTCATGCTCCCAAACCCGAGCCTCAGGAATGTCAGTGGGTACCGCTAAGTTGAACTGGGGACAGATCGCGGATGGGAAAGATCGTGGTCACGTACGAAACGAGGGACCAGGCTTGGCGGCGAGCGGGTGAGCGGCGCCGGGCGGAGCTCGGCAAGTTCCTGAAGGCCCGCAGGGCGCGGCTGAGTCCGGGGGACTTCGGCATGCCCGCCGGCTCCCGGCGGCGCACGCCGGGATTGCGCCGGGAGGAAGTCGCGCTGCTCGCCGGCGTCGGCGTCACCTGGTATACCTGGCTGGAGCAAGGCCGCCAGATCAACGCCAGCATGCAGGTACTAGACGCGGTGGCCCGCACGCTCCGCCTGGACCGGGCCGCCCGAGAGCACCTGTACCGGCTGGCCGAGGCGACACCGCTGCGCACCGAGTGCATGGGCCTGACCGTGCCCGACACCATCGCGGAGATCGTACATTCGCTCGATCCGCTGCCGGCCAGCCTGATCAACAGCCGGTTCGACGTCCTGCTGCCGAACCGCGCCTCCAGGGAACTGTTCTGGGAATGGCACACGATGCCTTGCATCCACCAGAACACCTTGTGGTGCTGTGTCACCGAGCCGAGCGCCCGCGGCCAGCTCCTCGAGTACGACACGCACATCCGCTACCTGGTGGCGCGGCTGCGCTCTGCGTACGGTCGGCACGTCGGCGACCCGGACTGGGAAGAGGACATCCGCCGCCTAGCCAGCATGAGCCGCGAGTTCGCCGAGCTGTGGGCGCGGCACGAGGTGGCCGACCCGGAGCCGCGCACGCTCACCTACCTGCATCCGCACGCCGGGTCGCTCCGCCTCACGGTCAGCGAGCTTGACGTCCCGGACCTGCCGGAGGCGCGCATCGTCGTCTACACCCCGCGGGACGACGACACCCGGGCCAAGATGCCGCTGACCCGCCGGACTCCGGCCGCCGCGCCCGTCACCGGCTGAGTCCCAAAGTCGTCGACGGTACGCGCTGCCTTGCTGTAGCGTTGGCTGCAAACGGTGCAGCGGAGGCAGGCTCTTAGCGGCGGGGAGCATGATCACCAGGACGTACGAGGCTCGGGTTCCGGACGGCGTCGACGCCAGCCGCCCGAGCATCGCCAGGATCTATGACTACCTGGTCGAGCCCGGCCTGGTCAGCCTGCCGGAATGGCGGCCGGACTTCAACACCGACCGGACCCCGCTGCGCGGGCCCACCGTGGGCGCGGTAGCTCAGTTGAGGAAGTAGCTGCTGCCGCCGGACTCCGGGTCGGTCACCAGGGCGATGACCGTGATGGTGCCCGCATCGGCGAAGGTCAGCCGCAGCATGATGTCCTTGCCGTCGTGCATCGGGCCCGCGCCGGTGATCAGCAAGTGGGACGTGTCCGGGTTCAGCCGCACCATCGAGTCCGCCGGGATGGGTATCTCCGGCACGGTCCGCATGATCAGGGCTCCCGAATGCTGCGCCAACGGGGCGCGCAGCTCGACCGTCCCGCCCACGCTGGTGCGCACCGCGACCAGCCGGTCCGCGTGACCGTTGTTGCGTATGTCCAGATACGCCACCGTGATCCCGGGCGTCGTCGGCTGCGGCACGTACGCGCTGGTGACGCTGATGGCGGACGCGGCGCTGGCTGACGCGCACCCGGTCACCGCGACCGCGGCCAACAGCAGCGCGCCCGCCAGGCCGAGCACCGACGTCACCCTGCGCATGGCCCCAGGCTACCGTGCTAGCCCGGGGGGACGACCCCCTGGAACCCCCCGCGACTCGTACTGGGGGGACCCATCCGCCCAGACCCCCCCTGGGAGGAACCCATCCCCCCGGACCCCCCCTCGATCGCGGTACCGAGCAGGCCGAGCGCGGGAGAGCCGAGGTCCATCAGCGCCTTATGGAAGCGCTGCAGTGTGAAGCCGGGCCCCCAGTCCTTCCTGGCCCGCTCGCGCAGCTTGAGGATCTCGAGCTTGCCCCAGGTGTACCGGCCGTAGGTCGGGTCGAAGGTGGCACGCCGGGCCTCCGACAGCGCGGCCGGACCGGACAGGTGGGTGTCAGCCTCGAACCGGCGCGCCGCCTCGGCCACCGTCATACCGGCCGTGTGCACGCCGATGGCGCAGGCCAGCCTCGTCACCCTGACCAGCGCTTCGAGCCAGATGCCGATCGCGATCCTCGGATCGTCGGCGCCGAAGCCCTCCTCCACGCACAGTTCCTCGGCGTAGTGCGCCCAGCCCTCAACAAACGCGCTGGACTGCAAGATGCTCCGGACATCGGAGGTCAGCTGGCGCAGCGCGCGGCCGTGGGAGAAGTGCCCGGGGGCGACCTCGTGCACGGCGATGCCGGGCAGCGTCGTGTCGCTGAACACCTCCAGCCACTCCTGTTGCTGCCGTTTCGGCCAGGACTCGTCCGGCGGCGTGATGTGGAACCACGAGGGCCCCTCTGGCTCGCCGGGCGCGGTCGGCGACATCATGGCCATCGCCCAGCGCCGCGATGCCGGTGCCGGACCGACCAGGCAGACGCCGTCGTGGTAAGGGACGAGATCGTGGTCCCGGGTGAAGTCGATGGCCCGCTGCGTCCAGAGCCGGGCGGCGTCCATGACCCCGGCCGCGTCCGGGTGCTCACGGACCAATTCGCGGGCCACGTCGAGCGGGGGCCGGTCCGGCGCCACCCGCGCGCACCCGTCGGCCAGCAGCGCGTGCAGCCGGTCCCGCTCCCCGTCGGCCTGCTCGGCCAGCCTGCCCACGTCGACCGGCAGGGCCTCCGCGCTGCTCATCAGCGCGGCGAGCCCGGCGGAGCCGAGCGCGGCATCGGGATCTCCCTCGGCCGCGGCGCGCTCCATGTGGGCGACCAAGCGCGCGTGCGCGGCCAGCGCGGCCTCGCGCACCGCCTCGTCCACGTCGCCGCCCACCTCTCCGTCTCCCCCCGGCCCCGCGCTGAGCCCGGCAGCCAGCCCGCGGGTTGCGTCGAGCAGCGCCTGCGCGACCGGGGAGCTCATCATGTCGAGCGAATCCACGGCCGCGTCGGCCACCCGGGGCCAGGCGGCCAGATGCTCGGCCCGGGCCGCGGCCCGGTCCTCTGCCGGGGCGTACTCCTTCTCGTAGCAGGCCAGGTCGAGCTCGACCAGGTGGACGATCGGATTCAGCCGGTGCAGCTCAAGCCCGCCGAAGGCGACGCTCTTGAGGTCCTCGGCCGCGGCCAGCTGAGCCTCGTCGTACGGGTCCGCGAGCCGCTCGCTGCCCGCCCGGGCCGCCGCCAGCCGGGCCAGCCCGGCCCGGACCCCCTCCGGCGACAGATCCTGCGGCTTGCCGTCATATTCGTGCCTGCCGCCGTACTCCCGCATCTCGGCGACGTCGAGATCGCAGACCGCGCGCAGGCGCGGGGAAAGGTCCATGGCCAGACGCTACCGTGCCGTGCTGGCGCGGGGCGACGAACCCCCGAGCTCCGGAGCCTGGTGAGAAGATCAAGCCATGCACGACATTCCCAAGTTCACCACCCGGCCGGAACTGGCGGGCACGTTCGGCATGGTGGCCTCGACGCACTGGCTGGCCTCGGCGTCCGGCCTGGCCGTGCTCGAGCAGGGCGGCAATGCGTTCGACGCGGCCGTGGCCACCGCGCTGGTACTCCAGGTGACCGAACCGCACCTGAACGGCCCCGGCGGCGAGGTCCCGGTCATCGCCCACCATGCCGGCCGGGGGGAGACCTTCGTACTCTGCGGGCAGGGCACGGCACCGGCGGCCGCCACGCCCGAGGTGTTCCGCGATCTCGGGCTGGATCTGGTGCCCGGCAGCGGGCTGCTCGCCGCCTGCGTGCCGGGGGCGTTCGGAGCGTGGATGCTGCTGCTGCGGGAGTACGGCACGCTCCGGCTGCGGGACGTGATGGGCTACGCGATCGGCTACGCGGCCCGCGGCTATCCGCTGGTGCCCGCGATCAGCTGGGGTATCGCCAGCGTGGCCGAGCTGTTCCACGACTACTGGCCCAGCTCGGCCGAGGTCTACCTGCCGGGCGGCAACGTGCCGCAGCCCGGCTCGCTGTTCGCCAACCCCGCGCTGGCCGCCGCCTACCAGCGCATCCTGGAGGAGGCCGAGGCGGCCGGCGGGGACCGCGACGAGCAGATCGAGGCGGCCAGGCGGGTCTTCTACGAGGGTTTCGTGGCCGAGACGATCGCCGCCTACGTCGCCTCCACGCACGCGATGGACGTGACCGGCCAACCGCACCGGGGCCTGCTGTCCTACGCCGACATGTCCGCCTGGCGGCCGCGGCTGGAGGAACCGCTGACCTTCGAGGCCGGCGGCCTGACCGTGTGCAAGACCCAGCCGTGGGGGCAGGGACCGGTGTTCTTGCAGCAGCTCGCGCTGCTCGAAGGCTTCGACCTGGCGGCGCTGGGCCCGGGCACCGCGGACTACATCCACGCCGTGACCGAATGCGCCAAGCTCGCCTTCGCCGACCGAGAGGCCTGGTACGGAGATCCGGAGTTCACCGACGTGCCGGTCAAGGCGCTGCTGTCCGCCGGATACGCCGACGCCAGGCGCCGCCTGGTCGGGGCCGGAGCATCAGGCGCGCTGCGCCCCGGCTCCCCGGACGGCAAGCCGCCGCGGCTGCCCGAGTTCATCACCGGCTCGTTCGGCGCCAACGGCGGCCTGGACCCCGGCGGCGGTCGCGACGAGACGAGCGCGGCTCCGAGCCTGGATGTCGAGCCCCCGTCCCTCGACCCGGGCACCGGCGAGCCGACCATGCGCACTGGCGCCCCAGCCATGCGCCCCGGCGCGCCGGACGGCACCGCCGGGGCGAGCTACCGGGTCGGCGACACCTGTCACCTCGACGTGGCCGACCGGTTCGGCAACATGGTGTCGGCCACGCCGAGCGGCGGCTGGCTGCAATCCTCGCCGGTCATCCCCGGGCTCGGGTTCTGCCTGGGCACGCGGGCGCAGATGTTCACCCTCACGCCCGGGCTGCCCGCCACGCTCGCGCCGGGCAAGCGCCCGAGGACCACCCTCTCCCCGAGCCTGGCCCTGAGGGACCGCGAGCCCTACCTGGCGTTCGGCACGCCCGGCGGCGACCAGCAGGACCAGTGGTCGCTGCTGTTCCTCCTCAACCACGTCCAGTTCGGCATGAACCTGCAGCAGGCGATCGACTTCCCGTCGTTCCACTCCGCGCACATGCCGTCGTCGTTCTACCCGCGTCAGGCGCAGCCGCGGGTGCTGGACGTCGAGTCCAGGGTCGAGGCGGCCGTGATCGACGAGCTGCGGCGGCGCGGCCACCTGGTCAACGTCCGGCCCGCCTGGTCGCTCGGCCGGATCAGCGCGGTCGCCCGCCGCAACGGCATCCTGTACGCCGCCGCCAACCCCCGCGGCATGCAAGGCTACGCCGTCGGCCGCTGACCCGCGCGATATCGCAGGTAGCGGGCCATGTCACCGCGCCGGTGATGACGCATGTCATGGCCGGCTGTTGAGGGACGGCACTACCCGGCGGCACCGGCCTGATGGTGGCATGAAAGCACCGGCACCATGCACGAGACCCGACATGAAAGACCGGAGACAGGGGACGAAATGCGCCAGTATGCGGCAGGTTACGGGGCGGCCAGGAGCGATGAGAGGGGCGCCGATCACGGCACCACCATCGGCCATGGCAGCGGCCCTGGTCATAGCGGGGCGAGCGGCTACGGCGCCGCCCCGGTTGTCTCGTTCCAGAACGTATCCAAGCACTACGGGAGCCTGCGGGCGGTCGACGGGCTGAGCCTGGACCTGCGTCCCGGCGAGACCGTCGCGCTGCTCGGCCCGAACGGCGCGGGCAAATCCACCTCGCTCGACATGCTGCTCGCGCTGCGCAAGCCGACCAGCGGCACGATCCGGATGTTCGGTTCTGACCCGTATCACGCGGTGAAGTCCGGCCGGGTCGGCGCCATGCTCCAGTCCGGCGGCCTCATGCCCGAGGTCACCGTGCAGGAGCTCGTTACGCTGGTGACCGGCCTGCACCCGAGGCCCGAACCAGTCGATGTCACGCTCAAGCGAGCCGGCATCACCCAGTTCGCCGACCAGCGGGTGGACCGGCTGTCCGGGGGCCAGACCCAGCGGGTGCGCTTCGCGCTGGCCATCTGCGGCAAGTCCGAGCTGATCGTGCTGGACGAGCCGACCACGGCCATGGACGTGGAAACCCGCCAGCTGTTCTGGGCCAACATGAGGGCCGAAGTGGCCGAGGGCCGGACGTTGCTGTTCGCCACGCACTACCTCGAGGAGGCCGACCAGGCCGCGGACCGTATCCTGGTCATCAACCGGGGCCGGCTGCTCGCCGACGGCACGCCCGCCGAGATCAAGGCCCGGGCCGGCGCGAAGCAGATCTCGTTCCGGCTCGACCGGGTGGACGAGCCGTTCCTGCTCGGCCTGCCCGGGCTGGTGAATCTCGAGGTCCGGCACGACGTGGTGCAGATCCAGTCCACCGACTCCGACGCCACGCTGTACGCGGTGCTCGACGCCGGCTACCGGCCGCGCGAGATCGAGGTCTCCAGCCTCGGCCTCGAACAGGCCTTTCTCGCGATCACCGCCGAAGACGACCGCAGCAACGGCAACACGTACGCAGGGGAGACGATCTGACATGTCCGGCACGCTGGCGCTGACCCGAGTCGAGTTCAAGCGGGTCATGCGCAACAGGCGGTACCTCATTTTCACGGTGGCCTTCCCGGTCGTGATTTATCTCCTGCTCGGGAAGAACGTGAGCACGAAGGGCTACGGCATTTCCCTCGGCGCGTACTACATGATCTCGATGGCCATGTTCGGCGCCTTCAGCGGCGCGCTGACCGGCAACGCGCAGCGCATCTCGCAGGAAAGGAAGGACGGCTGGATCCGTCAGCTCCGGCTGACCCCGCTGCCGGCCAATGCCTACGTGGTCAGCAAGGTCCTGGTCTCGATGGCGACCACGATCCCGTCCATTCTGGTCGTGCTCCTGCTCGGCCGCTTCTACGGCAACGTGCACCTGCAGGCCTGGCAGTGGCCCGCCATCGCGGTCACGGTCTGGTTCGGAGCCACCATTTTTGCCGCGCTCGCGGTGGCTATCGGCTACCGGTACCAGCCGGATCAGGTGCAGCCGATCAGCATCGTGCTGTACTTCTTCTTCGCCATCCTCGGTGGCCTGTGGTTCCCGCTGACCGGCTTCCTGCAGAAGGCCGGCGAGCTCACGCCCACCTACGACGCGGTGAAGATCGGCAGCGACGTCATCGGCAACACCGCCGTGTCGGCGGGCCTGGCCATCGGGCTGGTGGTATGGCTGGGCATCTTCGTCGCGCTGGCTACCGTCTCGGTCCGCGCCACCGCGGAGACGGTCTGAGCGCCGGTGAGAAGGCGGACCCGGCCAGCGCATCGGGGGCCTGGCCGGGACGCAGGGCGAGACGGGGCGTACCGCCACTGGTACGCCACGGTGGCGTCAGCGGGGAAACGTGGCAGCATGGACGTGCAGGCCGGGAGGTGAGGGTGTGATGGCGATAGGAGCCGGCCAGACCGGTCAGGCCAGCCAGCCCGGCCAGCCCGGGCCGGGCGAGGCGACCACGCCCCGGACCAGCCAGACCGACGGGCGCGCGGCGGGCGAGATCCAGTGGCACCAGCCAGGCCCGGTCATGAGCGCCCTCGGCCTGCGCCGCGCGCCAGGGACCGGCAGCTCGACACGCTGGTTCTTCGCCGGTATCTGGCTTGTCTACCTCATCAACCCGGTGTCAGGCCTGTTCGGCCACCACCACGGAGTGCTGTGGATCGCGGGCGGGCTGGCGATCACGATCGCTTTCTGCGCCATCTACGTGGTCGTCGTCTGCAATTCGGGCAGCTGGCCGCGCCAGGCCGGGTGGGGGCTCATCGCCATAGCTGTGCTCGCGGCCCTCGCGTGCGTGGTGTACGGCAAAGGCTGGACGCCGCTCTGGATCTACGTATCCGCCGCCACGGGCATGGTGCTCGCGGCACCGTCCTACAGGCGCGGAACGGCCCTGCGCGGGGTTCTCGCGGTGGGCGCCTGCTACGTGCTCTTCAGCTGGCTTTCACATGACGACCCGGCGGATTTCCTCATCGTGCTGCTGCCCGTGCTGCTCGTCGGCGCCGCCATGATCGGGTTCCGGTCGCAGATCCAGCTCACGAACGAGCTGGCCCAGGCGCGCGATACCGTCGCGAAGCTGGCCGCCAACGAGGAACGGCTCCGGCTGGCCCGCGACATGCACGACCTGACCGGCCAGTCGCTGTCGACGATCACGCTGAAGTCCGAGCTGGCGGCCAAGCGGCTGGCCAGGCTGCCGGACTCGGCCGAACGCGACGCGGCGCTCGGCGACCTGGGCGATATCGGCCGGGTGAGCCGGCAGACCCTGCACGACATCAGGGAGGCGGTCAGCGGCTACCGCCGCCCGACGCTCGCGATCGAGGTGATCACCGCGCGGAACGCGCTGGAGGCGGCCGGCATCCGCTTCGACGACGACCCCGGCCTGACCCTGCGGTCGGGCACGTTCGACGCCGACGCCGAGGCCGTGCTGGCCTGGTGCCTGCGCGAGGCCGTGACGAACGTGATCAGGCACTCCGGCGCGAGAACCTGCCGGATCCGCCTGATCGAGCACGCCGGGGAGCTGTCGGTGGAGGTCACCGACGACGGCCGGGGCCTGCCCGGCCCGGCCGCAGCCGAAACCAGCGAGCCCTCCGACGCCGAAGATGCGCAGGAGGCACCGGCCGGAGCGGGCTTGCGGGGCATGTCCGAACGACTGTCCGCCGTCGGCGGCCGCCTGTCACTCGGATCGGCCGGTCACGGCTTCCGCCTGACCGCCACCGTTCCGGTAGACGACGATGACGCCTGACCGCGCCGCCCAGGGCGCCGCGGACCGTCAGGGCCCGGGCGAGCCCGCCGCCCCCGTCCGGCTGCTGCTGGCCGAGGATCAGGTGATGATCAGGGAGGCGCTGGCCGCGCTGCTGTCGTTCGAGGACGACATCGAGGTGGTGGCCCAGGTCGGCCGGGGCGACGAGGTGGTCAAGGCCGCGATCCAGACCCACCCGGACGTGGCACTGCTGGACATCGAGATGCCTGGCCTGGACGGGCTGTCCGCCGCCGCCGAGCTGAAGAAGATCCACCCGGATACCAAGATCGTGATCCTGACCACGTTCGGCCGGCCCGGATTCCTGCGGCGCGCGATGGAGTCTGGGGTGTCCGCGTTCCTGGTCAAGGACTCCCCGGCCGACAAGCTCACCCAGACCATCCGCCGGGTGCTGGCCGGCGAGCGCG
>Ga0187766_10000683_pt1 | contig 19283 bp, 20 predicted proteins | sample 0216_QUI02_MP05__4_FD_132971 | JGI IMG/M metagenome (GOLD analysis project Ga0187766, IMG submission 132971) | Tropical peat soil microbial communities from peatlands in Department of Meta, Colombia - 0216_QUI02_MP05_20_MG | ecosystem: Environmental > Terrestrial > Soil > Wetlands > Peat ... | reverse complement strand
GGCGGGTATCCTGGCCTTCCCCGCCCCCATCGACTAGCGGTCCAGGTCGCGGCCCTTTCAAGGCCGTAGCGCGGGTTCGAATCCCGCTGGGGGCACTCTTCCTGCCGTCCGGTCGCTCGAGCACCCGAGCGACGGCCGGCGCCGCTCAGCCGTCGGGTTCGTGTCGAGCGACGCCGAGGATGTAGGGGGCCGAGGTGACCGTGAGCAGCGACGACGAGTGGAAGCCGCGCTCGAGCGACAGGAAGTGGAAGCCTCCGGCGCGGATTGCACCCTCGGTATCGCGGGTCGTCCGGCAGCCGCCGAGCGCCCGCGTCCAGTAGAGCGAGTCGATGGTGCGCTGCAGCGCCCGGAACGTCAGGTGCGGCGACCGTACGTGTTCGTAGAAGCGAAGCTCGCCGTCACGCACCAGGACACGGGCGATCTCGCGCAGCGCCGCCGCCGGGTCGGGCACGCTGCACAGCACCCAGACGGCAACGGCCGCATCGAAGGCCCCGTCCTCCGCCGGCAGCCACTCGGCAGTGCCGCCGACGACGTCGATCGGCACAGCCGCCTCGGCGGCACGCTGCTCGGCCGCAGCCCTCGCCGTCGGATCGGGCTCGACCGCGAGCACCGCCTCGACCTCGGACGGATAGTGCTCGAACGCGCGTCCGTCACCGCAGCCGATCTCGATCACGCGCCCACGTAGTCCGCCGAGCAGCTGCCGGCGGAGCTCACGCGCCACGGGATCGGGCCGACGGAGCTCTCGCCGCTCGAGGAGACGGGCGAAGCGCGACTGCTGCGGGCCGTAGAGCGATGCCTCGGACATTCCGCGTAGTCTCGCAGCGGCGACTCCGACGGTTCGAGGGCCGTCGCGGGAGGGGCATGCGCCGGACCTGCTAGCGTGCTCCCTGCGCCCCGCCACGGTGCGGTCGCGCGAGGCGAAGCCGCCTTCACGAGCTCGAGCTCGTGGGGGCTTTTTTTGTTGGTCCGGAGAGGAGGCGCGCGTGAACGTGCTGATCGCCGAGGACGAGACGCTGATCCGCCTCGACCTGCGTGGGATGCTCGAGACGGCGGGCTTCGACGTGTGCGCGGAGGCGGGCGACGGCGAGCGGGCGGTCGAGCTCGCGCGGACGGAGCAGCCCGACCTCGCCGTCCTCGACGTGAAGATGCCGAAGCTGGACGGGATCGAGACGGCGCGGCGGATCCTCGACGAGCGGCCGATCCCGATCGTGATCGTGAGCGCATACACCGAGGCGAGTCTCGTCGCGCGCGCCGCGGAGGCGGGCGTGTTCGGCTACCTCGCGAAGCCGTTCCGCGAGGAGGACCTGCTGCCGGCGATCGCGACCGCCCACGCGCGCTTCGGCGAGCTGACGACCGTACGGGAGCAAGTCGAAACGCTCGCCGACGCGCTCGCCGCGCGCAAGGCGATCGAGCGCGCGAAAGGGATCCTGATGGCGAAGCAGTCCCTCACCGAGGAGGCGGCGTTCACGCGCCTGCGCAAGGCGAGCCAGTCCTCGGGCCGTCCCATGCGCCTGATCGCCGAGGCGATCATCGAGACGTTCAGCTGACGCCGACCGCGTAGCCTGCGCGGCGGCACGCGGCGGCTACCCTCGCGTCGACCCTGCCCTGCAGGCGGCAGAACCTCCTCGCGGCGGCGCCGCAGTTGCGCACCTCGGCGCCGCCCATCGTCGACGGGAGCGTGGCGACGATGCAGCCGGCGTCCGACCGGCCGGAGGGATGCGCGGCGTAGACGGCTCCCCCGGCGGCCACCGCGGCGGCCGCGATCCCGGCGGCCGCGCCGAGCAGCAGCTTGTCACGCCGGCTCAGCGACGTGCGGACACGCGCCCACTGTCCCTCGACCGGCACGCCGGGATTGTACGGAGCCTCTGGTTTGACGCACGTCCGACGGGTCCGATACGTTGCCGGCGCTCCCGTCGAGGGCGGCGGAAGCAGGGGCGACGACGCCTCCGGGTCTCCGAGACCTGGGGCGTCTTTTTCGTTGTCGACGCCTCGTGCTTCGCCGCCGATGCCGGCGGCTCGGTGATTTCCGACGTCCGAGAGGAGTGGATCCGTTGCTGGCTGCTGCGTGGGCTCCATACCCTTCCTGGCTCAACCCGGGCGACAACGCCTGGCAACTGACGGCGGCGACGTTCGTCGGCCTGATGAGCGTGCCGGGACTCGTCGTCCTGTACGGCGGCGTGATGCAGAAGCGCTGGTCGGTGAACAGCATGATGCTGACGTTCGCCGCCTTCGCGCTCGTTCTCGTCGCGTGGGTCCTCTGGGCCTTCGACATGGGCTTCGGCACCCCCTGGCACGGCCTGTCGAGCGGCGGCGGCTCCGACCTCGGCCGCTTCTTCGGCAGCTTCGTCGGCCGGCCGGGACCTGTCCTCGACCACCTGCAGGAGCAGGGACAGGCGACGATCCCGTCGATCACCTCCGGGCCGCCGTGGCACTTTCCGACCTCGACGCTCGTCTACTTCCAGTTCGTCTTCGCGGCGATCACGCCGATCCTGATGCTCGGGTCGGTGCTCGGCCGCATCAACTTCAAGGCGTGGCTGCTCCTCGTCCCGCTCTGGACGACCTGCATCTACACCGTCAACGCGTTCCTGATCTGGGGCGGCGGCTACTGGGCCGCGAAGGGCGTGTGGGACTTCAGCGGCGGCTACGTCATCCACCTCGCCGCCGGCGTCTCCGGCTTCGTCGCCGCCGCGGTGATCGGGCCGCGCCTCGCGCGGGATCGCGAGATCGACGCTCCGAACAACCTCCTGATGGTCGCGACCGGCGCAGGTCTGCTCTGGCTCGGCTGGAACGGCTTCAACGGCGGCGACCCGTACTACGCGGGGGCCGACGCTGCGGCGGCGGTGCTCAACACGAACCTCGCGACCGCGGTCGCGTTCCTCGTCTGGGTCACCCTCGACTACCTGACGGGCCGCAAGCCGTCCCTGCTCGGGAGCGTCAACGGCATGATCGTCGGCCTCGTCGCGATCACGCCGGCCGCCGGCTTCGTCAACGGCTACGGCGCGATGGCGATCGGCGCGATCGGCTCGGTCGTCGTCTATCTCGCCTACAACTACCTGAGCCGCGTCTGGCCGTTCCGCGTCGTCGACGACACGCTCGGCGTCGTCTACACGCACGGCTTCGCGGGGCTCGCGGGCGGCCTGCTCGTCGGCCTCTTCGCGGACTCGCACATGGTCGTCTACCTCGGCCAGAAGGGAACCGCGAGCATCGCCGCGGTGGGCGGTCTGCACCAGCTCAAGATGCAGCTCTACGCCGGCCTCTGGGTGATCGGCTTCTGCGCGATCGGCACGTTCGTCCTGCTCAAGCTCGTCGCCCTCGTCGTGCCGCTGCGGATGAGCGAGAAGGACATGGAGACGGGCGACATCGCAGTCCACGGCCACGAGGTCTATCCCTCCGACGTCCCCTCGCTCGGCGACGCGGGGAGCGTGGCCGCCGCCCCGGCGCCCCTGCCGACGCCCGCGCCCGCGACGGGGAGCTGACGAGGGATGGTGGCCGCGAAGATCATCGTCTCGTACGACGGCACCGCGAACGACACGGACGCGCTCGCGCTCGGGCGGCTGCTCGCACAGGCGGCCGGCGGCTCGCCCGCGCTCGCGTACGTCCGGCACGCGGTGGAGCCGGAGCCCGCGCGCGAGCAGGCCGCGCAGCGGGAGGCCGAGGAACTGCTCGCCGCCGGGGCACGCTGGCTCGACGAGCCGGGGGTGCCGCGCCACGTCGTGATGAGCGGATCGACGCCGGAGGGGCTCCGCGACCTGGCCGAGCGGGAAGGCGCGGAGCTGATCGTCTTCGGATCGGAGTACCGCACCGCGCCCGGCCACGTCCAGCCCGGCTCCTCCGCGCTGCATCTGCTCGAGGGCGGCCCGATCGCGGTCTCGATCGCCCCGGCCGGCTTCCGCGACCGACGCGACCAGACCATCGAGACGATCGCAGCGGTGGGAGAGGAGGGCGACCCCGGCCCGAGGGAGACGGCCGCCTCGCTCGCCGCCGGCCTCGGCGCGACGGTGGTTCCCCGCGCAGGCGAGACGGCCGGCCTCGTCGTCGTCGGATCGAAGCCGGGAACGGCGGCAGGCCGGATCACTCTCAGCGCCGCGGCGCTCTACCTGATCGAGATGCTCCGCTGCCCCGTGCTGATCCTGCCGCACGGGGTCGCAATCCGCTTCTGAGCCGCCGACCTTAGAGGAGCTTGCGCGCCAGGACCTCCAGCTTGGCGGTCGAGACGAGCGGCGCGAGGATCTTGATCGAGTACGTGCCGACGAAGACGTAGAGCCCGCCGCCGACCTTCGGCCCCCACGCCGCCTTGCCCAGGCCTTTCACCGTGAGCACGGGGGCGAACGCGGCGGCGGCCTTCTCGCCCGCGGCGAACGTCTGGGTCGTGTCTTCCTGGAACGTGATCTTCGTCGGGATGATGCCGGTGCCCTTGTACGTGCAGATCCTCGCGTACGGCGTCGTGGTCATGACGGGGGCCTTGTCCTGCTGCCCCAGCGCTGCTTTCAACACCGACGCCGGCGGACACGTCTTCGGGACCGGCGGAGCGCTCGACGCCATGACGGCCGGCGATGCGGCCAGGACGAGCGCCGCAACGCCGATGGCGGATGATCCGAAGACCGCTGAACGTGTCATTGCTCCTCCGGTCGAGCGCCGGCCGACACTGCTAGTCCGCTGCGAAGAGTTCGCCCACCGGCGCCTCGACGTGCGACGGCTTCATTCGCTGTACAAGCACGTAGTAGATGGCGCCGACGAGCGTGACCACGACGACGACGGTCCACAGGACCGGCCTGTTGTTCAGCCAGCCCCAGTAGAAGTTCAGCAGCTTCCCGGTCTGGATCGGCGTCGGATTGGATGCCGCCCGGGGCCACGCGAAGTTGATGAGCATGCCGCCGCCCCAGGCGAGGGCGAGGACGTTCAGCGGGAGCCCCCACCGTCCAAGGGAGAACGGCGCGGGTGCCTTCGGCCAGCCGCGAAGCCGCGCCCGAATGAGCGCGATGTTTCCGAGGAAGTAGCTGAGGTAGATCATCGCGGTCGCTGCGATCGCGATGTATGCGGCCCCGGCGTACTGGATGAGCGGAATCGCGGCGAGAATGGCGATCACGATGCACGACACGATCGGCGTGTGCAGCTTCGGATGCACATGCGCGAGCCAGCGCGATGCGGGCAGCCGGTCGTCCCGCGCCATGCCGAAGCAGAGGCGGATCGTCGACGCCTGGATCGACAGGCAGCAGACGAAGATCGCCGCCGAGACGACGAGCAGGTAGACGGTCGAGAAGCCATTCGAGAAGTTCGCGTCGATGATCTGGGCCGGCCCGAACCCGCCCTTGATCGCCGCCGAGAGGTTCGGGATCGCGAGCAGCATGGCGAACAGGAAGATCCCGCCGACGATGAACGCCCCGATCACGGACGAGATGACCGCCTTGGGTGCTTCGACCCGCGGGTTTCGCGTCTCCTCTGCAAGCGTGGAGGCCGTGTCGAAGCCGTAGATGACGAAAAGGCTCATGAACATCGCGGCGAGGAACGTGCTGGTCGTTAGGCTGAGGCCGCCGGTGTGGAAGATAACCGCGGCATTCTGGTGATGGTGGAAGATCGCGAGGACGAATGCGAACACCACCATGCCGAGAATCTCGAAGATCACACCGGTGTTGTTGATCAGCGCGACGAGCCTCACGCCGAAGACGTTCAGCACGGTGATCACGACGAGCAGGATGACGGCGATGATTCGCTGGTTCGTATTGCTGCTCGACAGGTGCCATCCCATGTTGTTGAAGGCGGGAATCAGCGCGTAGTACGGAAGCGTCACGACCACCCCCGCGACGGTCAGGATCCCCGCGAAGAGATAGATCCAGCCGGTAAACCACGAATAGGTCTTCCCGGAGAGGTATTTCGTCCACTGGAAGACCGATCCGGCCACGGGGTAGTGGCTGGAGAGCTCGGCAAAGCCGAGCGCGACGCAGAGCTGTCCGATCGCGACGATCGGCCAGCTCCAGATGAAGACGCCGCCGATCGTAATCAGCCCCAGGCTGAAGAGCGTCAGGATGCCGGTGGACGGCGAGATGTAGCTGAAGGCGACGGCGAACGAGCTGAAGAGCCCGAGGCTTCGCCTCAGTTCCTGCTTGTAGCCGAACTTGGCGAGATCCGCCTCATCCCGCGCGGCCTCAGCCGGAGTCTCGTCGTGAATGTCCACCATCGTTCTCCTCCAGGTTGTCGTGGAATCCTCGCGATCTAGCCACGCTCGGGCCCGGATGTCAATGCGGAGAGTCGTCTGCTAGCCGAGCGCGCGGCGGAAGCGCGGCTCCACCGCGGTCCGCTCCAGCCGCTCGAAATGCTCCTCGCCGTAGACGACGAAGTCGAACTCGAGCTGGGAGACGGCCTGCTGAACGAGCGCCCACGTCGCCTCGCGGAGGTCGGACATGAAGCGCATGAGGACGTGGACGTCGAGGTCTGCGCCTCCGTAGGCCTCGAGCAGTGCCCGGTCGCCGTCCTCGTCCAGGCCGTTGTTGACGGCGAAGTTCGCGAGGTCGAAGGCCGGATCGCCCATGCCGGCGTATTCCCAGTCGACGATCCGCAGCTGCTCGCCGTCGTGGACGAAGTTCGCCGCAAGCAGGTCGTCGTGGCAGGGACGCAGCGTGTACGGGCCCCGGCGCGCCTCTATCCGGGCGGCGAGCCCGCGGGCACGCTCGTACGCCGGCGGCAGCGTCACCCCCCGCTCCGAGGCGATGCGCGCGTAGCCCTCGACGACGCGGAACGAGTCGAAGCGGCCGGCGATCCCCCGGCCCTCGTGGAAGCGGCGCAGCAGCGCGGCCGCCTCCGCCACCTCGAAGCGCCCGACCTCGCCCTCGACGAAGCGGGTGACGAGGTACCCCTCGGGCTCGAGGAAGGCAACCACCTCAGGCCCGATCCCGAGCTCGGCCGCCGCGAGCGACGCGTCGAGCTCGGCCCGGCGGTCGATCCCGAGCAGGTCGGTGTCCTTGCCCGCGATCCGCACGACGAAGGCGACGCCGCCGACCACGACCTTGAAGTTGTGGTTCGTGATCCCCTCGCCGATCGACTCGATCGACTCGATCCCGACCGGCCAGACCCGCTCCGCGACCTCCCGGATCACCCCCGCAGCCTTTCGCCACGGGGATCGAAGAGCGGCTCGGCCGTCACCTCACCGCCGACCCACTCGCCGAAGATCTCCACGTCGACCTGCTGACCGGGGCACGAGTACTCCGCCGGCAGGTACGCGTACGCAATCGAGCGCTGCATCGTGTACCCGTAGCCGCCGCTCGTGACGCGGCCGACGGGCCGGCCGCCGGCCCGCACCGGCTCCGAGCCGAGCGCGACCGAGCGGGGATCGGCGAGCACGAGGCAGCACAGCCGCCGCTCCGGCTCCGTCGCCGCGAGCAGGGCGTCGCGGCCGACGAAGTCGCCCTTGTCGAGCTTGACCGCGAAGCCGAGACCCGCCTCGTACGGCGTGTCGTCCGGCGTGATGTCGGCGCCCCAGACGCGATACCCCTTCTCCAGGCGCAGCGCGTCGATCGCCTTGTAACCGCCGGCGGCGAGGCCGTGCTCGCGGCCCGACTCCCAGATCGCGTTCCACAGCGCGAGCCCGAACTCCATCGGGCAGTAGAGCTCCCAGCCGAGCTCGCCGACGTAGGTGACGCGCAGCGCAAGGCAGGGCACCGACCCGACCGCGAGCTCGTGCGCGCGCATGTACGGGAAGTCGAGCTGCGTCTCGGTCAGCGGCTGCAGGATCGCGCGCGCCCTCGGCCCCCAGAGGCCGAGGCAGGCGTATGCCGACGTGACGTCGTCGACGGCGACGCCGCCGTCCGCGTGCTGGCGGATCCAGGCGAGGTCGTGGCGGCCGAAGGCAGTGCCGGTGACGATGAGGAAGCGGTCCTCCGCGGTGCGCGTGACGGTGAAGTCGCACTCGATCCCGCCGCGCGTGTTGAGCATCGACGTGTACGTGATCGCGCCGACGTCCCGCGCGACGCGGTTGGCGCAGAGCCGCTCGAGGAAGTTCGCCGCACCCTCGCCCGACACCTCGATCTTGGAGAACGACGTCTCGTCGAACAGCGCAGCCGTTTCGCGGCAGGCGAGGTGCTCGGCGCCGATCGCGGGCGACCACAGGCGGCCGGCCCAGCCGCGCGGGCGTAGCGACTCGTCGCCGTGCGCGGCGTTCGGCTCGAACCAGTTCGGCCGCTCCCAGCCGGACTTCTCGCCGAAGGCCGCGCCGAGCTCGGCGAGCCGGGGGTACGTCGGGGAGAGTCGTAGCGGCCGGCCGGCCTGGCGCTCGTGGCCCGGGTACTTGACGTCGTAGTACGTCTCGTAGACCTCGAGCGTGCGCGCGAGCGTGTACGAGCGCGAGCGGTACTGGCGGCCGAAGCGGCGCGAGTCCATCTCCCACGTGTCGAGCGACGGTGTCCCCTCGACGATCCACTCGGCGACGAGCCGTCCCATCCCACCCGCGCCGGCCAGACCGTGCGCGCAGAAGCCGGCCGCGGTCCAGAGGCCCCGCACCTCGGTCGGTCCGAGGATGAACTCGCCGTCCGGCGTGAACGCCTCCGGCCCGTTGATCAGCCGGATCACCTCCATCTCCTCGAGCGCGGGCACGCGCACGAGCGCGTTGTCCATCAGCTCCTCGAAGCGCGGCCAGTCCTCGGCGAGCAGCTTGCCGTTGAAGTCCGCCGGAATCCCGTCGAGCGACCACGGCGCCGGATGGCGCTCGTAGCCGCCCATGATCAGGCCGCCCGACTCGGGACGGAAGTAGACGAGCAGGGAGGGGTCGCGCATCGTCGGCATGTCGAGCGGAAGCCCGGTGGGCTTCGTCACGAGATACTCGTGCGCCATCGGCACGACCGGGACGTTCACGCCCGCGAGCGCACCGATCTCCTTCGCGAACATGCCGCCCGCGTTGACGACGACCTCGGCCTCGATCTCCCCCTGGTCGGTGACGACACCGGCGACACGTCCGCGCTCGACGGCGATGCCGGTGACGCGCGTGTGCTGGTAGATCTCCGCGCCGCCGCGGCGTGCGCCCTCGGCGAGCGCGAAGGTGAGCTGCGACGGATCGATGTAGCCGTCCGTCGGCAGGTACGCGGCGCCGAGCACGCCGTCGGTCGACATCGCCGGGAACAGCCGCTGCGCGTCGGACGCAGAGATCAGCTCGAGCGGCAGCCCGAACGTCTTCGCCCAGCCCGCCTGGCGCGCGAGCTCCTCCATGCGCTCCTCGGACGACGCGAGCCGCAGCGAGCCGACCTCGCGCCAGCCGGTCTCGAGCCCGACCTCGTCGCCGAGCGTCCGGTACAGCTCGACCGAGTTCATCATCATCCTCGTCAGTGCGAGCGACCCGCGCAGCTGGCCCACGAGCCCGGCCGAGTGGAAGGTCGAGCCGCTCGTCAGCTCTGCGCGCTCGACGAGGACGACGTCGTCCCATCCGAGCTTCGTCAGCCAGTAGAGGATCGCGCAGCCGCCGACACCGCCGCCGATCACCACCGCCTGCGCGCGCGTCTTCATCGGGCGAACTTACCGCAGCGCCGGGACCTGGGCGTCCAAGTGCGGCCGTTTCGGTGCTACCCTCGTCGTACCACGAGCGAGTACCGGATGCGCGTCAGGTGCGCCTCCTCTGCCCGTTCACGAACAGGGTGAAGGAGGTGTTTTTCGATATGGCAACCGGAACGGTGAAGTGGTTCAACGACCAGAAGGGCTACGGGTTCATCACCCCGGAGGACGGCGGGAAGGATCTCTTCGTCCATCACAGCTCCATCGTCGGCAGCGGCTTCAAGACGCTCGCCGAGGGCGCGAAGGTCGAGTTCGAGGCCGTGGAGGGGACGAAGGGCCCCGAGGCCAAGAACGTCGTGCTCGCAGGCGCGTAGGCGAGGTACCGAGGCGGGGACGCGCCGCGTCCCCGCTCAATGTTCCCACATGTGAGGAGCTGGCCTATGGCCGCCAAGGACGAGAAGATCGAGTTGGAGGGCGAGGTCGTCGAGTCCTTTCGCTCCGGAATGCACAAGGTCGCACTCGACAACGGACACGAGACGCTGGGCTACACGGCGGGGAAGATGCGGCGCTTCCGCATCCGGATCCTGCCCGGAGACCGCGTCAAGATCGAGCTGTCGCCCTACGACCTGACCCGCGGGCGCATCGTCTTCCGGAACCGCTAGGCCGCGCGATGATGCGAGCGAGACCGGCGGAGCAGACGGCGTTCAGCTTCGGGAGCGGCGCAATGTCGCTCCGCAACACGGACGTCACGCAGCTGCTCGCCTCGCTGCACGCGAGCGGCGACCACGCGGCCGAGTCGATCGCGGAAGAGATCGAGTCGCTGATGCTCGCGCGTGTGCGCGTCGACCTGCGCCCGGACGCCGCCGAGACCGCCGCGCTGGCGTCCGCGATCCGCCGCATCCTCGCCGCATCGCCGGGGCCGCGGCCGCACTTCACCCGCATGCTCGGCCTCGTCGGCGACTAGAAGGCTTCTAGCCGACGCGCACGACGAAGAACGCGATCGCCACGTACTGGCACGAGACGGCGACGATCGTCAGCGCGTGGAAGACCTCGTGGTACCCGAACACCGCCGGCGCAGGGTTCGGCCGTCGCCTCGCGTAGACGACGGCGCCCGCGGTGTACAGGACGCCGCCCGCGAGGAGCAGGGCGATGGCGGCGGGGTCGAGGCGTGACGCGAGCTCCGGCATGGCGGCGACGCCGACCCAGCCGAGCGCGATCCCGATCGCGGCCGCGAGCCACTTCGGTGCGTCGACCCAGACGAACTTGACGACGATCGCCGCGGCCGCACCCGCCCACACCACCGCGAGCACCGACCAGCGCCATGCCCCGTCGAGCGCGAGCAGGCAGATCGCGGTGTACGTGCCGGCGATGAGCGTGTACACGCCTGCGTGGTCGATCCGGCGCATCCACCGGCGCACGCGGGGCGTCCACGTCACACGGTGGTAGAGCGCGCTTGCTCCGAAGCAGGCGGCCACCGAGCCGGCGAACGCCGCGGCGGCGACGTGCCGCCGCGCCCCGTCCGCCGCGACGATCAGCAGCGTCCCGACGACGAGCGATGCCATGAAGGCGACCTGATGGAGGACGCCGCGCAGCAGCGGCCTGCGCTCGGGAGCCGTCGTCTCGGCGGGGGGCGTCGTGCGCATCCTCGTACAGGATTGCACGTGGACGGGCTAGGCGGATGCGACCGGCGCCGTCGGCACGCTCCAGCTCGTCGACGTCGTTCCGGCGGAGAAGGCCGTGACGACGGCGACGAGCACATGCCCGACGTCGTCAGCCGCCGGCGCGTACGAGGCTGCGTTCGCGCCCGCGATCGGCGCGCAGGCGCGGCCGTTCGCGTTGCAGCGCAGCCATGCGTACGCGAACGAGGAGGTCGCCGTGCTCCAGGAGCCGTTGCCGGCCGTCAGCGTCTGGCCGACGGCAGCGGTTCCCGCGATCGCCGGCGCGGCGGCGGCGTGGAACGGCGCCGTGCGCGCCGCGACGATGCCGACGAGGCCAGCGTACGCGCTCGCGGTGCCCGTCTTGTCGGTCGCGCGCACGGTCAGGCCGATCGTCCTGCCGGCGTCGGCCGCGACGAGGGTGTACGTGGCGAGGGTCGCCCCGTGCACGGAGCTGCAGTGCGAGCCCGCGGCGTCGCAGCGATACCACTGGTACGAGTAGGCGATCGGGCCGGAGCCGGTCCACGTGCCGGCTGCGGCAGAGAGCTTCCGGCCCTGCTGCACCGTGCCGGAAACAACCGGCGCCGCCGAGAGCGCCGGGCCTGGCGGCCCCTTCACCGGCCCGGTGGCCGTGCTCCAGGCCGCCTGCGTGCCGGTGGCGGCGGTCGCGGTGACGATCGCTACGAGCGCGTGGCCGACGTCAGCCGTCTCGGGCGTGTAGCCGGCGGTCGTCGCGCCGTCGATCGGGACGCAGGCACGGCCGTTCGGGTTGCACCGCTGCCACGCGTATGCGAACGACGCCGGCTTGCCGCCCCAGCCGCCGTTGTCGACCGTCGCCGCGACGCCGATGCCCGATCCTCCCGTGATCCTCGGTGGGGCCGTCGACCGCAGCGTCGAGCCCGCGGCCGCGACCGGCCCGACGAGGCTCCCATACGCGCTCGTCGTTCCCGTCGAGTCGGTCGCCTTCACCGTGAGCCCGATCAGCGCGCCGGCGTCGGCGGCGCCGAGCCGGTAGCCGACCGCCGTCGCGCCGTGGACGGAGACGCAGTGCGCACCGGTCGCGTCGCACCGGTACCACTGGTACGCGTAGGCGACGGAGCCGGTCGCCGTCCAGATGCCGGGCACCGCGCCGAGGCGCTGCCCCTGCTGCGGCGTGCCGGAGGCGGATGGAGTTGTCGTGTTCACGGGCCCCGGCGTCGCGACGACCGCGGTGAGGAGCCCGAGGGCGAGCAGGCCACGCACAGCGGGCGCACCCTACCCGGCGGCCGCGACGGCACCGCGGGCGCGCTACCGTCTTCGCTGCAGGGGCGGTTAGCTCAGCCGGTAGAGCACCTGCCTTACACGCAGGGGGTCGGCGGTTCGATCCCGTCACCGCCCATCGCACATGGCCGTCGAAGCCGCCCAGGTGAGCCTCCTCCGCTGGCTGCGACGGCAGCTCGCGCAGCCGACCCCGGTCCGCGAGCGCCTCGAGGCGGCGGTCGAGCACGACGACCCCGCCGAGGCGCGCCGCGTCGTCGCACGCCTCCCGTTCACCGACGACCAGCGCCGCAACGTCGAGCAACTGCTCGCGGCCTGGGAACGTACACTCGGTCGTACGGGCCGGTAGCTCAGTCGGTAGAGCAGGGGACTTTTAATCCCAAGGTCGCTGGTTCGATCCCAGCCCGGCCCATAGGAAACAAGCCAGAATTCTGCGCTTGCCGTTAGGCGGGGCTGTTCGCCGCCACGGCCGTGGCAGGGGCTGTCTCGGCGCTTGCGAGTCGTCGCCACATAGCGATGCTGACGATCAGCGTCCAGATCCCGACGCCGATGAAGGCGATGAATCCGAGCGGCGGGATCAGCGAAGCAAGGGTGAGCGGGAGGGCGACCCAGCCGAGCCACTTCGGCAGCAGGGCGCTGTCGCGGATCGCCCAGCCGAAGCAGAAGAGCAGCAGCGCGATCCCGGCAAGGCTCAGACCGTTGCTCACGTCCTGATTCACGAGAAAGAGCACCTGAGCAGCAGTCGGGGAAAGATGGCTGGGAGAGTCGGTCAGGGCAAAGTTGACCCCGGCGCTCAACGCTCCGGATGCGGCAAAGAGGATCACCCCGCCGAAAGCGGTCGCAGTCCACCCGCGCGACCTGTCGTGGAGCCGGAGATAATCACGAAGCTGCCCGTAGAAGATGACTCCAATGAAAACGGAGATCACCGTCAGAATGCCGGAGATCTCCGCGCCGTTATGGTGGCTCTTGAAATGGGCGAGCACCTTCGCGGCGCTCGAGCTCGCACTGAGGCTGTTGCTGCCGATCAGGACAGAGGCGAGCAGCACGAGGAAGAACAGCACGCCCGTCAGTGGTGCCAGCTTCTTCATTGAGATCCTCTCCTTGCCGCAATAGACACAAGCTGGGGGACCGGACGCTAACGTGCAGGCGACACGCTGGCAACCCTCTCGCCTGGACAGCGCCGAGTAACAGCACTCGTGTCCGCGAGGCGATGCCGGTTTCCGATCGCCGAGGTGAGCAGGGGTGGCGTATGAAATGGCGTAACTACCCACTACCGCAGGCCGTTCCGAGACACCCCGGCGACTCCCCGATTCGGCTTCGTTACAGGCTTAGGCGGTCTCCCGAGGTCGCGCGTAGCAACCTAGGTCAGACTTTTGATCCCAAGGTCGCTGGTTCGATCCCAGCTCGGCCCATTCAAGAAAGTCCTGCAAATTCGAACTTCGAATGGTTGCGGGATGTCGCGAGCGCTCGAGGGTCCGCTCGACGCGAGCGAAGCTGAAGCGGGACCCGGCTGCCGGCGAGATCGAGTTGGCGCGGATCTTGGTCTCCCCGCCCGCCTGGGCACGGACTGCGAGGGTGCGTGACCTGCTCTTGGCGCTGCCACAGATCGGCTCGGTCAAGGCTGGCCGGATCCTGGCCCATTGCGGTATTGCCCACTCGAAGGCCACGGCCAGTCTGAGCGAGCGCCAGCGGGCCGAACCGCTCAGCCACCTCCACCGCTGACGCCTGCCTTCGACGATGAATAGGCCGCTGCCATCGGGTTGCCTTCTTTGCCGGCGATCGATGCGACGTTGACGATCCGTCCGTGACCGCCTGCACGCATCTTCGGAATCGCGGCGCGGTTGGCGTAGAAGACGCCGTCGAGATTGGTCTCGTGCACACGCCTCCACTCCTCGTCGGTCACCTCTTCGGTGTGTAGCGAGTTGCCTCCGACACCGGCGCAGCAGACGAGGACGTCGAGGCGCGCGAGACGATCTACGGCTGCATTCAGCTGTGCGGAGTCGCGGACGTCGTCGCCGCCGACGAGGTCGAAGACGTGCACGTCTGCACCGCCGGCGCGGAGCGGACGCCCCGGTGCCAGCGTAGCCGCCGCAAATCCACGTGGCGGCCACGCTCTTCCAAAACAATGCGAGCCGGAAGAGGGCAGCGCCCACGCCTTCCGTGGCAGCGTGCTGGCACCGGCAGCGGCAAAAGCTCATCATGTCCCCGAAGCGGAAGGAGTCAGAATGCGAGTTGAGCTTGGTAGCCGCGTCGACTGCAAGGATGAGTCATTTTGGAAGCTGGCTGACGTCGTGATCGACCCGACTTCGAGGCGCGTCACGCACCTGGTGATCGAGTCGGACGACGACCTGTGGCTTGCGCGGCTCGTTCCCGTCGAGCTGGCGGAACCAGGCGACGAGGCCAGCGAAGGCGTTCGACTCCGCTCGACGGTCGAGGAGATACGAGCGCTGCCACCGATTCACGAGATCGCGTACCTGCGGCTCGAGGGGTTCCCGGTCGACGATCCGGATTGGGACGTCGGCGTCGAGGAGGTGCTCGCGCTCCCGTACTACTCCGCGTACGACCTCGAGCCGACAGCTGTCGACTACGTCGTCGCGTACGACCGTGTCCCCAAGCACGAGGTCGAGATCCGCCGGGCGAGCGCCGTCGGCTCAGCCGACGGGCACCAGCTCGGCCACGTCGACGGGTTCCTCGTCGACGGCGAGGGGCTGATCACCCACCTCGTGCTCGAGCAGGGGCACCTCTGGGAGCGGCGCGACGTTGCGGTTCCGATCGGCGCCGTTGCGCGCGTCGAGACGGACGCGGTGACGCTGAACCTCGGGAAGGACGAGGTGGCAGCGCTGCCGCCGGTCGCGATCCGGCGCTGGCCGCGGCCGGTCGAACATGGAAAGCCCCGCCGGTAGCGCCGCCTCCGGCCGGCTCGACCTCACGTCGGCTGCACGCCTGGCCGCCACCGAAACGCTGCGCGTGCTCGACTCGAACAGCGGCGGCCTGACGGCCGCCGAGGCCCGCACGCGCCTGGAACAGATCGGTCCGAACACCCTACAGACCCACGGCGTCCGTGCCGTGGCGGTGTTCGCGAGCCAGCTGCGCAGCCCGTTCCTGCTCCTGCTGCTGGCGACCGCGGTCGCGTCGGTGTTCTTTGGCGAGCGAACCGATGCGCTGATCATCTTCCTTATCAGCGGCCTCAGCGTCGGGCTGGGGTTCGTGAGCGAGTACCGCTCGGCTCGTGCCGTCGACGCCCTGCACTCGCAGCTGAGGCACACGATCGTCGCGCTGCGAGACGGCAAGGACGCGGTCGTCGACGTGACCGAGCTCGTGCCCGGCGATGTGGCGCGGATCGGCGTCGGCGACGTCGTCCCCGCCGACCTGCGGCTGCTGGAAGCGAACGAGCTCGAGTGCGACGAGTCGGTCCTCAGCGGCGAGTCGCTGCCGGCCGAAAAGAACGTCGAGCCGGTCACGAGCCCTGACTCGCCGCTCGACCTCCCGTCGTGCGCGTTCATGGGCACGGTCGTCCGCGCCGGGAACGGCGTCGGCGCGGTCGTCGAAACGGGCCGACGCACCGAGTTCGGCCGGATTGCGACACAGCTCGGGACGCGCCAGCCGCAGACCGCGTTCCAGCTCGGGCTGCGCAACTTCTCGCTCCTGCTCGTCCGCATCACGATGGTGCTCGCCGGAACGATCCTGGTCGTCAACCTCGCGCTCGGCCACCCGGTGATCGTGTCGATCCTGTTCGCGCTCTCGATCTCGATCGGCCTGACGCCCCAGCTGCTGCCGGCGATCGTCACCGTCAGCCTCTCGACCGGCGCACGGCGGCTCGCGGAGCGGAAGGTGATCGTCAAGCGTCTCGTCGCGATCGAGGACTTCGGCAACATCGACGTCTTCTTCACGGACAAGACCGGGACGCTCACCGAGGGCCGGATCAGCTTCGCCGCGGCTCTCGACGCGACCGGCGCAGAGGACGACGCCGTCCTGCTCGATGGGCTGCTGTGCAATGACGCCGTCGTCCGCGACGGCCAGGTCGTAGGCGGCAACGCGCTCGACCAGGCGCTCTGGCAAGGCGCTGCCGCACGCACGGTCAACCTCGACTCGCACCGCCGTCTGGCCGCGCGGCCGTTCGACTACGAGCGTCGCATCGCGTCGGCCCTCGTGGAGACGGCAGACGGGAGGCGGACGGTAATTGTCAAGGGCGCGCCGGAGCTCGTGCTTTCGCGCTGCCGGGAAGTTCCCGCAGGAGCGCAGTCGGTGTTGGACGCGCAGTTCGCCGCCGGCAGTCGCGTCGTCGCGGTCGCCACGCGCGACACAGCGGGCAAGTCGACGCTGGCGGCCGACGACGAGCAGGGCCTCGACCTGGCCGGCTTTCTCACCTTCCTCGACCCGCCGAAGCCCGATGCGGCTCGCGCGCTCTCGCGCCTGCACGAGCTGCAAGTAGAGGTCAAAGTGATCACCGGCGACAACGACCGCGTCGCCGCGAAGGTCTGTGCCGACCTCGGGCTAACGGTTCGCCGCGTGCTGACGGGGACGCAACTGGATGGGCTCGACGACGATGCGCTTGCTGCGGCACTGCCCGAGACGACGATCTTCGCGCGCGTCACTCCCGAGCAGAAGTCGCGCGTGATCAACGCGCAGCGCGCGCTCGGCTCGACGGTCGGCTTCATGGGCGACGGCGTCAACGACGCGGTCGCACTGCACGACGCCGACGTCGGCATCTCCGTCGAGAGCGCGACCGACGTCGCGAAGGACGCTGCGGACATCGTGCTCTTGGAGAAGGACCTGGACATCCTCGCCGGCGGCATCGGCGAGGGCAGACGCATCTTCGCCAACACGATCAAGTATGTGCTCATGGGCACTTCGTCGAACTTCGGGAACATGTTCAGCGCCGGCGCCGGCTCGCTCTTCCTCAGCTTCCTGCCGATGCTGCCGACCCAGATCCTGCTCAACAACCTGCTCTACGACGCAAGCGAGATGACGATCCCGACCGACGAGGTCGACGACGAACAGCTCCGCCGGCCTGCCCACTGGGACATGCGGATGATCCAGCGCTTCATGCTCTTCTTCGGACCGATCAGCTCGATCTTCGACTTCGCCACCTTCGCGATCCTGCTTGCCGGCTTCCACGCGAGCGCGACCCTCTTCCGTTCCGGCTGGTTCGTCGAGTCGCTCGCGACCCAGAGCCTGGCCATCTTCGCGATCCGCACTCGCCGCGTCCCCTTCTACCGCAGCCGGCCAAGCATGCCGCTCCTCGCCTCGACGCTGGCGGTGGTCGCGATCGGCTTCGCGCTGCCGTTCTCGCCACTCGCGCACACGCTCGGCTTCACGCGGCTGCCGCTCGGTCTCATCGGCGCGATCGTGGCGATCATCCCCACCTATCTGCTCGTGCTGGAGCTTGGCAAGCGGGTGTTCTACAGGCACGTCGCGGAGGCCCCACCCCCGCCGTTGCGAGCGCGGCCACACGAGCACCGTCTCCGGCGCCGGGCGGCACGATGGAGCGGTCGCCGCCTGCTGGCGTGACGGCGGGTCGTCTCCGCCGCCTCCGCCCTTTCGCGTTCCTCGCGCTTGCCGGCATCGCGCTCTATGTCCTGCTCCCGAGCCTGCTCGCGGTGTTCGGGTCGTGGCGCTCGCTCTCGCACCTCGACTGGCCCTTCGCGGTGGCCGTGCTCGGATGCGAGGCCGCCAGCTTCGTCTGTCTCTGGCAGCTCGACCGGATCGCGCTTCGAACGCGTGCCTGGCGGCCGGTGATCGCGGCGCAGCTCGCCGGCAACGCGGCCGGCCGCATCTTTCCCGGAGGCGGCGCCACCGCCACGGTCGTTTCGACGTCGATGCTGCGGCAGGCCGGGATCGATACCGGCGACGCAGCAGCGGCGTTCGCCACGTCGACCCTGTTGCAGCTCGCGACGACCTTCGCGCTGCCGATTCTCGCATTGCCCGCAATCGTCGGCGGCGCGCCGATCGACCACAGCCTCGCGACCGCTGCCTACCTCGGCGCCGTCGTATTCGTCCTCCTGCTGGCAGCTGGTTCGCTCCTCCTCCTGACCGATCGTCCGCTCGAACTGGTCGGACACGCGGCGCAGTGGGGGCTCAATCGGACCGTGCGACGGAAGCGTCCGATGACGAACCTGGCGCAGGAAGTGATCGACGCCCGCGACTTCGTCCGGACGACGCTCGGCCGGCAGTGGTGGAAGGCGCTTCTCGCAGCGGCCGGCAACACGGGCTTCGACTACCTCGCCCTGCTGGCAGCGCTGCGTGCGGTCGGTGCGGACCCGCGACCGTCGCTCGTGCTCCTCGCCTACACCGCTGCGGAAGTTCTCGCGCTCGTGCCGGTGACGCCGGGAGGGCTCGGCTTCGTCGAGGCAGGGCTCGTCGCAACGCTTGGCCTTGCGGCCGTTCCGGCCGCCGATGCGCTCGCCGCGACCCTCCTCTATCGGATCGTCGCTTTCTGGCTTCCGCTGCCCGCGGGCGGTATCGCGTACCTGCTCTTCCGGCAACGCTGCCGCGCGCAGCAGTAGCCGTTCTTCGAAATCGTCGCCGACTCGCGGACGACAACCTCCAGCTCCTGCAGCGCCACCGGCCGCGCAACCGCGGAACCGGCGCCGCGCGCGAGCGGTAGCTCACCGGGGTCGCAGAGGCGGACCACGCGAACGTCCGGCTGCATGAGCCGCACCTCGTCCGCGAGCGCCGACAGGGCATCGCCGCGATCACCGACGAGGACGTCGATCCGAACTGACCGCGCAAGCTCGACCACCTCATCCGGCTTCGTGGTCGCGAGCACGCGGTGGCCGCTGCCGCTCAACGTCGTCTCCATCAGCTCGAGCACCGGCAAGCTCCGGCTGACGACGACAACTGTCGCCGCTGCCTGTGGCTTACGCATGCGGCGTTTCACCCACCCAATCCGTTGCCGCG
>Ga0187766_10000680_pt1 | contig 19307 bp, 19 predicted proteins | sample 0216_QUI02_MP05__4_FD_132971 | JGI IMG/M metagenome (GOLD analysis project Ga0187766, IMG submission 132971) | Tropical peat soil microbial communities from peatlands in Department of Meta, Colombia - 0216_QUI02_MP05_20_MG | ecosystem: Environmental > Terrestrial > Soil > Wetlands > Peat ... | reverse complement strand
TGTGGCCATTCAAGCCTCCGCGTCGCGGCGCACCCACACCCGCTGTCGCGCGCTTTTATCAAGATGCGACAACTTTGTTACAGCGCGTTCACAGTCAGGTAAATAAGTGAAAAGGAATACTAGTTAAGCACCGGGCAGTGTGCTTCCCCGCAGAGCTCTTGATATTCCGCTACCGGACGTCCCCCGAGACGCCGCTCTTTCCGGGTCGAACACCGGCACCGCAAAATGAAATTTGGATCCGACCCCCACTTCGCTTTCCACCCAGATTCGGCCGCCCTGCGCTTCCACCAGATGCTTCGAAATCGAGAGCCCAAGTCCCGTGCCGCCAGCTTCCCGCGAGCGGGCCACATCCACGCGATAAAACCTCTCGAAGATCCTTGGCTGGTCGGCCTGGGGAATGCCGATGCCCGTATCCGCTACCGTGAAGATGACCTCGTCGCCGCGTGCCTCCGCGCTCAACACGATCTTGCCGCCTGGAAGGGTGTACTGGATCGCATTGTCCAGCAGGTTCTGCAGCACTTCCTGCAGCCGCCGGTTGTCCGCTGCGACATCCGGCAATTGCGTGGGAACGTTCAGCGAGAGCGTCAGGCCCTTCTCCGCCGCGCGCCGCTGCGATGTCTCATAGCACGACTCGATGAACTGGGGCACGCTCACCGCTCGGATCTCCAGCTCAAGTTGCTCCGCGTCCATTTGCGACAGGCGCAGCAAATCCTCGGTCAGCCGCGCCAGCCTCCGCGAGTGCTCCAGAATAATAGCCAGGAATCGCCCGCGGTTCTGCGGGTCGTCGATCGCCCCGCCAATCAATGTTTCCGCAAATCCCTGAATCGCTGTCAACGGCGTCCGGAATTCGTGAGACACATTCGCTACAAAATCTCTCCGGATCCGCTCCAGCTTCCGCAAATCCGTGATGTCGTGCAGCACGATGACCGCGCCCGAAGTCTCTCCCGCGCGCACCGACGCAACGGTCGCCGCAAAATAGTGCTGCCGCAGCGTGCCGGTCACAATCTCCGCTTCCACCCTCGGTTCTCCCGCCAGCACGCGCCGCACCGCTCCGATCAACTCCGTTTGCCGCACGACTTCCAGCAAGGAGCTTCCCGCTACGGGCGGAACATCCAGCCCCAGAATGGCGGCGAATCCCGGGTTGGCAAACACCAGCCTCTCTCCTGCGTTCACCACCGCCACGCCTTCCACCATCGAGCCCAGGATCGCCGCGGAAAGATTGCGTTCTTCCGTTAGCGTTCGGATCGTCCGGTCCAGCCGGGATGCCGTTTGGTTCAGCGATGCGCCCAGCGCTTCCAAAGAATCCCCGGATCCATCCCCGGCCAGTGGACGAAAGTCCCCTTCCGCCACGCGGCGAGAGAACTCCCTCAGCCGTTCGATCCGGCTCGAGTAGGAACGGGACATCAGCATCGCGATCCCGCCCGCGCACAGGTAAATCAGCAGCGACCACAGCCAAAGGCTGCGCCGGAAACTCCAGAGCTGTTTACTGAACTCCGCTACCGGCAAGGACAAGCGCAGGATTATGGGGTTTCCCCCAGGCAGGTCTTCTCGCACTGCGTAATACATCAGTTGGGCGCGCAGGGAAACGCTTTGTCGTATCGCTCGGCCCTCCCCATTTTTCAGCGCCTCCAGAATTTCGGGGCGATCCGCGTGGCTTTCCATCGTCGACGTTTCCGTTTGAGAGTCCGCCAGCACTCGGCCATCCGCAGAAACCACGCTGATGCGAACGCCACTCGACGCGTTTGCGGCCACCCACGTATTCAGCGCGGCCTCCTCCTCCGGTGTTTGTGGGGAGCCGCTGGTGAGCGGAAGAGGATGCAGGCGCATCAAGCGCGCCAGCGACTTCAGTTCCTGGTAGCCGTCTTTTTCGTAGCTGTCGCGGAGTGCCCTCTCGGCAAGGAAATCCACCGCGAGCAATACGCTCAGCAGGAGCGCGAGGTAGGTCAGCGCTAGTTTGCCGAAGAATTTACGTTGCACGGGTTTCGAATAGGTACCCCGCGCCGCGCACCGTCTTCAAATGCAGTGGGTTCTCCGGATCCGCTTCGATCTTCTCGCGCAGCCGCCGGACGTATACGTCCACGCTGCGGGGTGTGACGAAGCGATCCGTGCCCCACACCGCGTCAAGTAACTGATCGCGAGTGAAGACCCGGTTGGGACGCGAGGCGAGGTAATAGAGCAATCGAAATTCTAGCGTGCTGAGCGGAACCGGCTTTCCGCCATGGCTCACACGGTACGACGCCGGATCGATGGCGAGCTTGCCGATTTCCAGAATTCTCGGTGCGTCCGCGGGAGGCTCCGCCCGCCGCAATAGCGCCTTCACGCGCGCAATCAGCTCGCGCGGGCTGAACGGCTTGGTGACGTAGTCATCCGCGCCCATTTCCAGGCCGACAACGCGATCCGCCTCGTCGCCGCGGGCTGTCAGCATCAGCACGGGCAGCCGGTTCAGCGACTCTTCCTTCCGGATTTCGCGGCAGATCTCCAGCCCGGACATCTTGGGAAGCATAAGGTCGAGCAGGAGAAGGTCTGGCGGGGTTTTCTTGATCGTGGCTAGCCCGCTGTTTCCATCGTATGCGGCAGCCACTTGAAAGCCTTCATTGGCAAGGTTATAGCGGACCAATTCGACGATGTCGCGGTCGTCTTCGATGATTAGGATGCGTTTCATATACAGCTCACGAGCTGGCGATCGCATCGGTAGAAGTCTACCGTAGCGCGCCGGATTGCGATAGACATGGTCAGGTTGTGGCACCTCGTGGCTCATAAGGATTCGCCCGTATTGTGACAAGGGAGTGAACAACGGTGGTAACGCGGATATGACGCCAATATGAATGAGTTGTAAAAGACGATAGTCCTCATCTTATGAACAAGTTGTAATAAATGGGTGGCCTGGGGGCGCTAGTTGACCTTTTACCCGGTTTCTACCCGTAATAGTGAAAGTGCTTCCAAAATTCAGGCCACGGTTGACGTAGGTTCCGGCACACAAAAACTTCGTCCCATCCGACGAGAGAGCGATTCGCGATTCCAAATCGATTTGTCAGCCGTCCAGCCGAGACACAGGACTCGAAGTTTCTCTCTGTAAAGTCGCGTTGCTCTCCGAGCACGATGACGATCTTCGGCGGCGGTTCACCGTAACCGCGGAACCAGTTGGAGTTCATTCCGCTGATCGCCGTTGGCAAACCGTAAGCAGAGCCGAACAGGTTCACAGCCCCCGCCTCCCCTTCATCCCCTGCCAGAACCCCCACTCTGCCGCGCTCCTCGGCCGGCAATGAGTCACGCACCTTGGCTACCATTTCAGCCAGGTCTGGCCAGCCGATCTGGTAGCTGAAATTGCCCCCATTCATGACGTCTGCAACGTGCCACCAGGCCGAATTCAAAGGCGCAATTGGTAGTGTCGCTGAAACAACGATAAGACCGGCCACCGCAAAAGCTCTCCAGGTGATTCCTCGAACTCTCGCGGCACTTCCCGGGCTCAGGGAAGGAACCCAATGCTCGCCCCAGACTGCTCCTGCTGCCAAGAGCATCGGGTAAGCCGGAGACAGATAGTAATCACGCCCTTTTGCGGCAAACAGCAACACCAAAGGAAAGACGTACATCCAACCGAGCATCCGATAGCGCTTACCTTCCGGGGTGGCAAACACATACCAAAGTCCCGCGCACCACAGCGGCACCGTGACGACATTTGTGCTTCTCCAGAACTGATTCAGCAAGAAATTGTTCGTCCAACCCCACCCGATATCGCGCACGTGAATCGCCTTCAGATATGCAAGAGAAACAAACTGATGCCGGACCTGCCAGAGAATGTTGGGCAACATAATAAGGAGCGCCACAGCCACGCCGCACCAGAACCATGGGCTCTTCAGATAACGCCTGTTCGGCGTCAGTAGCAAGCCGCCCACAACGCCCATCACCAGGAACGCCATCGAGTATTTTGTCATCATCCCCAAGGCAATGGCGGCTCCGATGGCCACCCACCAACGTGGATCCGCCGAGCGAAGCAGGCAACTTACGGTGTAAGCCACTACCACCCAACATAGATAGTCAAATGTTGTGTACCCAAGAAACCATCCAGCAACAAGTGCAGGTCCCTGTATGACCGTTGCCGCGGCAGCCACCACCTGCGCCTCACGCTTTCCGCCGAGTTCTCGTGCGGTGAGACCGGTAAGCAGCACCGTCAGTCCGTGCGACAACGCGGGGAAGAAACGGAAGCCCCAGAGCGAGGTGCCGAAAAGCGCCAATTCCACGCGGGCCAAAAACGCGGTGATGGGCGGATAAACGACGTAGCCCCACTCCAGGTGGCGCGCGTTGCTGTATGTCAGTAGTTCGTCGCGATGAAATCCGTACCGGCCGTTCGTCGCCGCATGCAAGAGGAAAACGCAAAAAGACAGCAGAAACAGGACACCGTTATCGCTTTGCATCCATTGGCGGAATCCTCTCGGTTGCATGCACTCTCCCTGTCTCTCCCGCCCCGCCTACAGTCCCTACCCGTCAATTCCGAGCGGAGCGACGAATCTCTCTTCCATCGACGCGCTGAAATAAAGAGAGCTTCCTCATTTCTCAGACTTCGCCTGGAATGACGAGACGCTCTATCGTCCCTCGCCTTTATTCGAGCGCGTACAAATTGCCATCCGCGCTGCCGAAGTACACGGCGTCGCCCACGACCACAGGTGAGGACAAAATAGTTCCCATAGTGAACAGCTTGCCGACCCCAATCACCATGTCGTCATAAAAAGGTTTTGGCGAGGAAAAGATGGCCTCGAATTTGATGCTGCCGTCGGCGTTGGTAAGCGCCTTGGCGTTCTGCTTGGCTCCATCCGTTTCGAAAACCCAGATTGGTTTCTGTGTCTTCAGGTCGATAGCCGTCAAGCTTCCTGCAAAATTGCCCATATACAGTGTGCTGCCGGCAACTGCCAGCGAAGCGAAAACCGGGCTTCCCGTCGGCAGTTGAAACACTCGTGCACCCGTTTTGGCGTCGACCGCGTGCAGGATTCCCGGGATCGAAGTGCCGAAATACACTCTGCCTTCGTGCACCACCGCGGAGTTATTCACCCACGAACCGTCTGTCGAGAAACTCCACTTTTTCTTCCCCGTCGCGGTGTCCACAGCATACACGTTCGCGTCGCGGCACCCGAAATATACGATCCCGTCCGCAACCGCCGGCGAGGCTTGAATTCCCACGTGATTGTGCAATTCCGGATCTTCACCGGTCTTGAAGCACCACTTCTCTTTTCCGTTCACGGCATCCAGCGCATAAAGGTAGGTGTCCCAACTTCCGATGTAGAGCGTCCCATCCGCGATGGCCGGGGAGGAGTGCACCACATCTCCCGTCTGGAATTTCCACTTCAACGCTCCATTGTTCGCGTCCAGCGCATAGATCGCTCCGTCGCCACTCCCGAAGTACACCACACCGTTCCACACGCTTGGAGACGACAGGTAGAAATCCCACGGATCTGGCATGCTCTCCGCTGCGGGCTCCAGGTGATGCAGATGTTTGCCCGCGTAACGCTTTTCTCCACCCGTCTGATATTTCCATTTCACCTGTCCCGTTCCCGCATCCACCGCATAGAAATTGCTGTCGTAGCTTTCGAAGTAAACGACCCCTCCCGCCACGGCCGGTGACGAATTCACCCAGCTTCCCGTCTCCACTTTCCATTTCAAGCTCCCGGAAGCCGCATCGATGGCATACAGGTTGCTGTCCGTGCTTCCAACAAACACCACACCATTTGCGATAGCCGGTGAGGAAATGACGCGTCCACCCGTATGAAACTTCCACTTGATCCCCTTCAGCTTGGTGACGCCCGCAGCGTCGTACTCGCCTGTATGTTCCAGGTTTCCGCGGAACATTGGCGGATCCTGACCCAGACTTGGCGGACAAAAACTGACTGCGGCGAGCATACCGACCGCACAGAACCCCAGTTTCATGGATTTTTCTCCTTTTCCCTCTTACACCGGCTGTATGTGAAATCCGATTGGGCCCACCCTACGCATGCGCGTGTTTTGGATAGCGCCCTGTGATTTTGCGGAAGAAGCCGTGCAACCAATGAACGGATCCACCGTCTGGCAGGAACATCAGCGGGCACTCTCCAGGCACCACCTGAATCCCTTTCTCATGGCAGAACTCCACCGCTTTGTCGCTTACCGCGCCTTGTCCGCCCGCGCGATGCATCCAAACTCGCTTGATTCCCGCTTCGGCGCAGTCCTTCACGACTGCCTCAGTCACTACCGGCGGCGTCATCAGCAATGCCCCGCTTACCGGTGGTTGAATATCTTGCACCCGGGCGAAGCACCTGCGCCCGAGCACTTCCTTTACAAAAGGATTCACGGGCACAACATCGTATCCGCGCTTACAAAACTCCTTGAACACGCTCTCGCTGAAGCTGGTGTTTTCGCGCGATATTCCGACCATCGCAATGCGCTTCTGTGCAAGAAAGTCTCGTATCGTCTCCAGTTTTGCGTTAAGAGTAGCCATCTCTCCCTCCTTTTCCGCCGCCAACCTCTGCGTCCTCCTCACGGTCTTTTGCATCCAACCATTTCTGCCCGCTTGTGCCGCAGAAGTCAGTGATAAGGCGACTTGAATTTGCGCACACCGTTGGCATGCAAAACGCAATGGGCCCTCGCCGTCACTGCCTCAAGTGACCTTGATCACGACCCGTCGACCCTAAAATGGGCCAGGACTCAGCGTGCGGAAAGAATGCGTGGTGAAAACCGGGAATTCGAGGGTAGAATGACCCCGGTTCTGCCCTGGCATAGATCGAGCGCCGTCAAAAACCGTCTGAAGGCGGCGAACTCAAAACACGACAATCGTGGAGGTGTGCAATGGCAACAGCGAGTTCAACGGAAGGATTGCGGAGCCCGGCAGGCGTGGCGAAGAAGATCACCGGATGGTATATCGCCGCGGCGGTTCTGTTCATCGTGCTGGGAATATTCGGGATCATCGAGCCTGGAGTGGCGGGGCTGGGTGTGACTTTGCTCGTCGGTTGGCTGTTGGTCATCGGCGCGGTGTTCCATTTCGTTGCGGCGTTCAAAGGCGGCGGGGCAAAGCAGGTGATCTTTCAAGTGCTGGTGGGAATTCTGTACCTGGTCGGCGGATTCTACTTCCTGACGCATACCATCATGGGAACAGCTACGCTCACCCTTTTGCTCGCGGGGATCATCCTGGCGGAAGGCGTCATCGAGATCATTTCCTATTTCCGCATGAAGGGCGAAGGAGCGTCAGGCTGGGTTTTGCTGAATGGCATCATCACCCTTCTGCTCGGCGGCTTGATTTGGTTTCACTGGCCGTCGAGCACTGTTTGGGCGATCGGAACACTGGTCGGCGTAAATCTGCTGATGACAGGAATCACTCGCCTGATATTCGGCATGGCCGTCCGCAAGGTCGTGGCGAAGGTAGCGCAATAATCGCTCTTCTTTATCTAAAGAGCGTAAACAACCTCTGCACAAAATAGGTTCCGCAAAATGTGTGCGTTGGGCTGTGCCCAGTGACGCCGAGACACGCGCGGCACAATTCCGTGACAATCGTTCTCCGTATTTCTATCGAATAAAGACCCACAATGTGCAGTCGCCCGACTCGCCCGTGACAACTTTTCTTTTTCCCTCGCTTACCCTGTTTCCGCAGAAAACTCACGGAACACCAGTGCCGCCGATTTGACAGGTTGTGCAGCCTCTGCACGGAGCGGATGCTGCAACCGCGCGGACCGTCGACAACAGCACGAGTCCACCGTGATTTCTTCACAAGCAGTCAAATTCGTGTGTCTGAGGGAGAGAATCTTATGGAGAATCCTGTTCATCCTGTGTTCAAGAAGAGCTCAAATCGACGTTCCTTTCTGAAGAACGGGGCCGTCGCCGCCGGAGCGGTAGGCGTCGGCGCGGCCCTGTTGCCGGATCGCTTGGTGGCGTTCGACGACGATGACGATGGCGCGCCAATCACGCGAGGTGATATCGCGATCCTGACGTTCCTGAGTGCGCTGGAACAGGTCGAAGCCGATCTGTGGATCCAGTACGCTGAACTTGGCGGGGTAACCAATGCCGTGCCCGGGGCAGAAGGCCTGGAGCCCAATGACCTGCAACTGAACGGCAAACCAATTACGACGGGCCTGGCGCCAAGCTACATCTTGGCGCTTCAAGTCCTTGATACGGACATGCCCCAATACATCACGGACAACACCGACGACGAAATCAGCCACCACAGCTTCCTGAATAATTACCTTGCGGCAAAAGGCGGGCGCGCGATTGACCTGAGCCAGTTTGCGATCTTGCCGCCGAGCCAGGTCAGCAATGTTCCGCAACATGGCAGACTCACCAACCTGAAGCAGCTCACGATTGACACCACGTGGTGGCAGCGCTACCGCAGCTCCACACAAAATCCCGATTTCGGCGGGACATTCGAGAATGCCGTTCCCGACCTCGCCAAGGCTCCGCATCCGGCGATTCCTCTGACCGACGCGGATCTGGCGCTGAATCCGGACGGAACCCCCAACAATCACTTGCAGGCGATCGCGAACACCGCGGGTTTCCACTTCGGCTTCATCGAGCAGGGCGGCAGCAGCCTGTATCCGACGCTGGCGCAAAAGGTCACGAATCTCGAGGTCTTGCGCGTCCTGCTTAGCATCGGGGGCTCCGAAATCATGCACTTCCAGACCTGGCATGACAAAGCCGGCAACGCGACCAACATCACTGACGGGAACCTAACCTTCCCCAATCTCAACAACGGCATCGACCCCAACACCGGGGCGAGCGGTGTTGCCGACCAGTTCCAGACAAACCTGATCATGCCTGAGCCGACACTGTTCCTCAGCAAGAAGTTCGGACCTGTTGCCATTGTTCGCCCAACCAGCGACAAAGTCTCCGGCGCGGTGGCTGCAGTGAAATCGTTTGTCGACGACGGACTTTTCCTGAACCCGGCCACAGGACAAAACACCGGCATTGTGGAAGTGCTGATGCGGTTGGCGGACGCAGCGGACGACGCCCGCCGCTTCATCTTCTAAGCCAGCTCCGTAACTGCCCGCTCCCGGCGCCGGATTCCAGCCCGGTCCGGCGCCCGCCCTTTTTCCCAGGAAGAAGCAAAACAACGCAGCGCCATTCCTTGGGGTGCGATGATTGCGCCCCAAGGAATCCTTATCGTTCCGCGCTGTGCTTAGGTTACTTGACGCGCGTGTAGCTAAACGACTCAACCATGGACTTGCCATGGTCCTCGAAGGTCCATTTCTGCGTTATGTGGTCCTTGTCCGTAATGGACAGGGTTAGCGCCGCCATGTGGCCCTCGTCGGGAGTTTTTGTTCCAGACACACGGACGAAGGAAAAGTCGTATTTTCCTGTCGCGGCGGAGACCGGTCCCGTCTGCATCGTGGGCTGATTGCCGGCAGAACAGTAATGCGTCACGACGATGCGGTCCCCGTCGAGCGTGTACATCGTGATCATTTCCGCTTCTTTTGCCGGCTGCAGTTGTTCCATCACGACGCTGCCGTTGGAGACCACTTTGTAAGTAACTTTCGTGGCTCCACCGCTGGCCGCTTTCCCTTCCCATTCCCCTGCAAGGGATTTCAGCTGATCGAATGCGGGCGTTGATCGTCCTCCTGAATGCATCTCCTGCGCGAGGAGGGGATTAGAAAAGGACAGCGAGAGAAGCGCGGCCCCGAGAATGGTGCGATGCATATTTTTCCTCCAGATCGAGAGTAGACGGACAGTTTCCAGGTTTCCCAAGGGACTTGAGAATTCTCAGAGTGTCTTTTCCAGTTCGTTGAGGCAGCCAATCCAGCCGGTCTCGTGTTCGTCGCGCAGCTTGGCGGAAGGCAAACCGCGGTGCGTCAGCACCAGTTCGGTATTGCCGCCGAGATCGATGAACTCCACCGTGACTTCCGTCTGTGGACAGTTGTCCACGACGCCGGTTTGGGGAGCTTCCTTGGTCCACGACCACGTAAACACAATCTTTTCCGGCGGCTTCACTTCCAGGTACATTCCCTGCCCCCAATATACCTCGTTCTTCTGAGGGTCACGGACTTCCATGCGCCAGCGGCCCCCGCTGCGAATGTCCTGCTCGTGATGGATGACCACGTGATGGGGAACGTCTTTCGCCATCCACTTTTCTAGCTGTTCGCGCTCGGCCCAGGCCGCGAAGACTTTCTCGCGCGGCGCGTGGAACAAGCGGCGGATTTCGAGGCGGAATTCCGCGCTGTGCGAGGGTTGCGGGATTGGCATGTGTTTGCCTCCTGTTTCGTGGACTCCAGATATTTCGCGAGCGAATCCAGTTGCGATTCCCAGAAGGCGCGGTACTGCCCGATCCAGCTTGCTGCCTCCTTCATGGGCGCGGACTTGAGCGTGCAGCGATGGACACGGCCATCGACATTGCGGTGAAGCAGGCCGGCGGATTCGAGCACGCGCAGGTGCTTGGAGATGGCGGGAAGAGAGACGCGAAACGGCTCTGCGAGTTCGGTGACGGTGGCTTCGCCGAGAGCTAGCCGGGCGAGAATGGCGCGGCGCGTGGGGTCGGAGAGGGCGCCGAAGGTAGAGTCGAGATGGGAGGAATAGTTAACCATATGGTTTAATATTATGCGAAATCGTTTGGGTGTCAAGAGAAATTTCCGTTTGCCATCCCCAGGACTAAGGATGGGAATCGAGGACGGGCGTGTCGTCTTTCCACTGGATCTGTTCGAGCTTGGAGGGTGGCGTGGGCTCTTGCGCGGGGATACGGAGAATGAGCTTGCCGTCGCGCGTCATGGCCTCACCACCATTGGCGAGAATGACGTTGAGCCCCAGAAGCGCGGTGTCTCCGGCCAGCGCATCAATCTCATACGAGTCAGGCAAGCCGGCGAGGCTTTTGTTCCAGTACGTATTGTGGAGAGGTTCGCGATATTCCGCGGGAATGGCGTGCGCGCCGAGAAGTGTGCCGAGAATGCCCGCAGCGTTGGCGGGATTGCAATCCGCATCCTGCCCGCAGCGCGTGGCGAAGTTCATGGTCTTATAGAAATCGCCATTACCATAGAGCAAGCCAATTACGACGTAGCCGCCGTTCAGCTTGGCGTCGATATTGAACGGTTGTTTGTAGCCGTCCGGGCAATGATCGACTTCGCCCCACTTGGCCTGCACCAGATGCCACGCTTTCAGCCAGTCGTTCGGGTTTTCGTCGTGCCATTGAATGACGTCGCGAATCAGTTGCGCGTAAAGGCTCTTTTCCGGGATCGCTTTCAAGCCGTTCTCGACGACTTCGCGAATATTCTTCGCAAAGAACGCCTGGGTATACATTGCGGAGATGAACATACCGCCATAAACGCCGTCGCCGTAATTCATGATGTGGCCCATGCGGTCGTCGAAGCGGTTGGAGACTTGCGGCATGCCGGGAGAGATCATGCCGAAGATGTCTGACTCGATCTGGAAATCGATGTCGTCGGCGTGCAGATTGTAGCGGGGATTGCCGGAAAGCGGCGGCAGAATGCCTTTGCGGATGTTGGAGAGCCCGGCATCGTTCGCGTGCCAAACCTTGCGGATTTTGGCGTCCCATTCGTGCGCCACGGTGACAGGATCGACGTCGATGCCGTAGCGGCGCAGGCAGTAGAGGAAGAGCAGATTGATGTAGATGTCGTCGTTGTCGGGCGCGCCGAAGCTCGGGTGCTCTTTCTCTGAAGTTTCGACAAAGTCATAGTTGATGCGGACCTTCTGATTGTCCGCTTCGCTGGTGACGGGCGGCATGTCGTCATTGTTGCGGTTATCCGTGCGTGCCCGGTAATTCTTCATGCGCGTGGGCGAAAGTGGCCAATCGGTGATGTCGAAGCCGATCGGTGTGTTCTGGTATTGAAACTCCCAGGGCTGGCCGAAGGTGACGCCGATCATCTTGCCCATCCACGCGCCCTGGACTTTGTCGAGATACGTGTCCCAATCGAGTTCGCGGAGGGAAGAGGGTTTGGCTGTGGTAGCCGTGACAGGACGAGGATGAGGCGCGCGCGGTTCGCGGGCGGCAGCGGCCAAGGCAAACGACAGGCAGAACAGTACGGCGAGAACGGCGGGCGGGCGTCTCATGATGGGAAGATTTCTCCTGGGTCAAGACTGAAGCGCGGAGCGGCGCAGCAGTTTGAGTGTAGCGCAGAAGGAGGCGGTCGACAGTTGTCAGTTTACGGTTCACAGTTTTCGGGCGAGCCGACGGGGGTTATGGAAAATATTAAATATACTTCCAGTAATACTTGAGATTTGCCTTGCGAACGACGCTGAATTTGTAGCCCCACCCCCGTATTTTGCGCAAGTGCGGGAATCGTTGGACTTAGGTGGGATGCGCTTGTATCTGCGGGAATCATTGAAGTTAGCGGCGAGGGGCAGAGAAGAAACGGACTGGCCACGGAGGCACAGAGAACACGGAGAAGATTTGGAATGGCAGAGTGAGGCAGCGGTACAAGAAGATCTGGCGGCGGAGATAAGGAACATTAGGACATCAGGGATCATTTAGAGCGGAAAGGGTGGGTGGGAGAGTCAGAAGCAGGCGCGCGGTCAGTAGGCTCAGAAGGAGCGGCGGGGCGCTCTGCGTCGGGGCCGTAGGCAGTACGGAGGAGGGTGGTGGTGATGTCGCACATCTTGTGGAGTTCCCGTTTGGAAAGAGAGTGGGATTCCTCGCCGGGTTTGGAGAGGAGGATGAGTTGCCCGAGATAGCCGAAGGTGGCGGCGCGGCGGGTGGTGATGCGATTAGCGCCGAGGGCTTTGAAGACACGCTCTAGGGCGCGATGAACGTCCAGACTGGAATCGGGGCCGGAGAAGTAAGGGCTGAGTTCGGAGGAGAGGTCCTCTTCGACGCGGCGCCGACGGGAAGACTCACGCTGGGCGTGGGAGCGGCAGAAGTCTCCGTTGGTGGCGGGCATGCAGCACTGGCGTCCGTCGGAGAATTCGAAGTGGCAGAGGTTGAAGGGGTTGTCTTGCCGTCGCGTAGTCATGAAAAAAGTGTAGCGATGGCATACTATGTCGTCAATGTACTAGTATTTTATCAATGGACACAATTTGTCCTCGCGTTCGAATGACTGTGGAAAAAGGGGCTGAAGCTCCGACCTTTTAATTTCAACACCTACAGAGGCGACGCTATTCCGCAGAGCTACAAGCAGGCGCAGAGGGCGCCAGAGTTGCTAGTCGACACCGGACCTTTTGAGTGTGGTGAGATGTTCGGTGAGGCAGGCGATCTGGTCGTCGATGTGGCGGATTTCGACCGCGAAGCGGGTGTTCGAGGGATCCTTGAAGAATCTTTCAAGCAGACGGTTGCGTTTTGTTTTCAGTTCTTCCCGAATGATTTTCTTGTCGAGAGGTCTTTCTTGCGCTTGCATGGCAGCCACACCTTCCGTTCTTAGCCAGGGGCGGTTCGCCGGAGAGGGAACACAATACGCGTTTTCCCCGCGTCCTGCAATAGAGTTTTCGGCAAAGTAATGTCCCCAAGGTAAAGGCCCGATGAAAAAACAAATTCGTTGCCCACAGGCGCTGAAAAAAGTTCGGGACAAAGACGGTGACGGAGCAAGAAGAGAAAAATCGAATGCATTGTAACCACAAAACCGAACTGCACAGGTTGAAACCATGCGCGGGGACGACGCCGATACGGAGATCGGCGTCTCCGGCGGAGGCCTCGGCATGAAGCCGCGGCTGCTACATCAGCACAAGCTGAAGCCTGTGCAAACAACAAGAACGTTATTCTAAGCGCTGCGCGGTGGCGGTGGCGCAGGCGGAGCGATACACCGTGCCAGTAGTGTCCGCAAATTCAACCTGGGCATTGCCTTCGGTCGTCCAAGAGTCGGGACCATCGGTGAATTCAATCGTCTGTGTGATGGTCTGGGTACCCTGCTTGAAGCCGGGCGAAGGCGGGGCGACCGTTGGGGGCGTCGTGAAATTGATGAACGCAATGCTCTTGGCGCCGTATTTCCGCCAGCCCTGCGTTTGCCAGACACCGTGACCGGTGCCGCGCTGGCCAACGGCAAATCCGGGATTCATCGTGTCTTCGATCATGGTTTCGCCCTCGGCGAACGTCAGAAGAGAGGAAAAGGGCCCTCCAATGAGGACGCCGTTGCAGTTATTCAATTGCACGGTAACTTTCCAGGTTCCGACCAGTTCGTGATCGTGATAGGAATAGGCCGAAGCAGCCTTCCACCCGACGAACAGAACCAACGCGGCCACCGCAACCACCGTAAACATCCCTTTCAGAAACTCCTTGCTCATGTGCGTCTCCTCCTTACGGAAGACAATTCCCGTCCAGCGATACTTGCCCCGCTAAGCGTCCGATTGGAGACTCCACGAGCACCGAAAAGGAAGGAGTTTCGCCTGGTCCGCAGTTGCGGTGGCGGCGAGAGTGGGACAAGAGCGAAGAGGGGTCAACTGAAACCCGCGTGAAACGCGTATGTCACGGCAAGCAGTGGATTCACAAAGGGTTGGAAAGGAACATGTCAGGACTTGCCGGGATGTAAAAGTGTTAAAATAGGTTAACTTCGGTCGTCCCAAAGGGGTGGTTGTGCCTTCCTCAAGCGCTCCCATCTACCGCTTCGGTGTGTTCGAGTTCGATGCGCAAACCGCCGAACTGCGCAAGAGTGGAGTGAAACTCAGGCTGCAAGACCAGCCGTGCCAAGTGCTGCTGAAACTGCTGGAGAATCCCGGAGAGATGGTGAGCCGGGAGCAGTTGCAGTCCGCGCTGTGGCACGAGGACACGTTCGTCGAATTCGAGACGGCCCTGAACACCGTGGTGAAACGCCTGCGGGAGACGCTGAGCGATTCCGCGGACAATCCTACCTTTATAGAGACGCTCCCACGGCGGGGCTACCGGTTCATTGCGCCGGTGGAGGTGCTGGCGGGGAAGAACGGCGAGACGCGGACAGCCGCCCGCGCGAAAGAGACGCCCCGAAAGAGAGCGTTCGGGATACGCAACTGGATCATCGCCGGCCTTGCGGTGCTTTGCGTGATTGGCGTCGTCCTGTGGCGAAGCCAGCCGAGGCCGCCGACGGTCGCCAATGCAATCCGGATTACGAACGATGAGAAGGCCAAGAACGCGCTGAATCTGCCGGTCACGGACGGGGTGCATCTTTATTTCATCGAAGGCGCGCCGTGGACGTCCGGCTCCGGAATTGCGCAGATGTCCGCGACGGGAGGGGAGACGACGCACATTACGACGACCCTGCCGGATCCCCTGGCGATTTATGCGATCTCGCCGGACCGTTCGAAGCTGCTGGTGGCGTCTGGCGTGGCGGCCAGCACTGACGCGGCAACGGGACGCACCGAAGGATCGTCTGAAGTGTGGGTACAGCCCCTGCCGGCGGGCGTGCCGTACCGCGTTGGAAACATTTACGCCTCAGCCGCGTGCTGGACTCCGGATGGAACGCAAATCGTCTACTCGGACGGAGGCGCGATCCTGCTTGCCAACAAAGATGGAGGAGAAGCTCGGGAACTGGCAAAAGTTCCGGGCGTGGTGCGGGGGCTCCGCTTTTCACCGGACGGCCAGCGCATCCGTTTTTATGTGATGCAGCCACCTGGGTTCGATTCGAGCTCGGTGTGGGAGATGGACGGGAACGGGAAAAACGTTCATGTCCTTTTTGCGGAGTGGAAGCAGTCGCCGTTCCAGTGTTGCGGGAACTGGTCGCCGGATGGCGATTACTACTATTTTCAGGCGGGGCGCGGCAGCGAACAGGCGCTTTGGGTCAGGCCGGAACGCCGTTTCTTCTTTGGAAGAAGCGAGGCAAATCCGGGGCGACTGATGTCTGGCCCGCTGCGTTTCAGTTCGCCCGTGCCGAGCGGCGATGGGAAGAAGATATTTGCCATCGGTGAGGAGCCGCGGGTAGAAGCGTTGCGCTATGACGAGAAGGCTCACAGGTTCGATTCCTTCCTGGAGGGCCTCTCTGCCGGGGGATTCGATTTTTCACCGGACCGGAAGTGGATCGTTTATGTGACTTATCCGGAGATGACGTTGTGGCGAAGCCGGGCGGACGGATCGGAAAAGATGCAACTTACGTTTCCGCCCATGAGGGCCTTTCAGCCGCGCTGGTCGCCCGACGGTTTCAAGGTTGCGTTCCTGGACGTGCAGTTCTACCACCCGTGGAGAATCCGGCTGATTTCCTCCTCCGGAGGGAGCGCGGAAATATTGATGCAGACGAGCGACAACGAAGTGCAGGCGGATCCAACGTGGATGCCGGACGGGAAGTCGATTGTGTTCGGGAAATCCCAGGGAACGCACAAGGCGGGGATCTATCAACTGGATTTGGGAAGTGGGGGCGTGACTTCCATCCCGGATTCGGACGGACTCTTTTCGCCGAGGGTATCGCCGGACGGCCGGTCTATCCTGGCTTTCGCCAGCGGCCAGGCGAAGCTGATGTTGTTCGACATAGGCACGAAGAAATGGTCCACGCTGGCGGAGGGGGAAGATCTTAACTACAACGAGTGGACGCATGACGGGAAATTTGTGTACATGCGGGAGACACAGGCGGGCGCGGCCGAGCTAGTACGTGTAAGAGTGAAAGACGGCAGAGTAGAACGTGTCGTGAGCCTGAAGGACGTCCCGCAGGTGGTGGACATTCTGGCTGGGTGGATCGGGCTGACGCCGGAGGATGCGCCGGTGATGATCCGCGATCGCAGTGTTCAGGAGATTTACGCGCTCGAACTGCAGTTTCACTGAGAGGCCGAAGGCTTGGCCGAGTCAGCGGGTGCAGTTGGCGCGGCGCTGCGGCGGTAGACGATTTTCTTGGTATTTCCGTCGCAGGTGCCGACGACCTTGCCGTCTGTGTCCTTGTCCTTATCGACGATGTCGAGAGTGTAGGAAGCTACGCCTTTTGCATCCATTTTCTTGGCGATTTCGGATTTGAGGTCTTCACAGGGCTTGCGAGCCTGGGCGTGAGCGGACAGCGGGACAACGAGCGCCACGGCCAAGGGTAACCAGAGTTTCATGGGGGAGTTCCTCTCTCAGATAATTCAGACTCTGCTGTGAGGATAGCAGAGGGGGATTGGGGCGGAGAGGTACGCGATTGGTGGCGTGTTGAGTTGGATACGGGGAGGAAGGCAGTGGCGAGTGGCTGGTGGCGAGTGGCGAGAGGAAGAGAAAGACGGGATTGGAAAAGCAAAATTCGAAAATAGAAAAGGGAAAGAGAGAAAGCAAAGGCCTTACCACGGAGGGCACAGAGGTAAGACAGAGTTCACGGAGAAGCGGCTGTTATCCAGTCCCTATCTGTTCGCCACTCTTGTACCAAAATGGCGGGAGTGCGGGATTTGGAACGCGAAGCGGTAAAAGATTGACCCGGGCGGGAAGGGATTCATACCATTAGAAGATGCGCCAAAGAACCAAGCGCAGAGCAGTGGCGGGAGCCGGGTGCGGCCTTCTGGCGGTGGTGTGGTTGTGTGGCTGCGAGGACGCCGGCAAGAAGCCCGTACAAGCGAAGGCGCCGGCGCTGAGTCCGGTGAAGCCGCAGGACCCGCCGCAGAGTCCATCAGTCGGCGATTTGCCGCTGAAGAAGTTGTCGGCGGAAGAGTTTCCTTCCTTTATGCCTCCTGTCCGGGGGGGAATTCCTTACTTGATCGAACAGGTGAAGGCGAAATTCGCGTCGGGCGAAGCGAATTACAACGCGGGGCATCTGGCGGCGGCGCGGCGCGATTTTGACGACGCGGTGGACTGGATCCTGGAGAGCGGGTACGACCCGAACAGCGATCCGCAACTGCAGGAACTGTTCCACCAGGTGACAGACAAGGTCTATACGTACGAACTGCAGGCGTTCCGCGCCGGGGACGGATTCACGGAAGCGCCGGCAGTGCCCGCGCCGATCGATGAAGTGGCGGAGATGACCTTTCCGGTGGACCCAAAGTTGAAAGAGCGGGCGGAGGACGTGGCGAAGAACGTGTCTCACGACCTGCCGCTGACGGTGAATGACGTGGTGGTGTCTTACCTGAACTTTTTCCAGACGCCGAGGGGTAAAGCCATCGTGGAGAACGGGCTGCGGCGCAAGGGGAAGTATCAGGAGATGATCTCGCGGATTTTGAAGGAAGAGGGCGTGCCGCAGGACCTGATTTATCTGGCGCAGGCGGAAAGCGCGTTTCAGCCGCTGGCGCTTTCGCGGGCGGGCGCGCGGGGGATCTGGCAATTTGTGCAGTGGCGCGGGAACGAGTACGGGCTGAAGCGGAGCTGGTGGGTTGACGAGCGGCTGGACCCGGAGAAGGCCACGCGGGCGGCAGCACAGCATCTCCGCGATTTGTACGGACTGTACGGAGATTGGTACCTGGCGATGGCGGCATATAACTGCGGGCCAGGGAACGTACAGAAAGGAATCGAGCGCACAGGCTACGCGGACTTCTGGGAGCTGTACAAGAGGAACGTGTTGCCCAAGGAGACCAAGAATTATGTGCCGATCATTCTGGCCCTGACGTTGATCGCCAAGGACGCGGCGCACTATGGAATTTCCGCGGACCCGGAGGAGCCGCTGCCGACGGACACCGTGAAGCCGGGGCGAGCGATCGACCTTCGGCTGGTGGCGGAGACGATTGATGTGGACGTGGATACACTGCGGACGCTGAACCCCTCGCTGTTACGCATGATTACGCCGGACGACGCGGAGTTCGTGCTGCACCTGCCGGCGGGCACGTCCGAAAAGTTCTCGGCGGAGATTGCGGATATTCCGCCGGACAAGTGGGTCAGTTGGAGACGGCACCGGGTGGAGGCGGGGGAGACGCTGACGTCGATTGCGAAGGTGTACCGAGTGACGCCGACGGCGATTGCCGAGGCCAACGAGCTGGAACGGGGATCGGAACTGCAGGCCGGGGAAAAGTTGATCATTCCGGCGGCGCAGCCCCTTTCGGAGAGCAAGCCGCGGCTGGTGCGCTACCGGGTGCGGAAGGGGGACACGCTGGGAGGAATCGCCGACCAGTTCAGTGTTACCTCCGAGCAGGTGAAGAGGTGGAACGGGTTGAAATCCGGCCACGTGAGCCGGGGAATGGTATTGCGGATTTACACCGTGGGGGGTGGCCCGGAGACCCGGACGGTGCATCATACGACCTCCAAGCAAACCCCAAAGAAGAAGCCGGCCCCAAGCACGGTGGAAACGAAGAATTAGCGAGAAAATGGGCCGTTTTGGCGGCCAACAGTGGGCAGTGAGCAGAGCGCTTGACAAGCACGATGGAGTGGGATAACAAAGCGCAAGGACGGAGCGCGGTCGTCTCTGCCTACAGCAGGTAAAAACGAATCGATGAGAAGGATTACGGCTTCGCAAGAGCCCGCAGGGGAGGAGAGCATGGATTTCGAGAAGGATCAGTTCGAAGATGATGATGAGCTGTCGCGCCTGGAGGAAGACGAGGAACTGGGCGGCGAAACCATAATCGAAGAAGAGGAAGACGTTCTTTCC
>Ga0187766_10000679_pt1 | contig 19318 bp, 30 predicted proteins | sample 0216_QUI02_MP05__4_FD_132971 | JGI IMG/M metagenome (GOLD analysis project Ga0187766, IMG submission 132971) | Tropical peat soil microbial communities from peatlands in Department of Meta, Colombia - 0216_QUI02_MP05_20_MG | ecosystem: Environmental > Terrestrial > Soil > Wetlands > Peat ... | reverse complement strand
TTCCAGAAGGTCACAACCACGAACAGTAATCTTCTTCCCGTCGTTGGTGGTGCCCGTCAGAGTCCATTGCGACACGCCGTGATTGCCCGAAACCCAGTGATGGTCATCTCCGTAGTGAACATCAGGGATGCCCTCGAACCGTGTCGCTAGACCCTTCCGAACATCAGCCTTGCCAACGTATCGCTGTCCCCAAGGGTCAGGGCCACGAGGCATCAACAATTCGCAGTCGTCGGCGAAGAAGCTCATCACCGCATCCAGATCGTGTGCGTTGAATGCTGCAAGAAATTGCTTGAGCGTCTCAACGGTTACAGCGTTCTGTGCTTTTCCAGGCTGCGCTGTGATCAGGGTCAGACTGAGTAGGATGGCGAGACTGAGTATCAGTTTCATCCGATACCTCCCTTTCGCTACCTCGTTTGTTCGAGAGGTTCTCAACAATCAACTCGCAATGCGAGAAAAGGATAGCGCGGCACTGCGATAAAATCACAGCCAACAGGGAGAGAACAATCATGACCGATCTCATCGTGATCCATGTCAGGGTGGCAGTTGTGTTACGAGGCGATACTGCGCTCTCTTGCGCACCGTCGAAGGCTGGCTGCTCAATTATGGGCGTTCTGGAGGATCACAGACCCGTGCTGGCAACGTAGGAAGTTCATTGCGACGAGAAGTGGCGCACTCATCGGGTTCAGGTCGAACGCACAATCGGATCGGATGGGAAAACTTTGAGTCTGATCATGGAGAGCAGGGGAGTATGGCGTAGTTCGGGTCAGGAATTGCAAGAGCTGCAAGGCTGCGAGGATGCTGACCTCGCGTTGACACCAGCCACCAACACTCTTCCGATTAGGCGTCACAACCTGCCAGTCGGAGGTACTGAGTCAGTTGTAGCCGCTTGGGTCAAGCGTCCCGACCTTGGTGTTCAAGCTTTACCGCAACGATACACTCGGCTGACCAAGAACACCTATCGCTACGAAAACAACACTGAGTTCTCAGCTGAGATCGCGGTGGACAACCTTGGTTTGGTCAATGCCTATCCAGGTGGTTGGGAGCGCATCGCCACTCTGTAATTAGTCTCCCGAAGCACGGTTGGGGCGACCGCCTCCGTTTGACTTACTCCCGCATCGTGCTAGATGATTGAAGACGGATGGACGCCAACCGCACCATCGCTGAAATCGAGTGGCTGGAGCATATCTTTGCCGTGCCGGATACCAGACCGCTGAACGCAGATGATCTCGCGGCTGCAAATCGAAAGCACGACGAAATGCTTGCGCAAAGTCCGTGGTTCAGGCTTTGGCAGCGCTATGGTGTCTGTTGTCGAGCCGAAGCCCCGGTGATCCGACTCGCAGAAATCGAGAGCTAGACGCCGTACGAGCACGCACATGCCCTTCTTCTGATTGCTGAAATCGCCCAGCCTGCTGACTCGACAGCAATGGAGGCGGCGGAAGCAGATCAAGCTGCCGCATCATTCCGACATCGTCCCGATTCGCAAAGTGCTCAGCGATCTTGCCATCGAGCACCCGATACATGTGGATGTGCTGAACCTCGAAAGTGTTCCCGGTAGGCTGTACACCCACGAGCATTCCGCCATTGACCGGAAAGCGTTGACATACCTCGGTGCGTTCCGCTATAAGTGCATCGGACAACCACCCGCTCGCCCTCCGCGACAGAGTTCAGCGTCGTGAGCCTCGCGTCTGGGAAGTTGATCTTAATCTCTGCCAACACTGTCCGCACGCCAGCACGCCCGACTTTTCTACCATGATTTTGGCAGTCCTCGGCGAAGCAGCTAGCCGCCGCGTCGAGGTCGCCGCGATTAAACGCTTCATTGAATTGTTCGGCGATGCGCGCCGATTGGTCTCGGTCATGTTCAAGGAAGCCCTCCTGTAGCAGCATCGGATAGCCCCGATTTTACGTGGATTAGCGTGCTACGATGAGGTGGCAAGATCAGCTGCAGGGAAGGGACGAAGTTGTCGGAGCGATCAGGAACCCTCGCTGACGATCCGTTCCGTGGTCGGCACCCAACCAGTCACGAACGGCGGTCGGGACTGCCTTGGGACGCGTCGTACCGCGACGGCCCTGCGCCTTGGGAGATTGGCCAGCCGCAGCCAGCAATAGTGAGTTTGGCATCCAAAGGCGGATTTGCCGGAGCAGTGCTCGATGCGGGCTGCGGGACCGGCGAGAACGCTCTTCACGTCGCCTCGTTGGGATTGTCGGTTCTGGGCGTTGACGTGGCTGAGACAGCACTGGCGATCGCCCGAGAGAAGGCCAAGGACCGTAGGATCGAGGTTGCGTTCGCCGCGGTTGACGCGTTCCAGCTGGAGCGTTTGGGGCGCATGTTTGAGACGGTGCTGGACTGCGGACTGTTCCACACCTTCGACGGCGACGAGCGAACCCGATACGTGGCGAGTCTAGCGTCGGTGACCAAGCACGATGGAACCCTCTATGTGCTGTGCTTCAGTGACGACGGTCCCGATACTGGCCCGCACCCCATCAGTCAGGAAGAGCTGAGAACGGTGTTCAACCCCAGCAGTGGATGGAATGTCGTCGCCATCGAACCGGACCGGATTCAAACGAGATACCACGACCACGGCGCATCGGCCTGGTTCGCGACAATCAAACGGATATAGAACTGCGGGACTGGTCCCAGTGAGCGATCCCGTGCGGCCACTCGTGACTCATTGGCGATCAATCGGGAGAAACTCTCTACCCGTTGCGGCACCGACTTAATTCCTCGGAGATTCGCTACCCTGTCTTAAATGCGGAAGAAGACGCCCAGATCCGCGACCGAAGAAGTCCCCCTTTGCGTTGCGTACGCGCATAATACCGGCAGGCGATGAATCCGAATGCCGGAGGGAGATCGGTGACTGTCATCGACTGGCTGCTCGATTCGGATCCGTCGATCCGCTGGCAAGTGATGCGGGACCTGCTTGGTGCGCCCGCGGGTGAGGTCGCAGCCGAGCGTGCGCGGGTCGCCACTGAGGGCCTGGGCGCGCGGCTGCTCGCCCTACAGGCGGACGACGGTCGGTGGGGTGGCACGGCATGGAACCGCGGGTGGGACTCCACGATGCACGTTCTTATGCTGCTGCGGGACCTGGGTCTGGATCCTGCGTGCGACCAAGCACGCCGGGCGGTGGGCCTCGTCCGCGAGGGGGTGACGTGGCAGGGATGTGGCCTGCAGGAATGTGACGGTAATGCCTTCTTTGAAGGCGAGGTCGAGCCGTGCATCAACGGGCAGGTCGGGGCGGTCGGCGCCTACTTCAGCCAGGACGTCCGGGGTATCGTCGACCGGCTGCTCGCCGAGCAGCTTTCTGACGGCGGCTGGAACTGTGAAGCTCCGAACCGCTCGATCCGGTCGTCGTTCAACACCACTATCTGCGTGCTGGAGGCTCTGCTCGAGCACGAACGGTCGAGCGGAGGGGCCCCGGTGGTGACCGAGGCCCGTCTCCGCGGGCAAGAGTACCTCCTTGAGCGCCAACTCTTCCGGCGCCGGTCGACCGGCGAGGTGATCGAGCGAGATCGCAAGAGCGACGGCACCTGGGTGCGCTTCGCCTTCCCGACGTGGTGGCACTATGACGTGCTGCGGGGGCTCGAGTACCTGCGCGGCGCCGGCGTCACGCCCGACGAACGAGTGGCCGAGGCGATCGAGCTGGTCGCGTCGAAGCGCGACGGCGACGGGCGGTGGCGGCTCGAGACCCGGTATCCCGGCGTGATGCCAGTCGAGACGGACGAGGGCGAGGGCCGACTGAGCCGGTGGAACACCTTACGCGCCCTGCGCGTGCTCCGCTGGTATGACTCTTGAGACGGGCAGACGATGGGAAGCAACAACCACTTGCAGGGAGTTAGCCTGCCGAACTCTTGCTCGACTTGACGCATGGAATCATCTTCCTCCGGTGCTGCTGCTGCACTCTTTTGTCGGTTCCTGTCCTACGCTCACCTTATGGATTCTCCCCGTGATCTCCCGTAAGCCACTTCGAGAAAAGGTAGCGGTTGTGGTCTTCGAAGCCATGCCGTCGATAGAGGTCAATCGCGGGATTTCCCCGGTTCACTTCCAAATGCAGCACCTTCGCGCCACACTCGTGGGCAGCTTGGATTGCGAAATCCAGGACCTTTGAACCAATACCCTTCCCGCGAAACTCTGGTCGGATAAATAACTCGTCAATCCAGGCGTTCCTTCCTCCGTATTCGAGGCTGAAGTCGAACGAGAGCACGAGATAGCCTACGCGGGAGTCGGGTTCGCAAACTAGGAAGACAAGTCCCGCAGACGGGTTAACGAGCAGTTCGCGCACGCTCGGCCAACTCGACCTGCGTGTCCGTTTCGGAATTGATCGACGATCCCGCGTTCCGAGAAGGAGAAGACGTGAAATGGCGTGTGCAGCCGAACCAAACAAAGCTGCTCCTCTAAAGTGGGATGTGTTCGTGATGCAGCCTACAATGACGTACACCTCTACCTCGCCGAGTCAAATGCGGAGAAACGGCGGGAGTGGATCTCTGCGCTCGACAAAATTCAGTCGCTGAACCCGCGCGCAGTTGTCGCCTCATATAAGCGAGCTGAAAACGACGACAATCCAAGGATCATCGAAGAGACCCGGAAGACCATCCGCGATTTCGACCGGGTGGCGGAAACGACAAAAACCGCTCAAGATCTTTACGACAAGATGCTGGAACTCTATCCGAACCGGGTCAATCCCGGTTGGGCGCTCTGGAGTTCGGCAGGAGCAGTCAAGTCATAAGAGAGGTTTGGCCACAATTGTCTCGCCTCGTTGCTGGCGACCAATTTCCAAGAGCAGGAGAGGTTAAGGGATAAAAAAATCAAGATCGAGCGCTTCAGCCTTACCTCCTCTAAACCGTTCGCTCAGGTTGTGGAGGCTCTTTATGCTTCTATCGGTCATCCGGATAAGGTTGAATTCGGGAGATCAACTCACGAATCGCGCTCTTTTGCCGAGCTGAAACGCGCAGTTGAGAAAGGTTTAAGCGAAGCCGGACTGATGCTTTTTATGAAGCTTGATCATGGCGCGGCTCTGCGTAAAGAAACAGGTCGCGATAAATCCAAGATCATCCGCTTTGTCATCCGACGGCAGGCCGATACGGATCTGGTTGTCGGATGTGTTAGTAAAGGTGACAGACTCGGATAAATGGATCAACCCGCAATAGCGCCGCCGGGACGCAGGCTGTCGCAAGGGCTCTCGGAACGGTAAAATGCACGAATTGCGATGATGTCTGACATCGAGCTGGATATTGGGCGAAAGAGCTTTGCGTTCGGCTTGTTGCCTGAGTTAATCAGTGCATTGCGCCGCAGCCGCCCAGGCGATTTGGTCGCGATTGTTGGCGATGATGAAAGCATTCGCCCCGAATTGGAAACGTGGTGCCGGTTTACCGGGAATTCGCTGCTCGAAGCCACACTCGAAAACGGGCGCGCCCGGTTCGTCTTTCGGTGTGGGGCCGTCGCTATGCCTGCGGAAGCCAGTCGTCCGGTGGGCGCGCGGCTCTGGCTCTATACCAATTTCGACTGTAACCTTAGTTGCGATTATTGTTGTGTGCGTTCCTCGCCGGCTGCACCGCGGCGGGAACTGGGACTCGGGCGCGTGAAGCGGATCGCTCATGAAGCGGCTGAGCTCGGCGTGAAGGAGATCTTCGTGACCGGGGGCGAGCCGTTTCTGCTGGAGGATATTGGCGAGATTCTGATTGCTTGCGCGGTGGCGGCTCCGAGCACCGTACTAACCAACGGAATGTTGTTTACCGGGCGGCGTGCCGAGACCCTGCGAACTTTGCCCCGCGATCGAATTGTTCTACAAATCAGCCTCGACAGCCCGACGCCAAACCGGCACGACTTGCATCGCGGGTCCGGAACATGGAAGCGAACACGCGAAGGTATCGAGCACGCTCGTGCCGAGGGATTTCGAGTGCGACTGGCGGCAACCGTTGCGAGCGATGCCGAGGCTGAGGAGTTCCGTCAGTTTCTCGATGGGGAAAAGATTTCCGAAGAGGACCGTGTCATCCGCCGGATCGCATTGCGCGGCTCCGCAACCGACGGTGTCGCACTTAGCCGGACCGATCTGGTGCCTGAAGTCACGATTACCGCGGAAGGTGTGTACTGGCATCCCGTTGGAGCGGAGGATGCCGATCTGCTGGTTACGCGCGATATTTTTCCGCTGGCCGAATCCTTCGCCGCTGTGCGCCGCACTTTCGACCGGGAAGGCCAACACGCGACCAAGCTGGCGAGAATCTTTAATTGCGCGTGAACGCCAGATCAACCATCTATGCCGACTTGGCAAGCAGCGGCTTGAAGAATCCTTGTTCGGCGGCGGCGCGTCGCAGGGCATCGTAACCATCGACATGAGGCGGAAGCCAACGTTGCAATCCTTCAGCCTCGAGTATTGGGCGATGAACCGGGTTGTCGTAGCTCATCGCGGCGAGTGCGTCGGCGAATCGGCGCTCGCGCTCTGGATCGAGATCGGGGCGCGCCGTAAACATACAGTGGTTGTACTCCGGAGAAGACCACACTTCAAGAAGGGCTCCTTCGGGCACCAGGCGCTCACTTTGAACGGTCTTCCAGAATGGGCTGCCGATCGCACCCGCGTCGGCTCGCCCGTCGAGAACAGCGCGCACCACTTCCACCTCGCTGGTCCCAGTATCGCCATGTTTCCCTAGATCGCTGTTGAAGCGCAGCGTGCGATAGTCAACATCCTCGCGCATCTCTTGCTGCCCCAGAAAGTGGACGGGAAGAATCGCCGCGTGCCCGCTGTCGCGACTGCCGAGCGCGAGCGTCCGGTTTTTCAAGTCCGAAAGCGTGGAAATGGGACCGCCGGTAACAGCAACGATCTTGGTCATCCATCCGAGATCGGTGTCGCGCATAGCGACTGCGCGGCAGGCATGGCCGCTCCACTCATCGGCCTGCAGGTACGCAAGATTTGTATTCCAAGCGATATCGATGCGGGGCACCGCCGCGCCCGGTTGGGCGAGGAGCGCCTCGACCTGCGCTTCATAGCTCTGAAATAACACGACCTCAACCGGGAGCTGCGCCTCCTCATGAAAATAGCGCCGCATTCCCTCCCAAATCGTAACGACCTTTGGATTGTATGCGACAGCTCCCAGCCAGATCGTTTTGCTCATATCTCCTCACTGTTGTGTTCCGGAGTTTTTCGCAGGTGCGCAATCTCAGAAGAGCGGTATTCCCAGGAGCGACTTCCCGATGAACTCGCGCAGAACGTCCCCGGTGGGCGCCATCACAGCACCCGCGTGGGCATCGCGGAACAGGCGCTCGATGCCCAAATGTTTTGAGAAAGCAGCGCCCCCGCAAGCCCGCATGGCCGCTGAGGTCACGCTGATCGCGACATCACCAGCGGCTGCCTTGGTCTCGAGCACGCGCAGCATTGTCGTTTCGCGTGGTTTCTCAAGGTGATCAACCAAATCATTGATTCGTGCCAACAGTCCGTCGGTATCAATCTGCATGGTCGCGAGCTGCGCGCGCAGCGTCGGGAGGCTCTCGCCGAGGCTCTGGCCGAGATGCTCGAACTTCGCGTTTTTCAGATGCGACGCTGTTCCGGCGACTGCCGCCCGGCACAATCCCAGGGCCACGCACGCAGTCCCTAAGTTAAACAGCGGGAGGACAACGTTTAGCATGGCGGGAAAGCCCGCTCCGTCCTCCGTGAGTTGAAAACCAGAGGGAACTTCACACTCTTGCAGGGTAATCGGTGCAGAGGCGTTGGCTCGAAGTCCCATGCCATCCCAAGGCCCGGCCACAGCCAGGCCGCGCGTCCCCGCCGTTACAAGATAGAGGGTCGAATCAGTGGGCCCCTTACCTTCAGGTGCAAGCGAGGATACCACGTAGCTCTGTGCGTGACCGGCGCTGGTCACCCACGACTTCTTGGCGCTAATGTGCACCCCGTTGCCGTTCCGATGTGCGCGCGAAAGCGGAGCCCAGAAATGACTACGCGAGCCGGCTTCACTGAAGGCGAGAGTGGACAAGTGGCGGCCCGCACCGATCTCCCGCAATACGGGCGTGACCGCCGAAACCGCGCTGGGACGCGCCGCTGAGATCGTAGCCGTCCCGAGGATATGCATGAGGTAGACCATGGCGACGGATGCGTCTGCCTCGGCTAGCGTCGCCACCACGGCCGCGAAAGTCCGGGGACCTAACCCCGATCCGCCCGCATCTACGGGTAGCATGACCCCGAGCAATCCCGACTCGCCAAGTGACTTCACAGCCTCGGTGGAGAATTGCCCCACCTTGTCGTTCTGCGCCGAAAATGGCGCCAGCACGTCTCTGGCGATCTCTCGAGCTTTCAAGACGGCCACATCATGAGTCATACATTGCGCCTAAGCGAACAGACTTGATGGAAGAGGATTGTCGCCGAGAATATGCGGACAGGTCAAACAGGGGCCGATCTGATGAAGTCAAGCCGGAACCCTGAGAACCTTTACCCCAAGAGCTGATCACAATCGCAACCACCGTTGCACCAACCGCCAGTCCCATCAGGGCGCGCAGTTCTACAGCGCTACCAATGAAGTGTCGGACTGGCGAAACAGGGGACAGTAATAAACTTGCGAAAACGTATGTGACGAACAAATACAAGCCAACCTCGGCGGTTTCCATCAGGTACTCCGGCAAGTGGAAGCAAACCCAGTCGATCGCATCTGCTAGTCCGCGTCCTAAGGGCGCCTCCCGTCGGTGCTCCAGCCCGTCCGTGTTGTTTCAAAGGTCAAGAATGACATCCCCGTCTGGCTGTGAGCAGCACACGAGCACATTCCCTGGACCCGGACTCTCAAGCGGTTCGATCTGATACTTAATCAACCCGCTGATTAGACCAGTCATGCAGGTGTGACAAACCCCGGTCCGGCAGGACCACCTGACCGGAACGTCACACGCTTCCGCCAATTCAAGCAGACTCGCGAACGTACGATTCCACGAGACGGTGATCCCGCTGCGCGCAAACGAGACCGAGGGACCAGATCCCGGCGGCCCTTGTGGCAGGTGCGGAGTGTGATCGACGCGCTCCATGCCAGGCGTAATACCCTCAAGACCACCAAAGATCTCCGTGTACACGTTCTGAGAGGGCACACCCCAGTTTCGTAGACCCTCCCGCATGTTCTGCAAGAACGACGGAGGGCCGCACAGATAGAAATCGCTATTGCGTGGTATGTCCAACTTCTCGACCAACGCTACATCAATGTGTCCTGTAACATTGAATTCCGGCCCCATTCGATCGGTCGCTGCGGGTCTGCTGTACAGGATGGAACTTCGTCCGTGCGGTAATTGCCGTAACAGAGAACGCGATTCTTCCGCAAAAAGATGACTGGCACGATTCCGCGCTGCATAGATCCACCAGACCTGCCGTTGTGATCTTTCTGCGGCAAGTGCGTGCAGCATTGCCATCACCGGCGTTGCGCCAACGCCAGCACTTAACAGAACTACAGGATTCTCGCCGGGCTGCAGGGTAAAGCTGCCCCGCGGTGCGCTGACCTCCAGGACATCACCTACCCGCACACGAGTGCACAGAAACGAACTTCCAATCCCATGCATTTCGCTCTTTACGCTTATGCGGTAGTGGTTGCTGGATGGCAAGTCGGACAATGAATAGCTGCGAAGAATTGGCGGTTTATCGGCATCCACTTGCAGCCGCAAAACAATGAACTGACCCGGCTGCGGAATAGGAAGATCTCGCCCCTCCATCGACACCAGAACGAAGGAAGTGACACTCTCGCTCTCCTTGCGAATATCCGAGACCCGTATCTGTTTGAATCCTGGCCATGCGGGAGCTCGCTCCTCGTTGGCGAGTCCCGGATTCCCGGCATCGGTTCTCCCATTTGAGCCTTGCTGGAGTATCTCCTGGAAAGAAGCTTGCCAGCCTTTGCTAAGTGCTGGGACGCTGAGCGCTCGTACGACATCATCGTGAGAGTGTCCGGGCAAATACAACAGTGCATCAATGTGGGCCACTGTGAGTCGTTCGGGACCGTCTGCGACTTTCACGATCTCATCCCCAGCACCAACTTCACCCTCCTGCAAGACGCGAAAGTAAAATCCGGGCCTTTTGTGCGCGACAAGCAGCGCCGGCATGCGAGGTTCGTTCAAGCGGATGCCCACGCGGTAGCAGGTGACGCGCGGCTGCGTCACCTCGAACAGTGCATCACCAATGCGGTATCGATCACCGATGCAGACCTCGTTATCAGCAAGTCCATCAACCGTGAAGTTTTCTCCGAACTGGCCGAAACTGAAATCATTGCGACCCAGGAAGTGTTCCCAGTAATGGTAGGAATCCATCTGGTAGACAAACACGGCCCGTTGCTCCCCACCGTGACCGCCGAGATCGGCTTGAGCGTCACCATCGATATTGAGTTTGCGCACCATCCGCCGTCCCTCGACGGGAAGCTTCCAGATCGCTGTTCGCACGGTCTTGTAATTCCATTTCACGTCCTGTGGAAGGCCGACATTTACCGAAAGCAATCGGGGCATTCGTACCTCGACGATGTCCTAGGTGTGGCTAGATTCCTTTTATTTCGCGCCCATTTGGACCGATGTACCAGTCATCCATTTCGCTGCGGGCGCGACCACGAATGCGATCAAATCTGCGATTTCTTCTGGGCGCCCGTAGCGACTAACCCCGCTTCTTCCGGAGACTGTTTCGTCGCCTCTTCGACGCTCATGTTGTGTGCTGGAGCCCAGTGCTCAAGCAAAGACCCCCGCCGTCCCGTCATCCTGGAACCTGGGGGCGCGGCAGTTGGCTTCCGTCTTCATTAGGAAACCAGATCGTGAAAAACATGTTTGTGCCTTGAGATTCGACCAGCTGAGCAATGATCGTCAGCATCTCAGCGAGTGGAGATCCGGCAACAATCAACTTGAGGATGTTAAGTACCGATTCGCCGGAAAAGAGGCCGGCTTCGTTCTGCGCCGGTTCAACTCTTGGTCGCGTGTGTGAGAAAGATTCCCTTGCGGTCGCCATGAATCGTCCTTTGCTGCCCTACTCCGTAAAGTAGGACGCTGACTCCCCGCGATGTCCGTGTCTGTGTCAGTCCTGGCAATTACGAACAGCTCGCGTCCGGAGAGGAAGAATCGTATTCGGGGCACAACCACGTGCTCCAAGTTTGGATGCAATAATCGCTGAGCCGACCTACAAACGGACTGGGCTCGGTCCATATCTGTCAAATCGCTGAAACGAAAGAGATTACGGCTAGAGTGACGAATCGCTTCGACAACTGTTGACGGCAACGATCTCCGGAACTTTTTCCATGAGTTCGCGAACACAGTGTGCCGCCAGGGCGAACCACTCAGGGTTAACGCTATCCGAGGCGTAGTGGGCTCCCAGGTACATTCTGGCGATTCTCTCGCTACGTCGAAAAAGAGCCTCATAGAGCGCCAGACGCGGTCCATTCCCAATTGTGAGTCTAGCGCCCAAAAGCAATTGCACAACATGGACAGTAAGGACTGGGGAACTATCCCGTCAAAGCAAGTCGCTACGGGAGTCCCGCCCCAGGCACATCGACGGTAGTCATCCAAATCGCGGCCTGGTGGTTGGTGGATGCCTCCTCCTCACGGAATGTGGGCGCGACACAAACAAAGAGCGTCCGCCCATTGCTACCGCCTAGCATGCAAGCAAATGTGCCCAGTCCATCAGTCGTGAGTTCTTCGAGGATGTGGCCGCCTTCGGCTACTCGGATACATCGGCGATGTTTGGCGTCGGCCACCCAGACAGCCCCTTCTGCGTCGAGACAGATCCCATCGGGTGCAACGTCCAACTGAGCAAAAAGCTCATCAAAGTTGCGGGATGTTGGTGTCTTGCCGAAGGCTGCCCAGGTCCTGCGCCTGCTCAGTCCACTGGAAGCGACTTCAAAGGCACTGAGTCGATTCATCGTTGTTTCTGCCACGATCAGCGTCCTGCCGTTCGGAGTCAGAACCATCCCGTTCGGGAAACCAAGTCCAACGGCGGCCACCGTGGAGCAACCGTCCTCATCGACCGAGATCAAGTTCGTAGTAGTGACTTTGTCCCCGCCCATCAGATCGAACCCAAAATTGCCCACCCAGGCTCCTCCGTGGCGATCGACAAGCATGTCATTCAAATGCCACGGAGCGAGGTGGGACAGATTCGCGTGCTCGATGAGAGAACCGTCGAGTTCACGACGCATGATCTTGCGGTCGCGCATGGACACAATCAGCATTCGGCCGTCGGGTAAGAAACCAAGTCCTGAGGGCCGCCCCGGGATCTCGGCAATTGTATCGATCGCGCCATCAAGGCCCACGGCAAGCACCCGCCGCGTGTAAAAGTCTGAGAAATACAGCCTCCCGCCGTGCCAACGCGGACACTCGGTGAAAGACAAACCGCTAATCAAGGGTTTGAATTTTGTCATGCGCTTCGACTGACAACTGTACGTCGTGGCCGGTCACTCCCTAACTGGGAAATGCTCGCGGGCGCGGAAGTATTCCCGACGATGACGTCGTGAAGATGATCCGGCCGTAGCTGCGCTCCCGCATGTGCTGCCATACGGCTCGCGTGCAATGGACCGAACCCATCAGGTGGACACAGAGTACCAGGCAAAAATCCGCCAGGCCGATCTTGGCGAACGTTCGATCGCGCACGATGCCGGCGTTGTTCACGAGAATATCCACCTGGCCCCACCGCGAAATCGTCGCGGCGACCACCTCTTCAACACGAGGCATGTCCTGGCTGCCCCGGTGACAATAGCAACCCGATCTGCTAGTAGTTTTGCCACTGTTGGCTGTCCTCCATGAGAAGCATTGCAATCTAATTCCTACGCCTAGTGACTACCTGACGAAGGTGCCGGCACCACGGGAGATGCCAGTCCGACGTTGATGTACCAATTCTGGTTTCCCGCAGCGCGACGTCGCGAGACAATTTCCTCATGCAACTCGTATGTTCCCGGAAGAACATTTCTCGATGCATAAGGCTTGTCGCGGATGTCCAGAAAGGCTTCACCCTCTGTATAGGGTTTCCACGTGGGGGCATGAGGTGCGATTGGCTTTCCAGATTGCGCGAAGCTCGTGAAGTAATTCATGATCACTTCGGAAATGTCACGCTCCTCCTTATCATCAGGCGGTCTGGGCCAGTTCTTCGGGAGCTTGCTGTCCGAGATGTGGCCGAACTCGTACGGCAGTTCGCTCGCGTGGAACGCCTCAAGGTGTTGTTCAACTTCAACGGGATATTGGTGCTCGAAGAAATAGAGATATGCCGGGACGCTGTGCTGTGTTTGCTTGCGTACTAAGCGCTGGGCCGTCCATCCATAGAATCCGTCGCGAGCCACTGCCAAGGCGCTCTCTTCGATATTCGAGCTCGGATAGAGTTGCAGGTAGTTGGGAGCCAGATCACCATAAATTTGCCGCACGGTAGCCTCATACTCCGCTGGCGTCTTGGGGAGCGGCGGAAGAAAGAAACGCAGCGAGCGCACTTCGCCGCCGTTGAATCCGGCGATCATTGGTACGGGAGCCTGCTCGCCCCGGTCGAACGAGTCGACGATCTGTCGTGGTAACACCCATCCATCGATGGTTGCCTGAGGATCAAATCCGGCCGCAAGCGAATCCTTGACCAGTTTTGTGGCATCCATCGCCCGCAGTGCTTCCAAATTGGCAGCATCAAGTTTCTTGGCGATCGATTCGCCGACTGCTTCCGCGGATGGCTGACCGAGGCTCGGACGTTTGAGCTCCATGTTGGACACCATGTAACCGCTTTGTATGATGACCCTTTGAAAGAGCCCGCGCGCAAGCGGACTTGTCATGAGTTCGATCGTGCTCAGAGCGCCCGCAGATTCACCGAATAGTGTGACATTTCCGGGGTCGCCCCCGAATCGGGAGACATTGTCGTGCACCCAGCGCAGCGCTTCGATTTGATCCAGCAGACCGTAATTGCCGGAAGAACGGTGTGGCGACTCTGCCGTCAGCTCAGGGTGAGCAAGATAACCTAGAATTCCAAGGCGGTAGTTCAGCGTTACCACGACCACGCCTTTGCGCGCCAATTCAGTTCCGTCATAGAGGCCGCCGGCGAGATTTCCAGTTCTCAGCGCGCCTCCATGGATCCAAACCATCACCGGCGCTTTCGTCGCACGCTCCGGCTTCCAAACATTCACGAATAAGCAGTCCTCGCTCATGCGAGGGGGATCATCCGCATAGATGTTCTGTGGCTGCGATAGGGGTTGGATACAGGCGGGAGCGAAATCCTGAGCGGAACGAATATCGGTCCAGTCTGGAACAGGCACCGGCGGTTTCCAGCGCAGTGCTCCCGTAGGAGCTTGTACATAGGGAATGCCGCGAAAAACGGTGACACCGCCGGGAAGCCGAAGCCCTTGAACTCTACCGTGAGTAGTTTTGACGACGACTGTGTGGGATTCCCCCGGTGCGGCGATTCCAACAGCGACGAGGATGGTTGGTATCATCAGGCCGAACAACAACTTTGACTTTCTATTCATTTCCCCACCTTTCGCGCCACGCGATCCCTGCATCGAATGGAACCGGTGTCAATGCATTCACACGCGAGTGAATAACATGGGCGTCCAGAAGAAGAGGCTTCGCTCCTGCAATTCGGCGTAGGTGATTCTCGATGAGCCCACCTCGGGTGACGCGCACACGACCTGCCGAGTACTCTGCCACTTTGCGGCGTGGTCTAGAAATTTGTTGATTGTCAGCGGGTAGCGCTGCATCATGTTGCGCATCGAGTTTTCTCCACCGCCACACGATCGCGCGGTGTGGACCATGGTTCCAGCAGGCTGCTGCTTATGTCAAATTCACTAATATGTGGGTGAAGGTCGGACGTTCCATTTCCGCATGTCCGTTGGCCGGTCGAGAAATTCCCGAGCCGATCCAAATGACTCTGCCTGCCAGCCTTCGTATCGGATCAGAGATTCGAGCGAGTCTCGTTCAGAACCATCACCGTACATGACAAACACAATCGCGGTATCGTTCGATGTGGATTCCGAATGAAATGTCTGACTAAATATTTGTGCTAGAGCGGTAGGGTTTTCGCCAAGAGCCTCTAACGTTGCAGCCGAAGCCATAATTCACCTCTCATCTCTTGAGTTTTGTCGGATGGCAGTTCCTGCGGCAACCATCGGCGAAAAGATTTGCAGTTTTCGCTGCCAGATTGAATGGCAATGCATCGATTCGCGAGAATCCTGTGCCGCCAAGAAGGGTCCGACCGTCGGCATCGTCCAACTTACATCGCAGAGAGACTCAGAGTACTCAGAGTGACCTTTGTAATCAGCGCGTAAAGTCCCTTCTGGTATACTCAAAGTGACACCATCTATTACGGTTTGCTCGTCACGCGGTAGTCGCTTCAGACTAGATTCATCTCCGCCTTTCCTGCCCGCCGTTTATTTACGTGAAACTCAAATATCAAATGTGAGCGGCATCGCGGCTCTAGACGAGTGTCAGAGTCTGCGCGACAACTAGCCCCTCAAGAAAGAAACAAATTCGAATGACCACATTTTCTGAACTGCCCCTGTCATCTGCGCTACAGCGGAAGCTGGCGGAAGCCCAATTCACCAACCTCACCCCCATCCAGGAACGCGCGCTTCCTTTTGCTCTTGAAGGTCGAGATGTCATCGGCACCGCCCAGACAGGTACCGGCAAGACATTGGCGTTTCTCATCCCGCTCATCGAGACACTGGACCGGGAACCGGCGCATTGTACGGTCGCGCTTGTCTTGCTGCCTACGCGGGAACTCGCGATCCAGGTTCACGAACAATACGAGCAGTTACGTACCAAGAAAATGTCGAAGGCTGCGCTCGTCATCGGAGGCGTATCGGAGAAGGCGCAGATTCAAAGCTTGCGAGCCGGGTCACAACTGGTGATTGCTACTCCCGGACGCCTGCTGGATCTCATGAATCGCAAGCTTGCCGACCTGCGCGATGTCAAAATACTGGTGCTTGACGAGGCGGATCGCATGCTGGATATGGGATTCTTGCCCGCGATCAGGCGCATTCTGTCAGTGCTGCCTAAGCAGCGCCAAACACTGTGTTTCTCGGCTACGATGGAACAGTCCGTATCGGGCCTTGTAAGTGAGTACTTGAGCAATCCGGTCCGGGTCGCTTTGGGCTCGGTGTTAAAGCCCGCCGAGAGCGTACAACTCAAGGCTTACGAAGTGCGGCCGGGAGAGAAACTCGACGTTCTCCGGAAACTGCTCTATGCAGAAAGAGGTCAAACGCTGATCTTCACACGCACCAAGCGAGGCACGGAGCGACTGGCGAAGGAGCTTATCCGCGACGGCTTCGCGGCCGCCATGATTCATGGCGATCGCTCGCAGTCGCAGCGTAACGGAGCATTGAGTGGGTTTCAGGCAGGCCGTTTCCAGGTGCTGGTGGCGACAGATATCGCATCACGTGGTCTGCACGTGGACGACGTCGCCCATGTCATTAACTACGAAGTGCCCAAAATGGCGGAGGACTTTATCCATCGAGTCGGTCGAACAGGTAGAGCAGGCCTCCAGGGACGCGCCTCGACCTTGGCCGCAGGAGCCGAGGTGCTGGAACTGCGCCAAATCGAGCGAACGCTCAAGTTAGAGATGGAACGCCTGCAGACTGACACGGGATCTGCCGCTCCACCTCGACGATTGATCCACAACACGCTCGCCTCGCGGACTTTGACCGCTCTGCCTGGAGAGGTGTTTGTATAGAATTGCGAATCTGGTTGCCCGGGGCATCAAGCTCCGGCGACCTGGAAACGCAGGTTACTCTCCGCGTATTATTCCCGGCGCGTGTCCTTCGAAAACGAACCTTCTCTGCGAATCTTTTTCCGTGCGCGCTTCCGGGCTAAAGCCTGTTTCACTCGGCGCCTTTCGCCGGGCTTTAAGTAGTAGGAGTGACGTTTCACTTCTCTAATGATGTCTTCTGACTGAACCTTGCGCTTGAACCGACGGAGCGCGTTCTCCAAGGATTCGCCCTCCTGCAATCGAATCTCTGCCACACTCACCTCCTAGGCCAGGTTACTGCGATACGCATCTCTTATGCGCCGACGTTTGGTTCCGAATTCTGGTTGCCAGGGCATTAGCTCCGGCAGAGCTGCAATCACGCGTCACTCGCCGATGCGGCTATCGGGCGTGGACTCATCCGCAGCTTCAGTTTCTTCTACACCAATGTTGAATAGCGCCGCCTGTGCCGCAGCACATTCGCGCAGTTCGGCCATCTCATCCACGCTGCCTTCCACAGGCTTCTCCTGCCTTCGTTGGTTCCTGCGCTCTGCCTTGTCCCTTTGCCTCTGTTGCCGTGTATGTTCCTTCTGGCGTTTTGTAAGCGTTGATCGGCCTCTAGGCATACGTATCCCCTATTCTCTGTTCGTAGTTCGTAACCGGCGGGCACATCCTCGAACCTCACCAGGCACATTTGTGTTCGAAAAACTACCAGCGCGGTTCGCGCGGCTGACGTGGATGGCCGCGATAGTCGTCTCGCCCACGGCCGCCCCCACCGCCAAAACGATGGCCGCCACCCCTGGAACGCTCGGACTTGGGTTTGGCCTCGTTGATGGTCAACGTTCGTCCGCCCAGATCGGTTCCATTCAGAGCCGCGATCGCCTTGTCGGCCTCACTGGCATTGGTCATTTCCACGAACCCAAACCCACGGGAGCGGCCCGTATCCCGATCGGTCACAAGTGTGATCTTCTCGACCGCGCCATGTGCCTCGAAGATGTTTCGCAACTCCGCTTCGGTTGTGCTGTGGGGTAGATTCCCAACGTAAAGGTTCTTCATCGCAATTCCTCTTTCAATAAGTCATCTAGACTGGTCGGTGTCGCGGTCGGTTTCGATGGACGTCCTTCAGAATCTCGTGGCGGAGCAGGAAGGGCACGCATCGCTTGGGTGCGCGCAAGGGATGCGGAGCGGACGGCGGAGATTCGCCTCGAAGCTTCCAGGATGCCCCAGCGTTGCGTCAAGTCTCCATGATCGGCGGAAAAGGCGTCGTTCACTCCAGCCACGACCTGGTCTTCGGCATTCTGGACCGGCATTTCTTCCGCATTGGGCGAATCCGCAAGATATTCTGGTTGGCCGACCAAGAACGCCAAGCGCTGCGGCGGTGTTGCGCTGCGAACATCAGCGCAAAATTTGTCCCGATGGCCGTGCCCTTCTTTCATATTGATCAATACCAGATCATACAAGGCGGCTCTCCACCATGAACGAGCTTCCGCGATGTCCGCGGCGCAATCGACGTCCATGCCGAGCTTCCTCATGACCTCAGCACGCAATTCGCGCCTCTGCGAAGTGTCAACGAGCAGCACTCGCTTCTTCTTGACTGCAACGGGGATGGGCGCGGAGAGCGGTAACGCCGGAGGCAGTGGAGTGGTCATGCCGATACCGACCGCGACTGTGCGCGGACTGTGGTCTCCGCTGACTTGCGTGCCTTTGCTACGCGCGCCAGCAGTTCGTGGGGGCGCTTCCGCCTAGCGATCTTCTGTTTGCGTTCCCGGTTGAATCTCGACTTATCTCCATTCCGAGCGGACATGATAGACTCCTGAGCTGAGGATGATTCGCTCACGGCCATGGGTTAGCCAACCTTTTGGGTGCAACACCTGCCGTCAGTCGGGCAATCCGATTGAGCAGCACGGAATTGTGTAGAGAAGAGCGACCGATGCAAAGATCACGCCTCCCGATCTCTCAATCGCGAAGGCGCGGTGTGCTTCAGCGTATCTTCGAGGTTAAGTATGTTCCAGTATATCGCGTTCAAGAGCGTGGAAACGACACTCCGTTTGAGAAATTCACGGCGTTTCATTGAGACCCCAACCTCCCACTGGCGTGTTCTGACTCGCTATTAGATGTTTTGGAGGGCCTTGATTATCGGCGAGACGTCCCAATACACCCGATAGCGCGTGATCTTGCCCCCTTCAATCCTGATGTTCTCCGCCCACGTAGACGTCGTATTTCGTTGTTGTTGCCCAAAACCTGGCCGTCGGCATCCAGCAAGGGGGATGGGGGAAGCAATACGTATGGGCAGGGGTGAAGGGAAGGAACGCACGTCTCCTGCCTGCTTCTCCGACCGGGAACGGGTACCGGTCGCATCTATCTCTTAACGCACCAAGCGTCAGCCGATTCCCTACCTTATTCCGAGCATAGGGCCGTCATAACGGGAGGAAGAGGCACGCGGGCGCCAGACGATTCGCTAGCGCGCTCCCGCTGGCCCTACCCAGGGTCTTCTGCTGTTCCATACCCCGAAACGACGCCGGCGACCGCCTTGATGACGGTCTCTCTGTGAGTAGTAAAGTCATCAACAGGGTGCCCGGCATTGAGACGGAGTGTTTTCCAATCCAAGAATGAGCCTGAAGGGAGGGAAAGGCAGGAAGCCGATGGGACTCCTTTCTGAAGGTCTGTGAAGGTAAGTCTAGCAGGTGCAGGAAGTGAATTGATTT